>OLRR01001703.1_pt1 | contig 13205 bp, 10 predicted proteins | sample 1671941 | NCBI WGS metagenome assembly OLRR01 (sample SAMEA3136628, study PRJEB25190) | human gut metagenome
TACTGCCGCCCGCTGTTGGGCCTGACCCGGGCCGAGACCGAAGCGCTCTGCGCCGCCTTCGAGCAGGGCTGGGTGACGGACGAGACGAACGAGTCCGATGCCTACGCTCGCAACCGTCTGCGCCATGGGGCCGTTCCGGCCCTGCGCAGCGTCAACGCCGCGGCAGAGGAAAATCTGGCCCGCTTCTGTGAAAAGGCGGCCCGCGCGGATGCCTACTTTGCCCGGCAGGCGGAACAGCTGCTTTCCATCGCACGTCTGGATGCAGCCCAGACTGCCCGCAAGGCCCCGAAAGCCGGGACAGTGTGGCGGCTGGAGCCGCTGCAGGGCGCTGACCCGCTCATTCTGGAAGCGGCGCTCCACAGCCTTGTTGCCCCGGTGCGGGATGCCGAGGAAAAGTATATCCGCCTGCTGGCAGAGCTGGTGGAGCAGGGGAGCGGGGCGGTGCAATTGACCGATACGGTCCGCTTCTGCGCAGGCAGCGGGATGCTCTGGCAGGAAAAGAGCCGGCCGGAAGCGGCTGCGGCCCCTGCGTTTTCGCTGCCGTTTGCCCCTGCCGATGGGGCAGAATTTGCCCTGCCCGGGGGCCAAACCCTGAAAACACGGCTTTTTGTAAGCGGTTTTCGAGAAAAAACACAGGGTGTTCATAAAAAAGACTTAAAAAATCGGGCGGATTATGCTAGAATAACCTTGTTATATTCTGCCCTTACGCTGCGCACCCGTCAACCGGGAGACCGGTTCCGGCCTGCGGGGCGGGGGCTGAGCAAGCCCCTGCGCAAATGGATGAATGAGGCAGGCATTCCTGCCGGAATACGAGAGGGCCTGCCGCTGCTGGCGGCGGGCAGCGAGATCCTGTGGGTCTGTGGGGAGGGCTTTGCCGAGGGGCTGGCCCCGGACGAGGAGACTGTACAGATCTTGCAGTTGGAATTGGAAAATGGAGGAACAACCCATGAGCATGAATGACGATATCAAGAACATCCTGGTCAGTGAGGAAGCACTGAAAGCCAAGGTTGCCGAACTGGGTGCACAGATCAGCAGGGATTACGAGGGCAGAAACCTTGTCCTTGTCTCCATCCTCAAGGGTTCGGTGGTTTTCATGGCCGACCTGATGCGGGCCGTGACCATCCCCTGCAGCATTGATTTTATGGTCGTGTCCAGCTACGGCGGCAGCAATACCACCACCAGCGGTCTGGTCAAGATCATCAAGGATCTGGACGGCGACCTGTCCGGCAAGGATGTGCTGATCGTGGAGGACATTCTGGATACCGGTGTCACCCTTTCCAAGCTGGTGCCCATGCTCAAGATGCGCAACCCGAATTCCGTGAAGATCTGTACCATTCTGGACAAGCCCAGCCGCCGCAAGGCCGACATCCAGCCCGATTACGAGGGCTTCCAGGTGCCGGACGAGTTTGTGGTGGGCTATGGTCTGGACTACGATGAGAAATACCGCAACCTGCCCTATGTGGGTGTGCTGAAACCGGAAATCTACGCATAACAAAAACGAATTAGAACTGGAGTTGATCCCTTTTGCAACCGAAACGACCTCGCTTTAATCCCCTGATCCTGGCGCTGGCACTGGCCGGTGTCCTGATGATCTGGTCGGTGCTGGGCACCAGCGACAGCAGTACCGGCGGCTCCACCATGAGCTACTCGACTGTGGTGCACTACTTTGAGAACAATCAGGTCACAGCCTTTACGCTGGACCGCAACACCAGCATCATCACCCTGACGCTGAAGGAGGGCAAGCAGGAGCTGCCCGAAACCACAGGTGCCACCGCTGCCACACCGGCCTCCGGCGGTCTGCTGAGCAATATGTTCTCCTCCTCCACTTCTTCCGTGGGGGCGACCAGAAACGATGACGGCACGGTGACGGTGCGCTACAAGCTGCCCTACGCCTATGTGTTCATCGAGAACGTCCAGCAGTATATCGATTCCTACGACGCAGCCAACCCGACCGCGCCCATGGAGTACGATTACACCACCCTGAAGGAGTCCATCCCCTGGATGGAGATCCTGTTCTACCTGGGAATGCTGGGCTGCACCGGCTTCCTGCTCTTCTCCATGATGCGCGGCGGCGCTGGCGGCGGCGGTATTATGAACGTGGGCAAGGCCAAGGTGAAGGACGAGCACGAGAACAAAAAGACCGCGACCTTTGCCGACGTTGCCGGTGAGGACGAGGAAAAGGAAGAGCTGAAGGAGGTCGTGGAGTTCCTCAAGAGCCCCGACAAGTTCAACACGCTGGGTGCCCGCATCCCCCACGGCGTTCTGCTGGTGGGCCCTCCGGGTACCGGTAAGACCCTGCTGGCCCGTGCCTGCGCCGGTGAGGCGGGGGTGCCCTTCTACTCCATTTCCGGCTCCGACTTCGTGGAAATGTACGTCGGTGTCGGCGCGTCCCGTGTGCGTGACCTGTTTGATAAGGCCAAAAAGACCATGCCCTGCATCATCTTCATCGATGAGATCGATGCCGTGGGCCGTCAGCGCGGCGCAGGTCTGGGCGGCGGCCACGACGAGCGGGAGCAGACCCTGAACCAGCTGCTGGTTGAGATGGACGGCTTTGAGGCCAACGATGGTGTCATCGTGATGGCAGCCACCAACCGTGCCGACATTCTGGATAAGGCACTGCTCCGTCCGGGCCGCTTTGACCGTCAGGTCTATGTGGGCCTGCCCGATGTCAAGGGCCGCGAGGAGATCCTCAAGGTCCACACCAAGAATAAGCCTCTGGCTCCCGATGTCTCCCTCAGAGTCATCGCACAGCGCACCGCAGGCTTTGCGGGTGCTGACCTGGAGAACCTGGTCAATGAGGCCGCTCTGCTGGCTGCCCGCCGCAGCCGCAAGGCTATCACCATGGAGGACATCGAGGAAGCTTCCATGAAGGTCATGGCAGGCCCTGAGAAGAAGAGCCGCGTTGTGACTGCCGAGGAAAAGAAGCTGACCGCCTACCATGAGGCGGGCCACGCCGTGGCAGGCTTCTATTGCAAGCACCACCCCCGCGTGCACGAGATCACCATCATTCCCCGCGGCCAGGCTGGCGGCTACACCATGTATCTGCCTGAAAAAGATCGCAGCTATGTGACCAAGGGTGAGATGTTCGAGGATATCGTTTCCAGCCTGGGCGGCCGTGTGGCCGAGCAGCTGATCCTGGAGGATATCTCCACCGGTGCCTCCAACGACCTGCAGCAGGCAACCAACATTGCCCGCCAGATGATCACCAAGTACGGCTTCTCCGAGCGCCTGGGCCCTGTGGTCTACGGCACCTCGCAGGAGGAGACCTTCCTGGGCCGTGATTTCACCCAGGGCAAGGGCTACAGCGAGAGCACCGCTGCCGAGATCGACGGCGAGATGCGGGATATCATCGATGAGGCTTACGAGACCTGCCGCCGCACCCTGACGGAGCACATCGACCAGCTCCATGCGCTGGCACAGGCTCTGATGGAACGCGAAAAGCTCAACGAGAAGGAGTTCAACACCGTGATGGCTGGCGGCAAGCTGCCCCCGCGTGACGGTGACGAGCCTGCACAGGAACCCGCCGCACCGGCGGCCCCTGTGGAGACCGCAGAACCTGCCGAGAGCGCAGAGCCCGCTGAACAGGCGGAGCAGGCCGTGCTGGGTGAGGAAATGCCCGACCCGGTGCAGGATGCCCCGCAGGAAAACGAATGATCGAAGGGAGCGAGTGTCGTGGAGGAAAATTTTAACCCGGTCGCACGCACCCGGGCCAACTATTATACCCCGGGCAGCCCGGTGCAGTTCGTCTGTGTGGAACTGCTCAAGGGCGAACTCAGCGGCGAGAACGCAGTCTGCCTGACCTTCAAGAACATCTCCAAGGTTACCCTGACTGCACTGGAGATCCACTTCAAGTGTAAGGGTGTGGACGGTATCATCCTGTGTGAGGATGCCTTTGAATACCGCGAGATCGAGGTCAAGCCTGGTGAGAGCTTTGGCATGGACGATGCCGTGTTCGTGACCCAGAAGGCCATCACCAGCGTGGATGTGGTCCTGAAGAACGTATACAGCGGCAAAAAGGTCGTGCATCTGGATGCCATCAAGCGTGTCCGCCTGCCGGCCCCGCGCCGCCTGAGTCCGGAGCTGGAAAAGGCACTGGAAAGCCGGATGAACCGCACCGGCCTCAAGTATATGCCGCAGGTGTTCGAGAACGGCTGGTACTGTGCCTGCGGTTCCTTCCACCCGAAGGAAGAGGACACGGTCTACTGCACCGAGTGCGGCTGTGACCGCATCCTGCTGCAGAACGCCCTGAACACCCTGCTGCAGCCCGGCCAGAAGGCCGCCCCTGCAGAGCAGGCCCCGGCGGCGGAGGCCACCCGCGTGGTGAGTTCCGCCCCGCAGGAAGAGCCGACCCGTATCGTGGCCAGCGCGCCGGTGCAGGCAGAACCCACTCGGGTCATCCCGACGGCCCGCCCGGCAGAGCCTGTCGGCGCTCCGACCAGCTTTGCACCGCCGGTGGAACACACCCCTGTTCCAGAAGCAGAGCCTACCCGGGTGCTGGATGCCGCCACCCGCGCGGCGTTCCCCGGCAGCGGTGCAGCGGCTGTGGATGACGAGGGCACCCGTGTGATGCCTGCTGCTGCCCGCCGTGCCGCCCCGGCCCGCCAGCCGGAACCCGAGGTGGAGCAGTACGATGAGGAGGACGATGCGGAAGAGAGCCGCGACGGCATTGCCGAGACCCTCGTCCGCTGGGTCCCGCCCATCACCGCCATCGTCTGCGCAGGCATTGCGCTGTGGGGCTTCGTCTATTATCAGTTTATGATGTAAATGAATGACGGAGGAGGCTGCGCTTCCTCCGTTTTTTGGTTGTACGAAGGAGAAACGTTATGCCCGACGAAGCACTGCAAACCGCTTTTGAGATCAAAACTACCTGCGATGAGATCAGCCGCAAGTTGCTGCGCTGGCACTGGGAGAACAAACCCGGGGAGCACAGCCTGGGAGCCCTGCTGGATCACATCCGTACCCGCCAGCAGGAGAGCCCCGAATATTATGACCGTCTGCCCGATCTGGCGGGCCGAAACAGCTGGCAGCAGCTGGATACCACCCTGTGTATGCGGGTGCTGCTGGACCCTGAAAAGGATGCTGCCCGCCCGCTGGATCTGCTGGGCAATACGGAGCACCCCGCTGCTGCCCGCCGGGCCTGCAACGCGGTGCGCACTGCCCGCAATGAAGCGGCCCATGCCTCCGACCGCACGGCGGCTGCGCAGGCGGCGATCCTTTTCAACGAGGCCGTGGAAGCACTGGAAGAGGGCTATGCAGGCGCGCCCCTGCGCACCAGTGAGCTGGGCCAGTATTACCGGCTGGCTGAGGATTATCTGAGCCGCTGCGGGGCCAAAAAGCCCATTGCGTCGGCAGCCCCGGAAGAGAAAGCACCCCGCGCGGCAAAGTCCGGCCAGAACACTGCGGGCAGGAAGAAAGAGGGGACTTCCGGCAGTGCTTCCCGCCGCAGCAGCACAAAGCAGAACACGAGCGGCCGCAGCTCCGGCGGCAGATCCCAGAACCGGAAGCAGGGCGGCAGCCGGAACAGCCGTGCCCGGGCCAGGCAGAAGCAGAAACAGGCCAATCGCACCGTTCTGCTGGTACTGCTGGCGATCCTGGCCGTGGGTCTGCTGATTCGCGGCTTTACCATGAACTGGCAGTGAAAGAGTGAGGAAACCATGAAGCAAAAACTGATTTTTCTGGATATTGACGGTACTTTGCTGCCGCCCGGTGAGATGACCATTCCGGCCAGTGCCGTGGAGGCCATCCGGCAGGCCCGGGCCAACGGCCACAAGGTGTTTCTGTGCACCGGGCGCAACCTGCGCATGACGAAGCCGCTGCTTGCCTACGGTTTCGATGGCTTTGTCTGCTCTGCAGGCGGCTATGTAGGCTGTGATGGGAAAATTCTCGTGGATCTTCCCATGGAGCCTGCGCAGGTTGAGGGCCTGCGGGAGGTGCTGGGGCGTGCCGGTGCCGAGTGCACACTGGAAGCCCGGGATGATACTTACGGCGGCATCAGGATGATCGAGCGGTTCGCCCATTTGTTCCCCCGCAAGCCGGGGCAGCTGAACAGCGAGGCCGAGCGCTGGCGCAAAACGATGGAGTATGGCATGACCATCCGGCCCATTGAGGAATACCACGGAGAGCCGGTTTACAAGGTGGTGTTCATCGCCCCCAACGAGGCCTGCCTTGCTGAAGCAAAGCAGCTGTATGAGGATCAGTTCATCTTCTGCGAGTCCCGGCTGGGGGATAACCCGTCAGCCATCGTCAACGGGGAGCTCATCAACCGCAAGTTCAACAAGGGTACCGGCATCAAGGCTATCTGCGATGAGCTGGGGTGTTCGCTGGCCGATACCATCGGCTTTGGCGACAGCGACAATGACCTGCAGATGACCGATGTGGTAGGCATCAGCGTCTGCATGGCCAATGGCTCTGACAACCTGAAAAAGCTCTGCGACCGCATCTGCCCGGCTGTGACGGAGGACGGCGTGGCAAGGGAGCTCAAGACCCTGGGCCTGATCTGAGAGCAGCCCTCCGCAAAAGAAGAGATGATAACAAAAAATTCCCGCTCCATCGAGCGGGAATTTTTGTTAAAGAGGGTTATTTCTGATGGACTGCCTTGTGATATACCGCGTAGGCAATCACGGCAGAGAGGGCCTCTGTGATCCAGAAGGCGTGCCAGACACCGGTAGGGCCCATGCGGCCGCACAGCACCCACGCAATGGGTATGATGAAGATGATGTAGCGGCAGAGGGAGATGACCAGCGAGGGCACGCCCTTGCCCAGACCCTCCAGCGCGCCGGAGGAGGTGGTAGACACTGCCGAGACGATGAATCCCAGGCAGATGACCCGCAGGGCGGTCTGGCCGATGGCGATGGTCTCAGGGTTAGAGGTGAACAGACCCATCAGCGGGCCTGCAATGGTCAGGCAGAGCAGGGTGCCAATGGCCATGATCCCGGCGCTCAGGCCCAGTGTCAGGTTGTAGAGCTTGGACACACGGCCATGCTCCCGGGCACCGTAGTTGTAGCCCACCAGCGGGCGCATCCCCTGCACGATGCCGTTGGCCGGCAGGTAAAGGAAGGTCTGGAGCTTGTAGTAGATGCCCAGTACCGTCACATAGCTCTGGGAGTAGACCGCCAGTAGGCCGTTCAGGAAGGTGACCAGCAGGCTGGGCAGGGCCAGATTCAGGATGGCCGGTACGCCGATGGCATAGAGCTTGCCGTCAAGGGCGGCATCGAACCGCAGGCAGCGGCGGGAGAAGCGGACGGCGATTTCGGTGGTGCAGTAGACATAGAGGTAGACCACAAGGGAAACGGCCTGCCCGATGCCGGTGGCAAGGGCCGCACCGGCAATGCCCAGGGCGGGCACCGGCCCAAGGCCGAAGATGAGGACGGGGTCGAGGGCGATGTTGGTCACGCAGCCGGTGATCAGCGCCACCATGGCAACGTTCATCCGGCCCACGGACTGGAAGATCTTCTCAAAGGCGAGGTCTGCCATGTTGACCAGCGAGAACAGGAACACGATGGTGGAGTAGGTCACACCCATGTCCACCAGAGCGGGATCGGTAGTGAAGCGGCGCAGGAAGCCGGGCATAATGGCAATGCAGAGGACCATGCCCAGCACGCCGTGCAGCAGGGAAAACATCATGCCGTGGGTGGCGGCCCGGTTGGCGTTTTCGTGGTCGCCTGCGCCGAGGTAGAGCGCGATCTGGGCATTGATGCCGATGCCGAAGCCGATGGCCACTGCATTGACAAAGTTCTGGATGGGAAACACCAGCGAAAGCGCCGTCATGGCCTGTTCGCTGATCTGGGCCACAAAGAGGCTGTCTACGATGTTGTACAGGCTGTTCACCAGCATCGAGATGACGTTGGGCAGGGCCATGGAGAGCAGCAGCGGGAATACCGGTCTGGTTTTCATAAAAGTATCGTTCATTTTCATTGCTCCTGAGGGTCAGATTTGGATTTGAAGGCAAAGCAAAAGCCACACAATGGCTTTTGTACCATTGTGTGGCGAAAAGTTGCAGAATGCTGTAAAAATCCACACGATATTTTATTGGCTCAAAGATACCACATCACAGGGATACTTGTCAAGGACTTTTTAAAATAAAAGTATGACTTTTTACAGTGGGCCCTTGCCCTTGACATGGGGCGCGGCGGCGGTAAAATAAGAACAGAACGCACAAAAGGAGGATCTGCCATGAAATGGATGATCGCGTCAGACCTGCACGGGTCGGCTTATTACTGCCGCAAAATGCTGGAGGCCTTTGAGCGGGAGGGAGCCGACCGGCTGTTCCTGTTGGGCGACCTGCTCTACCACGGCCCCCGCAACGACCTGCCCCGAGAGTACGCCCCCAAGGAGGTCATCCCCCTGCTGAACGGGAAAAAGGAGAAGCTGCTCTGCGTGCGGGGCAACTGTGATGCCGAGGTGGATCAGATGGTGCTGGAATTCCCCGTGCTGGCCGATTATGCGGTGCTTCCGGTGGGGCAGCGGCTTATTTATGCGACCCACGGGCATATCTATCATGTAAAAAATCTGCCGCCGCTGGCCCCGGGAGATGTGCTGCTGCACGGGCATACCCATGTTCCGGCCTGGACAGAGTTCGGGCAGGGAAATCTTTACCTGAATCCGGGTTCTGTGAGCATCCCCAAGGAGAACAGCCCCCACAGCTACATGACCCTGGAAGAAAACACAATGCAATGGAAAGAGCTGGAAAGCAGCGCTGTTTTCCATGAACTGACCCTTTGATAAAGTCTGCCGGCCGGTTTTGTGGGCAGCTTGAAATTTGCCCACCGGTATGGTATGATAAAATTGAAAACAGATCGGCAAAGTTCCGCAGAGCAGTGCTGTGCGGGGCAGGAGCCTTTTTGTTTCCACAATGAGTTAGCCAAAACTAACAAAATGACGAAAACAGCGGGCTGGACTTGTGCAGTTTGACAGGGGTGCCCGCAGATACAGTATGGAGGGGACAACAATGGTAGAAACGATCCTGAGGGTCGATGGTATGATGTGCGGTATGTGCGAGAGCCACATCAATGATGTGGTACGCAAGACCGCCCGGGTGAACAAGGTGACTTCTTCCCACACCAAGGGCGAGACGGTCATCGTCTCGGAGCAGCCGGTGGATGTGGAAACGCTGAAGGCTGCCATTGCCGAAACGGGCTACACCGTGACCGGCGTGCAGACCAGGCCCTATGAGAAAAAGGGCTTCTTCTCGTTCCTGAAAAAGTAACAGCCCGGTGTTTCTGGCCGGGCTGATCATGCAAAACAGGAGGTATCTCGTTATGAGGATCTTGGTGTACGGCGCAGGCGTTCAGGGCTGTCAGCTGGCCCACAGTCTGGCACAGAACAAGAAAAATGTGGTCACCCTGCTGGCCCGGGGCGAGTGGAAGGAGGTCATCGACCAGAAGGGCCTGACCATCCGCCATATGCTCCAGCGGAAAACAACGGTGGATCGGATGCAGACGACAGATGTGCTGGCCCCCGAGGATGTGTATGACCTTGTGTTTGTCACGGTGCAGGCCGGGCAGCTGGCCGATGTGCTGCCCATCCTCAAAGCAAACCGGAGCCAGTACTTCATCTTTGTGGGCAATGATCCCTATGCGCAGGAGATGCTGCAGGCCATGCAGCGCCCGGTGGATAAGATCGCCTTTGGCTTCCAGAACAATGCAGGCCGCCGGGAGCATGACCGGCTGGTCAGTGTGCACATGGGGATGGGAATGACCGTTGGCGGCGCAACCGCACCCCTGTCCGGCGCGTTCCGCCTGCGGCTGCAGGCTGCCTTTGAGGGGACTCATTACAAGCTGACCTATTACAGCGATATGGACGAGTGGCTCAAGAGCCACATCGCCTTTATCCTGCCCTGCGCCTATGCCTGCTATGCGGTGGATGGGGAACTTTCCCGCACCACAGTGGAACAGCGCAGGATGATCGTGGATGCCGCCTGGGAGTGCTGTGAGATGCTGAAAGCGGCAGGTGTACCCGTGAACGATGCGGAGAACACCGACCGCTACCGCGAGGGCACCAAACAGCGGAAAAAGACCGAGCGGATGGTCTACTGGATGGCGCAGACGGTCGTTGGGAAGTGGTGCATTTCGGATCACGCCATGCGTGCGGTGAGCGAGATGCAGTATCTGGATGAAGCGTTTGCCGCCCTGCGCGCCACCACATTGGTGGAGATGACTGCCTGGGATGAACTGCGCAGATCCCTGCCCAGAAAGAAGTAAGAGCCGGAAAATGTCCGGAGCATGAGAAAAAGCCTGTCGGTTTTTGCGCTGACAGGCTTTTTTCTATTGGTTCCGTGCCCAGAAGGCGGCAAGCTGCTGCTCCAGCTCTGTGGTGCTGCGCAGGTATTGGAGCTGGTGCCAGTGGCGGGGGAACAGGCGGGTGTATTCGGCGCGGGCAAAGCGGTCATCCAGCAGAAGCACTACACCCCTGTCTTCCTGCGTGCGGATGACCCGGCCCGCCGCCTGCAGCACCTTGTTCATGCCCGGAAAGCGGTAGGCGTAGTCGAAACCGGTGCCGCCCGCCTCGTCATAGTAACGGCGCAGGATCTCCTGCCGGGGGTTCACCTGAGGCAGGCCCACCCCCACGATGGCGCACCCGATGAGTCGGTCGCCCACCAGATCCACGCCCTCGCCAAAGATGCCGCCCATGACCCCGAATCCCAGCAGCGTTTTTGCGGGGCTTGGGCTGAACTGTTCCAGAAAGGCCGCCCGGGCCGCGTCGTCCAGACCACTCTCCTGGGCCAGCGTCCCGATGTCCGGGTAACGGGCGGTGAAGTCCTCATATACCTGCCGCAGATAGGCGTAGCTGGGAAAAAAGGCCAGATAGTTGCCCACCTTGGCCCGGGCCAGTGCGGCCAGCGCATCCGAGACGGCCTGCACACTGGCCTCCCGGTCCCGGTAGCGGGTGGAGATGCCGGGCAGGCAGTAGAGCCCCAGATGTTCGGGCGGAAACGGGCTTTCCAGTGCCACAGCCCGGGCATCGGGACAGCCCAGCACGGAGCGGTAGTAGCCCGGCGGGGTGAGCGTTGCGCTGAACAGTGCCGCAGCCCGCCCGGCGGCAAGGCTGGCATCCACAAAGGGGGCAGGGTCAAGGCAGAGCAGCTCCCATTCCAGCTCGCTGCCCCGGGCTGTCAGCTGGGTGACAAAATGCGCGTCGTACCGTTCTGCCGCCCGGGTGATATCCTGCAACGCAAAGTAGAGCTCGAGCAGCTGGGCGTGGGCATCGGCCTCCGGGTTGGCCTCCAGCCAGTCCTGCAGGGGGGCCTGCAGGCTGAACAGCAGTCGGAGCAGTTCCTTCGGCAGCTCTTGCAAAAAGACCGTGCCATCCTGCGCCAGCAAAGGCTCCGGCAGCGGGAAGGCGGCTTCTGTCGGTTCGGTGTCCAGAAGGCTGGTCTGCCGGGTGAGATCCTCTGCCGGCGATTCGGTGGGCGCTGAACCCCGGCGGGGGGCCAGCTTCGTTACCGCCCGGCGCGCTTCCAGAAAGCCCCTGTCTGCCTTTGTCAACGCAGTTTTCAGTGCACTTTTTCCTTTGCCGATGGCCCGTCTGGCATCGGTCAGGCTGCTCTTGCAGAACCGCGCCGAGTACATGGCTCTGGCCCGGTCCGGCAGGTTGTGGGCTTCGTCGATGAGAAAAATGTAGTCGCCCGCCGCATCGAAAAAGCGCCGCAGGTGCACGGTGGGGTCGAACAGATAGTTGTAGTCTCCGATGACCACATCACACCACTCGCTCAGGTCCAGCCCCAGCTCAAAGGGGCAGACCCTGTGCCGCCGGGCGGTCTCGGTCAGGGCGGCCCGGTCATAGGGGACAGCGCTGTCCAGCAGGTCGGCCAGCGCATCCTTCAGCCGCTCGTAGTAGCCGTTGGCGTAGGGACAGGCTTCCGGCAGGCAGGCGGGACGGCCCTCAGCATCCTTGCACAGGCAGGCCTTCTCTTTGGCCGAAAGGGTCACGCTGCGCAGGGAAAGCGCCGGGTCTGCCGCTCGCAGACGGGCCAGTGCATCCTCAGCAGCGGCCTGTGTCGTGTTGCGGGCGGTCAGGTAGAAGATCTTTTCCCCCTTGCCCTCGCCCATGGCTTTCAGGGCAGGGAAGAGGGCGCTCATCGTTTTGCCGATGCCGGTGGGTGCCTGGCAGAACAGCCGGGTACCGCCCTTCTGCTCTGCCTTGCCCGCAGCACAGGCGCGATAGATCTCCCCGGCAAGGGCGCGCTGCCCGGGACGGTAGGCCGGAAACGGAAATTGCAGGGCCCCAAGGCTCCGGTTCCGGGCTTCCACCCAGTCCAGCTGCCGCCGTGCCCAGGGAAGATACTGCCGCAGCAGGTCGTTGAGAAACGCATCCAGCTCAGCGGCGGAGAAGTGCCGGGTATAGCGGATGATCTCATCGGTGTCGATCTGGTAATAGGTCAGCCGGACATCCAGTGTTTCCAGCTCCCGCTGCTCGGCGCAGATGGCCCCGTAGACCATGCCCTGCGCCCAGTGGCAGGGGTTCATGTCCTCCGTGATGGCATCGGCAGGCGCGGCGGTGGTCTTGATCTCGTCGATGACCACCGTGCCGTCCTCATCGGTAAAAATGCCGTCGGCACGGCCCTCGATGGTGAACCCGATTCCCTCCATCGTCCGCTCTGCCGTGAGGAACACCTCGGCGGCGTAGCCTTCACCCGCCGCCTTCTGGAGCCTGCGGTGGATGCGTGCGCCCTCGTTGGCCCGGTCAAAGCCGGTAAAGCGGCTGTCGATACTGCCGGTGCGGAGCAGGAACTCCACCAGCTCCCGGACAGAGAGACGGATGGTTGGCATGGGGTTCACTTCCTTTCAGGTTGTGCACAGTATGTTGGGAAACTAAACCCCTCAGTCTCGCTATCGCTCGCCAGCCCCCCTAATAGTGGGGCCTCTGGCGTTACGTAAAGTTTTTTGGGGTTCCCCTTTACGCACAAACTACATCGCTTTGCCAAGGCCGCCCCTACTAGGGGCGGTGGCAGCCCAAAGGGCTGACGGTGGGGTTTAACAGCAGGGCCTACCCGAGACCCAGGATCTTTTGACAATTTGCTGCAACAGCATTCACCTGGTCAAAATCCACGGCGGCCCGGTAATAAGTCTCCAGCTCATCATGGCAGTTCTTGGCCTGAGCCATCAGGGCTACAGCCTGGTCGATGAGCTCGGAGGCGGCACGGTCGTTGAAGCGCAGGCGGGCGCGGAAGCCGGACAGGTTCTCACGGTCCACAAAGCGGGTGCAGC
>OLRR01001711.1_pt1 | contig 13152 bp, 10 predicted proteins | sample 1671941 | NCBI WGS metagenome assembly OLRR01 (sample SAMEA3136628, study PRJEB25190) | human gut metagenome
TATTGAGAATCAGGATACATTTGCGGTGATCGGTGCATCTGTTGCAGAAAATTTTAGTGTACAGATGCCACAAGACACGATTGGAAAATCAATATTGCGGGAGTTGCAGTAGTTAAATAAAACTTGTCTGTCATGACACCTTCAAGCTATTATAGCCTGAAGGTGTTTTTATTAATCAAAATCTCTGGTAATGTTTGTGAGCCATTTGCCTCTGACATAGTGAATTAATACCACAGGCATTTTTTCAAATTCGTCCAGAGTCATTACAAAGTATACCCAGATCGGCGGCAGTTTTAAAACATATGCAGCTAAGAAAGTAAGAGAGTTATTTTTTTATCTCTTACACATCTATTTCTCAGTCGGCCATGACCTTCTGAGCGCCACACAAAACGAATCAATTGATGCTATTGTTGTCTGTGAATTACAGTGTTATACTTCACACCGTCAACTGAAGAATGCAATGGGTCCTGAACTATTCTTCAGTTCAATAAAATTGAATATCTATTTTCCTTAAAAAGCTTATCTGAAGAAATCTTTGATCTGTCCTGCGATGATCTGCATCAGTCGGTTTCTCCCTGTTGTCATGCCTCTTCTGCTTTTACAAGATTGATCGTTCCGTTATCCAGGCATTCTACAAACTTGCGAACAAGCTCTGGATCAAATTGTTTGCCTGCATCCTGAATCAGCTTCTCCCGAGCTACTTTTACAGGGAAGGCTTTCTTATAGCATCGTATGGATGTCATGGCATCGAATGAATCTGCCACACACAGGATACGTGCCGTCAGCGGTATATCTTCGCCTGCAATACGGCGCGGATATCCTTTCCCGTCATAGCGTTCATGATGACCGATGACCGCCGGGATAACATAATCCAGTGACGGAAGATGTCGGATAATGTCGATGGAAGCTTCTACATGGCCTTTGATCATCTCGTATTCTTCATCTGTCAATGATCCGGCCTTATTTAATACACTTTCCGGAATACCAATTTTACCGACGTCATGCAAAAGTGCTGCCTGATGGATGATCTCTATCATATCTTCGTTCATTCCAAGTGTTCTTGCAAGTGCTGTTGCATAATAGGCAACATTTGTGGAATGGCTGAAGGTATAATGATCTTTTGCATCAATAGCTGCGGTCAATGCGTAGATGGTTGATTCATATTCTTTGTAAATATGTGCATGTGTTTTTGCGTGAGCATCTTTATTATTGTTGCGGAACATGGTATCAAAGACCTGAATTCCATTCTTCCCGCTGTGTTTTACGTGGTACACCGCAAGATCAACATTTTCCAGCAGTTCTTTGACATTCTTTGCCGCATACGGTGCTGCACTGATTCCCGCACTGACTGTGATCGGCTTGAGCTTCATGTCGGTTCTGCGGTTATTCATAACATATATCTGTTTTGCAATGGATTCCACCAGATTTCTGGCAGAGAAAAGGTCGTAGCCTGGAAGCAGAACAGCAAATTCTTTCGCGCCATAGCGAGCAGTATATCCGCTTTCTCCCACACTGCTGTTGATGATGTCTGCGACGCGCTGCAGACACATATCGCCTTCTTTTATACCATACAACTGATTGTATAATTTAAAATCATCTACATTGATAATGGCCAGTGCCAGCGAAGCGTCTTTGTTTTTCTCGAACTCTTCATTGAGAACTTCATAGAAATATTTTCGATTTAATAATCCAGTCAGTTCATCGGTTCTTGCCTCAAGACGGGCATTCTCATACAGCTTTGCATTTTTGATAGCAATAGATGCCACTGATGTGATGTTTGAGATTATTTCTACTTCATCGTATGCCAGTCTCTTTTTTGAAGAAGATGATGTGATCAGAATCACTCCCGCCAGATTATCACCATCTTTTAATCCGGCACAGTAACGTGTATGGTTTTTATCCAGCTGATGTTTTTCCTCTTCCCACATGGACTTGTACTCTACAGAGTAGCGGAAATCACGGTAAATAATCGGTTCTTCGTGGTCTTTCAGCCACTGGACCATTGGATTTTCTTCTTCAAAGGCAAACGCCAGATCACTTAAAGGCTGGTCACTTGCAACCCCACGATATGGTTCGCCAGGTGCGTCCTGCATACAGATATAGATATTTCCAACATCCATCAAATCTTTCATAACATGGATCGTTTTATCCAGGATTTCCTGAAGATCCAGAGTTTTGGAGATTGCTGAATTAAATTCTCTGATCTTCTCAGCCTGATGGTTTTCTTCTCTGACAAACACGCAGCGGATCAAAAGCTTCCACAGATAAGTAAAGAGTGCATAAATGATCAGAAAGACGATTGAAAAAACAAGAGTGTAAATCCGGGTGTTCTTATCCGGCCGCATATGAAATAGATTTTGCAGGGATGGAACAATATTTAAGAAAACAAGAATGGAAAACAGGAATCCAACACCATAACACAGGGAAGGGGATGCCAGCATCTGCAGGCGGAACAAGCGTCTTCGGATCAGTGCGTAGAACAGTAAAAATACATTTACTACACCACTTAAGATATCAATCGGAAATCCGCTGAAGAACGGAATTCCAAGAAATGCATTTCCTAAGAACAATGCAAGGACTCCCAGCATAACCGGTTCATACTGGACTTTCATAGTCGGATTGTTTTTACAGATCCGTACAATGACTGTAAAAAGATGGATCAAGAAAATTGCCGATGGTATAAAAAATACGATGATCGCAGGCTTGATCTCATATACAAAAGCTGCAGCTCCGTTTTTTTCTACCATTTTGGGAGCTTCAAGGAAAACTCCAAATTGTGCATTCAGCCAGAAGCAGGTCAGCATGACCACAAAGTATATTCTTCCCGCAATACCGCTCTTTTCACCGCCAAAGGCGAGTATAAAACGGTAGTACGCATATGGCAGCAGCAAAATTCCCAACAGGGAAACCTGATACCAGAATTCACATCCAGGCCAAAGCTGTGCTCGCATAAAAGCAGAACCTCCAGTCCAGAATAGCAGGCCCGTCAGCACCACCAGGAAACTGTTTATTATTCTATTTCTCTTTGCTGTCAAAAACATCAACAGCATAAATCCATAACACAGCATGGCTATGATTGATATATATCCGTAGGTTCCCATAAACTCCCCTTACTCCACTCTCGTTTTCATTCTTATTTAAATCTTATATCACTCTGTTCAGACTTTCCTGTATATCAAGCAGTTCCTTCAATTCATAATGTGAAGGACTCATCTGATGTATCTTCTTACCGGTCTTTTTCTCATAGGCTTCAAATGTCCCACAAGTAAAGATCGTCACCTGCAGAGGATCCATTCCAAGAATCTTTTTCAAATCCCTGTAATCCTGATCAATATATTTGAAATATGTACTCAAAAGATCTTTCAAAATATTTGTGCTCATCGCAGTGTTGAGCAGTGCATCACGTTCCAGTTCCACATACATATGCAGATATGGACGATTCTGTTCATTATATTCTTTTGTTGCAACCCAGTTTATGATCGGCAGCTTTGAAAGAGCGATCACGCTGCGGATTCCGTTTTCCGAAATCCTTGTAAATCCTGCAATATCGATAATCCACGGCACTCGGTCCACATATTCAAAGCGCGGAATCCTTGTCTCATCTTCACGGTTCTCCAGACCGACGCAGCGATACATATCACCACAGCGGTAACGGGCAAACGCGCCACCTTTGAGAATAGTAAATACGAGTTCGTATTTTTCTCCCGGCCGAACTTCATCCATCAGATAAGTCGGTGGGATGTAAGAAGGATCTTCGTAATTTCGCATCATATCCTTCTCGGTGATAAATTCATAAAACGCTGTATCCGGAAAGAAATACATTCCTTTTCTTGTCCAGGTCTCTGTTCCCATAATGGACGGTTCTGTACCGGCAAATAATTCCATCGGACGGATTCCCCAGAGTTCTTCGAGATCGTCTTTGTAGCAGAGATTATCTGTGCCGGCTACCATGAATCCTTTTAGATGGAAAAGATCTTTTGGAAGCATTGCGCGGTTTTCTTTTTTGCAACGACGCTTTGCCTGCAGCAGACGTAATATCATATGTGGCTTGCATTGCATAAGGCTTGACAGTTTTACTCCACCGCCGTTTGTTAGCGAAGAAAGACTCAAGCTTACTGCATAAGCTACGCTTCCAAGTCCAAAGAAAAAGCCAAGATCTTTCTTCATCGCCATCTTAAATCCTAATTTGTTTCTTTCGCTGAAACTCATATTTACGGCTTCTTTTACTGCGGGCAGGAATTCGATTCCAATCTCCTCGCCCAGAGCCAACGGAAAGAGTCCTGTTGCAAAAGGAAGTGGTGCCAGCGCATACAGGAATTTGTCTGTAGCTGCTACATCAAAAGATCCTTTTTCTTTGCTGGTCGATAAGATCAGACATGCTGTAACATTATTCCGATAGGTGTCCAGCATGCTTCGAGTATACGGTGCCACCTTGATCGGGTGCTTTCCACCTTCCCAGGTTGTCTGGATCCAGATGACCGGATTTCCCGGAAGCATATCCGGCTGCTTGGCAAGCAGAATATCCGCGTAATCATCGTAGGTTGTCAGCGGTACCATTTTTCTGAATTCATCCAGATTTTGAGGATGTTTTCCCTTCAGAATAGACTGTCCCAGACCACAGTTGCTCCACAGCTTAACCTGTTCCTCCATCAACCGACGCTGAATCTTCATGTATCCATTCATCGACAGATCCAGGAATCCACAGTACTGCTGCCATATTTCTTTATACTGTTGTTTTTTTAATTTTTCTTCTAAATTCATAGTCTGTCCGCTCCAGATCGATCATTGTTTTCTGATACTATATAAGCATTTCTTTATGCTATCTCTATTCGGCATTAAAAACGGGGTTGTTTTCTGATATTCCCTGTAATTAAAAAATGTCTGTGGAAAAGTCCACAGATCCTGAAAAATGATATACAGATAGTTCCAAAAAATCATAAGCAGAAAATAGATTCCCTGTCTCCATCCGCCAAACATTCCCCACATGCAAAGATATGCTCCTGCGAACCATAAAACTCCGGGATGACGGCACAGACCGTACACACCCTCTGTATATGCCGCACGTAATTTGTTTTCTTCACAGTAAGTTTCTTCAAAGGGAAGGGCAAAAAACAAGGTATATATAAGAAGTGCAAGGAAACACAAGGCTCCTGTTCCAAATCCAATTATTCTTCCGATTCTGTGCTGGCACTGCCCCCACGAGAGCCAGAGCTCCATGACGAGCGATAAAACCACCAGAACCGTCCCCCATGCGAAAAATTTTTGGAAAAATGTATTTTTCTTTTTAATGCTGTTTATATCATAAATAAAATACAGGAGAAACCCTGCACTCCCTAGAATGAACTGCCACATTTTTTCTCTCCCATTTTTGTACATAATAACACATAACAGCCTTGTCACGCACATTAAATTATAATAAAAGAGACAATAAATAGCAAGCGCTATTTACTGTCCCATATGTGAATTATATAAAAATCTTCCTCAAAATCTCACTCAGCTTATTTATATCCCGCGATTTGACAATATGTCCATTCATTCCGGTGTTTTTGGCCTTCTGCATCTGCTTTAGAAAATCTTTTTTATCTCTTGCACATCTATTCCTCAGTTGGCCATGACCTTCTGAGCGCCACATAGGATATTAAAAAGTTCGCAAACCAGCCAGCTGGTACAGCAAGCCAGACAAATGCAATGCCAAAACGCGGTGCAAAAATCAAAGCAACGGAAAGACGAATCGCCAGGTTCACCATATTTGCAATGAGGAACGGGCGCATGATTCCAAGACCACGAAGGACTCCATCAGTTGCCATTTTGCTTCCCATAAAGATGAAGAAATAGCCAAGCCATCTCATATAATCCCCAGATACCTGGTAGGCCAGGTCTGTTCCGTCTTTACCAAGAAACAGCGAGGAAATTTGCGTGTGGAGTGTTTCAATCACAATGAAGGCAATGGCTGCAAAACACACATCCAGCACTAATGCAGCGCGGTAGCCTTTTTTGATACGCTGGGGTTTGTTTGCGCCAAGATTCTGGGATACATATGGCGAAACCGCATTGCCGATAGATACAAAAATCAGAGAAAAAACATTCTCTACCCGCATTGTCGCCGCATACCCCGCGAGTGCCTGTGTACCGAAAGGATTTACAACTGCCTGTACGATCATCATACCGATAGATACTGTAGACTGCTGAAGAACTGAAGGCACAGCAATCTGAAACATGGAATGTAACTCCTGCCTGTCAAACCAGTCAAAGTAACTTTTATATCGCCGCATCCGACTAAGGAAAATCAAAAGTGAGAACACCGCAGAAATTCCCTGTGCGATCAAGGTTGCAAGCGCTGCACCAAACACGCCGAGATCAAGTCCGGCTACCATCCAAAGATCCATGAAGATATTTAAGATTGATGAAAAAATCAGAAGTCCCAGTGGAATTTTGGATTCTCCTATAGAATTAAACATCGTTGAAAGAATGTTATACATAAACAAAAACGGAAAGCCCACAAAATAGACCCGCAAATACAGCACTGCGTCATCCAGTATATCGGCAGGAGTTTGTAGCGTACTCATCATCGAGCGAGAAAAGCAAAAGCCAAAAACGCCAAGGACTATGCTTAGAACTAAAAAGCTAAGCAGAGACGTTGACACGATGGTTTTCATTTTTCCATACTCCCTGGCACCAAAATAGCGGCTCACGAGTACACCTGCACCGACACCGGCCCCCAGCGCCACACAAATGAAAACATTAGTCAACGCTGCACATGCACCGACAGCTGCAAGTGCGGAAGAACCCACAAACTGACCGACGATGATGGAGTCGGCCATATTATATATTTGCTGAAAAAAGCTGCCTAAAATCATTGGCATTGCAAAAACCGTCAAAGCTTTAAGAGGCGCATCTGTAATCAGGTATTCATCTTTTGACATTCTTATATTCCTCCACGAGTTTCATAATTTCACTTATCCTTCCCTTCATCAGGCTTTATATATACGAAGTGTAAGTATAAAGTTACGTTACGAAGCAATTATATGTGGTTACAATTAATAAGTCAAGTCATCGTTTACTTTGGGTAATATGAATGATATGATATCCAGGAAAACTACTATCTACAGGATATTATTTTACAGGAGGGGTATTTATGTACCTGGACGGTTTAGATGAACTGGATCAGAAGATTATCCAGTTGCTTATAGAAAATGCACGTATCTCTTACTCTGATATCGGTAAAGAAACCGGTATTTCCAGGGTGGCAGTAAAAGCCCGGATTCAGGCATTGGAGAAAAAGGGGGTAATTGAAGAATATACAACTATAATTAACCCTCAAAAAATCAGTGGTGCTGTATCATGCTATTTTGAAATTGAAACAAAACCAGACTCCCTGTCACAGGTGACAGATATATTATATAAAAATGATACAGTCACGCAGATTTACCGCGTCACAGGAAGAGACAAACTGCATGTACATGCCGTTGCCTCATCGAGTGATGAAATGGAACACTTCCTGCACAATGTCATTGACGCCCTGCCTGGTGTCATCAGCTGCAGCTGCAATACAATCTTATCACGTATTAAAGATATTAAAGGATTACGGCTATAAACTGAAACACTGGAAATTACTGAAAAGACCTCGATGATCTGGTTTTTCCAGACCGTCGGGGTCTATTTAGTATAATTTATAAATTTTCTGAATGATTCCACGACAGAGTTTTTGCTGCGACTTTCTTATAAATTAGTGGAATATCTGGCGATCAATGATCTGTGGCCTATATAACATAGCTGCCTCTGATAAACAACGAATCATTTACTGATTCAGCATTACTATATATTTTCATAAGTTGCTCTGTGAGTTTTTGAAATCATCCATACAGTTTCCTCATACTTAAAAAGTCTTAAATAGCTTTAAGTTTTCTGTTTTATTCGTAAAGTTTATCCGCTTTTCTTATTTCGCAATAAACAGTACTCCCAGAGTTCCCGGCCCACAATGGCTTGAAACCACACCACCGGCGCGCGTCTCAAGAATCTCCTGAAAAATTCCAAGACTCTGCAGATAAGCCTGCACATCTTCCACAATCTTACGGTCACAGCCGGAATGTGTAATAAACACTCGCTCCGGTCGTGCATTTTTAAGGTCTGTCTCCATATCTCTGACATAAGACATGACTACAGAATGTAATTTGCCGCGATACTTCTTAGCTGCATCCATTGCACCGTTTTCTACTACGATCTTTGGATGCAGCTTCAGTACACTTCCTGCCATAGCCGCAACCGCATTACAGCGACCTCCACGATACAAATACATCAAAGTGTCTACCACAAAGCTTGCACGCACTTTTGGCCTCACTTCCTCTAGCGCAGCCGTAATTTCTGCAGCACTTTTTCCTGCCTGTGCCATTACTGCTGCCTCCACGACTTGAAGCCCAATACCTGTTGAAAGATTTGCAGAATCAATAACCGTCACAAAATCGGAGGCTTCCAGCTCATCAGCAGCAAGACGCATAACATTTCCGGAGGTTGACATACTTGATGATATTGAAAAACAGATAACTTCCCTTTTTTCTTCAACATAAGGTTTCAATATTTCTATCGCATCCACCAGAGATGGTGCCGAAGTTTTGGGTGTTGTCTTATGTGCATCTGACCATGCAAAGATTTCATCCGGAGTTATATTTTTGCCATCCTTATATTCCTTCTCGCCAAGAAGAATATGAAGCGGCAAAATATCAATATCATATCTGTTCACCAGCTCTGGCGAAAGGTCGCAGGTGCTGTCTGAAATTATCTTTACCATGAAATATTACCTCCTGCTGTTTTATAGACAATATATTACCACAATTCAAGAATGAAGGATACACCTGTATCTTTATTTCTTACTACGATATGCTTCCGCTTCCCAATGAGTAATGAAGTATGTAATATCATCTGTCATCTGTAATGCACCGCCAAAACTTTCGGCATATACAGCAAGTTTGATCGCATCCTTTACCAGAAGCTGTGCTTTTGCAGCTTTTGCCTTGTCATCTTCCATGATAAATGCGCCCACGCCCTGTACCAGGATCAGTCTTGGTTCTTTGTCATGCTCTTTCATAAATGCATCCAGTACATCTTTTGCCTGTTCAACATTTTCTACAAATAATGGGTATGGTCCGCAGTATACAATGTGATCCGGAGTAAATGGTTTCAAAAGCGGTGCTGCAGTTGTTTTATCTTTCACAAAATTATTCATTTCTGCAGCCGGAACAACTTCTACAGCATGTCCCAGTAACTCGGAAAGTCTCTTTGCAGTCTGTTCTTTTTCAGGTGTAACTGCATCACTTACGTCAGCCGTTCTTTTTACCTGTTTCTCTAATTTGCTGATAACTCCATCAAATAAAACACCAATCTCTTCTACAGTATTTGCTGCAACAAAAATTCCATGATTCTGAAGTAGAAGTACCTGCACATCTTTTCCAAATTCTGCTTTATACGCATTCATTTTTTCATAACAGATACGTGCCAGCGTATATCCCGGTTTGCAGATATCGATCCAGAGTACATCTTTGCCAAGAAGCTGTTCACAAAGTGTCTGCGCACCCTTTCCGCAGGTCAAACCATTGACAAGAGTCGGATGTACATGCAATACATAAGTATAAGCAAATAAATTATGAAGCAAGGCCTCTACACTTGGGCGTTTCGTCTTGTCATCATCGGTTACTGCTGCCATAACATCCGCAAGATATGCAGATTCACGTTTCACATCATCTGCAGGGTATTCTGTTTTCATAATCTCATTCAGACGGGCTCTGTCCATTTTGACAAATTCTTCTGCTTTGATCGTAGCAAGCTGTGTACCGGAACCTTTAACATACAGGGTTGTATCGTCTTTGACAGAAGTATTGCCTCCACCTGCCAGGACGTAAGCCGGATTGCTGCCGTATGTGTTTGACATTTTTACTAAAGTTGAAAGATCCATCGTTAAAATTCCTCCCTTAACTTATCATCTTAATAGTTTTGCTATTACTTATAGTATTATAGTACACCATATATAAAAAGTTATCTATGAAAATATCGTGTCACAAAATATAACAAAACTCACCTTATCGTTGGCGCAGATCAAGAAAAAAGCAACCAGGACTTAACATCCTGATTGCTTTTTGCTCTCATTATTCTGTTATTGTTTCAATTCAAAGAAATCTTCTACCCGGTTTTTATAATCCATCATATCATTATACTGCAGCATTGCATATTCCTGAATCAGATCATAATATGGTGAGTTCTTATCATCCACACTGTAGAATTTTCCATCTGCTCCCCAATATCCATTACTGGTCAGTACCGGAATCTCTTTCTGTATATCCTGCTGGAACTTCTGGAAACCGGTCAGATCTCCATCTATCGTCTCCATAAGGATGGTCTGGAGATAATTCATACTTGTCTTCTCTACAATCTTTTTATCAATGTCATAATTAGCCCAGATAAGGAATGGAACCTCATATCGCCGCATCATTTCCTCATCATTCCAGTTACGCCACTCTCCATTTGTGATAGAATCCATCGATTCATCATGAATTCTCGATAAGACTAAGGTAATATCCCAGATCCGGTGCATCTGCATTCTCTACTACAATTCGTTTATCATCGAAATTATCAAATGGTACATCATAAGAACTATGGTTCTGAATCGTCATTGTATAACCGAAATACGGTGCGTCTGTCGATTTTCTCTGCTGTTCATAATCATGTGTGATATTGTCGTAGGTACACTGGTCCGTCGCATTATTTCTCATTTTTACAAACGGGACTCCCATATTTGTATAATCATAGAACTTATCAAATCCAAGCAGCGGATATGCTTTGTCTCGGTTATAATTTCGTGCCTTCTGAAGATGAGTTGCTGAATTTCCTGTGTATCCTTCGCTCTTCAGTTCAGTTACCAACGATGGCATTGCATGCCTCAGATATAACTGAAATGCAACCGTTCCTTTTGGAAGAAATGCCATAGAATTTCCTGTCAGAAATTCATATTCCGTATTTGCAGTCTGACCGCCTACGATTGATGCATAAGTTGTTCCACTCACACAGTTTCCATTTTTCATCAGATCATGAATAAATGGCATGTAATCTTCATTTGTCTCAATATCTCCAAGAACCTGCGGATCCGAAAAGGCCTCATTAATAACAACAATTACATTTGGTCGTTTCTTATTTGAATCTACGGTATCAGAAGTATATTTTGAAGTAATCTCTTCTACTTTTTTCAGACTGTATCCATTTGGTTTCTCTGGTACAGAAAGCTTGATGCTTCTTGTGAAACAGGCGATACTGCCATATTGCTGATAACTTCTCATTGGATTAAAAAGACTCAGATACAATCCTCTGTTGCTTACCATGTCTGTCATAACAAGCTGTGAAAAACCAGTTACACTCACAATAGCCATTACAGCGATTCCACACAGACGATGAGAAACTTTTTTGAAAACAGGTTCACATTTTATCACGCGGCCAAGCATTATAAAATCAAACAGCATTACCAGTGCAACTGTTGTATAGAAATTAAATTGTATCTTATAACCGTCTGCAACTTCCAGTGCAGTACCTACGGTTGCAATATCCGATGCCATGGCCGGTGTTCCTCGAAACTCATAAACAAAATGATTTACTATATTAAACATTACACAGATAAACGCCCAAATATCAGTTCCAAGACGCACCCGATTTGTAATAACTATAAATATAAGTTCCAGAATACCAATCAACAGGAAGTTAAATAATAACAGTGATAAATGTTGTCCTCTAAAGCTGTATGTTTCATTAAATACAGCAATTTCCATATTAAAAAAAATGTAGCACGGTGCAAACAGGATATACAGAATATTTATTACTCTGTTCCACTTCTTTCCAAAATCCAGTCTGACAAAAATAAGAACAACGCCAACTATCCAGCCCAGCACAATGCTGGCTATTTTAAATTTCGAACTGAATTCCGGATCATTTTCCAATATAGTTGTTCGGTTTACATAAAAAAAGATCAGAAACAGAAACGAAATAAATAGGCAGAAATAATTTTTCCATCTCTGCCTGTTTTTATTAAAGTCTATATTCTTCAGCACGTATATTTTCCTCTATTCTAAAAATGCAACTGACCCTGAAGCCAGATCGTACCTTTAAACCTTCGGCCAACTGCCGGATCTCCCAGCAGATCCACTCGATTGATACAGATGTCAAATCGAATATTATTACACTCAACTGTCATCTGAACAAGTTCTTCATCTGTAATATTATTCTGTACAGTATGATATTCTATAATCTCACCTAAAATACTATACTGGTCACACTGAATTCCATATGGCATAAAATATGAATCTACAATAGACAAAATATCTTCATGAACAATTCTGTTAGAAATCATAGAATACGTGTCCATTTCTTCCATGGTAAGATTTTCCATAGCCTCTTCGTCACCATTTCTTGCAGCTGCGATCATTGAACTTCGGTTTTTACTGCTTTCCTGTTCAACTTTGACTGCTTCCTTATCCTTCAGTACTGGAAAAAGGATTTTACCCTCCCCCGCAAGTCCGGATAAGGTCAATGGCTGATTACCTGTTAACTGCTTTTTGCTTTCTTTCATATATTCAGCTGCATTTTGAAGATAAAAAATCAGCGTGATTCCTATTCTCAGATCATCACAGGCTGCAGAAAAGGCATCCTTATCCGCATGCCTTTCTACTGTTACCTGTTCCTGAGTTGTAATTCCAGTTCCTCTGAAAAAAGGATAATAATATTCCACATGAAATCTGTTGTCATCATCATACTGACCACATACAGTAATACCGCAGTCATTTCCATAAAACCGGGAAAACTGAGCAAAGACACCATCTGGATGATCTTCCACTACATTTTTTTCATCGTAATTTTTGATAACATCCAGAATGATTTCTTTCATTTCTTCCCGTTTGGTCACTTTAGAAAAACCGACTGCTTTTAAAAAGCTGTGCAAAAGTACACCTCCATGCCCTTATGCGCGGGTCTTTTTCTCAATTCTCTTCATGCCGCCCATGTATGGCTGCAGAGCTTCCGGAATACTAACAGATCCATCAGCATTCAGGTTATTTTCCAGGAACGCGATCAGCATTCTCGGAGGTGCTACTACAGTGTTATTTAATGTATGCGCAAGATATT
>OLRR01001712.1_pt1 | contig 13144 bp, 15 predicted proteins | sample 1671941 | NCBI WGS metagenome assembly OLRR01 (sample SAMEA3136628, study PRJEB25190) | human gut metagenome
CGTCGAGGACGCCGCCCCCTGCATCCCTGCCGGACAGTATTCAGAGGGGGTCATATTATGAAAGCTGTTATCACCGTTATCGGCCGGGACACCGTGGGTGTCGTTGCCAAAGTTAGCGCGGTCTGCGCCGAGCTGAACATCAACATCGAGGATGTCTCCCAGTCCATCATGCAGGATATGTTCTGCATGATCATGCTGGTGGACCTGAGCAAGGCCACTGCCGAGGCCGCCGCTGTGCGCGACCGCTTTACTGCGCTGGGCAAGGAGATGGGTATGCAGGTCACTGTGACCCGTCAGGAAGTCTTTGACGCCATGCACACGATTTAAGGGGGCTGCGCTATGAGGATCATCAACAGCCGCGACATTATGGAAACGATCGAGATGCTCACCGCCGAGAATCTCGATGTCCGCACCGTCACGATGGGTATCAGCCTGCTGGACTGCATCGACCCGGACCCTGACAAGGCATGTGAGAAGATCTACAACAAGATCACCCGCCTCGCGGGCAATCTCGTCCCTGTTGTGAACGGCATCAGCGAGGAGTACGGCATTCCCATCGTCAACAAGCGCATCAGCGTAACGCCCATTGCCATGCTGCTGGGCGCCGCGCCCGACGCCGACCCTGTGCAGTACGCCAAAACGCTGGACCGCGCAGCCAAGGCTGTGGGGGTCAACTTCATCGGCGGCTTCGGCGCGCTGGTGCATAAGGGCTTTTCTGCGGGTGACAAGCGGCTGATCGCCGCGATTCCCCGCGCACTGGCCGAGACCGATATTGTATGCTCCAGCGTCAATATTGGCTCCACCAAGTCCGGCATCAACATGGACGCCGTCAAACTGATGGGCGAGGTCGTGCGCGAGACCGCCGAGCTGACGAAGGACAACATGTGCATGGGCGATGCCAAGCTGGTCGTCTTCTGCAATGCGCCCGAGGACAACCCGTTTATGGCGGGCGCGTTCCACGGCGCGGGCGAGCCGGACTGCGAGATCCATGTCGGCGTTTCCGGCCCGGGTGCGGTGCGCGCCGCGCTGGCCAAGCTGCCGAAGGACGCCCCGATGGACGAGGTGGCCGAGCTTGTCAAGCGCACCGCCTTCAAGATCACCCGTCTGGGCCAGCTGGTGGCAAACCTTGCCAGCGAGCGGCTGGGTGTGCCGGCCGGTATCATTGACCTGTCGCTGGCACCCACGCCCGCCATCGGCGACAGCGTGGCGAACATTCTGGAGGAGATGGGCCTTGAAAGCTGCGGCTGCTGCGGCACCACGGCCTGCCTGGCCCTGCTGAACGATGCCGTCAAGAAGGGCGGCGTCATGGCGTCCAACCATGTGGGCGGCCTGTCTGGCGCGTTCATCCCCGTGTCGGAGGACGACGGCATGATCAACGCCGCCAACTGCGGCAGCCTGACACTGGAAAAGCTTGAGGCCATGACGGCCGTCTGCTCGGTCGGCATCGACATGGTGGTCATCCCCGGCGATACGAGCGCCGAGGTCATCAGCGGCCTGATTGCGGATGAGGCCGCCATCGGCATGGTGAATAGCAAGACCACTGCTGTGCGCGTTATCCCCGCCATCGGCCACAAGGCCGGCGATGTGCTGGACTTCGGCGGTCTGCTGGGTCACGCGCCCATCATGCCGATCAGCCAGTACAGCCCCGCGGTCATGATCCACCGCGGCGGCCGCATCCCCGCCCCGATGCAGGCGCTGAAGAACTAATTGCAATACAAACACCGCCCATGCCGGGATTGGCATGGGCGGTGCTTTTTTGTGTACTCGGAGGGGGCAAGCTCCCTACAAAATGTCGTTCACGGGTGCTCTGTAGGGAGCGGTCTTGACCGCTCCGGGGAAGTTTCCGGCTGCCGCAGGGTGCCACGGGACGCATATGCGTCCCCTACAAACCGTCCGTTCACGGCATACTGTAGGGGCGGCATATATGCCGCCCGGCAACATTGCGGCAGACGCCCGTTCAAAATCCACCGCCCGTTTCAGCCGCAATCTTCAATGCCCAGCCGTTCTACCAGCCCGCCTGTCGTCCCTTCGTCCAGCTCGCGTTCCAGCTGCGCTTTAAAGGCCGCCTTGTCCAACTGCAATGTGTCAAGGTAATCCGCCCGCGCGGCAAATTTCCCCGCACCCAACTGATAATTTTTGTACCGCTCAGCGTTAATTTTCTGCAGTACAGCCATGGCTTCCCCAGCGGTGTTGACAAACTCGTCGGCGGTGCGGGCGTCGTTCAGGGCTTTGCGCGCGGGGGCATCGGCAAAGTCCGCCGCGAACCACGCTTTCAGCTGGCGCGCCGTCAAGCCCTGCGCCTGCGTTTCTTGCCAGATGTAGGCTTTGTAGTCGGCTGTGTCTGGCACCTCGATGCCGTATTCCGCCACCGCACGGTCGACAATGCGGTCGCACTGCCACTGTGTACACGGCGCGCGCCAAACCGCAACGCCCAACACTGCCGCAAGACACACCCCTGCAAGGATCTTCTTCATATGCGCTTCACGCTCCCTTCTGCCTGTACAACGCAACTGCCCGGTTTTGTGTGACAGGATTTTATTGCTTTCTCTCTTTTTACCAAAAAAGCAAAGGGCGTTTTGTCAAAAACAGACAAACGCCCTTTGCTCAGTTTATATTCTCTGCCACACGCTGTAATTCTTCACGTAACACATTTCCTACCACCGTACACGCAACACCATCTTGCTCCCAAAAAAGATAATAAGTTGTCGAACCGTCAAAGTTTGAACTTGTCCCCAACGTTGCGGGCTTGTCGTTGACGGTTGTTTCAGTGTAGACCGTGTGTTCGTTGTCCATGATCTCCTCCGACGCAACTGGTCCGATGGCATAGCAACTCACGATGTAATTCTGCCCATTTTCGGCATCGTACCCATGGAAAAACATTTCCGGCGTGTCGATATACTGCACCTCGTCCAGTACAAAGCCCGGCGGCGTGTAGCGGTCAGTGAACCCCTCCGGCAAAGCTGTCAGCGTATCGCCATCCGTCTCATAAGTCAGGTGCATTTCGGTCGGCAGCCATTGTATAACGGCTGTGTAAATTGCGTGGCGCAGTTCGGCGTTTGCGGCAAAAACGCCCGCCGCAAGCAGCGCTGTCACCAGCAAAACCATCACAAGCCGCTTGCGCATATGGCTGTGCCGTGTCTGCCTTTTCAGGGCGGCGTACAAGCGCGCGTCCCAGCGCGACGTATCGGGGTACTTCCGTTTCAGTTCCGCCGGGGATGGTGTCTGCGCTAGTTCATGGTCGATCTCGGCGCGCAACGCCATTTCCAGAGCCGCGTCAAAGAAAATTTTTGTTTCATTTGTTTCCATCGTGCAGTTCCTTCCACAAAATTTTCCGTCCACGCACAAGGCGCTGACGCACGGTGCTTTCCGTTAAACACAGCGCTGACGCGATTTCACTGTTCGTATAGCCAAGCGCCTTCAACTGCAATGGTGCTTTGTAAATTGGCGCAAGTTTTTCCAGCAGTGCTGTCAACTGCGCAGCGCTCTCCGCGTCAATGACAGCGTCCTCCGGCAGCGGAGCATTATCCGCAACGGTGTCAAGTGCTGTATCTTCTTCGCCTACGGTCTCCTGCTGCGCACGCAGCAGGTCAATGGCGCGGCTTTTGGCGCAGATGGCAAGATACGCCGCCATTTTATGTGCATCATCCCGATAGACCCGTGTAAAATTTTTCGCCAGCTGCAAGAAAACCTCCTGCAACACATCCTCAGCTAAATAGCTGTCCTGCACGACCTTGTACGCCGTGTGATATACCAGCCGCTTACAACGCTCATATACTTGGGTAAACAGCTCTTCGTCAGAGCTGTTTTCCAGTGCTTTCAGATAAAGCCCCAGCATCTCGGCCCCACCTTCCTTTATGTCGATTATACACGTCCTGTGCTTGCTTTTGCAAGACGCACCACCCGGCAGTTTCTACGGAGGGCATGTCGCCTTGCGGGGCGACGGGGACGCCCCCCTACAAAGGCATACGGCGAATTTGCGATAACGGGGGATGTGCATAACTTTCCCGTTATCCGCACATACTCTCCCACAGAGGAGGGATCATCCATGTCTTGTTTTAAAAAGGTTTTGCTGCTGCTGGCCATCATCGGCGGCATCAACTGGGGCATTTACGGCATCTGGGGGTTCAACGCCGTGGGCTGGCTGCTGGGCGGCAGTATGAGCTGGCTGTCCCGCACAGTGTTCATCGTTGTCGGCGCAGCGGCACTCTGCCTTATCCCCGGTTTGTTCGCGCCTGACCCCAAAGCTGCCGAATAACACAAAAGCGGGTGCCGCACAGCACCCGCTTTACTTATATGATCCGCTGCATATCCAGCTTGCTGCGCCTTGTGTTCATGCCCACGCTCAGCACAATGCCGATGCAGAGATACATCATGACCACGCTCGACCCGCCTGCCGAGAAGAACGGCAGCGTCACGCCGATGACCGGCAGCACCTGCAGATTCATGCCCAAGTTTATCACACACTGCATAAACAGCGCCGCAAAGATGCCGACACAGATATTGCAGCCCAGCGCATCGGGGCAGCGCAGCCCGGTCTGCAGCGTGCGCAGGCAGAGCGCCAGCAGCAGCACCAGCACCGCCGCCGCGCCGACAAAGCCCAGCACATTGGCAAGATACGCAAAGATAAAATCGTTCCATGCGTTCGGCACAAAGATATGCTCGCCGGAGAACAGCCCCTGCCCCGTCAGCCCGCCGGTGCCAATGGCCATTGCACCCTTGTTCTGCTGGTAGGTGATGTCCGCCAGCGCGGGATCGTCCGGCGTCAGCACCGCCAGAATCCGCTTGAACTGGTAACCCTTTAAAAGCCCGGGGCGTAGCGCCAGCAGCGCCGCACCGCCCACGATGCCCGCCGCCAGCCCGCCGGCCGCCAGCCAGTGGGACAGCCCGCCCGCATACAGCATAATAAACCCGATGCCCAGAAATACCAGCGCCGTGCCGTCATCCCCCTGTATGTGGATGGCCGCAACGGGCAGCAGTATGTGCAGCAGCACAAGCAGCAGGTTCCGCGGCCGGTTCACCTGCCCGCGCACCCTGCTCAAATGCAGCGCCAGCGTCAGGATAAAGCTGATTTTCGCCAGCTCGGCGGGCTGAAAGGTCATGCCGCCCACACGGTACCAGCTGTAGTTGGAGGTGCCGCCCGCGTCATAGCCGATCGTCAGAAGCCCGGTGTTGACATTGTGCAGAAAGAGGGTGGGCAGCACCAGCCCCCACGCCACCACGCCATGCAGCGGCCAGGCCCGCGCCAGCGCATGGTAGTCTGCCGTAGAAAAGACAGCGGCAAGCATCATCCCCAGCAGGCTGGCAATAAGCTGGACCGAGGCCTTGTTGTTGGAGCCAAGCTGCGTCTGGCCGATGGACATCAGCACCACAACGCTGAGCACCGAGCAGGCCGCACAGAGCAGCAGCATAAACAGATCTACCCGGCGCAGATACCGGCGTATAAGCGGATACATAGGCGGCCCCCTCCCCTGCAGATACTTTGTAACTGTAAGTATTATACCGCATCGCAGCAGATCTTGCCAAGTTACAGATTAAATTTTACAAATCGGGATTTCTGTACTATAATATATATGAGTGCGGCTATCACTTTATTCGGCCGCAGACAGGGAGCGTACCTATGCAGGAATTTGTGACCCATTCGCGGGAGGAAACCGTTGCCGCCGGCCGCGCGCTTGCCAAAACACTGCCCCCCGGCGCGCTGATCGCGTTCACCGGCGGGCTGGGCGCGGGCAAAACCGCGTTCTGTCAGGGCATTGCCGAGGGGCTTGGCTGCACCGACCCGGTGTCCAGCCCGACCTTTGCCATCGTCAACTATTACCGCGGCCCGCGGCCCTTCGCGCATTTTGACCTCTACCGCATCCATACCGAGAATGATCTGGCCTCCGCCGGGTTCTATGACTACCTTGACATGGGTGCCGTGGTTGCCTGCGAATGGAGCGAGAACTGCGCCGAGCTGCTGGCGCTGGAAAATCCCATCAAGATCCACATTGAACGGGTGGACGAAACGACGCGGAAGATTACGATACAATAAAGGCTTCCCCCGAGGGGCTGCGCCCGCAGGCGCGTGTCGGAGTGCAACCGCCGTAGACGGCACTTGGCACGGAGACTGAAGCTGTCACCGAAGGTGACTGATGAGGGCGGAGTTTGCCTCTGTAACCCATTTACGGGCAATCACGGCGCACTCGCCCCTCATCCGCCCTCGGGCGGGGCCTCGGGCACCTTCCCCCGAGGGGGAAGGCTTTATACTCTATTACATTTTTAAACAGGTGATCCTATGAATATCCTAGCTGTAGATACCGCTGGCAAAACAGCGGCTGTGGCCGTGCTGCGGGATGACACCCTGCTGTATGAGGCACAGTGCAACAACGGCCTGACCCACAGCGAGACGCTGCTGCCGATGATCGACACGGCGCTGAAAGCCAGCGGCCTGACGATGGACGAACTGGATGTGCTGGGCGTCACGAACGGCCCCGGCAGCTTTACCGGGCTGCGCATCGGGCTGGCCGTCATCAAGGGGCTGGCACTGCCGCGTCAGCTGCCCTGCGCAGGGGTGTCCACCATGGCCGCGCTGGCCTGGGGCCTTGCGGGCGAGGGGACGGTCATCGGCGCGCAGGATGCCCGCCGCGGGCAGGTCTATTGGGGCGCGTTTGACCTTGCAAGCCACCGCCGCCTGACCGAGGACGCCGCCGCACCGGTCACAGAGCTGGAAAATTTTGTCCAAAGCTGTAAAAAACCACTCTTTTTTGTTGGCGATGGCGCAACTTTGTGTTACAATACATATAAGAGTGTTCCGGGCGTGGTCTGCACGCCCCCTGCCCTGCAGGTTTTGCGGGGCGCGGGCGTGGCGCTGGCCGCCAAGGCCCTTTGGGAGAACGGCGAATGTGTGCCGCCTGCGGCGCTGCTGCCGGACTACCACCGGCTGAGTCAGGCCGAGCGTGAGCGCGCGGAACGGGAAAAAACAAAAGGGGCATCAGAATGAAATTTGACAAACCGATCGCACTGGCTGCCGACCACGGCGGCTATGAGCTGAAAGAGGCCATCAAGGCCCATCTGGACGAGCTGGGCATCGCCTATACGGATTTCGGCACCGACTCCACCGCCAGCGTGGACTACCCTGACTATGCCGTCAAGGGCTGCCGGGCCGTGCAGGACGGCAGCTGTGCGCTGGCGATCCTCTGCTGCGGCACCGGCGTGGGCATCTCGATGTGTGCCAACAAGATGAAGGGCATCCGCGCATGCTGCTGCAGCGATACCTTCAGCGCGGAGCTGACCCGCCGCCACAACAATGCCAACGCCCTGTGCATGGGCGGCCGCGTTGTGGGCGCAGGCCTTGCCTGCAAGATCGTGGACGCCTTCCTGAACGCTGAGTTTGAGGGCGGCCGCCACCAGACGCGCATCGACAAGATGATGGCGCTGGAGAACCTCTAAGTTTCACATTGCCTGCCCTGCAGGCTGAATAATTTTGAATTGCAAGGAGATCCTACCATGAGCGTTGTTGAAATTGTTGACCATCCCCTGATCCAGCACAAAATCAGCCTGCTGCGTGACCGCAACACCGGCACCAAGGAGTTCCGTGATCTGGTAAGCGAGATTGCGATGCTGCTCTGCTATGAGGCCACCCGCGACCTGCCGACCGAGGAGGTCGAGGTCGAGACTCCCGTGGCTCTGGCCCGCACCAAGGTTCTGGCCGGCCGCAAGCTGGCGCTGGTTCCCATCCTGCGCGCCGGTCTCGGCATGGTGGACGGCATGCTGAACCTGATTCCCGCTGCCAAGGTCGGCCACATCGGCATGTACCGCAACGAGGAGACGCTGGTGCCGGTCGAGTACTACTGCAAGCTGCCCAGCGACATCAATGAGCGCGAGGTCTTTGTTCTGGACCCGATGCTGGCCACCGGCGGCAGCGCCTGCGACGCCATCGGCCAGATCAAGAAGCGCGGTGCCAAGCACATCAAGTTCATCGGTCTGGTTGCTGCCCCGCAGGGTCTGAAGGCTCTGCATGAGGCCCACCCCGATGTGGACATCTATGTCGGCGCACTGGACGAGAAGCTGAACGAGAACGGCTACATCGTCCCCGGTCTGGGCGATGCCGGTGACCGTATCTTCGGCACGAAGTAAATACAACTAAAAAGCCTTCCCCCGGCGGGGGAAGGCTTTTTTTATTATTTGTCAACGCCCGACTACCGTGTCGGCCTCCAAAATCGCATCGTTCTGCTCCTTGTATTTAGCGGCGGTCTCCTCGTCGAGCAGATAGACCGTGACCGGGATGACCGCGCTTGCGACCGACTCATCGTAGGTCTCATAGTACAGGTCGATGAAGGCCCTGCCCTGCAGCATGGCGGTGCCGGTGTCCGCCGCGTAGGCGTAGCCGTAGACAAAGCGGCCGTCATCGCTGGTGATGTACATCAGCGAGCCATAGGGAATGACGGCGGGGTTGACTGCGACCGTGCCGTAGGTCAGGCGGCGGCCGCTGGCCCCCTTGGCCGTGGCGGACGCCGAATAGCCGGTCGAGCGCTGCCCCGTGTAGACCTCGGCAACGCCCTCTGCCGGGGCGCCGTCCACGATCTCGGGGCCGACAAACGGCGACACCGGCACCTGCTCGCCGTAGATTTTCTGCACGGTAGGCACCATGCCGATCTGCGTCTCACGGCCGGTCTCCTCGGTGCCGGTCCATGCACCGTCCACCCAGGTTTCCCGGTAGCTGACGGTGTCCAGACCGTCACTGCCCTGCTGCACGGTGACGGTATTCTCCGGCTGACGGTAGAACAGGCTGGAGGGGATCTCCTCCAGCTCGGTGGGGACGACCTCGTTCTGCGTGTAGTCCACATAGCTGACCCGCTGCAGCGTCAGGGTCTCTCCCTCGGGGACCTGCTCCCCCGGCGCGCAGCTGAGGATATCGTCCTCCGTCCATGTCAGCCCGGCCTGCGCCAGCAGCTCTGCCGCCGTTGCGCCGGTCGTGATGATCTCCTGCGTGGTGCCGTCCGCCGTGACCGGCACGGTGTAGGCGCGCAGGATGTCAAGCCGGGTGCCGTCATCCGTCTGGGACCAGATCGCCTTGTCATTCTCGCCCAGCGGCGGCGTTTCCGCCTGCCGCAGCACAGTGGCAAGGTCGGTGGCCGCTGTCAGGATGCGCACACGGCCGCCGTGGGTGTCGGTGACCGTCGTGAAATGCAGCGCCGACCCGGTAAACCCGATCGAGAGCGCCAGCGCCGCACCACCGCCCAGCAGTGCCCCCCATTTGGGGACGAGCAGCGCCGCCGCGCGGAGGATATGCTCTTTGGTTTTCAGTGATAAAGCCATAGAAACTCCTTGCAGAATCACACAAAAAGTGCCGACCCGGCCAGCGGATCGGCACCATAAATGCTGGGGTAAAAGCTTTTGCTGCGCAGCAGAAATCAGCGCTTGCTGAACTTATGCGGCGCAGATGATGTGTTATTGATATTTCAGTCTTTGCGTTTTCGGATTGAAATAATAACACAAAATCGTAAGTTTTGCAAGCCTTTTGACAAAATAGCCGCACTTGTAACAAAAATCAACTATGTGCCTTGCTTCTTTTGTGCTTCTTACCCATGGCAGCTCAGGGCGATGGAAAGAATTGCGGGGTTGCAAGACACACCTAAATTAAATCGGAGGATTCGATTATGAATGAATTTGATTTTAGTGTTTTAACTGCGGGCGAGCCTGCACAGTTTGGAAAATACGGCAGTCTGCGGCTGCGCTATCTGAAAGAAAACAAACCTACACTATATCAGGCTTTGCTACAAGGTCATTTGCTCAATGCTCACCTAAACGAGATTGACCAACAGGCCCATGAAGTGGTGGAGCAAATCGCGCAGCAGCTTATCCGTAGCGAACAGTTTGACGAATCGGTCAAGCTATCGAATCCTATTCTGTGGGTGCAAAAGATGAATTCTTTCAAGAGCATTGCCGAAGAAACCGTTATGCGTGATTTTATGGCAAGAAAGCGATTATGTATCCCCCGTCCAAAACTTTAATTGTACAGCGACAAAAATTATAAAAACAGTCTGTTTTTCTCTACATAATAACTATATAATTTGAGTATTCCAGATATGATGGAGGTTGTTATTGTGGATGATGGAAATCGACTGACCGTGTATGAACTTGTGGAAAGAGTTATCCCTTGCATCATTGCAAAGCACTATAGCGAAAACTATATTCAAGGCTTTCGTTCGACGTTTAGGAACCTGTTAGCGTACTGCAGTAAAAATGAAAAGAAATATTTTACAGCGGAATTGGCTCAGCAGTTCATGCTGGATTGCTACGGTGTGCAGCCGGGAACAGTAGAACGGCGATGCTCACGAGTTCACCGTGCAATGGATTTGTTGTCAGACTACCAACATTTCAACGCGGTTATGCTTCGGCGGAGGTTGAATCGAGAGTTCCCTGCAGGATTGCAAGAAGGTGCGGTCAACTACTTGCAAAAGCTATCTCTCCACGGACGCAGGGAGAATACGCTGCGCAGCCACAGAAATGTTCTTCTTCGCTTTACAGATTATTTGTTCAGCGTTGGAGTCACGGATTACAAATCACTTTCAGCAGATATTGTAAATCGATACGTCAAAGTTGTTTCGTGCAATTACAGCAATTCGGTTGTAAGGCTCCATTACAGTATCCTTTTACGCTTTTTTCAGTACCTTGCGCATAGCGGCTACAAGGAAACAGATTTGTCTTTGAAAATGATGCCAATTGTAAAAGTATCCGCTTCCGCGCGAATTCCTACAACATTAGATCTTAGCCAAATCGAAAGTATCCTTGCATCTGTTGACCGTGAAAGTCCACAAGGGAAACGCGATTATGCAGTTTTAATGATTGCAGTAAAACTCGGCATTAGAACCAGCGATATACGTAATCTTCGCCCTGCCAATTTTAATTGGGAACAGCATTTGGTGTCTTTCACACAAGTCAAAACAGGAGAGCCGATAACTTTACCACTTCCCACAGATGTTGGATGGGCTGTAATAGACTATCTGAAAAATGGAAGGCCTGTAAGCGATGCCCCGGAAATTTTTCTCCGCGCAGTCGCTCCATACGTCTCTCTGCAAAATTTTGACAACATTCTTATTAAGCATATGCGAAAAGCGGGCATTCCTTTGGATTCAATAAAGCACCACGGGCTTCACTCGCTTCGACACAGCCTCGCAACACATATGTTAGATGAAGGAATCCCCATTACCTCGATTCAGGGTGTATTAGGACACATAAATGCCGATTCTACTCAAAAATATATTGGTGTAAATGTACGTCAGCTTCGCAGCTGCGCATTGGAGGTGACTGATTAGTGTTTGAGGAAAAACTTCTTGAACCCCATTTTACCAGTGTGCTTGCACCATATATGCTGGATGTTGTGGAGCAAAAACGTGCCCTTGGCAATAAATACAACGCCGGTGTTGAGGCACTCAGTGCATTCGATGACTTTTGCAATGAGCAACAATTGCGTATACCTGCCATTTCGAAAGAACTGCTGCAAAAGTGGGAGAAAAAGAAACCTCACGAAAACGAAACCACGCAATGTTTTCGGATTTCGTATGTGCGAATTCTTTGTAAGTATTTGCACAGCAATGGCTATGATGCTCCATGTGCATTCCACCCTGCGCCTCATGTAAATAAATGTTTCGTTCCCTACATTTTTACGAAAGACGAAATCGAGAGATTGTTTTCTGCGGTAGATTGTACCAAAGAATCTTCAGAATCTCCACTACGACATTTAGTTATGCCGGTTCTGTTTCGCCTGCTTTATACATGTGGGCTGCGCGTGTCAGAGGCTCTGCACCTTAAGGTTGCAGATGTTGATTTGGATGCTGGAGTTTTAGCCATATACGGTGCAAAAGGAGACAAAGAACGGCTGGTAGGAATTTCGGACTCAATGCTTACATACATGAAATCCTACCGCAGTAATCCATTAGTGGCAAATGCAAAAAGTATTTACTTTTTCCCTGCTCCTGATGGCGGATTCTATGATACAAGTACAATTTACGATATTTTTCGAAAATGCTTATTTGATGCCGGGATTCCACACCGAGGTCGAGGAAAAGGGCCTCGTCTCCATGATCTCAGGCATTCCTTTGCGGTCCACATTCTAAACAAATGGAGTTCCGAAGGAAAAGACATATATACCTGTTTGCCGATTCTCCGCACTGCTCTTGGGCATGACCGAATTACAACAACCGAAAAATACTTGAGGCTTGTCCCGGAAGCCTATATGGAAGTCACCGAACCATTCAATGAGTGATTCCATACCATTACAGAGGTACTTTGCAATGAGGAATAGATGCAGCTACGCCGGTTTAGTCTCCGCATACTTTAGCGTGTATCTGGCAGGAACTAAAAATGTCAGTACAAATACAATTTACTCTTACCGGGACACCTTTGTTATTTTTCATGGCTACCTTGAAAAGTATTGTGGCTTTAAATTAGAGAAAATGCTTTTTAACGACCTTTCCCGCGAACTGATTCTTGAATTTCTACAATATCTTGAAACTGAACGCAAATACAGTATATCTTCTCGAAACCAACGACTTGCTGCGCTGAAGTCATTTGCAAAATATGTACAAATTGAATGCCCGGATGAAATGATTCTGTGTCAGCGCATTCTTTCAATTGACAGCAAAAAAGCAGCAAAGCCGACGGTTCAATATTTGAGTAATCAGCAAACCGATATTCTAATGGAACAGCCTGATATTTCCACGCCAAAAGGTCGCAGAGACCTGGCGATGATTCTTCTCCTTTACGATTCAGCTGCACGAGTGCAGGAACTTTGCGATTTAAGAATCTGCGATATCCGAATAGATTCACTACCGGTTGTACATTTATTAGGGAAGGGGCGAAAAAGTCGAGATGTTCCGCTTACCAAACCGTGTGCACAGGTATTGCGCCAATACATTTGTGAGAACCATCTTGATATACCAGAACGCCGCAATGACCAGCTGTTTACAAATCCGCAAGGGAAAAAGTTGACTCGCAGCGGTGTTTCTTACGTGCTAGCAAAATATATCCACAAAGCAAATACTGCGGTGGATTCATTTTTTCCGCAGATTACACCGCATTGTCTCCGGCATTCTAAAGCAATGCATCTTGTTGAGGCAGGCAAAAATCTCATTTATATTCGTGACTTTTTAGGGCACGAATC
>OLRR01001717.1_pt1 | contig 13119 bp, 9 predicted proteins | sample 1671941 | NCBI WGS metagenome assembly OLRR01 (sample SAMEA3136628, study PRJEB25190) | human gut metagenome
CATCTGTATGCGCTGCATACCAGCAAAGCTTGATCCACCAGTAAGGAACAAAGACTATATTTCTGAGCACCATCAGCAAAATCCGCTTCATTCTTACATCCTCCCGCCTCTGCTTTATCCGTTCAGTTTCCCTGCGATCTTATCCTCGTATCCCGGATTCTTTTTCAGAAAAACCTCATAAGCCTTTGTATAATCTGTATAGGTTTTCGTAGTCATAAATTTCTGATAATCCTTGGCAGCCTGCTGGCTGATCTTATCTGAAATCTCAGAAGGCGCATACAGATAATACTTTTTGTCCTGGACCTTTACAAGATAGGTACTGATACATGGATATTCCTGCTCGTTCTCCAGAACAAGATTATAGCGGATATAAACATAAGAATAATTTTTGTTTTCAGAAATGGAGCCACAGCTGTCGATATTTACATCCTTTACTCCATGGGCCTGAAAATATTTTATCGTGGAGGAAATCTCTGTTTTCGCCTCATCCGATAACTTATCCGCACTGTAACAGCTCTGCATCTTTTTATTCTTGCCTGCTGCTGCCGCTTTGATGTAGCCTTCCACAACCCCCTCCGGAGTTCTGTGGCTGATCTTTCCGCAGCCCCTGGCCGCCAGAACGATCACCAGCAGGATCAAAATGATCCCCGCCAGTGTCGCAATGTGGACAAAATTCAGTTTTTTATTAGAGTATTTCAGCTTCTTTACTGATTTTTTTCTGCGTTTTTTCTTTGTCGTCGTCATGACTTATCCTCGACCTTATTCCTCTTCACTGCCTGTGACAGCTTCCTCTGCAGAGCCTTCTTCGTTATCGCCGGTTTCTCCGTCAGCTTTTTCGGTAGTTGTATCTGCTTCCGGATCTTTATCTCTTACCTTGGCGATACTTGCAACGGTTACACCCTCTGTAAGATTGATCATCTTCACACCGGAGGTGATCCTTCCAAGAACAGAGATATCCGCACACTGCAGACGGATAATGATACCCTCTGTAGTGATCATCATGATCTCGTTCTCTTCGTTGACAGCCTTGGCGCCGACAACATTTCCGGTCTTCTCGGTGATCTTGTAGCACTTCACACCCTTACCGCCACGGTTCTGGACAACGAACTCACTCATAGCTGTACGTTTGCCCATTCCGTTCTCGGAAACTACAAGCAGATAATCTCCCTGAGTGTTCAACTGCATGGCAACAACTTCATCACCGTCAGTAAGATTCATACCTCTTACTCCCATGGACGCACGGCCTGTGCTGCGGACATCCGTTTCCTTAAAGCGGATACACTGTCCGTCCCTGGTCACAAGAATAATATCTTTGTTATTATCAGTAGCCTTAACCTCGATCAGCTCGTCATCATCACGAAGAACGATTGCTGTAAGACCTGTCTTACGGACATTCTCGTAATCCTTGATCGGAGTTTTCTTCACAAGGCCTTTCTTGGTGGCCATCATCAGATAATGACCCTCTTCATATTTACGAAGTGGGATCACAGCTGTGATCTTTTCTCCCGGTGCAAGCTGCAGAAGATTGATGATCGCAGTTCCTCTAGCTGTACGACCGGCCTCCGGGATCTCATATGCCTTCAGTCTGTATACACGTCCTGTATTAGTAAAGAACATGAGATAATGGTGCGTTGTCGTCATCAGAAGCTCTTCGATATAGTCATCCTCAATCGTCTGCATACCCTTGATTCCTCTGCCGCCACGGTTCTGGCTGCGGAAGTTGTCAACGGTCATACGCTTGATATAACCAAGCTTTGTCATTGCGATCACTGTATTTTCTCTCGGGATCAGATCCTCTGTAGAGATATCATATACATCGTATCCGATGGAAGTCTTTCTGTCATCGCCGTATTTCTCTGCAATGGCAAGGATCTCCTCACGGATCACCCGGAGAAGGAGCTTGCGGTCAGCAAGGATTGCCTGGAACTTGCGGATCTTCTCCATAAGCTCTGCATACTCAGCCTCCAGCTTCTCTCTTTCCAGACCTGTCAATGCACGGAGACGCATATCCACGATCGCCTGTGCCTGCACATCTGTCAGTTCAAAACGGTCGATCAGCTCCTGCTTGGCGATCTGTACGTTGCGGGAACCACGGATGATGCGGATCACTTCGTCAATATTATCAAGTGCCTTCAGAAGCCCCTCTAAAATATGGGCTCTCTCCTGTGCCTTATTAAGATCATACTGTGTTCTTCTGCGAACTACATTCTCCTGATGCTCCAGATAGTACTCCAGCATCTCTTTCAGATTCAGAACCTTCGGTTCCATACTTCCATGATTTGGAACAAGAGAAAGCATGATCACACCAAAAGTATCCTGCAGCTGTGTATGCTTGTAAAGCAGATTCAGGATCACGTTGGCATTGGCATCCTTACGAAGATCAATACAGATTCGCATACCCTCACGGCTGGAATGGTCGTTCAGGTCTGTGATCCCGTCGATCTTTTTGTCACGGACAAGCTCTGCGATCTTCTCGATCAGACGTGCCTTGTTTACAAGGTACGGGAGCTCGGTAACCACGATACGGGATTTACCGTTTGGCAAAGTCTCGATATTCGTCACCGCACGGACACGGATCTTGCCACGTCCGGTACGGTAAGCTTCCTCGATTCCTCTCGTTCCGAGGATGGTCGCTCCTGTAGGGAAGTCCGGTCCCTTTACGATCTCAAGAAGCTCCTCCATAGCTGTTTCTCTGTCTTCTTCTACAATGTTGTCAATGATCTTAACAACTGCATTGATAGTTTCACGAAGGTTATGCGGCGGAATATTGGTTGCCATACCTACCGCAATACCTGTAGTACCGTTTACCAAAAGGTTCGGAAAACGTGCCGGAAGCACAACCGGCTCACGCTCTGTTTCATCAAAGTTCGGCTGAAAATCAACCGTATCCTTGTTGATGTCAGCAAGCATCTCCATGGATATCTTGCTGAGACGTGCCTCTGTATATCGCATGGCAGCCGCACCGTCACCATCCACGGAACCAAAGTTTCCATGTCCGTCAACCAGCGGATATCTTGTGGACCATTCCTGAGCCATATTGACCAGCGCACCATAGATGGAGCTGTCACCGTGCGGATGATATTTACCCATGGTATCACCGACAATACGCGCACATTTTCTGTGTGGCTTGTCAGGACCATTATTCAGCTCGATCATAGAGTACAGAACTCGACGCTGTACCGGCTTCAGACCGTCTCTTACATCAGGCAAAGCTCGTGAGGCGATAACACTCATGGCATAGTCGATGTAAGATTCCTTCATCGTTTTTTCCAGATCCACTTCGTGGACTTTGTCAAAAATATTATCTTCCATTCTTCTTTATTCTCCTAGATATCAAGATTCTTAACGAATCTTGCATTTTCTTCGATAAATTCACGTCTTGGCTCTACCTTGTCTCCCATAAGAGTGGTAAATGTCAGATCGATCTCAGATGTGGCAGCTTCGTCCATGGTCACACGGAGAAGGATTCTCTTCTCAGGGTCCATAGTAGTCTCCCAGAGCTGCTCGGCATCCATCTCACCCAGACCTTTATAACGCTGGATCTTATTGTTTCCGTCACGTCCGATCTCGGTAAGGATATTGTTCAGCTCATCATCGTCATATGCATACCATACCTTTTTGTTCTTCTCCACTTTATAGAGAGGAGGCTGCGCCAGGTATACATATCCCTGCTTGATCAGCTCCGGCATGAAACGATACAGGAAGGTCAGAAGCAGTGTTGCGATATGTGCACCGTCAACATCGGCATCGGTCATAATGATGATCTTGTGATAACGAAGCTTGGAAATATCAAAATCCTCATGGATTCCGGTTCCGAAGGCAGTGATCATTGCCTTGATCTCTTTGTTTCCGTAAATCTTATCCAGACGTGCCTTCTCAACATTCAGGATCTTACCACGCAGCGGAAGGATTGCCTGTGTGGCACGGTTTCTCGCTGTCTTGGCAGAACCGCCCGCGGAATCTCCCTCTACAATATAGATCTCACAGTTCTCCGGATTCTTGTCAGAACAGTCTGCAAGCTTTCCAGGAAGTGACATACTGTCCAGTGCGGATTTTCTTCTTGTAAGGTCACGGGCCTTTCTGGCTGCCTCTCTGGCTCTCTGTGCAAGAACAGATTTCTCAACGGTAGCCTTGGCAACTGCAGGATTCTGCTCCAGGAAAATCTCCAGCTGTTTACTTACAACACTGTCTACCGCACCTCTTGCCTCACTGTTTCCAAGCTTCTGCTTGGTCTGACCCTCAAACTGCGGATTCTCGATCTTAACACTGACGATCGCAGTCAGGCCCTCACGGATATCATCACCGCTTAAGTTCGGCTCGCTGTCCTTGAGAAGCTTGTTCTTACGTGCATAATCATTAAATGTATTGGTGATCGCATTACGGAAACCGGTAATGTGTGTACCGCCCTCCGGTGTATTGATATTGTTTACAAAGCCATAGGTGTTCTCTGTATAGGAGTCATTATGCTGCAGCGCAACCTCTACAGACACGCCGTCCTTCTCACCCTCACAGTAAATGATCTCCGGGTAAAGAGCCTCCTTGCTTCTGTTCAGGTAGCTTACAAACTCACGGATACCACCCTCATAGTGGAATACCTTCTCGCGCTCCTGTCCCTCTCTCTTATCCTCCAGAACGATACGAAGACCCTTAGTCAGGAAAGCCATCTCACGAAGTCTCTGTTTCAGGATATCATAATCATAAACAGTCTCCTCAAAGATCTCCTTGTCCGGAAGGAAATAAACCTTCGTTCCGGAAAGCCCCGGATCACAGTCACCTACCACCTTCAGCGGGTACATAGTCTTGCCACGCTCATATCTCTGTTTGTATTCCTTACCCTCTCGGTAGATGGTAACCTCCAGCCATTCGGAAAGTGCATTTACAACAGATGCACCAACACCGTGAAGACCACCGGAAACCTTATATCCTCCACCGCCGAACTTACCGCCTGCGTGAAGAATGGTAAATACAACCTCAACTGCCGGAATACCAGCCTTATGATTGATACCAACCGGAATACCACGACCATTATCTGTAACTGTAATGGAATTATCCGGATTGATATCTACATGGATCTCCGTACAAAAACCAGCCAGTGCTTCATCGACTGCGTTATCCACGATCTCATATACGAGATGATGAAGTCCACGGCTGGAGGTACTTCCGATATACATTCCAGGCCTCTTACGTACGGCTTCCAGTCCTTCCAGGATCTGGATCTGATCCGCGCCGTATTCTGTATTCTCTGCGCCCATGTCATTCCTCCTGTTCTTGTCGTCCGGACGTGTTTGAAAATTCATTTCTGCAGAACCATAGCAGCTTCAGAAATCATTACATCAAATCCTGAACAAGATAAACTGATCTTTTAATTTCAGGAAATACTGTATTTTCATTTTGCAGAAAGCAATTCTCAAACCCGCTCCGGAAGTGTCATTTATACCTGTAAAATAAATATTTTTTACATACGAATACAGAGTTTATTATAGCACAAAAAAGCCTGTATTTCCACGCAAAATCATAGGAAATACAGGCAAAAAAGTATCTTATTAAATGCAATCCCAAAACACAGCACAATATGGTCTATACTGCAAGCAAATCATTTCGACAAAATCCACACAGTACTTTTTATTACCACAAAAAAAAAGCCACATACGTTCCCAAAAATCCTTGGTCACAGTATGCAGCTTATTCAACCATCCACGATCACGTTACCTACGATCCGTACCACAATTACACCTGATCATTCAGCAGAATCTTCTCCATCCAGAAGCGCCTTATAAATATCCCGCTTGGAAACACCACGATCCTTGGCAGCAAGCTTCATGGCATCCTTCCTGGAATTCCCCTGCTGCTCATACATCGCCACATGCTCCGCAATGGAAATCTCCTCCCAGGAAGCACGCTTCTCCGCCTCCATCTCACTGCGGCTCCTGCCCTCGATCACAAGAACACACTCACCCAGCGGCTTCTCATCTTTATAAAAATCCATCAGATCATCGATCGTAGTCCGGAATGCCGTCTCATGCTTCTTGGTCAGCTCTCTGCAAAGAGTCATCCGGCGGTTACCAAGCGCCTCTCTGAGCTCACCAAGAGTCCGTACAAGCCTGTGAGGTGCCTCATACAGGATAATAGTCCTGGTTTCACAGGAAAGCTCCTCCAGGATCGTTTTTCGTTCTTTCTTATCCGCCGGAAGAAAAGCCTCGAAAGCAAAACGCCTGGTATGCAGGCCTGACAAAGTCAGAGCAGTGATGCAGGCAGCAGGACCCGGAAGTGAAGTCACTTCAATTCCGGCTTCATAGCACATGGCGGCAAGCTCCTCCCCGGGGTCTGAGATACCCGGAGTACCTGCATCTGTGATCAACGCAATGTTTGTACCCGCCAGCAGCTTTTCCACGAGGACATGGCCCTTATCGATCTTATTGTATTCGTGGTAGCTGGTCATGGGGGTTTTTATATCAAAATGATTCAGAAGTTTTATGCTGTTGCGGGTATCCTCCGCAGCGATTAAGTCCACTTCCCGAAGGGTTCTTAGTACTCGAAGGGTGATGTCTTCGAGATTTCCTATGGGGGTGGCGCATAAGTATAGTTTTCCGTTTTGTTTCATATTTTCCTCTTTTCTCGCTTGACCGCGGGGAGTTTTTTCCACTTGGCCGTGGGGGAGTTGTTTCGCTTGACCGCGGGGGTTATTCCGCTTGACCGCGGGGGTTTGTTTAAGTTTGGAAACTTTGAAAACCGCAAAGGGGCCGCAAAGCCGCGCCCCCTCTGCACACCCCTTGGGCTTTTTTTAAGTAGTGCAAGGGATTCGCTGTTCTTATTTGTTGACTTGTGTCTGTATGCTTCGGTATTCAGCGCACTACGCTGTGCCGATGTTGTTTTATTTCTTCACTTTCTCAGTGATTCACTTCTGGCAAGGTGTCTGTATTCTTCGATACTCAGCGCACTACGCTGTGCCGATGTTGTTTTATTTCTTCACTTTCTCTGTGATTCACTTCCGGCAAGATGCCTGTATGCTTCGGTACTCAGCGCACTACGCTGTGCCGATGTTGTTTTATTTCTTCACTTTCTCAGTGACTCACTTCTGGCAAGGTGTCTGTATTCTTCGATACTCAGTGCGCTACGCTATGCCGATGTTGTTTTATTTCTTCACTTTCTCAGTGATTCTCTTCCGGCAAGGTGTCTGTATTCTTCGATACTCAGCGCGCTACGCTATGCCGATATTATTTCATTTCTTCACTTTCTCAGTGATTCACTTCTGGCAAGGTGTCTGTATTCTTCGATACTCAGCGCGCTACGCGTTGCGATCTCTCGCTTTGAAGCTCAGGCGAGGGGAGGCAGGCTGCTGGTGGTGACGTTAGCGGAGCCCCCGTCAGCGAGGTGAGGATAGCTGCTGCCACCGAGCGCACTGTTTGAGCGAAGCGAGTTTGCGCGAATGGCAGCAAACCGGCGCCGCAGCCGAGCAGGGGGCGCAGCGTGTCACCACCAGCAGCCTGCCTCCCCTCGCCGACCCTTCACCAACCGAAGTACCACAGCCACCACTACCTCCCAGCCATCCAGCGCAGCGCCGATGGCCCAAAACCTCCCGAGCAGCCTCCCAATCTCTCACAACCAAACAACCAACCAGGCAGTCACCCTAAGCCACAACATCACAACATTCACACCATCCGATACAACTCCAAAACATCCTCCGTATAAACCCCAGGCCGCTCATAAACCACCAGCGGCCGCTCAACCCGGATCCTGGAATTCCCGCCCTTACAAGCCTCGATCAACACCATATTCGGCTCCTTATCAATAAAAGGATACACCAGCTGCATCCTCTTAGGCTCCAGCTTATACTTCGTCAAAGTCGCCATCAGCTCCACCAGCCGAAACGGCCTGTGCACCAGAAAAAACCGCCCCCGGTCCTTCAGGACCCGGGCAGCCTGACAAGCCACATCATCAAACGAACACAAAATCTCATGCCTCGCGATCGCCTTCGGAAGATGCGGATTCGTCAACCCATGCTGCCCGATCATATACGGCGGATTACACGTCACCACATCAAAAGAAGCCGCCCCAAAAATCCCGGCAGCCTCCCTGATATCACCCTCAACGATCCGAACCCTGTCCTCAAGACCATTATACCTCACACTACGGTCAGCCATCTCCGCACACTCATGCTGGATCTCCAGACCCGTGAAATGCTCCCCATCCGTACGATCAGAAAGCAAGATCGGAATGATCCCCGTACCGGTCCCCATATCCAGCGCAACCTCACCCCTCTTCACCCGGGCAAAACCAGACAACAGAACCGCATCCATCCCAAAGCAAAACTTCTTCGGATCCTGGATCACAAACAACCCATTCTGAAGATCATCCACACGCTCACCGCAATAAACCAGATCACTTCTCATTCGGCTTCGAATCTCCCTTTTTAACCTCTTTCTCCTCGTGGTCAGCAGAACCACCCTTACCCTTTTTTCTCTTAGGGCGGAACCTCAGATCACGGACCGGAAACTCCTGGATCTCCTTCTCGTCATTCACCTCAACCACGATCTTAACCATCTGCCGGAGAACATTCACACTCTGGACCGTACCCGAAACACCCTGCGGCGTCGTTACCATATCACCGATACCCGGAAGATTCCGGTTCAGCTCCTCATAAGTCTCCTGCTCATTCTTCAGACAGCACATCAGACGACCACAGACACCGGAAATCTTCGTCTGGTTCAGAGAAAGATTCTGCTCCTTCGCCATCTTGATGGAAACCGGCGCAAACTCCGAAAGATACGTATGACAGCAAAGCGTCCTTCCACAGATACCAATACCGCCAAGGATCTTCGTCTCATCACGGACACCGATCTGACGAAGCTCGATCCTGGTCTTAAACACAGACGCCAGATCCTTAACCAGCTGCCGGAAATCAATACGGCCATCCGCTGTAAAATAAAACAGCACCTTGTTATTATCAAAGGTATACTCCGCATCGATCAGCTTCATATCAAGCCCATGCTCACGGATCTTCTTCTTGCAGATCTTAAAAGCCTCTTTCTCCTTCTGGCGGTTCTCAGCCTCATGATCCTCGTCCTCCTTCGTTGCAACACGGAGAACCTCCTTCAGCGGATGGACCACCTCGTCCTCCTTCACGCTGCGCGGCTCCAGGACAACACGGCCATACTCCACACCACGGGCAGTCTCCACGATCACATGATCGCCGACCTTTACCTTATAATTCTTAGGATTAAAATAATAAATCTTACCAACGTTACGAAATCTGACTCCAACTACCTTTTCCATTCTATTTCTCCCTAATTGTCAGGAACAGGAGCTCCAGGGCAAGTTCGAGATTAACATTGGCACGGAGACGCACCTTCGTCTTCTCCAGTGCCTCAAGGATTTTTTCGATATTCTCATAAGAACGCTCGCTGGCCTGCTCTCTGATAAAATTAATCTCCTGTTTAAAAACCAGGTTGTCAATTTCCCTTGTTGCCTTAAACATCAGAACATCGCGGAACCAGAACTGGAAAATATCCAGATAATCATTGATATTATTCTTATCAGCAGTCAAAGTCTTGATCGCCTCTGTCAGCTCATAAACCTCCATGGAATTGGCATATTTCAAAATCTTCAGGGCATTGGCAGTCATATCCGCAAACTCCTGAGAAGTCGCAGCCTCCTTCGCCTTGCCGATACTGCCCTGCGCATAAGACGCATCGATCTCAGCCTGATAATCCGGCACCTGAAGATGCTCCATCAGATATTCCTTCACAAGACTGTCATCCACCACCTTCAGATCCAGACGCACACATCTGGAACGGATCGTAGGAAGAAGACTGTCGATATTGCTTGTCAGCAGCATGATCACCGCATATTCCGGCGGTTCCTCGATAGTTTTCAAAATGGCATTCTGCGCCTGCACCGTCATCATCTCCGCATCCGGAATGATATAGATCTTATACGGACTGCAGTACGGCTTGATATCCACATCACGCACAACCTGGTCACGCACCTCGTCAATGCTGATGCTTCCAGGCTTCTCATGAGTTACTGTAATGATATCCGGATGATTCTTGCCGATCACCTTCTTACAGGAATCACAAGTCATACACGGTTCAGACTCTCCCGATTCACACTGCAGCGCTGCCGCAAAAGTCCCCGCAAGAAGCTTCTTGCCGGATCCCGGTTCCCCTGTAAAAATATAAGAGTGGGATACCTTCCCTGTCTCTATCGCATTCTTCAAATGCCTGATTATATCGTCATGGCCGATGATGTCATGAAATCCTGCCATAAGAATCACCTCTTTCTGCCTTTTGTGCCCTCCGTTATACCCGGCGGACATCTTTCAACTAATTATAACATAATCTTCTGTATAAAAAAAACTATTTTTCCTTATTGTACAGATTTTATATAATTTACGATCTCCTTCACACATTCATCCAGATTATGATTCTCAAAACGCTTCCATATACCTGCTTTAAGAATATTTTCCTCGGAAAAATCATTCTGGTCTGCAAGAAAACGCCTGCACATCTCCTCGTACTTCGGCACCTCCTGGGTCTTCTCCCTGGCAATCGCACGCTCCAGACGCTCTCCGTCTTCCACCTCTATATAAATAGGCCACATCACTTCATTGCCGTAATACTCCCGGAGCCTCACAAAAGACTCCAGTGTACCGATCCCCAGATAGCTGTCATTACCCACAGACACCTGCCCGTCATCCGCAGTAAAATATGTCCACGGCCCGTAAACCGTCTGATAAGTACGCGCCTCGATCAGCTTCCCGTTTCTTCGGAACTCCTTCAGTTTATTCTCATCTGCAAAAAAATATTCTCTTCCGTTCTCCTCTCCATCCCGGATCGGACGGGTAGTATAGATCACAAGCCGCTTAAGCCCCAGCTCCTGATTCCCCTCCAGCTGTCTGTAAATACTGTCCTTACCGGAAGAGCTTTTTCCCATAATGTAAAAAATCTTTCCCATATGTCTCCTCTGCTGCATATGCGTTACTATACACGCTCTGATCCGTAATACACAGATCCGTCTGCTGCCACGCACCTCACATCTCATTTCTCACAACGCACACCGTCTCACTGGTCTGGTCGCTCAGACCCTGGACCTCAAAGCCCTGTTCCAGGTATCTTCTCACATTTTTTACGAAATGTCCAGAAATCTGTTCCCCCGGAACGATCAGCGGGATCCCCGGCGGATAAAGATACGCAAACTCCCCGGACGTTCGTCCGATACACTCATCCAGCGGACACCGCTCACTCTCCGCATCCATAGCCTGGGAGATCCGCATGATCTGCTTCATTTTTCCGTTTTTCAAAGGCTCCTTCTCCACAGCCTCTTCTCTATATTTTAACGATTCACGGCGGTCGATCTCTTCAATAGCATCACAAAGCCGCTCAAAGCCCTCCGCCGTATCACCCACAGCCGCCAGCGCCAACACATAATTCTCCGCCTCCATCTCCATTTCCAGATGAAACTCCCTCCGGAGGATCTGATGCAGCTCCCGGCCGTTCAGCGAACTGTTCACAGTAGAAAGCAATATCTTGGATCTGTCAAAATCAAAAACCCTCTGGCACTCACAGGCCTGCGGCGTTACCAGCCGGATATACTTACACTCGGAAAGACGCCTGCGTGCTTTTTCCAGATTCTCCGTAAACACACGGAACATCTCATCCCCCTCACGCTCCAGCTTATCCATGCACGCATCAATGCTGCTCATAAGAATATAAGAAGGACTGCTGCTCTGATAGATTCCCAGAAAACGCTTCAGTTTTTCCCGGCTCACACGATCACTGCACAGGTGGATCACCCCCGTCTGGGTCAGACAGGGCAGCGTCTTATGCACACTGTTGATCACCACATCCGCACCAAGCTGCGCCGCAGACACCGGAAAATAATCCGAAAACCGAAAATGCGCCCCGTGAGCCTCATCCACGATCAGCGGCACACCATAGTGATGCGCGATCTCCGCGATCCTAGCCACATCCGACACGATCCCGTCATAAGTCGGCGAAGTGATCAGCACCGCCTGGATCTCCGGATTTTCCGCCAGATACATTTCCACACGACCGGGTGAAATCCCTCCGTTTATCCCCAATTTCGGATCTTCATGTGGATAAATATACGTGGCACTCAGCTCCCGCAGATAAATCGCATGGTAAACCGCCTTATGGCAGTTCCTTGCCACCAGGATCTGTCCCCCCTTATCCACAGCCGCAGACACCGCCGCCAGGATCGCCCCGGAGCTTCCATTAATACTGTAAAAACTCTCCGGCACACCATAAAGCCGTGCGACATCCTCCTGCGCCCTTTTCAAAATATCCTCAGCATGATGCAGGTTATCAAACCCGTCAATCTCCGTAATATCCCTCTCCACCGGAAAATCCCCATCCACAGCCAGCGGATTCCTCTTATGCCCCGGCATATGAAACGGATAAAAATCACTCTTACCGTACGCTTCCAGTTTCTTGTATAATCTGTCTTCCATAGTTCGTCCTTTTCATCCTAAAAACAAGGAGGGGCTATCACCAGACGATATTCCCCTCCATTTTTATCATATTTCTATCACACCTTAAACCGGTACCCCACACCCCAGATCGTCTCAATATACTGAGGCTTGGCCGTATTAAACTCGATCTTTTCACGGATCTTCTTGATATGCACCGTAACCGTAGCGATATCACCCACAGACTCCATATCCCAGATCTCCCGGAAAAGCTCCTCCTTTGTAAAAACCCTGTTCGGATTCTCAGCCAGAAAAGTCAAAAGATCAAACTCCTTGGTAGTAAACGTCGTCTCCTCACCATTGACCCACACACGCCTGGCCGTCTTATCGATCTTAATACCACGGATCTCGATCACATCATTCTTATGCACATTGGAACCAACCAGCCGGTTATAACGTTCCATATGCGCCTTCACACGTGCAACCAGCTCACTTGGGCTGAACGGCTTGGTCATATAATCATCCGCACCAAGACCCAGTCCCCGGATCTTATCGATATCATCCTTCTTGGCAGAAACCATAATGATCGGCGTATTCTTCTCCTCACGGACCTGCCGGCAGATATCGAAGCCATCCACCTCCGGAAGCATCAGATCCAGGATGATCAGATCAAACTCCTCCTTCATGGCACG
>OLRR01001721.1_pt1 | contig 13094 bp, 10 predicted proteins | sample 1671941 | NCBI WGS metagenome assembly OLRR01 (sample SAMEA3136628, study PRJEB25190) | human gut metagenome
TTTCGCAACTTGCTTTTCCGGATAGACCACCTTATCTGCACCGTTGCGCAAAAGAAATTTTTCCTGGACATCACGTTCCGCTCTGGATATAACAAGTTGTGCTCCCAATTCCTTTAGAAGAGAAGTTGTTTCAAGGGAATTTTGAAAATCACCTCCAATCGTCACAAAGCAGATATCGTAGTTGCCAATCCCAAGAGATCGCAGAAATTCAGCATTTGTACTGTCCCCAATCTGGGCATTCGTCACAAATGGCAACACTTTATTCACCCTTTCTTCATTCCAGTCAACCGCCATAATCTCATGCCCAAGCTGATTAAGCTGTATAGCAATATGCCTTCCAAATCTTCCAAGTCCAATAATCAATATATTCTTCATAATATTTTTTTCTCCTTATCCAACTGTAATTTTCTCTAAAGGCAGCCTTGCATTTCCCCTGTTTCTTCCGGAAAATACTGCATAAATCAGGGTCAATCCCCCTACACGCCCAAGATACATCAGTATAATTAACACAACTTGTGAAAAAACATGAAGTTTCGGTGTAATTCCTAATGTCAGACCTACTGTACCTACAGCCGAAGCTGCTTCATACAGACAGTCCAAAAGAGGAATATCTTCGTATATGCTGATTGCAAGTCCACCGCAAAAAAACAATGTAAAATAAAGCATGGATATTGTTGCTGCATTTTTAATCGCATGATATTCCAGTCTCCGTCCAAAAGCCCCTGCATTTTCCTGGCTTCGAAATGTAGCTATTGCATTTAAAAGCAGTACTGTAAAAGTTGTCGTTTTCATTCCTCCTGCTGTAGATCCCGGTGAACCGCCAATCAGCATCAGCAGTATCATAACCGCACTTGATGCCTCACTCATCTCTGAAATATTTATAGTATTAAAACCTGCAGTTCTTGTAGTTACTGATTGAAATGTGGCAGCTAACAGACGCTGCCCTGCAGGCAGATTTTTCAAATCACAGACAAAGAAAAAAACTGCCGGAAGGAAAATCAGACATGCCGTCGTCACGAGAATGATCTTGCTTTGCATGCGGTAACGTTTAAAGTTCATTTTATTCATATAGATATCGTCCCAGGTGAGAAAACCGATCCCCCCTATAATAATCAACAGCATAATTACCACATTTACGATGGCATTTCCAGAATATCTCATCAGAGATGGAAATGTATTTTCTGTTGTTCCCAGAATATCAAATCCAGCATTACAAAAAGCAGAAACTGAATGGAAAACTGCCATCCAGACTCCCTTTAATCCATAATCCGATAAAAAAACCGGTAACAATAACATGGCTCCTACTGTTTCAATCAGAAGGGTTCCCTTTAAGATGAATCTTGTCAGTCTGACGATTCCTCCAACTTTAGGTGCTGAAATTGCATCCTGTATTGTGCTTCTTTGCATAAGAGATATTCTTTTTCCTGAAAGAATAGAAACCGCTGCCGCCACGGTTACTACTCCCAGTCCTCCTATTTGTATAAGCACAAGAATAACCGTCTGACCAAACACAGACCAATAGCTTCCTGTATCCTTTACTACAAGCCCTGTAACGCATACTGCTGAAGTGGCTGTAAAAAGTGCCTCAGAAAATGGCGTTGGCACATTCTCCAAAGTAGCAATCGGAAACATCAACAGGATAGTACCCAAAAGGATCACACCTGCAAAGCCCAGAATAATCAATTGAAAAGAGGTCAGATGCTTCTTACGTATTATCTTTGACATAAATAATTATAACTCCTTACTAATAATTCTAATGCTATATCTTCGTAATATATTTTATTATATGGCGTTCTGAGATTATGGAAATTGCATAGCAATGGAGCAATCCCGTTATATCTGTAAGGCCAAAATTTACTTTTGACACTCACATCATTATATATGATTACTTTCAAAGATAGTATAAAAGTCTATGATTCTGTATTAAGATAGTATAAAGATTTTATTTGTCAACTACTCCTGACGTTGTCAGGAGCTTGATTGAAAGATAATATTAAAGCCGCATGGTTTAACAAAAAATCACGCGGCTTTATCTAAGAAAGTATAGTATTGAATAATGTGATGTCTATAGTACCGTCATAATTACTGTAATGCCAAAAGCAACAACGCTATTGTCAAAACCGTAGTTTGTAGTTTTAATTTTTGCCTCAAGATATTCCAATTTTATTTATTTTGTAACTTCCTGTTATTAAAAACCAGCCTCATCTGATGCCATTCAGCATTTCCGTGTGTAGATTTTTCCGACACACCTTCATCCCAAAAGCCAAATTTGGCATAATATGAAACCAGCTTTTCTTTACAAGTCAGCACAAGACCCTTACGTCCCTGCTGCTTTGCGTCATAAATTGCACGACGAATCAATTCCCCCGCATATCCGTTTCTGCGATAAGCCGGTAAAGTATTGACACCAAAAATCATCTGCCATGCTCCGTTTTCGTTGTGCATCTCTGCTTTTTCATACATTTCATCCGTCAAATCTGCTTCATCTGTAACAAAACCATCCACAAATGCAATCAGTTTTTCAGCTTCATACATCAGCCAGAAATGATTTCCATAATATCTGATTCTTTCAATAAATTCTTCTTCTGTTGCAGCTTCCGTAGGTGGAAAGCACTCTGCCTCAACTTCAGCAATTGCAGTAATATCTTCCGTTGTTGCATATTTTATATTCATAATTTTTTTCCTTTATCAAACAATTTTTAACATCTGAATCAGTAAAATCCATGCAAGTCCATAATAAGTCACAACCGCTACCAGGTCATTTACCGTCGTAATCAGCGGACCGGAAGCCACTGCCGGGTCTACTTTTATTTTATGAAAAAGGATTGGCACTAATGTTCCAACCAGACTCGAAATAATAATTGCTACTAAAAGTGAGATTCCAACACATCCGGAAATCAAAAAAGCACTTTCAAATGAATATCCTTTAAACAAAGCAATATAGATTCCCAGACAGACAAGTGCCATGATTCCAAGCAGTGCTCCATTACAAAATCCAACTTTCATTTCTTTAAATAATAATTGAAGTTTATCTTTACCACTTAAATTTTCATCCATCAATACTCGAATAGTAACAGCAAGGGACTGAGTTCCAACATTTCCGGCCATATCAAGAATTAAAGACTGAAAGCAGATTACAACAGGCAGGACTGCAACAACACCTTCAAACGCTCCTACAACTGTAGAAACTCCCATTCCAAGAAACAGCAGGATAACCAGCCATGGCAGACGCTTTTTCATACTCTCTTTTGTTGTTTCATTTAAGTCCTCTTCTGCTGACAAACCGGCAAGTTTTGCATAGTCTTCACCCATTTCATCATCAACAGCTTCTACAACGTCCTGTGCGGTGATGATACCTATAATTTTTTTATTTTTACTTAAAACAGGCAAAGAATCTTCCGCATAGTCCTTTATTTTTTCAATACTATCGGAAATTTTTTCCCGGTCCAATAAATAAGGATATGCATAACTGATTAAACTGTCTAACTCTTCATTTTCTCTTGCAATAATCAGGTCTTTTAAGTCAATCGCACCACAAAAGCATCCTTTCTCATCAACGACATAAATTGTTGTAATGTTATCATTTTCTCCAGCCTGCCGAATCAGTTCATGCATTGCCTGACGAATCGTAAGATTCTGTCGGATGCAAATATAATTCGTTGTAATCAGACTTCCAATCTCATCTTCGTCATAAGAGTTAATCAACCGAATATCCGTCTTGGTTTCATCATCAATCATCGGACGAAGCTTAACCTTAACGCTTTCATCGATATCTTCCCATAAATCAACTGCATCATCTGCATCCATTTCATTAATAATTTCTGCCAGTTTATCAATGCCAATCTCTTCAATGTATTCTGACGGATTATCAATATACGCAATGATTTCTGCCATCCATTTTGCATCGAGTGCACTATATAAAAGATTTCGCTCTGCTCTGTTTAAAAACTCAAAACTTTGAGCAATATCATTTTCATGATAATCTCTAAGCTGTTCCCTCATTTCTTCTATGGAAGGGGATACTTTAATAATTTCAGCGATTTCTTTCGCAAAAATCGGTTCTTTTAATACTTCTTTTCTCATAATAAGCCTCCTCTCACCCTAAAAAAGGGCATAAAAAATCCATCGTAACAACTTCTGTTACACAATCCTAAGATTTATAAGTTGTGAATTCGTTCCTAACGATGGATTAAGACTTATTATTTATATTCAATGGGATAAAATGGCGTACTTATAGACACTTGAAATAAAATCCAAGTCTATATCCATCATTATATGTACTTCGACTTCGACTCTCACAACTGTCCATACGACTATCCGCCTCCTTTTAATTAAGCTCAAATAAACTTTTTTGCGTAGTGATTATAACACCCTTATCTGCTTGGTTCAAGCCCCATTTTGAAACTTTACAAAGATTTAAACTAATTTCATATTTCATATACAGCAACAACTTCTGTCTTTTATAATCTTTTATCCGCTGTACTAATAATTTCTTCTGTCTTTTCCTATTTTTTGATAATACGCTTTTTTAGCAAAATACATTCTCTGATCCGCCAGAATAATCTGCTCATCAATAGAACAGACTTCTTCTGACAATGCCGCTCCATAGGATATATTAAGTTCTGCAACCTGTTTGCCATGCCACTTTGCAGCTGCCTTTTCAAAATTTTCATTCAAAACAGATAATTTCTCAACTGGCTCTTCTAATATTACTACAAACTCATCTCCACCTGTCCGATAGCATTTTCCATAGCTTCCATACACACTCCGAATTGTAGATGCTGCTCCTCTTAACAGCTCATCCCCTGATGCGTGCCCAAGCTTATCATTGACTTCTTTTAATCCATTTACATCAAATATCGCAACAACAATCATTTTTTCACTCGGCACGTCTTTTCTGATTCTGTCCAGACCTTCCTCATAAGCCCGACGATTATAAAGCCCTGTCAGTTCATCTGTGTAAGCAGAATTAAACAAACCTCTGTCCCGCTTTGCAATAACATGAAGACTGATTCCAAGCAGCAATAAGCAAAGCAAAAATACCACTACATTTGCCGAAATCAAAACGTAATTATTGATATAAGCATAAGTATCTAAATTGTGAATAACCATATACCAGTCAAATTTTTTCATATATTTCATAATGGTATAATTTTTACTTTCCGGTTCTTTCTCATACGCATAATCATCATGGTTGTCTTCTTTGATTATCTTCTCTGGAAGTTTCTGTAAAAATGAAGCATATTTCTTTGCATCTCCGCTTCCTACCTGAATGTTTCCCTGCGCATCTGTAAATAAAATATCGATACCATACTGCTTTTCATACTTTGCAATCTGCTTCTGAATTTCCTCCAATTCCATGCTGACACCACAGACTCCCAGAAGATTTCCCTCTTTATCTTCAATCCTCACATCAATATAAATCAGCCACAGGTCCGGATATTCTTCATCTCCCCCTAACATTACCGTATACTTTTTACCAGAATCTACGAATTTCTGATACCATACATCATCCTCATCATTTTCCACATCCATAATCTTATAAAAACCATCATAAGTATAATAGGCTTTCGTTTTTTCAGACGCTACAAATACAGTTTTATAAGAGAAATTTTTCATATATGAAGTCGTATACTCATCCATTTCTCTGCTTATTTCCTCAGCATCCATCTTTTCTTCGTTTTCCAACAATTCAATCAAAAAATGATCCGAAGCCAGTGTATTCGCCACAATAACCGGCTCTAACAGCCGACTGTTGATATCATTATAAATTCCCGCCGCAATGATTTCACCATTCTTCAATGCATGTTTTTGCAATACCTGATACAAAGATACCGTCGAAATAACGGTACTGCTAACAAAACATAAAACAATAACCATAAGCATCAGGAGAAAAAACCTGTTCTTTTTCATAAAATTCTTCCTCATATTCTTCCCGCTAAAACATTACAAATATTATTTTTATTCGTTTTAGTGAGCATAATATAATTATTTTAGCACACTAAAGAGCCTTTGTCGAATAAAAATATAACGTAAAATTATTCAATTATTTGCATTTTTATATATTTTTACGTAAAACTTTCACAAAAAATGATTGCATAAACTGCTTCAACTATGCTATAATAACACAACATTTAAGAACTATTTTACCAAACAGCGGAGTAATTTTACTTGTCCGCTTAACTAATAAAAACAGAAAAATAAGGGTGTGCCTGAATTTCAGAAGACTGCCAAAAAAGACGCATGAAAGTGCGTTTCTTTTGGCAGTCTTTTTTATTTTAGCAAATTTCATTTAATTCAGGCAGAAAGGAGTTTTTCATGCTTGTAATGATTGATAATTATGATTCTTTTGTTTATAATCTTGCAGCCTACTTTGAGGAATTAAATCAGGATATCAAAGTCATCCGAAATGACAAACTGACGATTGAAGAGTTAGAATCCATTGAAAACCTGGACGGCATCATTATCTCGCCGGGACCGGGTCGTCCACAGGATGGCGGAGTCTCTTTAGATATCGTCCGGCATTTTGCAGGAAAACTTCCAATCCTGGGTGTATGCCTTGGGCATCAGATTATCGGACATGCCTTTGGCGCAGTCGTAAAAAGAGGAACTGTTCCAATGCACGGAAAAGTAACACCGATTCATACCACCCAAAGCAGAATGTTTTCCAACCTTCCGGAAACTTATGAGGTAACACGCTATCATTCTTTGGTGGTAGATGAGAGTTCTCTCCCTGATGAACTTCAAATTGATGCAAAAACCGAGGATGGTGCAGTTATGGCACTTTCTCATAAGACCTATCCGGTTTATGGAATCCAGTTCCATCCGGAAGCCGTTTTAACCAAATACGGACATGAACTTTTAAACAATTTTATTACAATCTGTAAGAAATGGAGGGCTCACGATTGGCAGCCAGATTTTGCAAACTAGAACAATACTGCCCGACGGCAGATTTATTTTCCCTTTATCATACCAGAGAAACCGCTTTTTTAGATTCTTCTCTTACCAGTAAATATGGGAATTTTTCGATTATCGGACTTTATTCATACTTAAAAGCGGAAGAAACCGATGGCATCTTAAAAGTAAACGGAACCGTTCAAAAAGAAAGTTTGTTAGATTTCTTAAATCAATATTTAAAAGAACACAAAGAAGAAAACCCAACCAATTTACCGATGCTTGGCGGAGCTATTGGCTATCTCTCTTATGATTACGGCAGGAGTTTTGAACAGATTCCAAGCCGGCATAAAAAAGAGATTTCAATGCCGGATGCCATGTTTGAGTTTTTTGATTTATATCTCATCGAAGATTTAAAGAAAAAAGAACTGTATCTTTCTACAAGTGAGCACTTTCATACACTTGAGGAATACAAGACCGAAATCATGCAGGATATTTTAACACTTGCCTCTAAAAACGTCACTGTAGACTCTTGTCTTTGCGACGTTAGAATCAAATCCGATTTCGTAAAACAGGATTATCTTAATGCCATTGATTCCATGATTGATTATATTAAGGCAGGTGATATCTATATTGCAAATATGACCCGTCAGATTTCTGTCGAAAGTTCCCGTACCCCTTATGAGGTTTTTCGCTATTTAAGGGAGCACAATCCTTCTCCATTTGGAAGTTATTTTAACCAGCCGGAGTTTCAGATTGTCAGTGCTTCTCCGGAACGCTTTCTGGAAGTTCGCGACCATAAGGTGGAAACCCGTCCAATTAAAGGAACGAGAAAACGCGGAATCACTCCTGAAGAAGATTTGATGTTAAAAGAAGAACTGTCACAATCTGAAAAAGACAAAAGTGAACTTTTAATGATTGTAGATTTGGAAAGAAATGATTTAAACCGTGTCTGCAGACCCGGAAGTGTAAAGGTGACTGAATTATTTGAAGTCGAAACTTATGCAACGGTCTTTCATCTGGTTTCTACAATTATCGGAGAACTCGAGACAGATAAAACCGTACCGGATTTAATTGCCTCTACTTTTCCCGGCGGCTCGATTACCGGTGCTCCGAAAATCCGTGCCATGGAAATCATTGATGAATTAGAGCACAGCCAACGCGGACTCTATACCGGCTCTATCGGATATCTTTCTTTAAATGGAGACTGTGATTTAAATATTGTCATCCGTACTGCTGTGCATCAAAATGGCATTTATCATCTTGGAGTTGGTGGTGGAATTACCGCTGAATCCGAATTGGAATTTGAATATGACGAAACCTGGCAGAAAGCCAAAGCCGTTGTCGCAGCCATCGCAGGAGGTGACGTGCATGAGTAATCTTACTCTTACATCATTAACTCCAGATGATGGTTACTGGTTTGGGCTTGGAGTATTTGAAACAATATTGGTGAAACAAAACACTGCCGTATTTTTAGACGAACACTTAAACCGTTTAAAAAAATCCGCTCTTTTTCTTGGATTTCTGCCGGATAAAACATCTGCCAGTCAATGGATTTCGATTCGGAAACAGGAAATTCTGGACTATTTAAAAGAAAATCCGACGGAAAACGGTGTGTTAAAATTAACACTTTCAGATAAAAATCTTTCTCTGACTTCAAGAAAAAATACTTATACCAAAGAACAGTATGAAAAAGGCTTTGCTTTAGACTACAGCAAGATTTTAAGAAACGAGACTTCTCCGTTTACTTATATGAAGACCTTAAACTATGCCGACAACATTTTAGAAAAACGTCTGGCAAAACAGCGAGGATACGATGAACCCATTTTCTTAAATACCAAAGGCGAACTGTCAGAGGGTGCAACAACCAATCTGTTTTTTGTATCAGGTAAAAAACTTTTTACCCCTGCGCTTTCCTGTGGTCTGCTTGACGGTATTTTAAGACAGTATCTATTAAAAAACTATCAAGTTGAAGAATGTATCATCAAACCGGAACAGGTTTCTGACTTTGACGAAATGTTTGTCACCAATTCCCTGCTTGGAATTATGCCAATCTGCCGCCTTGGCGAACACAAGTTTACCCGACGTACGATTACAAATCAGTTAATGCAGACTTACTCTGAAATTTAAAAAAGACGTCGCACTTGACAGGCTATCTTTCCAAATCAAAAATCAAGACAAAACAAGAGCAGACGAGATTTTTCCTCTTCTGCTCTTGTTTCATCTTATGGTCTTTTCATCACCACATGATTCTTTTCTTTTTTTCCCTGTTCCATTAACTGATAGGCTTCTTTAAATGCCTCTTCAAGCGGAAGGACTCCATGCACTCCACCAATTGTAACTGAAAATCGAATGTGTGGATATTCTTCTAATACCATGTTATTAATTGCTTCTGCAATACGCTTTAACTTCATTTCAAACATCTGGCTTGAAATGTTTTCCATAAGAAGCAGAAATTTATCACCTTCATAGCGAATCAACACATCGGAACAACGGATACAGTTTTCTATCATTTTCGCGATATGATAAATTACAATATTACCTGCTGCATGCCCATATTTCTCATTGATAATTCCAAAATTATCTCCATCAATTAATGCCAGTGCATTCATCTGAGTCATATTTTTAGCATATTCATCATAATATCTGCGGTTATACACTCCGGTTAAAACATCTCTATAAAATTTCTGATTATAGTTTTTAATTCCCTCAATAAAATCATTGCGTCCAAGCGGGTCTGAAATCATTTCATCCCGCATTTTATAAATCATCTCAAGCACGTAAGGATGGCCTTCTATTTCGATGTATTTCGCAATCGTCTCATAAATGTTTTCGCCGATAAATTCAATTTTGCTGCACTGATCTTTTTTAACAGTTGCCTTTCTTGATACACAATTTTTGCAGGTTTCTTTTTTCCCAAATATATTATAACATTTATCGGATTTATAAACCGATTTCTTTTCTCTTACCGGAATAACTTCGTACGATTCCACATCAATCAGACGTACACTATCAAATACTTTTTCTAACTGCTGAACCATTTCTTTTAATTCTGCTTTTGTTCCTTTTGTGACATCTTTATTGTTGTCAAAATAAATCGTATCTTTCTCATGAATATCTATAATTCTTCCAAGTACACCGATATATTTGGGTTCTTCTTCTCTTGACCACAAAGACTTTGCGATTACCTGACACCATCTCTGTCCTTCTGGATAATTTGCAAGGAATTTCATCCGAATCTCAGAATTTACCGGTGTTGTCTGATGCAGAGCCTTCGTTAAAGTCTTGATATTCTCACTGCCTAAAAATGTTTCTTCCCCTTGCTCCGGTTTAATAATCACTTCGCGCAATCTCAACAGTTTTGCTCCGTATTCAGAAAGCGTAACCGCTTCAATGGCAGAATCATATTCAAACTGAATTTCTTCTAGTCCTGCTGTGAAAAATTTGCGTTTTTCCTGCTCTTTTTCCAAACGCCAGGAGCTGTAACTTGCCTTTTCCACAATTCTGCTGTCCAAAAGTTCTTCGGTTACTTTTGTTACCAGAGAAGGATTGACATCCATCTGCGCGTCTATATCCAGACTGACCTCAATAATATCCTCAATGTCTTTTAAGCATTCCAATAACAATGGATTAAATGCACCACACTGTCCATCTAAAATCATTTCCATCGCTTTTTCTTTTGAAAATGCTTTCTTATAGCATCGTTCACTTGTCAATGCATCATAAACATCCGCCAGTGCCACTACCTGTGCAGAAATCGGAATTTCTTCTCCCTTTAATCCATCCGGATAACCTTTTCCATCATAACGTTCATGGTGCCATCTGCAGATTTCATAAGCCACACTGACCAGTGTTTTCTTTTGATACGTTGGAAGTTCTTTTAAAATGGAAGCCCCTAACATGGAATGAGTTTTCATGATTTCAAATTCTTCTTTTGTCAGCTTTCCAGGCTTATTTAAAATCTTCTCATCTATCATAATTTTTCCGATATCATGAAGCGCAGAAGCGGTACTGATAATCAAGACATCTTCATCTGTAAGATTATAAGAATTCGTTTTCTTCATCAGACACTGAAGCAATAAACGAGTCATGGTCTGTACGTGATGTACATGAGGTCCGCTTTCACCATTTCGAAACTCTACGATATGCCCCAGTATATTAATCATCATACTGTTATTTTTTTCTTTTTCATAAATCTGCTCTTCTACCATATTTAACAGACGTTTCTGTTTTTCATAAAGCATTAAAGTATTGGTAATTCGGCGATGAATAATATAACTCTCATAAGGTCGTTTAATATAATCTGTTGCACCAAGTTCATACGCTTTTTCCATATAGGAGGTATCATTTTCTGCGGAAATCATAATAACCGGTATGGTATCAATCCAATGCTTCTGATTCATCACTTTGAGTACTTCAAATCCATCCATACCCGGCATTACAATATCAAGTAAAACCAAATCAATACTGGTTTCATATTTTTGAATGACAGAAAGTGCTTCCACTCCATCTGATGCTTCAAGAATCTCATAATTCTCACCCAGCATTGCAGCTAACATCACACGATTCAGTTCTGAATCATCTACAATTAAAATTGTTGTTGTTTTTCGTTTTTCTACTCTATCCATTTACTATTCCTTCACGAATCTTTCTCTGTTTTCATATTCAATCTGACAACCACAAGACTTGGCGCATGAGTTTTATCGCCTGAAATGAATTCCCTTTTTATATTTTTTGCAATTTTTGTCTCGCAATTATTCATTTTCGCAAGAAACTCTTTTTTCTTTACTTTTATAACAAAAAACAGGCAGAATCGCTTCTGCACTGCCTATGTCCTCTAGTATGATATTATTCTATAGTAGATTTTGCCAGAAATCAACCTCTTTTTTTGCATGTTTTGACAAAAGGCTTTAAAAAAAAGGCAGTTTCCTGCCTTTTTTCGTATTACCTTTATTTCACTTTTACTTTTTCGGTTCTTTTGCTGTAATATAATATGGAAGTGCAACAAAGATTGCTCCGCCTATCATATTTCCAAGCGTAACCAGTCCTACATTGTAGATATATCCTCCAATGCTGACGGATGCATCACCCGCATTCATCAAACCAACTGCCAGTACACTCATGTTTGCAATACTATGTTCGAATCCACAAATCATAAATACGAAGATACACCAGAAAATCATAATCAATTTTGCTGCTTCGGATTTTAATTTAAATCCACACCAAACTGCAAGACAGACCAGAATATTACAGAAGATTCCTCTGAAAATCAACTCCTGTGGAGCCAAATGCATCTTTGTTTCTGCAATCTTTGCATAGTACGCACCAACATCACCACTCGGTACTCCTGAAATTTGAAATCCTACTGCGGAAATTAAAGAGCCAAGTAAGTTTCCAATATAGCAGACAATCCATAATTTAATGGTTTCTCCCCATGAAACAGAACCACCAAGTGAAGAGCCTGCCATAACCAGATTATTTCCGGTAAACAGTTCCGCTCCTGCCATAACAATAAGGCTTAAGGCTGCTGCAAAGGAGAACGACTGCGCACCTCTTACCATTGCAGGAGCACCATTGATTGTCAGATTTGCGCCCCAGGTAAAGGTGATAAATCCACCGAATGCAATAAATAAACCTGCCATTAAAGCGGAAACAAAATATCCCACTTTATTTTTCTCTAAAAAATCAGCTTTTGCCCTTCCGGCATTACATAATGTTGCAAATTCATTCTTAAACATATACGTTCCCTCTCTTTTCCTCTAATGTACTCTCAGAATCTCAATAAAGACCACGAAAGTGCATCCTATACATGTTTTGATACAGAACACTTTTCCTGTTTGCATAAAATCCTACAGACTCACACTCCGGATTGCTACCTCTGTGTTCTCACAGCAAACGTACATGCCTGCTTTTTTGCAGGTATCATTGTGATGTCAAGCGGATATTCGCAATCCGCTTCGTTACTTACTCATATCGGTTAAATTCAGGTACGGCATAAGCCGCACCTGAACCTGTTATTTTAGTTGAAGAGACCTTCACTTCTATAAATGATAAGTACTCCACAAACTTATTTATGTATTGAATCTATTAACTTAGAACAGACCAGAAATCTTTCCTGTTTCATCTACATCGATTCTTTCAGCAGCCGGTACTTTTGGAAGTCCTGGCATGGTCATGATCTCACCTGTCAGAGCTACGAT
>OLRR01001733.1_pt1 | contig 12999 bp, 8 predicted proteins | sample 1671941 | NCBI WGS metagenome assembly OLRR01 (sample SAMEA3136628, study PRJEB25190) | human gut metagenome
TGGCCACGCGGGTCAGGCGCGGCGGGCGGCGCGTGGACACGAACAGCGGCTGCACCTCGACCAGCGGGTTGTACGGCGCCAGGCCGAACCACTTGACCGGGGAACCGGCCACGCGGCGGATCGCGTACTTGATCTGCAGCGAGAGGGCGCCACGGCCGGAGACCTTCGACTCGGGCATCAGCGCCTTGTGGATCACCACGTAGCGGATGGTGCCGATGCCGGGATCGGCGTCAAGCTTCGGGTAGATCGACTGCTGGTTCGGCAGCTCGCCGGTCTTCTCCAGATCGTGCATGATCTGATGCAGGTAGGCCGGGATGGACTGCGAGACCTTGAAGCCGAGGCGGATGCGCACACGGAACAGGTAGTCGGTACCGAAGCTCTCGACCGAATACTCACGGGTGAACGGCTCGTCGGTGGTCTCGACGGCCACCGCCCACCATGCGCGGGCGCGCTTGGGGTGGTCGGCGAAGATCGAGAAGAAGATGTCCGTATCGAGACGCTTCAGGTCCGGATCGCTGGTCAGGTAGACGATGTTGTCCGCGAACCGGTGGATGCGGCTATCGCCGTGCAGCTTGTCCAGCGCGGGGAGGAAGTCCTTCGGCATCATGTGCCGACGCTGCGAGCGCTCCAGCTTGGTGCCCTCGTTCCACGTGTACATGATCATGAGGATCGCCAGCGTGAGCAGCAGCGTGAACCAGCCGCCGTGCAGGAACTTGGCCATCGAGGCGGCGAAGAACAGGACCTGGATCGCCAGGAACACGATGGTGAACACAACGGCGCCGAACTTGTTGCTGCGGTGCCACAGGTAGATGCCCAGCAGGATCGTGGTGGTGATCATCGTGATGGTCAGTGCCAAGCCGTAGGCCGCCGAGATATGTTCCGAATCGCGGAACAGCAGCAGCACGGCCAGCGTGGCCACGCACAGCACCACGTTGACGACCGGAATGTACAGCTGGCCGCGGGTACGGGCAGGGTAACAGACCTGCAGATGCGGCATCCAGTTGAGGCCGGTGGCCTCGGAGACCATGGTGAACGCGCCCGTAATCAGCGCCTGGGAGGCGATGATGCCGGCGGTGACCGACAGCACGACGGCCACATAGCGCACGTTCGGATCCATCATCTGGAAGAACGGGTTGATCCCCTCGGCGTCGGCCAGTTCGGGGTTGTTCTGGTTGCGCAGCATCCACGCGCCCTGGCCGAAGTAGTTGAGCACCAGCGCCACCTTGATGAACGGCCAGGTGAAGTAGATGTTGCCGCGGCCCACGTGGCCCATATCCGAGTACAGCGCCTCGGCGCCGGTGGTCGAAAGGAACACGGTGCCCATCAGCGCCAGACCGGTGGCGTTATTCGGACTGAACAGGAACTTGATGCCGTAGTACGGGTTGAGTGCGGCGAGCACGGACCAGTCGTTGCCGATGGCTACCACGCCGACGATCGCCAGGAACGCGAACCAGACCATCACCACCGAGCCGAAGACCTTGCCGATCGATTCGGTGCCGCGCGACTGCACGGCGAACAGGATCACGATGATCACCGCGGTGATCATCATCGTCAGATCCTTGTTCTCGGTGAACAGATGCTCCAACGCCGGCAGCGTCTTCAGGCCTTCGACGGCGGACGAGATCGACACGGCCGGCGTCAGCACCGAGTCCGCCAGGAAGGCCGCGCCGCCGAGCATGGCCGGTATGACGAGCCATGCGCCGTATTTGCGAATCAACGAGTACAGAGCAAAGATGATTCTGCAGAAACGGACATCCAAACATCCCAATTCACATCACACATGACCGATTCTCCAGAATCGGACACACAGAACACATTTTTCGGAACTCAGACGTCCGATTCGGCAGAATCGGACACATGTGCACAAGTCGGATGATGAGCACGACTATCGACGGGCGTTCGCCGGTTGTGGACGCCGCTGAAATCGATGCGATCCACACCGGGCACACGCATGAAGACGCACAGTATCAACGCGTGGTATCGCCTGGCACCAGTGTCATGGGAATAAGCACGTTCGGCTCGAACGGCTTGGGGATGTTCTTGCGTGAAGCGTTAGCCGCGGCCACTTCCTCATTGGCAATCGCCTGCACGATATGGTCGGCCGCCGACTGTGCGATCGCCGAGAAATCCTGCGCGACCGCGGTCAGCTTCATGCCGGCCAAATCAGTCAAATACGTACCATCGTAGGCAACGATCTGCAGCTCGTCAGGAATGGAAATTCCACGGCCCAACGCTTCGCGCACGCAGAACGATGCACCAATATCGGAACTGACCACGGCATCGACGCCGTCGGTCGTCACCTTGTCGAGCGCATTGCTGACCGCACGATGATAGCCGGCAAAATCCATCACTTCGCCAGCTTCAACATACTCGTATTTCACGCCTGCGGAGGTCAATTCCTGTTCCAACGTGAGGTAGTAGCGCACCGTCGGGAACGTGGTCTTTCCCAAATCGAACGGTCCTTCCTCGACTTCTCCGCGCGCAGCCAAATCGAAGAATTGATCTCGCGGACCGCCAATCATCACCACATGTTTGGCACCATTGCGGATCAGCATCTGCGCAATCAATCGCCCACCCTGCTCGTGGTCGGATCCGATTGACGAAATACCGTCTCCAAGCACACGGTCGAACGCGACGATCGGGCGATGAATCGACGTCCAATAATCGCCGGGATGCGAAGTGTGCGCACACATGACGATGCCGTCCATCATGTGCCGACGCAACATGTCGACATACTGGATTTCGCCATCCGCCTCATCTGCGGTAGAGCACAGCATAGTGCGTAATCCTTGCGCGGCGAGTGCATGCTGCAGATGTGCGGTAAACGTCGCAAAGAACGGGTGGCGGATGGTAGGCACGATGACGCCGACCAGATTCGTGCAATCATGATACAGATTGCGGGCAAGCTCGTTCGGCACATAATTGAGGGCTTGCATGGCTTTGCGCACACGTTCGCGCATGTCATCAGACACGTACCCGTTGCCGTTCACCACCAGCGAGACGGTGCTCAGAGACACCCCGGCCTTCTTCGCCACATCGCGCATGCCGACCATGATCGCACCTTCCCCGTTATCACTGTTCTATCGTTGTATGCTCACGTGCTTACCACGAAATATTACATTCATTTACATTCTCTCGAACCTGTTCGACAGTCCGGCAACGAAATACAGCTTCTTAGTGTCGACTCCTGCGGAGGCGAAGGCCTTCAGCAGCGGCTTGGTCTGGTCGAATGCAATCACCAGCGTTGCATCCGGACTGGCGGCCTTGATGGCGGTGGCGCTCAGATTTCTTTCACGTTACTCAGCGACCGTCCGTGTAACGTGAAAATTACGCCGGATTGGCAAGCAGCGCAATGCCGAAACCGGCGGCCACGCAAATGAGAGGCACCGCGACGGTTGCTATTCCATAGCCCAGAGCCAGCGTAAAACGACGCTGGCGAATCAATGAAACCACTTCGTTGAGCGCCGTGGAGAATGTTGAGAAACCACCGAGAAATCCGACAACGAACATCATGACCGTGTCCATATCCACCGATTGCGAATAGTAGGACATCATGGCGATGCCCGCGCATAGCGAGGCGACGCCGTTGATGACGAGCGTGGATAGCGGGAAGTTGCGGTTCGTTCTTCGATTCTCGCGGTTCCAGCCTCGTTGAATTGACACGTCGAGCACGTAACGGGCCATGGCTCCCAGACCGCCGAACAGACAGATCATCCACATCATCAGCGCACCTCCCCGGTAGTCGGGTCGGCGACAAGCGAAATCTCCGCAGTGATCGGTTTGGGCTCGAAGCTGGGTGGAAGCGGGTTGGCCGGCTGCTGGATTGGCTGCGGCTGCTGCTGGGGCTGCTGGATTGGTTGCGACTGCTGAATCGGCTCGGGCAGCTGCCCCAAGTCTGAAGTATCCGGCTCGCGCAACAACGGCTGCGATGACTGTGTCAGCTGAGGAACGACCAGCGGAGGAATCTGCGGAACGTGGCCTGTCTGCATAGGCTGGATGGCAGTCGGCGGCACGGTTGGCGTTTCGACTCGCGGAACCTGTCCCGTCTGTGCAATCTGCTGGGCCGTCTGCGCGGCCTGCTGCTCCGCCTGCGCGGCTTCCATTGCGGCCTGCGCGGCAGAACGCGCCACGTCGGCCACTTTCACATGGCGTACGCCCTGCGTGTCCGATTCGGCGGAATCGGACACGGAAACAGCTGAAAACGCACCCCGAACCCGCTTTCGAGTACTCCGTGACAGCAGTGCCTGCATCAGAACCACGCCGGCGGCGGCAGTGAGCAAACCGCCTGCAAAATTTCCCGCAAGATAGCCAAGCGCACTGGCGATATGCCGCTCGTGCAGACCTTCCATCGTTTCCAGCATCACGCCGGACATCGTCGAAAGCCCGCCGAGCAAGCCGAGCCCAACGCCACGGCTGACAACCTGCCGCACCCGGCGACGCAGCCACGAAGCGGTCGCCATGAATTCGGTCAGCATCGCGAACAGGAAGCAGGCGACCATATTCGACACAAACGTGCCCACAACGAACGGCGTCCCGCTGACCGACGGCAGGAGCATATCCAACGCATGCCGACAGCCGACTCCAACAAATCCACCGACGAACACCACAACATACATCAGTCCGTCGGCGAGCGGATTGAACCGCGCCTGCATACGTTTCATCGGCGCCAGGGGAATCGTAGGCGGATCCATGGTGTTAGCGGCGGGCGCGGTTGCACCAGCATGCATCACCTCAACAGTGTCGATTGCCTGCGTGATGGGATGTGAGTCCTCACCCGCAGTCACCACGTCTCCCGGCGATTGTTCTTGCGATTCCATTGCGCTCCCCCTGTACTGGCCTTCCGCGGACAGCGTTGTTCCGCCCATAGGCCGTGCAACAACGAGCTGGGCCGCGGTTGCCGCCTTCCTAACGCATATGAGTTTACACGGAGCGCCAACGTATGCACCCTGGATGTCCGATTCCGCAGATTCGTACATCCAGAGTCCAGCCGAATTCAGCCAGGCTCAGTCAAGCCGGGCATCACACAGCCGCCGCATCGCAGGTCGCACCTCGCGCTCCTCCTCGCCACTGAACAGCACCACCAGATAGTCGCCGGCACGCAGCCGTGTATCGCCGCGCGGCACGATCTCGCTTTCGCCGCGACGCAGGCCGATGATCAGGCACCCAGACGGCCAACGCACGTCACGCACCCGCTTGCCGTCCGCAATCGCTCCCATTTCCAATGGCAGTTCCATAATGCCGCTGCCCACATGGCTTGCGATCGCCATCTGCATGCCTTGCGCGCGCACGTACCGCTCCAGCAACTCCCCATAAATCGGTTTGGTGCGCAGCAAATCGGACACCAACAGCGCGACGAAAGCGACGGCCGCGACCGGCAGCATGTGCGTCAACGTTCCAGACATCTCCACAGCCAACAGAATCGACGTGATCGGCGTTTTCACGGACGCGGCGAGCGTGCCCGTCATCACGCACACCGCAAACACCGCCACTGCGTCGGATGGCAGATCACCGAATCGATGCAACACTTCACCGCAGATGCCGCCGGCCAACGAACCGACCGCAAGAATCGGCATGAAAATACCGCCAGGCGCGCCTGAGCCGAAACTCGTGGATGTGAACAGCATCTTCGCCACGAACAGCAGACACAGCATTCCCAAGCCGACGCGCGCATGTTCGGCGGTATCAATCAGATTCGAGCCGCCGCCGAGCACATCGGGCAACCAGATGCCGACAGGCAACGCGATCGCAATCGCAATCATCGGGCGGCTCCATGCCGGCAGTTTGCCGTACAGCGTCTGGAAGCCAAGCAACGAGCGGTTCATCAGCGAACCAACCAAACCGGCCACCAATCCCAACGGAATCAGCCACACATACTCTTCCAACGACAGCTGACCGATATCACCGAAATCCAAAACCGGACGCAGACCGAAACAGTATTTTGAGACGAAATCGGCGGTCAGCGATGCGGCGGTGGCGCCCATCAGAATCGCAGGGGAAAAACTCCGATGCACCCCTTCCAAAGCGAACATCATGCCGGACAGCGGCGCGCTGAACGCGGCGGACAAGCCGGCCGCGGCACCGGCGGTGACCAGATAATGCTCCTGCATGTCCTCACGGCGGCGGCCGCGCAAACGGTGGGACACACACTGCGCGCCCGACGCACCAATCTGAATGGACGGCCCCTCACGGCCGAGCGACAGACCAAACAACGCGCCCAACAGTCCACCGACGAAACGGACTGGCAGAATCGTCTGCCAACGCATCTTCAAGCCGCATATCACCACGCCGTTGGTCTGCGGGATGCCGCTGCCACCAGCCATCGGCTCCTTGCCGACCATCCACGCGATCGCCAGCGCGGCCGCCACCGCGGCAACCGCCCACGGCGCAATCAGCCACGGGGTCTCGCGAATCCGCGCATATATCCAACGGGACGCATCCGTGCCGTATTCGATGCCGAGACGGTATACGACAACCAGCAATCCTGAAACCAGACCAATGACTATGCCGGCCGCCGCCATCTTCCACTTCAAGTGGTCGAATCGCGGAATCAGCCGGCGGATATCATGTGCCGCGTCGTTACCAGTCAAGCCGGGAAATTCGTTGCAGACGGTCAGTCGACCAGCGAATTGATCTGGATGACATGATCGCGCTGCGGACCGGTGCCGATCGCGGAGATACGGCAGCCGCTCAGCTCTTCCAAACGCTTGACGTAGGCCTGGCAGGTGGCGGGCAGCTCGTCGAAGGAGTGGCAGTCGGAGATGTCTTCGTCCCAGCCGGGCATGGTCTCGTAAATCGGCTTGGCGGCGGCGAAAGCGGCCTGATCGGTCGGCATATCGTCGTGACGTTCGCCGTCCACGTCGTAAGCCACGCAGATCGGAATCTCCTTCAGGCCGGTGAGCACGTCGAGCTTGGTGAGCACGATGTCGGTCAGGCCGTTGACCTGGGAGGCGTAACGGTTGACGACCGCATCGAACCAACCACAGCGACGCGGGCGGCCGGTGGTCACGCCGAACTCGTGGCCCTGCTGACGCAGCCATTCGCCGGACTCGTCCAGCAGTTCGGTGGGGAATGGGCCTTCGCCCACGCGGGTGACGTAGGCCTTGGAGACGCCGATTACGCGGGTGATCTTGGTGGGGCCCACGCCGGTGCCGGTGCAGGCGCCGCCGGCGGTCGGGTTGGAAGAGGTGACGAACGGGTAGGTGCCGTGGTCCACGTCAAGCATGGTGGCCTGAGCGCCTTCAAACAGTACGGTCTTGCCTTCGTCAAGCGCCTTGTTGAGAATCAGGCCGGTGTTGGCCACGTACGGCTTGAGGCGTTCGCCGAGCTTCAGCAGCTCCTCGGTGGTCTGGTCCACGTCGATCGGACGACGGTTGTAGAGCTTGACCAGCATCTGGTTCTTCTGGTGCAGGCTGGCCTCCACCTTGTCGTGCAGATGGTCGGCGTTGAACAGGTCATGCACGCGGATGCCGACACGGTTGATCTTGTCCGCGTAGGCTGGGCCGATGCCACGGCCGGTGGTGCCGATCTTGTGCTTGCCAAGGAAGCGTTCAGTCACCTTGTCGAGTGTGCGGTGGTAGGGCGCGATGATGTGTGCGGCCTCGCTCACCTTGAGGTGGGAGCAATCGATGCCGCGGGATTCCAAGCCGTCGATCTCCTCGAAGAGCACTTCCGGGTCCACGACCACGCCGTTGCCGATCACCGGGGTCAGGTTCGGGTTGATGATGCCGGAGGGCAGCAGGTGCAGGGCGTACGACTCATCGCCGACCACCACGCTATGGCCCGCGTTGTTGCCGCCGTTGAAGCGCGCGACGTAATCGACCTTGGTGCCGATCAGATCGGTAGCCTTGCCTTTACCCTCGTCGCCCCACTGAGCACCGATAAGAACAATTCCAGGCATGATGCACCTCCGCATTCGCACGATTCCGCCGGAAACAGACTACCTTACACCCTCTACCCTGCGAAGTTTCGTCTCACGCAGGGCGAGGCTGGGGGTGCGACGACCCGGAATGGGTGACGAATTTCTACTCGTACGAGGCGGCGCTGTGACCAATCGCACAAGCGCACAGGTTGAAGAACGGGGCCTAGCGGGCATGCCTCGCGCGATAATGAAGCCATGACGATCGCAACACCGGAACGCTATGTCGAAATGCTCGATGCCGCCCGCCGAGGCGGTTACGCCTATCCAGCCATCAACGTAACCAGCTCACAGACGCTGAATGCCGCATTGAAGGGCTTCGCAGACGCCGAGTCCGACGGCATCATCCAGATTTCCGTGGGAGGCGCGGCTTACGTCTCCGGCATAGGGGTCAATGATCGCGTTACCGGCTCGCTGGCACTGGCGGCTTTCGCACATGAAGTGGCTGCGAAATACCCGAACATCACCATCGCCCTGCACACCGACCACTGCGCCAAGCAGTATCTGGATGAGTGGGTGCGTCCTCTGCTCGCGCATGAGGCCGATCAGGTGGCACGAGGCCAGGAGCCCACATTCCAGTCGCATATGTGGGATGGCTCCACCGTGCCGCTCAAGGAAAATCTGGACATCGCCGAGGAACTGCTCGACAAGTCGCAGAAGGCGCACACCGTGCTCGAAATCGAAATCGGCGCGGTCGGCGGTGAGGAAGACGGCCACTCCGCCGAAATCAATGAAAAGCTGTATTCCACTCCGGAAGATGGCCTCGAAGTCGCCCGCCGACTGGGTTTGGGCGAACGTGGCCGGTACATGGCCGCTTTCACATTCGGCAATGTGCATGGTGCCTACAAGCCCGGCGTGGTCAAGCTGCGTCCGTCGCTACTCGGCGACATTCAGGCGCGTGTGGCGCGCGCGGTGGCCGAAGGCGAGTTGCCTAGCGCGGCCGGCATAGTCGATTTCCCCAACGGCAAGCCGTTTGAGCTGGTGTTCCACGGCGGCTCCGGTTCACGCCCGGAAGAAATCGCCGAAGCTGTAAGCTACGGCGTGATCAAGATGAACATCGACACCGATACCCAGTACGCCTTCACCCGTCCAATCGCCGACCACGTGTTCGAGAACTACGACAAGGTGCTGAAGATCGACGGCGAAGTGGGCGAGAAGAAGTTCTACGATCCGCGTTCTTGGGGCCGTAAGGCTGAGGATTCCATGTCCGCCCGCGTGGTCGAGGCTTGCCGGCAGCTGGGTTCCGCGGGCAAAGCGCTCAAATAGCGCGTAGTTTTGCGATCGTGCGCGACACTTTCCCGGAAATAATGAAAATCATTGAAAATCAATGGAGCGGACAACGGGAGTCGAACCCGCCTCTAAAGCTTGGGAAGCTTTCATTCTACCGATGAACTATGTCCGCATGCCTTACGGCTGCTGCACCTCACGTGACGAGCATGCTCAGCCAAACGAGGTACGAGTAGTTATCCTAGCACGTCACCTGCCGACGCGCGTGGAGTAGGTGGGCGGAGCGATCGGCGTGCCGTTCATTTCGTTGGCCATCTGCATGAGGCGCGCGATGCGCTCATCGGTCGGCGGATGTGTGGAGAACAAGCGCGAGAAGCCGACCGCGGAGAACGGGTTGGCGATCATCATTGCGGAGACGGACTGGGTGCCGGCGGTTTTGCGCATCGGCGTGGTCTGCGCGCCGTAGGAAATCTTGTTCAGTGCGGAAGCCAGGGCCTCGGGATCGCCGGTAAGCAGGCTGCCGTCTTCATCGGCGTCGTACTCGCGGGTGCGGGAGATGGCCATCTGGATCAAAGACGCGGCGATCGGCGCGAGAATCACGCTCAGCAATGCGCCGATCAGGCCGAGGCCACCGGAACTGTCGCGGTCGTCTCGCGAGCCGCCACCGAAATACATCAGCGAATAGCCCAGATAGGAGATGACAGTGGCCATGGCAGAGGCGATGGCGGAAGTCAGGATGTCGTGGTTGTACACGTGCATAAGTTCGTGGCCCAGCACACCACGCAGTTCACGGGCGTTGAGAATCTGCAGGATGCCTTGGGTGCAGCAGACAGCCGCGTGCCGTTCGTTGCGTCCGGTGGCGAAGGCGTTCGGGCTCATGGTGGGGGCGATGTAGATGCGCGGCATCGGCTTGCCGGCCTTGGCGCTCAGTTCACGCACGATCTGGTAGATTTCCGGGGCTTCCTGTTCGCTGACTTCCCGCGCACCCATGGAGGCGATGGCGAGTTTGTCGGAGAACCAGTAGGTGCCGAACGTGGTAATCAGGCCGATGACGATATAGATGCTCAGGGTTTGCCGACTGCCGCCCGTGGCCCACCAAATCAGCATGATGATGGCCCACATCAGGGCAAACAGCAGCGTTGTCTTCAGGCCGTTGAAATGGCCGTGCACCCGTACTTTGGCATCCATAATGCACACACTAAAATCGCATGCTGAATGATTGCTGGATATGCGCCGCGAGAAATGTCCCATATTCGCCCGGCCCGTCCGGCCCCGAGCCCGGCCGCGTCCGCACGGGGCGCGGCCGGGTGGACGAATGCCGGACGAATGCCGGACGAATGCCGGACGGGCGTGGGCGAACGTCAGGCCAGGGCGAGCTCACGCATCTGGTCGGGCTCGATGACCTTCTTGTGCTCGCGACCTTCCTTGGCGCCCTCGGCGCGCTCGAAGGCGTCGACCTTCTTCCAGCCGGCGAAGTCGATCGGGCGAATGCCGCGCTCGGCCAGCAGTCGATCGATGGATTCGGGGGCGCGGTCGGCTGCCACGCGGCCACCTTCAGCGGCCTTGGCCAGATCCTCGAGCATGTTGGTCACGATGGCGAGCGCATCGGACTTGGTGGAGCCAATCAGACCCACCGGTCCGCGCTTGGCCCAACCGGTGGCGTACAGGCGGTCGCGCACTTCGCCGCCGTCGGCCTCGGTGGTGATGCGGCCGTCGCCGTTGGCGTTGGCCAGGTGAGCGCCGTGCTCGTCGTAGGTGATGCCGGGGGCTTCGGCGGGCTTGTAGCCGATGGCGTGGTAGACGGCCTCGACCGGGTAGTCGGTGAACTCACCGGTGCGGTGCATCTTGCCGTCGGCACCGGTTTCGGTGCGCTCCACGCGAATGGCCTTGACCTTGCCGTCCTCGCCGAGGATCTCGGTGGGGGCGGAGTTGAAGTGCACGTAGTACTTGCGGTCGGCCGGGTTGCCTTCGAAGTCGACGTCGCCGTCATCCTCCATGTCTTCGGCCATCTCGCGGATGGCGAACAGCTCTTCGACCATCTGGCGGGTGAGCTTGTCCTTGCCGGCCACCTCGATGGTCTCGTCGTCCAGATCGAAGTCGTCTTCGTTGATGATGAGCTGCACGCCGGGCAGCTTCTCCATCTCGCGCAGTTCCTGCACGCTGAACTTGGCCTGGGCCACGCCACGGCGGATGAACAGGTGGAGCACCTTGGCCTTGTTCTGGCCGATGCCCTCGTACACGTTGTCCGGAATATCGGTCTTGGCCTTGAGGTCGTCGGCGTTGCGCATGAGTTCGCGGGCCACGTCCATGGCCACGTTGCCGCCGCCGATTACGGCGACGTTCTCGGCCGTGAGCGGCCATTCTCGGGCACCGGTGGGGTAACCGTCGTACCATTCGACGAACTTGGCGGCACCGTACACACCTTCAAGGTCGGCACCGGGCAGGTTCAGCGGCTTGTCCTTGACCGCGCCGGTGGCGAACAGCACGGCGTCGTAACGGGCCAGCAGGTCGTCAAGGGTCACGTCCTTGCCGAATTCCACATCGCAGTAGAGGTGGATGTTCGGGTTGTCGAGCGTCTTCTCAAGCGCGGAGGCGATGAACTTGATGGACGGGTGGTCCGGGGCCACACCGTAACGCACCAGGCCGAACGGCACGGGCAGCTTCTCGAACAGGTCGATGCGCGCTTCGGTGCCGAGGCCAAGCTCTTCGCCCAGCTTCTTGAGCTGGCGCAGGAAGATATCGGATGAGTAGACGCCGGCCGGGCCAGCGCCGATAACAGCAATGCGGAGTTCAGTATTCACGGATTCAGTCACGCGCTCTAGCCTAACGCAAAGCCTTCCGTTGCGACAGAGGGAGAGTGGTGGGAATTCTGTGTATTAGGCCATAGTTTGTGCGTTTGGGAAACCTACGAGCACTGCTAATGTCAGATTATGGGTTTCCCTATTGGTCAAGTTATTGCCGTTCTCATTCCAAGAAGCATGCAAGGCGGATCAGGCCCTTACTCCGGATACGTTTATGCTGCAAGGCGGTTATCCACGCATTTACGACACGAGAATGCCGCTCAATCTGTTCTTCTCGAACTACATCGACACTTATATCGAACGTGATGTTTCCGAATATCTTGATGTACGCAATTTGGCTGACTTCCGCCGATTCTTGACTCTTTGCGCACTCAGTTCCGGAGCACTCATAAACTACACCAACATCGCCAATGAACTTGGTGTAAGTCCGCGAACCGTAAAGGCATGGATGTCGATTCTGGAATCAAGTTACATCGCATTCCATCTCATGCCGTTCTACACGAACGCACGCAAACAGGTGGTCAAAACGCCGAAACTCTATTTTTATGACACTGGCTTGCTGTGCCATCTCTTGGGCATTCGGACGGTCGAAGCACTGGTTGCGCACCCCAAGTTCGGCGATATATTTGAAAACCTCATCATTGCGGAAACCATGAAACAGCATTTGAACGCCAATCAGGAGCCACAATTATTCTTCTACCGCGATGCCAGCAAGGTCGAGGTGGATTTGTTGGATTTCACCGATCCTAACAACCGTATGCTCATAGAAATCAAATCCGGACAAACCTATCATGACCGGTTCGCCCGCCATCTCACTTTAATTGGCAATGTTCTCGGTATACCGTGTGAGCAACAGTACGTAACCAGTCGGGTTGAGCATAGTTATGTCTCACAAGGAATCCGCGTCACCTCCACCCCTCGATTGGCTAGAAGGCCGACGGTAAAGAGCCGCCGCAGAGCAGTAGGAATTCTGTGCAATCAGTGAATCCCTTGAGGCATTAAAGACGTCACCTCCAACGGCTCTTTACGACCTCGATTGCATTCATTAGGTCATTT
>OLRR01001735.1_pt1 | contig 12985 bp, 14 predicted proteins | sample 1671941 | NCBI WGS metagenome assembly OLRR01 (sample SAMEA3136628, study PRJEB25190) | human gut metagenome
AAACTGGATGAAGAAAAAATGGATATAGTAGTGCATTGAAAAAAATTGTAGTAAAGGATAAAACTTCTAGAAAAACAGTTGATTTAGTTGTTGATGGTGACAACAAGGAAACGTATATTGATTATGATATAGATACTTGGATTGTGGATGACGATAAGGAGTTTTCGATGACGTTTAACTATCCGATTCAACAAACGAGTATTAAAAAAGATATTACAATAAGTGACTATAGACTAAACAATACTTTATCTCTATTGCCGGATAGAACATACAGTGCAGACCGCAAACAGATAGCATTAAGTCCGCTAGATGGTGGATATGAAACAGGTCATTATTATTCTTTAAATATTAATGTAAAATCAGATGGAGGGAATAGCTTAGTCAATAAAAATAAATATTACTTTTATAGGTTAAAGGAGGCATCTTAATGATAAATACGAAAAAATATTTATTCTTTTTAATCAGTTTTTTACTGGTGGTTTTGTATCTGCATCCTGCTTCAGCACTGGCAGCTAATAAGATTAGGTTTCTTATCAATGCATCGATGAAGATACCGGGGAAATTTTTAAAGTAGAACATCGTAATGTAGACAGAATGACAGGAAGACCTTACACGGTCAGTCAGACACAAAAAGGGGAATATGGATATTGTAAAGAAGAGGCAGTAAGTGAAAGTATAGAAGGGGAGAATGGAGAAATATATATGTTTGATTTCGAATCTCCGAAAAATGTGCTGACAATAGAAAGCCTTTCTGAAAATCCGAAAGAGAATGTGCTCCGGATTTATTATAAATCATATCGTTTAAAAGATTCGGAAAACAGTGTTGTGATTGTAAGTTGTATTGATGAGGACAGTAATGCAATTATTAAAACAGAAGATATTGAAATAGAACAATATAGACAAAAGCATTTCTCATATGATATTGAATTTATTCTGAAAGATGAGAATGGTTTATCTTATCGCTATGACAGCGAATGTTCTAAAAAATGCGAACGGATTGTAACAGTACAACAAAATGCGTTTCGAAACCATATCAAACTATATTATAAGAGAGGTGAACTTGGAGAAAAGGAAGCGATTGTATCTGTATATAGAGAGTTGCGTTACAATGTTTCAGAAGACTTGGGATATTATAAAAAGGAATTTATAGAAGGACTTAAAGTAGGAGATGATTTTTACCTAGATAAAATCCTTCCGGGTGATTTAAGCGAACTATATGGAGGATCTATAGTGGAGTATGATTACTACTGGGGAGAAGAAGAAAAGTTTTATATTGAAGAACTGTCCGCAGATCTCACAAAAAATATCGTAAGAACAATAAATCATGGATGGGATATTTTAGGCGGACATATGAATAAAGAACAGGTTGTTATTGAATTGATTGATGCGGATACTGGAAAGGCGTTTCGAACAGATAGGAGATATGTTTTTATTGAATCAACGAGAACTTATCCTGCACCAAATAAGCTCACTACTGACAATGGAAATGTTTACTATTTTGATAAGGACAATAAAAATAATCATTTGTCCATTAAAGTAAGTAAAATTGAAAAAGGCAGTGATGTATATAAAACAGGAAATGTCATCAAAGCATATTATTTTACAAAGAAAAATCCGGGAGATCCTGCGGCGGTTCGTATTTCTTATATGGATTCCGCTACTGGGAAACTGGTACGTCAGGAAGATAAAGATGGACTGATTGTTGGCGAGTCTTATTTGCATCAGCCGGAAGAAAGTTTTAAAATCGGTGATGTAACTTACACATACAATCAGGAAAATGCAAAAAACAAGCTGCAAATCGAAAATCTGAGCGGACATCCGGGCAAGGATGAGATTGTTATTTACTATAAGGCATCTGCACCAGATTCGAATCAGAACTCAGACCATGATTCAAAGCCAAATCCGCCAAAAGTCAAAAAACCGGTAGCACCGAAAAAACTTCAGGCAGTACGAACCGGTACAACAAAAGCGAAAATCACGTTCAAGAAAGTGAAAAAGGCAGATGGTTATCAGATCAGCTATGCGGATAATAAAAAATTCCGAAAGGCGAAAAAACTGAGTACCGGAAAAACGACGGTTATTCTGAAAAAACTGAAAAAGAACCGGAAATATTATGTGCGTGTGCGGGCATATCGGAAAGTAAATGGAGTGAAAAAATACGGAACATACGGTAAAGTACAGGCGATTGCAAAACGACCACGTTCATGAGCTGGTGGTGAAAGGGGAGAAAAGAGATGAAAAGAGAAAAAAAGTATCTATTTATTTTGCTGGGATTTTTAATGGCAATTTTGTATCTCCATCCGGTATCAGCACTGGCCGAGGAGGCTCAGAAAATTACAGTTTCTTATCAGTATATTGATGAGGATACCGGAGAAATTTTTAAAGAAGAAAAACGCAACACGGATAAGCAGGCGGGAAAAGCATATGAAGCCACACCGAGATGGGAAGAAAAGTATGGTCTTGAAAAAAAGGAAGTGGTACAAGAACGAATAGACGGAGATTCTGGAACTGCATATATGTTTGATCTTGGACATTCAAAAAATGTGTTGAAGATAGAACATCTCTCTGAAAATTCGGAAGAAAATGTGATCCAGCTATATTACAAAGCATATCATCTGTCAGACAGTGATCATACCTGCGTGGATGTAACTATTATGGATGAGGACGCGGATGTTGTTATAAAGAAAGAGACATTTGAAGTGAAAAAATCAGATCACTTTTATTATGATATTGATTTTATCATAAAAGATGAACAGGGCATCTCTTATCGTTATGACAGTCTGAGCACAGAAAACAGGGAGAGGGTTTTCAGTGCGAATGAAAATGCCATGCGAAATCAGGTAAAGCTGTATTATAAAAAAGGATCTATAAAACCAAACGAAGCCATTGTAGTAGTATATAAAGAGTTAGATCCAGTTGATACAGAATACTGTAAAAAGCAATTTATAGAGGGGCTTACGGTTGGCGATGATTTCTACTTGGACGATATTCATGTAAGTGGACAGGATAATGATAATGATTTGAGCGAATTAAGGCGATTATATGAATGTTATTATAGTTATGATTGGAAACTGAATGAAAAAATATATATCGAAAAACTTTCATCGAATCTGAATGATAATATCTTAAAGACATACCATCATTTGTATAAATTGCGTCCTGGGGATTATGCAGAAGAAAGTACAAAGGTAGTATTGGAGTTTGTAGATGCGGATACTGGCAAAGCATTTAAAACAGATCAACGATTTACAAGTCCGGGGGCAAAAATTAACTACACAGCTGTACCGAATAAACTGACTGCCAGCAATGGAAATGTTTACTATTTTGATAAAGATTATGCAAATAATCATTTATCTATCACGGCCAAGAAAATCGAAAAAGGCAGTGATGTCTATAAAGCAGGCAATGTCATTAAAGCATACTACTTTACAAAGAAAAATCCGGGAGATTCTGCGGCGGTTCGTGTTTCTTATATGGATTCCGCTACTGGGAAACTGGTACGTCAGGAAGATAAAGATGGACTGATTGTTGGCGAGTCTTATTTGCATCAGCCGGAAGAAAGTTTTAAAATCGGTGATGTAACTTACACATACAATCAGGAAAATGCAAAAAACAAGCTGCAAATCGAAAATCTGAGCGGACATCCGGGCAAGGATGAGATTGTTATTTACTATAAGGCATCTGCACCAGATTCGAATCAGAACTCAGACCATGATTCAAAGCCAAATCCGCCAAAAGTCAAAAAACCGGTAGCACCGAAAAAACTTCAGGCAGTACGAACCGGTACAACAAAAGCGAAAATCACGTTCAAGAAAGTGAAAAAGGCAGATGGTTATCAGATCAGCTATGCGGATAATAAAAAATTCCGCAAGGCGAAGAAACGGAGCACCGGAAAAACAAGTGTTGTCCTCAAAAAACTGAAAAAGAACCGGAAATATTATGTGCGTGTGCGGGCATATCAGAAGATAAATGGAGCTAAAAAATATGGAACATACAGCAAAGTGAAGGTGATTGCAAAACGATAATACAATGATGCCAGGGGTCAAAAGGTCTAAATCCACATGAGCTTGCTCATAAGTGGATGAAAGACCTTGGAACCCGCCCCGATATGAGCATAAAAGTGGGATGATAATCCCACGATATGCGAATACTGGGGTGCTATGTGCCAGTGGCACATGTTTAGCACCGACCGAAGCGGAGCGTAGAAAGGATTGTGGGAGTGCGAAGCACGGAACAATCCGTAGGCATCATATTGACGAAATCCACCAGAACTCGGATTTGAGACTGGTGGATTTTTTTGTTGCTTTTTTCAAAAAAAATACTCTTGACAGATACCGTATGTGGGTGTACTATCAACATATGAACAATCGTTCAAATGTTTGCAGAAAGAGGGTGGAAACTTGGCAACGGAAGAACTGGAATGCTGTGAGGACTGCCAGATTCATCCGGATCGGCTGGATATTGTGAACAGCGGTATGCCGGAGGAAGAGGAATTATACGATCTTGCGGAATTATTTAAGGTATTTGGAGATTCGACGAGAATCCGTATTCTGTTTGTGCTGTTTGAAGCAGAAGTTTGTGTCTGTGATCTCGCAGAGACGCTTCATATGACACAGTCGGCGATCTCACATCAGCTTCGGATTTTAAAGCAATCCAAGCTGGTCAAAAGCAGAAGGGAAGGAAAGTCGGTTTTTTATTCTCTGGCAGACGGGCATGTGCGTACGATCATCGCACAGGGCCGCGAACATATTGAAGAAAAATAAAGAAGAAATATTATAAAAGGAGTGTTTTATCATGAAGAAAAAATTTAAATTACAGGATCTGGATTGTGCAAACTGTGCAGCAAAAATGGAAGATGCGATCAAAAAAATCCCGGGAGTCAACGATGCAAATGTCAGCTTTATGATGCAGAAAATGACCATTGATGCAGAGGATGACAAATTCGATGCGATCATGGAAGAAGTCGTACGTGTATGTGCAAAAGTAGAGCCGGACTGCAAGATCCTGATGAAATAGCATTGTGAGAGTTACTTTGTAACGGAGCAATTCGCAGGCATCAATTTTGATCCCAATATGAAAATAAGGTGAAAGAAAAGGGGGCAGCAGGGTGGATAGCGATATCCGACTGCTGCTTTCAAAAACGGAGGATTTTGGTATGACGGAAAAACAGAAAAAAATGCTGGGCCGCATTATTGCTGCATTTGTCCTGTTTGTTGCCCTGCTGATCGCAGAGCACACAGGAATGTTGGAGAACGTGAATGTGTGGATTCAGTTTGTGGTTTATCTGGTACCGTATCTGATCATCGGGTATGATATCGTGTACAAAGCAGTTCGAAATATCAGCCACGGACAGGTTTTCGATGAAAACTTTCTGATGATGGTTGCAACCGTCGGAGCCTTTGGCGTACAGGAGTTTTCAGAAGCAGTAGCCGTTATGTTGTTCTATCAGGTCGGTGAACTGTTCCAGAGCTATGCGGTCGGCAAATCCAGACAGTCCATCTCCGCGATGATGGATATCTGTCCGGAATATGCCAACATTGAGCAGAACGGCGTGCTGACACAGGTCGATCCGGATGACGTGGAGGTTGGCGATATCATCGTAATCAAACCGGGCGAGCGTATCCCTCTGGACGGCGTGGTGATCGAAGGAGAATCGCTTGTTGATACCGCAGCATTGACCGGCGAGTCGGTTCCGAGAAGTGCAAAGGCCGGTGATGAGATCATCAGCGGATGTGTGAACGGAAGCGGTACACTGAAAGTAAAAGTTACGAAAGAATTTGATGATTCTACGGTTGCGAAGATCCTGGAGCTGGTAGAGAATGCAAGCAGCAAGAAAGCAAAAGTAGAGAACTTTATCACAAAATTTGCAAAATATTATACTCCGGTTGTCACGATCGGAGCTGTGGTTCTGGCACTGGTTCCTCCACTGGTTCTTGGGGGCGGATTTGCAGAATGGATCCAGAGAGCATGTATTTTTCTGGTTATCTCCTGCCCATGTGCACTGGTCATCTCGGTTCCGATGGGATTCTTCGGCGGAATCGGAGCAGCATCCAAAGTCGGTGTGCTGGTAAAAGGAAGCAACTATCTGGAAGCCGTTGCTGAGATGACAACGATCGTATTTGATAAGACCGGAACACTTACAAAAGGCGAATTTAAGGTTGCACAGATCCAGCCGCAGGGCATGACAGAGACAGAACTTCTGGAGATTGCGGCTTTGGGAGAAGGTTACTCTACACATCCGATCGCAAATTCGATCCGGGAAGCTTACGGCAAAACTCCGGATATGAAGCGTACAGAAAATGCAAATGAGATCGCCGGACATGGTATTTCCATCACGGTTGACAATAAAGCAATGCTGATCGGAAACGAAAAACTGATGAAAAAGGAAGGCATCGCTTACACCCCTTGCCAGAGCGGCGGAACCGTTGTCTATGTGGCATGTGACGGAAAATTTGCCGGAACTCTGGTGATTTCTGATACAGTAAAAGACGGTGCAAAAGAAGCCATAAGTGCTATGAAACAGGTTGGTGTCAAAAAATGCGTCATGCTGACCGGTGACCGCAAAGAGGCGGCTATGGAAGTGGCAAAAGAGCTTGGTATTGATGAAGTACATGCAGAACTGCTGCCGGCAGATAAGGTGGCACAGGTAGAACGCCTCCTGAGGGAAAAACCGAAGAAAGAAAAACTGGCATTTGTCGGAGACGGCATCAATGATGCTCCGGTACTGACAAGAGCGGATATCGGCATTGCCATGGGAAGCATGGGATCGGATGCAGCAATCGAGGCAGCCGATGTTGTGCTGATGGATGATGATGTCCGCAAGATCGCATCGATCGTAAGGATTTCCAGAAAAACACTGTTGATCGTAAAACAGAACATCGTTTTTGCACTCGGCGTAAAAGCAATCGTATTGCTGCTCGGAGCTTTTGGTGCAGCCAATATGTGGGAAGCTGTTTTCGCAGATGTCGGAGTTTCTGTCATTGCGATCCTGAACTCCATGCGTGCACTGAAAGAGAAGTAAGAAAAGGCAGACAGAAGAGAACGGTATAAAAAGAAAGAGACAAATCCAAAATCGGGTTTGTCTCATTTCTTCACTGTTCTTTTTGCATTTTTTTTATGTGGTTTTTCAAAGCGTCAAAGCTCTCTTTGCTGATTACGTGCTCGATGCGGCAGGCATCTTCCACGGCAGTTTTTTCGGAAACTCCCAGTTTCATCAGACAAGAGGAGATGAGCTGATGGCGTTCGTAGATCATTTCGGCGATTGCTCTGCCGGAATCGGTCAGATAAATAAATCCGGCCTTTGTCACTGTGATATGATTTTTCTCACGGAGATTTTTCATAGCGACGCTGACACTTGATTTTTTAAATCCAAGCTCATTGGCAACATCCACGGAACGGACCACCGGAAGCTGCTTGCTGAGCACTAATATGGTTTCCAGGTAATTTTCTGCTGATTCATTTACTATCATAAGTTGCTCCACCTCACGTTCTTTCCTATCGCAATAAGAAAAGTAAGTTTAGTATAGCATAGAAACAGAGTCTGGTCAAAGATATTTTTGTGAGAAATTGACAAAACTGTAACAAAGTTTATACTTTTTTCTTGACAGCTGCAAACATTTTTTATATGATATGCAATGTAGCGGAAGGCAAGGGGGCTTTGGGATACAGGCAATCGGCTTTTCGCTTCTTGCTATTCTAAAAACATTTTGATCATATGGAGGAATTAGAAATGAAAAAAGCAATGGCATTCTTACTTTGTACTGTAATGACAGCAGGTATGCTGGCAGGATGTGGCTCAAAAACAGCAGAGACAACTGCTTCTACAGAGACAGCAGCTTCTACAGAGACAGCAGCTTCCACAGAAGGCAGCGGTTCAGAAGCAGCAGAAAAGACTTCTGACAAAAAATGGGTTGTTGCAACCGACACGGTTTTCAAACCATTTGAGTATACCAATGATCAGAACGAATTCGTGGGAATCGACGTAGACCTTCTGGCAGCGATCGCAGAAGATCAGGGATTTGAGTATGAACTGCAGAGCCTTGGATGGGATGCAGGTGTTGCAGCTGTTCAGGCAGGACAGGCAGATGCTCTGATCGCAGGAGCAACGATCAAACAGGAACGTATCGATTCCGGATGGATCTTTTCTGATGGATATTATAACGCAACACAGACTTTCGTAGTATCTGAAGACAGCGACATCGCAAGCTACGAAGATCTGAAAGGCAAAAATGTGGCAGTAAAGAACGGTACTGCAGGTGCTGACTTTGCAAACAGCCTGAAAGATGAGTATGGATTTACCGTTACGGTATTTGAAGATTCACCGACGATGTATCAGGATGTTATCCTTGGCAACAGTGCAGCATGCGTAGAAGACACGCCGATCATGGCAGCTTCTATCAAAGAAGGTAATCTGGCACTGAAGATTCCGGAAGGTATGGAGAGCGACGGTGCACCTTACGGACTGGCAATCATGGACGAGAAAAACCAGGAACTGCTGGATATGTTCAACAAAGGACTGGAAGACATCAAAGCAAACGGTACTTACGATGAGATCATCGCAAAATATCTGGGCGAATAATCAGAAGAATAAAAAGGGCAACTCTTAGAGGATACCCTATGCATGGAAGCACGGGACCGGTTTTGGATTCCGTGCTTCTTACGCTATCACAAAATACCTTTTGACCAGGCAATAGATGTTATGATACAATAAATAACAGCAGAATCAAAAGCCGGAAAATGCACAGCAGTGTTTTAAGGTATTTTGAATCTCAATCTTATAAAAAAACAAAGGAAGGAGAAAGAACATGATTGCAATTTTACAGTCTTACAGCTCCATGCTTCTTGGAGCACTCGGAAAGACTTTGCTTCTTACACTGCTGTCATTGCTTTTTGCCATGATCATCGGTATGATCTTTGCATTGATGAATGTAGGAAGAAACCGTGTACTGAACTGTATCGGTACCATTTATGTTGATGCGGTGCGAGGCGTTCCGCTGATCGTTCTGGCATATTTTATTTACTTCGGTGTGCCGTCCGGCATGAAAATGATGGGGGCGACCGATTTCAGGCTCAGTGCACTTCAGGCAGGTACGATCGCTCTTGCGATGAACTGCGGTGCCTATATGGCGGAGATCATCCGTGCAGGTATTCAGAGTGTGGACAAAGGACAGATGGAGGCGAGTCGAAGCCTCGGACTTTCCTATGCAAAAAGTATGCGGCTGGTTATCCTGCCACAGGCGATCCGTACGATGGTTCCGTCCATCATCAACCAGTTCATCATCACACTGAAAGATACCTCGATCCTGTCCGTTATCGGATTCCCGGAACTTACCAACATGGGTAAGACGATCGCCGGAAATACGTTCAAGAGTCTTCAGACTTGGGCGATTGTCGGTATCATGTACATGATCGTTATCGTAGCTTTGAGTAAGCTTGCGAAGAGAATCGAGAGGAGGATCGACCGTGGCAGATAAGACAGTAAAAGTACATGTTTCCAATTTAAAGAAAAGCTTTGGAAAACTGGAAGTATTGAAAGATATCAGCATGGATATCCATGAAGGTGAAGTGGTCGTACTGCTCGGACCTTCCGGAAGCGGTAAATCTACCTTTCTTCGATGCCTGAATCAGCTGGAAATTGCGACCGAAGGCGAGATCATTGTGGATGGAAACAATATCACAGACAAGCACACCGACATCAACAAAGTGCGTGAGAACATCGGGATGGTATTCCAGCATTTCAACCTGTTCCCGCACAAGACCGTTCTGGAAAATATCATGCTGGCTCCGGTAGAACTGAAAAAAATGACAAAAGAGCAGGCAAAGGAAAAAGGACTTCAGCTGTTAAAGCGTGTTGGCATGTTTGACAAGGCAGATGTTTATCCGAATATGCTCTCCGGCGGACAGAAACAGCGTGTTGCGATCGCAAGAGCACTGGCGATGAGCCCGGATATCATGCTGTTTGACGAGCCGACCTCTGCACTGGACCCGGAGATGGTAGGAGAAGTTCTGAATGTTATGAAAGAACTGGCAGCCGATGGCATGACTATGGTCATCGTCACACACGAGATCGGTTTTGCAAGAGAAGTGGCAGACCGTGTTGTGTTCATGGACGGAGGCTACATCGTAGAGCAGGGCACGCCGGAGGAAGTAATCCGCAATCCAAAAGAAGCACGTACCATTGATTTCCTGAATAAAGTTCTGTAAGTAGCATTCTTGAATGTTTATGCATAAAAATGCAGATAATATAATGATCTGGAAGGGGGAACAATATGAAAAAAATTATTACGATCAGCCGCGAATTTGGTGCCGGCGGCGGCGAAATCGGTCGAAAAGTGGCAGAGCGTCTTGGATATCATTATTATGATAAAGAGCTGATCCTGAGAAGTGCCGACACATCCAAGGTAGATGTGGAGAGTATGCGTCGCTGGGACGAGAAAGTTCCGGTCAATTTTGGATTTGCCCAGAGCCTGTTTAACTTTTACAACAAGCCGCTTAACGAGACCCTGTTTGAAGCACAGACAAAGGTGATCCGCGAAATCGGCGAGAAAGGCAACTGTGTGATTGTCGGCAGAAATGCCAATACGATCCTTAAAGAATTTGACGGCGGTCTGCATATTTTTGTCCATGCATCACCATACTGGCGTATGATGCGTATGAAAGACAAAATGCCGGATGCAACGGAGGCAAAGATCAGCGATGAGATCCGTTCCATTGACAAGACGCGTAAGAAGTATTGTTCTTACTATACCAATACCGAATTTGGTGTGGCAGATTATTATGATCTCTGCCTGAGCACTTCAACACTTGGCATTGATACTTGCGTCGATTTGATATGCGACCTTGCACAAAAGTAAAGAATATCATCACAAGAAAGAGTATCTTCTGAAAAGGCAGCAAACAGCAGATAAACAGCAGAATGGTACATAAAAAGAGCATTTTCATCGAATCCACAAAGGGTGGTTTTCGTTGGAAATGCTCTTTTTTATGATCCTGAAAAATCAAGAATTTGATATCAGATCAAGTTTACAGATCATATTCTCCGATCACGCTGATACCGACACCGTAACCACCAGGTCCGATGTGGCAGGAAATGCTGAAAGAAAGCGAATCATAGTAGACATCCATTTCAGGGAAGGACGCAGAAAGCATATCTGTCCATTCTTTTTCCTGGTCTGCACTAAGACCGGCACCTGCAGCACCGAGACGCAGACGTTCTTTCGGGATACCCTGGAAACGGGTTTCAAAATCATTTTTCAGAGCTTCGATCATGCGAAGTTTGGCCTTTTTCATGCCACGCACTTTTGCAAATGCATCCAGACGTTCGCCCTGGATCGTCAGAACCGGTTTGATGTTGAGGACAGAACCAAGGGCAGCACCGGCAGCAGTCACCCGGCCGCCTCTTTTGAGAAATTCCAGTGTATCGACGGCAATGTAAATGCTGGAGTTGAAAGCATTTGTTTCCAGAAGTTCCTTGATCTTTGCAGCCGAAGCTCCAAGATCTGCGTAATGTTTGGCTTCCATTACAGAAATCCGCATGGTAACAGAGATGCGGTGGTTATTGGCTACCTGAACTTTGCCGTCATAATCCAGGGCAAGTCCCATAGCAGCTTCACAGGAAGCACTCAGCCCACTGGACATGGGAATATAGATAATTTCATCGTAACCGGAGTTTAAGATCTCATCCCACATATCCATGACATCGCCGGGGGATGGCTGTGAAGTAGATACGTTCTGATTGCCGGTCAGTGCGGCAAAAAAAGAATCGTGGGTAAGGTCAAGCCCTTCGTAGTGTGTTTCTCCGTCGATGATCACCGGCATCTGCATCAGAAAAATGCCAAGGGCATCGGCCTCCTGTTTTGTGATACCACTGTTCGTGTCCGTCATAACGGCTGTTTTCATAGGTATGATCCTCCTTGTTTTTATCTATTAGGGTGCCGGAACGATTCCGGCTTATATCGGCTGCTCAATGTGTCCGCGTGCTGCCCCAGAAAAACAGAGCTACTGTTCCAGGACCGGTGTGACTTCCAATCGCAGTGCCGATAGAATGAATTTCTACTTTTCCATTTAAATTTGGAAAACGTGCCTCCACGAGATCTGCAACAGCTCTGGCATTGTCCATACAGGCAGACTGCGAAATATAACATTTTCCATTGTATTCCAAACCATTATCCGCAAATTCTTCCATTTTGTCAACAATCGCACGGATAACTTTCTTTTTTGTGCGGATCTTCTGGCGTGGAATCAGCTTCCCTTCGTCATTCATGTTCAAAAGTGGGCAGATGCCGAGCAGACCACCGATGGTACCGGCTGTCTTGGAAATACGTCCACCTTTGATGTAAAAGGTAAGATCCGTAGAAAAAAACCAGTGATGCAGATTCAGGCGATGCTGCATTGCCCAGTCGTACAACTGTTCAAGTGTGTACCCGTTATCGCGAAGATCTGCGAGACGATTCATAAACAGACCATATCCGGAAGAAGCTCCGAGAGAATCTACAATATAAATCTTACGCTCCGGGTAGCGTTCTTCCAATGTCTCCTTTGCAATCATGGCGGAATTGATAACGCCGGAAATGCCGGATGAGAGCGTTACATGCAAAATATCTTTGCCCTCTTTCAGAAAAGACTCAAAATAATGTTCAAATTCATCGGCATTTACCTGCGAAGTCTTTGCGGAAGCACCGTTTTGCAGGGCAAGATAGAACTGATCAAACGGTACGGATTTTCCAAGATCATCTTCATATTCTTTGCCGTTCAGTTCATAATGAAAACATATATAAGAAATATTACGGCTGTTAAAATGTTCTTCTGTAAGATCTGCTGTAGAGCAGCAACTGAGAATAAAATCATTCATATGCATGAACCTCTCTGTTTTGTGGAATTTTATTTGCTGTTTATTGTAACACTTTTCAGTTAGGGATTCAATCTCAGAAATATTGAAATAAGGCTACCGCAATCCCACTGGCTTTAGACGGTGGGTTAAGGTAGC
>OLRR01001746.1_pt1 | contig 12926 bp, 11 predicted proteins | sample 1671941 | NCBI WGS metagenome assembly OLRR01 (sample SAMEA3136628, study PRJEB25190) | human gut metagenome
GCCTGGGATAAGGGAATGCACGAGGCCTTTGCCCTGCTCAAAGCGGGCAAACTGGACAAGCGTCCCTTCCGCTGGCGCGATCTGCCCAACTACATCCTGATGGAACTGTGGATGATCTGGAACATGGTGCCATACCTGTGGTATCGGCTGGTGGTGGTCAGGTTTGATTTAAAATAAAACGTACAAAAAACACCCGACTGTGAAAGCAAACGCACAGTCGGGTGTTTTCATTTACATTTTACGCTGCGGTACTGGCGGCATCCTCAGCGGCAGGGGCTTCTGCCACGGCGCTGTCAGCGCTCGTTTCTGACTGCGCTTCCGGCTGGACAGCCGAGGCAGCAGCCGAATCTGCCGCAGCAGAGTCTCCGGCAGTTGCCAGAATGGCGTCCTGCACATCGCTTTCTGCCATGGGCTCCGGCTGCGCGGCAGCGGAGCTTGCTGCGCTTTCGGGTTTCGTCTCACTCTCGGTCAGGCCGGTCAGATACCAGCTGCCGCTCTGGCGCTCGAACAGGTAATCCATATACTTGGTGGGGGTGTCCGAGGAGGGGTTGATGATGCTGTCATCTGCGCTGGCGGTGGGGATGTAGCCCACGGTGACGTGCAGCTTGCCGCTGCGCTTGAACAGCTTGACCACGGTGGCGCGGTAGTAGCCCACCGTACCGGTGATGGGGATCTTGTAGCACTGGGTGGTCTCGTCAAACTCGACGGTCATATCCTCCATGTCAAAGCTGCGGTGGGTCAGCTTGAAGCCGGGGCCCAGCAGCTTTGCCAGATAGGCATCCACTTCCACCGAGGGCAGCAGCAGCTGCTCGGTCTCGGGGTCGGTATTGTAGTTATCAAAGCCGCCCTGCGTCTCCTGAATACTGTACACACAGCCCCACACGGCTGCTTCCCGCAGGGTCAGGTCGTCGATGTTCTCAATGCCGTCAAAGGGCATGGGGTCGAACAGTACCAGGCCTTCCAGCTTGTCCTCGTATTCCTGCTTTTGTGCGGTATCATCAAACAGGTTTGCCACAAGGCCCACACCGGCCCGCAGCACCGTGATAAACCCGATGAGCACCAGCACCGTGATCAGCAGACCCAAGGTCTGCCGCCAGCGGCGGCGCTTGATCCGGGCGTGTTCTTCCGGGGTGATCGTATTTTTCATTGGTCTGAGTCTCCCAAAGTTTTTAGTCTACCCAACAGTATACCACATCCGGCCGCAGAGTGCAAAACCTGTACCGGTGGTTTTTTTGTGAAAGCAGGCTTTTTATTCCCAGTCCTTCCATATCTCGGGCTGGTAGCCCACGGTGGCCTTGCGGCCGTTGCGCACGATGGGGGTCTTGAACAGCTGCTGATTTTCAAACAGCTTATCCTCTTTCTGCCAGTCCACCAGCGAGTCCAGCAGCGCAAGGGTCTGCTTATCCTTTGCTGCCGGATTTACCAGCGTTTCCCAGCCGCCCAAGGCGCGCGCCACGTTATCAAACTCGCCCCGGCTCATGCCCTTTTCCTTCAGGTCGATCATCTGGAACTTTATGCCGCGCTCCTTGAAATAGCGCTGCGCCTTTTTGGTATCAAAACACTTGCTCGTGCCAAAGATCTGGATATTCATCTTCTCTCCTCCTGCCGGTTCCCGGCGGTCTTATTGTACCACACCGCAAACCGCTTGCATAGGCATAATTTGCGGCAAAACGGGCAATGCTTTCCGCAAAGGAGGTGTTTGCATGAATGCATTCGTAGACCCTGAACTGTGCATCGGCTGTACCCAGTGTGCCGGGCTGTGCCCCGCAGTGTTCCGCATGGAGGGAGTTCTGGCTGTGGCAGAGCCCGGCCCCATCCCGCCGGAGGAGGTGCCGCAGGCCGTCACCGCAGCCCAGAGCTGCCCGGTAAGCGCCATCCGCATTGAGGAATAAGCCCGGCATCGGTAAGGCTGCTGCACAGCTTGTGCGGCAGCTTTTTTGCGGCAGGACGATTTGAAATGCCCTCCGCGCTGCTCCGGGCATAAGCAGCGGAAGAACATTATAAATGATACGATTGTCACGGCTTACGAGCCGTAACAATCGCATTTTTACGAGAGACGGCATCACGAAAAGCAACCACTTCTCTTTTTTGCGCAAAAAGCTCCCGCGCGGTGCAGTTTTGTGCTATACTATAAGGTGTGAAATTACGCAACGGAGGAACTGCATTATGCGTTTACTGGTCATTGACGGCAACAGCATTGCCAACCGCGCTTTTTACGGCATCAAGCTGCTGACCACCAAGGACGGACGTTACACCAACGCCATCTATGGCTTTTTGAACATTCTGCTCTCCCTGCTTAAGGAGTGCCAGCCGGACGAGGTGGCTGTGGCTTTTGATCTGAAAGCCCCCACCTTCCGGCATAAAATGTACGATGGCTACAAGGCCACCCGCCACGCCATGCCCGAGGAGCTGGCACAGCAGATGCCGGTGCTCAAGCAGCTGCTGGCAGACCTTGGCTACCGCACCGTTACCGCCGAAGGCTGGGAAGCGGACGATATTCTGGGTACACTGGCTGCTGCCTGCGCCGCCCGCAAGGACGACTGCTTCCTTGCCACCGGAGACCGGGACAGCCTGCAGCTGGTGAGCGAGAGCACCACCGTGCTGCTTGCTGCCACCGTAATGGGGCGCAGCAAGACCGTGGTGATGGACGAGGACGCCATTCAGGAAAAATACGGCCTTGCGCCTAAGCAGCTTATCGAGGTGAAGAGCCTGATGGGCGACACCTCGGATAACATCCCCGGCGTGAAGGGCATCGGCGAAAAGACCGCGCTTTCTCTGGTGCAGACCTTCGGCTCGCTGGAGGGCGTGTACCAGAACATTGACGACAAGCGCATCAAACCCAAGCAGCGGGAGCACTTGTTGGAAGACAAGCCCATGGCCGAGTTGAGCCACACGCTGGGCACCATCCGCACCGATGCCCCCATCGACACCACCGAGGGTTCCTACACCGTGGGCGAGGGCAACAAACCCGCCGCCGTGCGGCTTTTGCAGGAGCTGGAGATTCACTCCCTGATCCCCCGGTTCGGGCTGGACGGCGTAGCACCGGAAGCCGCTGCTGAGGAAGAGGCTGTGGAGCTGCCGGAAGCAGAGCTCACTCCCCTGCCCCTGACCCCCGCCGGGCATTATCTGGTGGCTGCCCGCCCCGCCGTTACCGGCAAGCAGGGCACCCGCAACGTGGTATTGCAGCCGGAAAGCTGGTACGCCGTGCAGGACGCCACCGTCTATCCGCTGGAGGATGCCGACCTGGTGCGGCTGCTGGACAATGCGGATGTGACGCTGGATGTGTTCAACGCTGCGCCCCTGTACGCCAAGGCCATGGCTGCCAACGGCTGGGGCAGCAGCATCGTCTGGGACGGCAAGCTGGCCGCCTATCTGCTGGACGCCTCTGCCTCCAAATATCAGATCAGCGAACTGATTCCCGCCTACAAGGCCGCTGCCGCCTTTACCTGCACCGATTACCCGGACGCCGGACGGCTGGCCGACCTGTTTGCCCGGATGAAGGCCGAGATCACCGCCTGCGGAGAGGATGCACTGTACAACGAGATCGAGTTCCCGCTGGCACAGGTGCTGGCCGATATGACCCGCACCGGCGTGCTGGTGGACAAGGACGGCATCGAGCAGTTCGGCGTAAAGCTGCGGGAGGAACTGGAACAGGTGCTGACCCGCATCCACATGGAGACCGGCAGCGCTACCTTCAACCCCAACAGCCCCAAGCAGCTGGGCGAGATGCTGTTCGACACCATGGGTCTGCCCCACGGCAAAAAGACCCAGCGCGGCTGGTCTACCGATGCCGAAACGCTGGAAAGCCTGCGCGAGTACCCGCTGGTGGAGGACGTTTTGCAGTACCGCGCCTACCAGAAGCTGAACTCCACCTATGTGGAGGGTCTGCTCAAGGTCATTGGCGAGGACGGGCGCATCCACTCCACCTTCAACCAGACCGAAGCCCGCACCGGACGGCTCTCCTCCGATAATCCCAACCTGCAGAATATCCCCATCCGCACCGAGCTGGGCAGTCAGCTGCGCGCCTACTTTGTTGCAAAGCCGGGCTGTGTGCTGGTGGACGCGGATTACAGCCAGATCGAGCTGCGCATTCTGGCGCACATCACCGGGGACGAGCACATGCAGCAGGCCTTTTTGAACGGCGAGGATATCCACCGCAGCACCGCCGCCAAGATCTACGGCATTCCGCAGAGCGAGGTGACGCCCCGGCTGCGCTCCTCTGCCAAGGCCATCAACTTTGGCATCATGTACGGCAAGGGCGCGTACAGCCTTTCCAAGGATATCGGCGTGACCGTGAAGGAGGCAGACGCCTTCCTTAAAAACTATCTGGCAGCCTTCCCCAGCGTGAGCGGCTATATGGACAAGACCATCGCGGACGCAAAGGCAAACGGCTATGTGTCCACCCTGTTCGGCCGCCGCCGTACCCTGCCGGAGCTGGCCAGCACCAACTTCAACGTGCGCGCCAGCGGCGAGCGCATGGCCCGCAACACCCCCATTCAGGGCACTGCTGCGGACGTGATCAAGCTGGCCATGGTGCGGGTGTGGAAGCGCCTGCGGGACGAAAAAATGGCCAGCCGCCTGATTCTGACCGTCCACGATGAACTGATCGTGGAGGCCCCGGAGGCGGAGGCCGAGCAGGCTGCCCGCATCCTGCGGGAGGAAATGGAAGGCTGTGTGCAGTACGCGGTGCCCCTGAGCACCGATGTGCACGCAGGCAAAAACTGGCTGGAGGCACACTAAAATGATCATTCTCGGAATTGAGTCTACCTGTGACGAAACTGCCGCTGCACTGGTGGAGGATGGACGGCACCTGCTGAGCAACGTCATCTCCACCAGCGTCAAGGAGCAGGCGCTGTACGGCGGCGTTGTGCCGGAGATTGCCAGCCGCCGCCACTGCGAGTTTATCAGTGCTACGGTCAAAAAAGCCCTGCTGGACGCAGGCAAGACCATAGACGATGTGGACGCCGTGGCTGTCACCTTTGCGCCGGGGCTCATCGGCGCAGTGCTGGTGGGCGTGAATTTTGCCAAGGGTCTGGCCTACTCGGCAGGCAAGCCGCTGGTGCCGGTGCACCATCTGCGGGGACACATTGCCGCGCTCTACCTGACCCACCCGGAACTCAAGCCGCCCTTTTTGTGTCTGGTGGCCTCCGGCGGGCACAGCCATATCGTAGAGGTGCAGGACTACACCCACTACCATATTTTAGGCCACACGGTGGACGATGCTGCGGGCGAAGCCTTTGACAAGGTGGCCCGCACCCTGGGTCTGCCCTACCCCGGCGGCCCCAGCGTAGCCGCTGCCGCCAAGACCGGCGACCCCAAAGCCTACCGCCTGCCGGTGCCCCATGTGGAGGGCAAGTACAACGTGAGCTTTTCCGGCTTAAAGACCGCCGTGCTCAACGAGGTGAACAAGGCGCAGATGAAGGGCGAGGAAGTGAATGTGCCCGACCTTGCTGCCAGCTTTCAGGAGCGCATTGCGGGCATTCTGGCCGAAAAGCTGTTGCTGGCTGCTGCCGATACCGGGGCAAAGCAGGTGTGCCTTGCCGGCGGCGTAGCCGCCAACGGACGTCTGCGCCAGCTGGTGAACGATGGTGCCCAGAAGCTGGGTGCCAAGGTCTACCTGCCGGAACTGAAGTTCTGCGGCGACAACGGCGCGATGATTGCGGCACAGGGCTACTACCAGTACATTGCTGGGCACACCGCCGGGCTGGAACTGAACGGTCTGCCCACCCTGCCCATCGACTACGAATAAACACAACACCGGAGGTGTTCCCATGACCGAGCGCAACCCTATCCTGCAAAGCCTGTTCGACCGTAAGTCGGTGCGGGTGTATGAAGAAAAGCCCATCCCTGCCGAGATGAAGCAGGCCATTCTGGAAGCTGCCGCACAAGCACCCTCTGCGGGCTGTCAGCAGCTGTATACCATTTTAGACATCACCGACCCGGCACTGAAAGAAGCGCTGGCCGAAAGCTGTGACCACCAGCCCTTTATTGCCAAAGCACCGCTGGTACTGGTGTTCTGCGCCGACTGCAAAAAGTGGTACGACGCCTACTTAGAGGCCGGCTGCACGCCCCGCACTCCGGGTGTGGGCGATTTGATGCTGGCAGTCACCGATGCCGCCATTGCCGCCCAGAACGCCGTGGTCGCCGCTGAAAGCTTTGGCATCGGCTCGTGCTACATCGGGGATATCATGGAGAACTGCGACACCCAGCGCAGTCTGCTGCATCTGCCGGACTATGTGTTCCCGGCGGTGATGCTGGTGTTCGGCTGGCCCACCCAGCAGCAGAAGGACCGCCCGAAGCCCCAGCGTTGCGCCATGGAGCATATCGTGCACGAAAACGGCTACCGCACCATGGACGGCGCAGAGCTGCGGGACGCCTTCGGCTACAAAGCCGGCAACGCCCCCTTTGACCAGTGGTGCACCGCCTTTTGCAACCGCAAGTATAATTCCGATTTCTCCAAGGAGATGACCCGCTCGGTGGAGGAGTACCTCAACCAGTTCCGGTAATCTGAACCGCAAATTACAGCAACAAAAAGCGGCAGCTGCACGGTGTTTTGTGCAGCTGCCGCTTTTCTCGTTTATCTTTGGTTTTCCGCAAACAATGCGCCCAGTTCCGGCAGGATATCGTGGGGCAGCATTCCGTACTCGCCGCGCTTTGCGGCGGCGCGGTCGGCGGCGGCACCGTGCAGATATACCGCACAGGCAGCAGCTTGGTAGGCGGGCAGACCGCAGGCCAGCAGCGCCGCAAGCATCCCAGCCAGTACATCCCCGCTGCCGCCCCGGGCAAGTCCCGGGTTACCGGTAGGGTTCACGCACACCCGCCCATCCGGGCTTGCCACCACGGTGCGTACCCCCTTCAGCACCACCACAGCATTCCACACCTTGGCATACCGCAGGGCAATCCCCTCCCGGTCGGCGGCAAGCGCTGCTGCCGAAAGGCCGGTCAGGCGCGCCATCTCGCCGGGGTGCGGGGTAACTACCAACTCCCCTGCCGGGTGCGGGAAGGGCTTGCCCTCTGCCAGCAGCTGGGCGGCGGCGTTCAGGCCGTCTGCGTCCAACACCGCAGCCCCCGCAAAGCCGGGCAGAAGCTGCTGCACCAGCGTGCGGGTCTCGGTGGCCCGGGCGGCACAGCGCAAAGCGCAGTGGCCTTCTGCCGCCGGAGCAGCGGCACATTTTCCGGCGCAATGCCGCCCTGTGCGCCCTCCTTACAGGGGCACAGGCAGCACTCCGGCAGGCGGGTGACGGCGGCGCTGACCACCGGCTCCACACTGGCAAGGGTGACGATGCCCGCCCCGGTGCGCAGTGCACCCTCGGCTGCCAGCAGCGCAGCGCCCCGGTAAAAGGCGCTGCCCGCCACCGCCAGCACACTGCCAAAGGTGCCCTTATGGCTATCCCGGGCACGGCGCGGGATGCTCTGCCAGACAAATTCTTCGGTAATTTCCACAGCCATGGGTACACCTCCAATGGAATGATTTGAATGCCCTCCGTTTCACTCTGGGCATTTTTAGCGGAATAATTATTTTAGATTTAGCATTTGCAGCGGCCAATAGGCCGCTGCAAATGCATTCTCTCAAAATCAGGGGCGGCATTACGCCTGCCCCTGCACAAGGGCGCGGATCTGTTTTTCCACGTTCTGCACTTCCTCGTGGAACATCCGGGCGGAAACGCGCAGTGCGCCGTGGCCAAGGATGATGACCTGCTCCATACCGTCCGAGGTCGCCACGCGGACACGGCGGCTCTTGCCGATTTCATGGGTGACCCGCTCGATGAACATATCGGCGGTCTCGGCCTCCTTGGTGTAGACCACATGGATATTGTGGTACTGCTCGATGGCGCCGGGGCTTCCGGGCACGCGGTAAGCATCGAACACCAGAATGAGCACGCATTTCTGGTAGCCCTGATAGTTGCACAGAATGTCCATCAGCTTGCGGCGGGCGGCGTCCAAGCTTTCCTTCGCCAGCGCGTTCAACTCGTCCCACGCAAAGATGATGTTGTAGCCGTCCACCAATAGATACTCCGGGGCAATTTCCCACTGCTCTGCGGCAAAATCCGGGCGTTCGGTCTTTTGCACCGGACGGAACGCCGCCAGCGGGTCGCGCTTGATGGGGCCGTAGGTGCGCTCAAAAATTTTGAGCAGCTCGGCGTCCTCCTCCAGCGTGGCGCGGTAAGCCATGGCGCGGCGCTGGGGCGCAGCCTGCACCTCCGGGCGGGCGGGCTTTGCCTTGCCCCAGCCGCTTTCAACGTGCATGTGGCTGCGCACCTCGCTCCACGGCACCACAAAGCCCGCGCCGTGGGCGCAGAATACGGAGTCTGCGGGGTTGTCCAGATCATGCTCCGGCTGGTAGCCGGTTTCTGCAATGACCTCCTGTGCATTGTGACAGGGGCGGTAGCCGTCCAGCGTCAGGCTCAGATGTCCCCTGCCCCGGGTGTAGCTGACCACCTCCATAGGGTAGCTGCGCATGGTGGATACCGGCGCAAAGCCGGTCAGGGTGGCAGTCTCCGCGCCGCTTTCCGGCGGATCAAAACTGCCCTCCATGCGCTGGATATCGCTCATGGCGCGGCCGATGTTCTCCACCGGCACTTCCAGCCGGAAGGCGTACCACGGCTCTAACAGCTGGCTTTTGGCCAGCATCAGCCCCTGCCGCACAGCGCGGTAGGTGGCCTGCCGGAAATCGCCGCCCTCAGTGTGCTTGAGGTGCGCTCTGCCGGTGAGCAGGGTAATTTTTACATCGGTCAGCGGTGCGCCGGTCAAAACGCCAAGGTGCTGCTTTTCTTCCAGATGGGTCAGCACCAGACGCTGCCAGTTTTTATCCAGCACCTCTTCCCGGCAGTCGGCGGCAAACTGCATCCCGCTGCCCCGGGGCAGCGGTTCCAGCAGCAGATGCACCTCGGCATAGTGGCGCAGCGGCTCGTAATGTCCCACACCTTCCATCGGCTCAGTGATGGTCTCCTTATACAAAATACCGCCCGGGCCAAAGGATACTTCCAGCCCGAACCGCTCCGCCAACAGGCTGCGCAGCACTTCCAGCTGTACCTCGCCCATCAGCTGCACATGGATCTCGCCTAGCGTCTCGTTCCACACCACATGGAGCTGGGGTTCTTCCTCCTCCAGCCGGTGCAGCTTTGCCAGTGCAGCGTGTACGTCTGCGCCCTCCGGCAGCAGCACCTGATAGCTGAGCACCGGTTCCAGCACCGGCACATCGCTGTCCCGCTCTGCCCCAAGCCCGGCACCGGGCTTTGCATGGGTCAGGCCGGTCACGGCGCATACCTGTCCCGGGCCGATAGCCTCGGTCAGGGTATACTTTGCGCCGGAGTACAGCCGCAGCTGGTTCGCTTTTTCTGCCCACGATTCGCCGTCTGCTTCGCCGGAGAGCAGAGCCTTTACCTTCAGCTCCCCGCCGGTGACCCGCAGCCATGTCAGGCGGATGCCCTGCTCGTCCTGTGATACCTTGAACACCCTTGCACCAAAGGCGTGCAACGCCGGGGCGGGGCGGGTGTAGCGGTCCAGCCCGTCCAGAAGTGCATCCACCCCGTCCAGCCGCAGCGCCGCCCCGAACCAGCACGGAAAAACGTGCCGCCGGGCAACTGCGGGGATAATGTCTGCATCGGTCAAGGTTCCCGCGTCCAGCATTTTCTCCATCAGCTGCTCATTGCACAGCGCCAGTGCTTCGTTGCGGGCGGCAGGCTCTGCGCCAAAATCCACAAAGCCCTCGCCAAGGCGGCGGTTCAGCTGGGTAAGCAGCTGCTCCCGGGTCATGCCGGGCAGGTCCATTTTGTTCACGAATACAAAGGTGGGCACATGGTAGCGCCGCAACAGCCGCCACAGCGTTTCGGTATGGCTTTGCACGCCGTCCGTTCCGCTGACCACCAGCACGGCGTAATCCAGCACCTGCAAGGTGCGCTCAGTCTCGGTGGAAAAATCCACATGGCCGGGGGTGTCCAGCAGGGTGATGGCGGTATTGCCCGCCGTAAGCAGCGCCTGCTTGGAAAAGATGGTGATACCGCGCGCTTTTTCCAGGCTGTCGGTGTCCAGAAAGGCATCTCCGTGGTCTACCCGCCCCAGCTTGCGGATAGCACCGGCGCGGTAGAGCATGGCCTCGGAGAGGGTGGTCTTGCCGGAGTCCACATGGGCCAGAATGCCCAGTACGATCTGTTTTTGCGTTGTTTCCATGCACTGCTCCTATAAGCCGTTTTCCTAAGTACTGCGCACCATTTCCAAAAACAGCTTTTAAAAATAATTTCCTGTTTATTGTAACACGCTTTGCCAGGAAAAGAAAGTTTTCCGGTACAAATCCCGCAGGCAAAAAGCAGCACCGGACAGAAAGTGGTCTGCCCGGTGCAATTTTCTTAAAAAAGATCCAGCATATTGTCCAGATAGATTGCCTCCCGCACCTGCAGCTGGTATTCCAGCTTTGTCATATAGTAAAGCAGAAATTCCAGCACCAGTGCGCTGCCAAGCCCCCTGCCCTCTATCTTGAACTGGGAAAAACCTGCGGGCAGGTACCGCTGCCGGATGTCATCCGTCCCGATAAACCCGGGGCTGCGCATCGCCTTGGAAAAGCGGTAGCCCTCGGCGGCATCCGGGGCGGCGCAGCGGTGGTCCGGGCAGTCCTCGCCCAGATTCTGGCGGCTGACCGTCTCGTAGCAGCGCTTGCGCTCGGTGCAGCCGAACCAGCAGCACTCATTGCACAAAAATTCCACCTTCGCCTTTTGCTCCGGCGGCAGGGTGCGCAGCTGTTCCAGTGCCGGGTTCAGCCGGAAATCCGGCACCACATACCGGAACTGCGGCTTTTCCAGCTCCTGCCGCAGCTCCGCAAACTCCGTGAGCACCTTGGTGGTGGAGGATACCAGATACAGCTCCGGCCAGCGCTGCCGCAGATAGTCCGCCAGCAGGTCAGAATGGACGATCACGCCGTTTGGCACACTGCCGCTTTTTGCAAACTGGTCACACAGGGCGTTGCACTGCGGGTCGGCAAGGTGCTCAGCCCGCAGCAGGGAGTTACTGAAGGTCAGCCGCCCGGAGATGCCGTATTCCCGCAGCAGCGCCAGCACCTCGCGCGCAGCTGCCCCGCCGCAGGAGATGCGTCCCCCGCCCCAGATACAGCCCGCCGGAGCGCCGTAGATGGAGCCGATGGTGCACCAGTCGTAAAAATATTCCCGGTGTTCCCGGTACAGCGGCAAAAAGCGGCGGTACAGCTCGTAAAACTCGAACAGGCCGGGTAGATGATAACAGGCAGCTGCGGGCTTTTCCATAGCGGTTCCTTTCCTGCAAAAAAGGGAGCTGCTGCGTAAAAATGCCGTGCAGCGGCTCCCCTGTTTTTATCGTATTTGCTTTTGTTACACGGTAGCGCCGACCTGAGGGGCGCCGCCTGCGAGCTGCTCTGCCGTAAGCGGCTGGGCTTCTGCGGGGGCGTTCAGCCGCTCCTTGGCCACAGCCAGCATCAGCTTGATGCGGTTTTCCTGATTGACCCGGGTGGCGCTGGGGTCGTAGTCGATGGGGGTGATGTTGGCGCTGGGGTACAGTGCACGGATCTTGTTCACCATGCCCTTGCCCACGATATGGTTGGGCAGGCAGCCAAAGGGCTGCGCACACACGATGTTGCCGTAACCGCCCTGCACCAGCTCGATCATCTCGGCGGTCAGCAGCCAACCTTCGCCCATTTTTGCGCCCAGCGAGATAACCCCCTTGGGCTTTTCCACCAGCTCCTTGAAGGGGCCCGGCGCATAGAACCCGGCGTCCTTCTCTGCCTTGAGCATGACACGCTCCACGCTGTCCAACCAGTTGAGGAACTGGTCGGTGCCTACCTTTACAGCCAGCTTGCCGCCGTACAGCACATGATCCTCGCCCATGTTGAAGGCGCAGTACTGCACAAAGCCCATCAGACCGGGGAAGTTCACTTCGCAGTCCTGACTTTCCAGAAACTTCTGCAAGTCGTTGTTGCCCAGCGGGCTGTACTTGACGTAGATCTCGCCCACAACACCCACCTTGACCTTGGGCACCCGGGTGACCGGGATAGTGGCAAATTCCTTTGCGATGAGCGGGAAGGTGTGCTTCATTTCCCGGGAAGTAAAGCCTTTACCGGCCAGCAAGGCACGGCCCAGACGGGCGATCCAGCGATCCACCATGCGGTCAGCAGCCCCCTTTTCGTTCTCGTAGGGGGCCACCTGATTGCGCAGCGCACACAGCATATCGCCGTAGAAGATGCAGGCGATACACTTGCGCGCCAGCGGGAGGGTCATCTGGAAGCCGCTGTCCTTTTCCAGACCGGAAAAGTTCAGGCTTGCCACCGGGATCTGCGGGTAACCGGCCTTGACCAGCGCCTTGCGCAGCAGATGGATGTAGTTGGAGGCACGGCAGCCGCCGCCGGTCTGGGTGATCAGCAAGGCAGTGTGCTCCAGATCATACTTGCCGCTGTTCAGCGCATCCAGAAACTGGCCGATGACCAGCAGCGCCGGGTAGCAGGTATCGTTGTGGACATACTTCAGCCCCAGCTGTGCCACGGCACTGCCGCAGTTGCCCAGCAGCTCACACTTATAGCCTTCGCAGCGCAGTGCGTACTCCATAAGCCGGAACTGGGTAACGGCCATGTTGGGGATAAGGATGGTGTGGGTCTTTTTCATCTCCGGGGTAAATTTGGGATAATGATATTCCATAGGTTCCTCCTATGTTACTCTAAACAAGATAGTCCCCGCAAAAGCTTCCCCCGCCGGGGGAAGCCCTTCAGCCTATCTTTTATTCTGACTTTTCTGCGGCGGCCTCGTCCCGCTCGTCCAGTGCGGCAAACAGGCTGCGCAGACGGATGTTCACGGCACCGAGGTTTGTGATCTCGTCGATCTTCAGCTGGGTGTACAGTTTGTTGCCCCGCTGCAAAATCTCGCGGGTCTCGTCGGTGGTAATGGCATCCACGCCGCAGCCGAAGGACACCA
>OLRR01001747.1_pt1 | contig 12925 bp, 10 predicted proteins | sample 1671941 | NCBI WGS metagenome assembly OLRR01 (sample SAMEA3136628, study PRJEB25190) | human gut metagenome
GGGAGAGGTGGCTGAGCGAAGCGAAGACGGAGAGGGTAAATAATGGTGCAATGCCCTCTCAGTCACCTGCGGTGACAGCTCTCCCAGAGGGAGAGCCAAGGGGGCTGTACCCGGCGCAAGAAATGGAGCGTATCTGTACCGATACGCTCCATTAACTATTTTACGACCACCCGCCAAAAACCTGAGAGCTACACTGGGGGTTAGAAAAGGCAATTCAATTGCCCTTATTGTGGCAGGAACCGCACGCGGCACAGCCGGCGCAGTTGCCGCCGCAGGAGGACTTTCCCTGTTTTTTGTCGTGTACCATGCTGCGGATAATCAGAGTAACCACTGCCAGAAGGACGAGACTGATAAGAATTGTACCGATATTCGCGCTGATCCATTGCAGCATAAAAATCACTCCATTTCAGAACATTGAAGCTTGGAGCCAGACGTATCGTCTGGCTCCAAAACGATTAGACTTTAGAAAGCTTGGTGGCTTCCTTGTAGGGCTTGAACAGCATGTACAGCATACCGGCCAGAGCAGCCAGAGCGAAGATCAGGCCGATCACGCTGGCGTGTCCGGTGAACAGGTTGCCGAACTGGTTGATCATCAGGGCGATGATGTAAGCGAAGCCGCACTGATAGCCGATGGCGAACCATGTCCACTTGGCGTTGTTCATCTCACGCTTGATGGCGCCGATAGCCGCGAAGCAGGGGGCGCACAGCAGGTTGAACACCAGGAAGGAATAACCGGTAATGCCGTTGAAAGCATTGGCAAGGTTCTGATACACGGTTCCGTCTCCGCCGCCGTACAGGATGCCCAGCGTACCAACGATGTTCTCCTTGGCGACCAGACCGGTGATGGAAGCGACAGCCGCCTGCCAGTTGCCCCAGCCCAGAGGCTTGAACACCCAGGCCAGCACGCTGCCGATGGCAGCCAGAATGGAGTAGTCGATTTCTTCCTCGCCCAGCATCCGGAAGGTGCCGTCAACGAAGCCGAAGTAAGTGGTGAACCACACGAAGATGGTGGACAGCAGGATGATGGTGCCGGCCTTCTTGATGAAGCTCCAGCCGCGCTCCCACATGCTGCGCAGAACGTTGGACACGGTGGGCAGGTGGTAAGCAGGCAGCTCCATAACGAAGGGAGCAGGCTCACCAGCGAACATCCTGGTCTTCTTCAGCATGATGCCGGACACGATGATGGCGGCCATGCCGATGAAGTAAGCGGAAGTTGCGACCCATGCGCTGCCGCCGAACAGGGCGCCCGCGATCATGGCGATAAAGGGAACCTTCGCGCCGCAGGGGATAAAGGTGGTGGTCATAATGGTCATCCGGCGGTCACGCTCGTTTTCAATGGTACGGGACGCCATGATGCCGGGAACGCCGCAGCCGGTGCCGACCAGCATGGGGATAAAGGACTTACCGGACAGGCCGAATTTCCGGAAGATACGGTCGAGAACGAATGCGATACGGGCCATGTAGCCGCAGGCTTCCAGAATGGCCAGCAGCAGGAACAGCACCAGCATCTGAGGCACGAAGCCCAGAACCGCACCGACACCGGCCACGATGCCGTCCAGAATCAGGCCGCTGAGCCATTCAGCCGCATTAGCCTTCTCCAGCAGGTCGCCAATCAGAACAGGGATACCGGGCACCCAAACGCCGTAGTTTGCGGGGTCGGGTTCTTCGCCTTCCAGCGTTTTAAGCGCTTCTTCATAGTCAGCCAGAGAGGCGGTCTCCTCGGTGATCTCCAGAGTCTCCTCATCCTCGACCTCGTAGGGGAAGTCGCCGGTGGGAGCGGTGCCGTTCTCTTCCACATAGGCGTCATAGCCGTCTACGATCAGGGACGCCTCGTTATACGCATCAGCGTCTTCGTTGTAATCGGCGGAGCCGATGCCGAACAGGTGCCAGCCGTCGCCGAACAGGCCGTCGTTTGCCCAGTCGGTAGCGGCAGCGCCCACGCCGACCATGGCGATGTAGTAAACAAGGAACATGACAACTGCGAAGATGGGCAGGCCCAGCCAGCGGTTGGTCACGATCTTATCGATCTTATCGGAGGTGGTCAGCTTACCGGCGGAGTGCTTCTTGTAGCAGCGCTTGATGACCTCGCCGATGTAGATGTAGCGCTCGTTGGTGATGATGCTCTCGGCGTCGTCGTCCAGCTCCTTCTCGGCAGCTTCGATGTCGGCCTCGATGTGAGACATGGTCTCCTTGGTCAGACCCAACTTCTGCATCACCTTGTCGTCACGCTCGAAGATCTTGATGGCGTACCAACGCTGCTGCTCCTCGGGCAGGCCGTGAACGGTGGCTTCCTCGATGTGGGCAATGGCGTGCTCCACAGGGCCGGAGAAGGTGTGCATGGGGACGGTCTTGCCGTTCTTCGCGGCGTCGATGGCAGCCTCGGCAGCGGCCATAACGCCGTCGCCCTTCAGGGCGGAGATCTCAACGACCTTGCAGCCCAGAGCCTGAGACAGCTCGTCGATATTGATCTTGTCGCCGTTCTTGCGGACGATATCCATCATGTTGATGGCGATGACCACAGGGATGCCCAGCTCGGTCAGCTGGGTGGTTAAGTACAGGTTCCGCTCCAGGTTGGTGCCGTCGATGATGTTCAGGATGGCGTCAGGCCGTTCCTCGATCAGATAATTCCGGGCGACAACTTCCTCCATGGTGTACGGAGACAGAGAATAAATGCCGGGCAGGTCGGTGACGGTGACGTCGGAATGCTTCTTCAGCTTGCCTTCCTTCTTCTCCACGGTGACGCCGGGCCAGTTGCCCACGAACTGGTTGGAACCGGTGAGGGCATTGAACAGTGTCGTTTTGCCGCTGTTGGGGTTGCCCGCAAGGGCAATTCTGATATCCATGATACTCTCCTTCTGTTAGCTTCCGCTAACGTTTTATCAAAATCAGGGCTTGCGTCCCTATGATTTACTGGGGTCTTACTGGATCTCGATCATTTCGGCGTCGGCCTTACGGATCGACAGCTCGTAGCCGCGGACGTTGACTTCGACCGGATCGCCCAGCGGAGCAACCTTCCGCACGTAAACGGTGACACCCTTGGTAATGCCCATGTCCATGATTCTGCGCTTGACAGCGCCCTCGCCGTGGAGCTTCACCACAGTAACGGTCTCGCCGACCTTGGCCTGCTTCAGTGTTTTCATACCGATTCCTCCTTTTTTCCTCGTTAAACCATAATTTTCTGCGCCATTTCCTGGCTGATGGCTATCCGGGACTCCTTCACCTTGACGATGACGTTGCCGCCCATCGTATTGATGACCGACACCACCCCGCCGACGACGAAGCCCAGATTCTCCAGATGCTGTTTGACTTCCGGCTTTCCGCCGATTCGCTTGATGACGTATTCCTCGCCGGTATCCGCAACCGTAAGCGGCATGGAGAACACCTTCTTTTTCTGAACTTTTAGATTAGCAAAAGCTAACCTAAAGGCGCTAATATAGGTTAGCTCTCGCTAACCTTTTGTATAATAGCCCACCTTAAAGAATTTGTCAAGTGATTTTTAAGGATTTTTTCATTTTGTCCAAGAATGACAAATTATGCCGGAAAACGCCAATAGAAACCGGTCAGAATGCGCGATTGCTGTGGGCGGTTTGCCCCACAGGGAAAACCGCCCATAACGCTATCACGATCTGTCATGGATGAACTGAAGCATACAGTCCTTCAGGCTCTGCATACCGTCTGTCAGCTTCATTCTGCGGCTGGTGCCCATGCCCAGCTCCCGCAGCCTTGGCGGGACGCATAGCACATCGTCCGTCCTGCCCCGGATCATCAGCTCCGTCATCATGGTGACGCCCAGCCCGTGTCCCACCATCCGGATAACCGTCTCGTCGTCCACCCGGGAAACGCTGGCGTTGAGCTTCACGCCCACGGAGTCCATGGCCGCGTTGACGTCAATGTCAAATCTGCCGTAGGGCATCAGGAAGTCCTGCCCGGAAAATTCCTCCAACGGGAAGGTGGTCCGGCCGTTGAGGGGGTAGTCCTTGGGGAGGATCGCATACATTTTCTCATTATACAGCGGCGTCCAGTCGCAGAAGCTGTAGTTCTGCCGGCTGGCAAAAATCACGTCGGTCTGCCCGCTTTCCAGCAGCTCGTAGGGCTCCAGGGCGTTATCCACCATCCGGAGATCCACGCTGACATCCGGGCAGACGCGCTTGTAGCGGTAAAGCAGCTCCGGCATCCAGTGCATGGCGATGCTGGCGTAGGCCGCAATGCGGATGACCTCCTTTTTCTGCTCGGAAATGGCGTTGATCTGGTTTTCCAGGTTGGCATTGGCCTGCAAAAATTCCCGGATGGCGGGCATGAGCTGCCGCCCCTGAGGACTGAGCTGGATGCCGTTGTGGTCGCGCTGCAACAGGGAAAAGCCCACCTCCCGTTCCAGGGCATCCATCATGTGGGTCAGTCCCGACTGGGTGTAGCCCACCACCTCCGACGCTTTGGTGAAGCTGCCAAGGTCGATCGCCGTCATAAGAATTTCCAGTTTCTTGCTGTCCATACATCCCCGCTCCATTTCATATCTATTACATTTTCTAATACCCCTATTATAAACATGGACTTCTCAGAATGCAAGAGGGGTGATAAAATATCGGCAAACAGAAGGAGGCAGAAAAAATGAAAAAACACCTTACTTTCAAGCAGAAGATTCTGGTGGCCGGAACGCTGTTCGGCATGTTCTTCGGCGCCGGCAATCTGATTTTCCCCGTTCATCTCGGTCAGCTGGCCGGACGGAACGTCCTTCCCGCCATGATCGGCTTTATCATCACGGCGGTCGGTATTCCGATCATGGGCGTAGCCGCCATCGGCAACACCCACTCCGACGGCTTGCAGCAGCTGTCCAACAAGGTCGGCAAGGGCTACGGCTACGTCTTCTCTTGCCTGCTCTACCTGACCATCGGCCCTGGCTTCGCCATTCCCAGATGCGCGACCACTTCCTTCACCGTGGGTGTCGCGCCCATGCTGAGTGCCGGTGCGTCCGAGTCCATTGCGCTGCTGATCTTCTCCGTGATCTTCTTCGCCATCGTGCTGATTTTGTCCCTGCGCCCCGGCGAGATCACCGTCTGGATTGGTAAGGTCATCACCCCCATCTTTCTGGTCTTCCTCGCCATTCTGGTGGTGACGGCGCTGATCAATCCCTCCACCTGCGTTTCCGACGTGGAGCCTGCCGCCGGTTATCAGACCGGGGCGCTTTCTCTGGGCTTCATTGAGGGCTATAACACCATGGACGCCATTGCCGGTCTGGCCTTCGGCATCGTGGTCATCGACATCATCCGCTCCATGGGCGTTACCGACGATTCCGACGTGGCAAAGGATGTTCTGTCCTCCGGACTGCTCACCAGCATCCCCATGATCGTGATCTACGTTACCACCATTCTCATGGGCACCCAGTCCAGAGGTCTGTTTGAGACCTCCGAAAACGGCGGCATCGCCCTGGCGCAGATCTCCGGCCACTACCTGGGACGGGCGGGCAGTCTCGTTCTGGCAGTCACCATCACCTGCGCCTGCCTGAAAACCGCCATTGGTCTCGTCACCAGCTGCTCGGACGCTTTCTCCCGCATGTTCCCCAAGGGACTTTCCTACCGCGCCTGGGCGGTGATATTTACCGTACTTTCCTTCCTGATCTCCAATTTCGGTCTGTCCAAGATCATCAGCTATTCCCTGCCGCTGCTGCTGTTCCTGTACCCGCTGGCGATCACCCTGATTCTGCTGGCACTGTTCGGGAATCTGTTCCATCACGACCGGGCTGTCTACGTCAGCGTCACGGCCTTCACCTGCGTGGCTGCCCTGTTCGATCTTGCCAAGGCGCTGCCCGCGAATCTGAAAACCGCCCTTCATCTGGACGGCGCGGTCGGCCTTGCGGAGAAGATTCTCCCCTTCTTCGACATCAGCCTGGGCTGGGTTCTCCCCGCCTTTGTGGGTCTTGTTCTGGGTCTGGTTATTCACTTTGCGAAAAAGCAGAAGGTCGCCTGATGCTTACATAAAAATGTGCCGGAGCTTTCCGCTCCGGCACGTTTTGCGTTTTGTCAATGTGCAAACTGGCTCTGATACAATTTGGCATAGAAGCCGTTCTTGGCAAGCAGTTCCTCGTGCTTGCCCTGCTCCACGATGTGGCCGTCCCGCATGACGAGAATCCTATCCGCTTCCCGGATGGTGGACAGGCGGTGAGCGACGATAAAGCTGGTGCGCCCGCGCATCATGGTGTCGAAGGCCTTCTGAATCTTGATCTCCGTCCGGGTATCGATAGAGGAAGTCGCCTCGTCCAGAAACAGCATGGGCGGCAGGCACAGCATCACCCGGGCAATGCACAGCAGCTGCTTCTGTCCCTGAGAAAGGCTGCCGCCGGATTCCCCGATGACGGTATCGTAGCCCTGGGGCAGACGCAGGATGAAGCTGTGGGCGTGAGCCTGCTTTGCGGCGGCGATGATTTCTTCCTCAGTCGCCTCCGGCTTGCCCATGGCGATGTTCTCCCGGATCGTTCCGGCCTTCAGCCATGTGTCCTGAAGCACCATGCCCACGCTCCTGCGCAGCTCGCCCCGGTTCATTTTCTGGGTATTGACCCCGTCGAGAAGGATTTCGCCCCCGTCCGGGTCGTAAAACCGCATGAGAAGGTTGATAAAGGTAGTCTTTCCGCAGCCCGTGGGGCCGACGATGGCCACCCGCTGGCCGGGCTTGACGGACAGGTTAAAATCCCCGATCAGAGGCTTGTCCGGCGTGTAGGAGAAGCGGAGGTCCTTGATCTCCACTGCGCCCTCCACCTTTTCCGGACGTTCCGGATGCTCCGGCTCCGGCGTCCGCGCCGGGGCTTCGATCAGCTCGAACACCCGCCCCGCGCAGGCCAGCGCGTTCTGCATCTCCGTCACCACGCCGGAAATCTCGTTAAAGGGCTTGGTGTACTGGTTGGCGTAGTTCAGGAAGCTGGTGAGGTTGCCCACGGTGATGCCGCCGGAAATGGCGATCAGCGCACCGCTCAGGCCCACGCCCGCATACACCACGGAGTTGACGAACCGGGTGCTGGGGTTTACCAGAGACGAGAAGAAAATCGCCCGCAGAGACGCCTTTTGCAGCCGTTCGTTGATCTCGTCGAACTGCTCCATGGACGCCTTCTCATGGCCGAAGGCCTGCACCACCTTGATGTTACCGATGGTTTCGTCGATCAGGCCGGTCTGCTCACCACGGGTAACGGACTGGAGCTTGAACATGGAATACGTCCGTGTCGCAATGAAATTCGCCACCAGCAGCGACAGCGGCGTAATGCAGACCACCACCAGCGCAATGCCCCAGTGAATGCGGACCATGAAAACAAGCGTTCCCAGAATGGTCATCACGCCGGTAAACAGCTGGGTAAAGCCCATGAGCAGTCCGTCGGCGAAGGTGTCCACGTCAGCCGTCACCCGGCTGACCACGTCGCCCTGAGGCTGTTTATCAAGATAGGAAAGGGGCAGCACCTGAATATGCCGGAAGGCTTCGTTCCGGATGTCCCGGGTAACGCCGTAGGTCATGTGGTTGTTGATCTGATTCATGAGCCACTGCGCCAGCGCCGCCACGGCGGCGCAAATCGCCACGTTGCGCAGATAGCCCCACATGGCGGTAAAATCCACCCGTCCGGCATCGATAATGCAGTCAACGGCATTTCCCACCAGAATGGGGATATATAAACTCATGACCACGTACAGCGTCGCCAGCAGCAGCGACGCGACCAGCCCCACCCAATAGCGCCGGATGCGGCGCAGAACCTTCCGCAGGATCGCCATCTGATTAGCCATTTTGCACCGCCTCCTTGGGGAACTGGGAATAGTAGATTTCCTGATAAACCGGGCAGGATTCCAGAAGCTCATCGTGGGTACCCTTGCCCGCCAGAACGCCGTCGTCCAGCACCAGAATTTCATCCGCATACCGCACGGACGCCGCTCTCTGGGAGACGATGAAGGTCGTCGGCGGATCATCCATTCTGCGGATGGCCATACGAAGACCCGCGTCGGTAGCATAGTCCAGCGCGGACGCGCTGTCGTCCAGAATCAGAATGCGGGGCTTCCGCACCAGAGCACGGGCAATGGTGAGACGCTGGCGCTGACCGCCGGAGAAGTTGACGCCCCCCTGTTCCACGGGTGCGTCCAGTCCGTTTTCCTTGCCCTCGACCACTTCTTTCGCCTGTGCAACGGTCAGCGCTTCCCACAGATCACTGTCTGTGGCGCTGGCGTTGCCCCAGAGCAGATTCTGCCGGATGGTGCCCTTGAACAGCACCGCCTTCTGGGGAACAACGCCAATGGCCTGCCGCAGGGACGTCAGGTCATACGCCGCCGTCTCCACGCCGTCCAGCAGCACCTTTCCTCCGGCTGCGTCATAGAGCCTCGGAATCAGATTCACCAGCGTCGTCTTGCCGGAACCGGTGCCGCCGATGATACCGATGGTCTGCCCCGGCCGGGCGGTGAAGGTAATGTGCTCCAGAGAGGGATTTCCCGCGCCGTCATATCGGGCGGTCACATCCTGAAATTCCACCTGTCCCTTCAGATCCGCAGCCGTGCGGGTGCCGTTTTCCTGACCCGGCTCCAAATCCAGCACAGACGCCACCCGGTTCCCGCAGGCGACAGCCTTGGTGATGGTGATGATCAGGTTTGCCATCTTGATCAGCTCCACCAGAATCTGGGACATATAATTGTAGAGGGCAATGACCAGTCCCTGTGTCAGCACGCCGCTTTCCACCTTCAGCGCGCCCACATGTACCAGCAGCACCACTGCCAGATTGATGACCACGTAGGTCACAGGGTTCATCAGGGCGGAAATCCGTCCTGCGGACAGCTGCTTGCAGGTCATGTCCTCCGTTTTTTCCTCAAAGGACGTAACCTCCGCGTCCTCCTTGCAGAAAGCCCGCAGCACCCGAACGCCCGTCAGATTCTGCCGGGACGCGGAGGTCACGCTGTCAAGGGACGCCTGCCCCCGCCTGTACATGGGCATGGTGATCAGCATAATGCCGAAAACGATGATGCACAGCACCGGAATGACCCCGGCGAACACCAGCGCCGCCTGAAAATCGATGGTAAAAGCCATGACCATGGCGCCGAACACCACGAATGGCGAGCGCAGCAGCAGCCGCAGCGTCAGGTTCACGCCGTTCTGCACCTGATTGATGTCAGAGGTCATCCGGGTGATCATGGTGGATGCGCCCAGCTTATCGGCCTGACTGTAGCTTAAGTTCAGAATATGCTCCAACACCGTATGCCGCAGCCGTGTGGAAAAGCCCACCGCCGCCACAGCGGAAAAATACTGCGCTGTCACCGAACTGGCAAGCCCCACGACGCCCAGTCCGATCATGACGGCGCACATTTTCACAATGTAGCCCCGGTCGCCGCTGCCGATGCCCTTATCCACGATACTGGCCACAACCAGCGGCACCAGCAGCTCAAACGTGGCCTCAAGCAGCTTGAACAGCGGCCCAAGGACACATTCTTTTTCATAGCCCTTCAGATATTTGAGAAGTTTTTTCATACGCTCACCTCATAACGGCGTCATTATAACACCCTTCTTGCCGGAAAGCAATGTCGTGTCGCATAAAACGGGGCGATTTGTCAGCGCCGTTCCCCACCTACGCCGCGGAAATCGGTGGTTTGTCTGAAAAAGCAGTTGACATTTCCGCCAATTCCGGATATAATGAGTTGGCTAAAGAAATGCTAGTGTAGCACAGTCGGTAGTGCATCTCACTCGTAATGAGAAGGTCGCCTGTTCGAGTCAGGTCACTAGCTCCAGAAAAACCGCCGCTTTTATGAGAAAGCGGCGGTTTTCTTGTGTAAAAAGTTACGCAGCTCTTTCGGCCATAGATTTTATCCCGTCATTTTTCCGTCAATAACAAATTCAACCCGTACAGCCGCAAAACTGTGTCCAAATTTTTTATGCTTTTTCTCTCAGCAGTCTGGGTTTTGGCATCAGGATATCATCAAGCATTTCCGACGGTCGAGCCTGCGCTTCTTCCATGAGAGAGACCTCCTCATTATCGTAGTTGTGTGGTCGGCAAACCTCTTCTGCTATAATGGGGAGTTTTTTCCCTGGCTGCTTTACTCCTCGCTGGAAGCTATTCTTTTGCCCCCGGCATAGCTGGGGGTTAACTTTGGTCAACCAAGACGATAGCGCTGTCCGCATTATGCGGACAGCGCTATCATCATGTTTATTGCCATCAGAACCGTCAGAACGATCACACCGGCACTGAAAAAGAAGCATTTCAGGCACCTGCGGTCGATCCACTCGCTCTGGATGTACGCCCGGACCCGGGCACGGTTGGCGATCAGAATTGCCACCGACGCCGCGAAAAATCCGGTGAAAATCGTCAGCTCGAGCACCGACGCCGCCACTTCCGGAAGATTTGCCGTCAGACGGCTCAGAAGGTCTGCCAGCACCAGATTGTTGAAGATATGGAGCGCCATGGACCAGCCGACGGAATACTCCACCGCCACATATCCCAGCACCAGTCCCACAAGAAACGCGTAGGGCGTTTGCAGCAGGTTCCCGTGGAACAGCCCGAACAGGAACGCGGAACCCAAGATGGCAAACCGCTTGCCGTAAGGCCGCAGCGACCGCAGGACGAAGCCCCGGAAGATCAGCTCCTCCGAAATAGGCGCCAGAAACGATGCGTACAGGAACATGCTGACGGTGTCCGAGCTGCCGGAAACGGCGTCCAGCGTCCCGGTGGCAGACCGGCCGAAGCAGTTCATCACCAGCTCAAGAAGATTGATCCAGACAAAATTTACCATCTGCGTCCCGGCGCACAGGCACACCATGCACAGCAAAGTTCCCGGTTTCATGGGTTTTTCCCGTCTCAGCACTTCCCCGCCCCAGAATTCTCTGCCCTTCCATGCGTACAGGATCACCAGAGCGACGGCCACGGCGGCGATGTACCCCCATGCGTTTCCGGTCAGAGCGGACACGTCCGGGACATACTGATCGTTTCCCTCTATAAAAGCATTCAGGTATCCCGCGATCACATCCCGCAGCATCGCCACGGAAACCAGAATGTTCATCAGGACATAGTATCCCACCAGCGTCCAGCCAACGGGGCTGAAACGCTTACGGAGCCATTTGTTGATCTGTTTCTCGTTCATAGTTTTCCTCCATAATGATTGTCTCCGCCGTCATAATGCCGTCGATGGCCGCGGACATGATGCCCCCGGCGTAGCCCGCGCCCTCTCCCGTGGGGTACAACCCCCGAAGGGAAGACTGCCGGGTCGAATCCCGGATAATCCGCACCGGGGAAGAACTGCGGGTCTCCGGCGCGGTCATCACCGCGTCCGGGTCTGCAAAGCCTTTCAGTTTCCCGTCCAGCCGGGGCAGCGCCTGGGCAATGGCGTCGGTGATCTTCCCGGGAAGCACGTCGTGCAGGTCGCACCAGGTCACCCCCGGGCGGTAGGTCGGCGTCACCCGTCCCGGCCGGTCGCTGGGCCTTCCCGCGAGGAAATCCCCCACTCTTTGCGCCGGGGCGCGGTAGCCGCCACTGACGCGGTAGGCGTTTTCCTCAATCTCCCGCTGCCAGCGCATTCCGCCGAGGACGCCCTCGTAAGGGAAATCGGTGGGATTCACCGTCACCAGCAGTGCCGCGTTGGCGTTTTCTCCGTCCCGGTCGGCATAGCTCATGCCGTTGGTGACCACCCGGCCTTTCTCGCTGGCCGCCGCCACCACATATCCGCCCGGGCACATGCAGAAGGTATACACCGTCTCCCCGTCCAGATGCTCCACCAGCTTATAATCCGCCGGGGGCAGGGCGGGATTTTCGCCGCCGTACTGGGCAATGTCGATGTCCCGCTGCTTTTGCTCGATACGCACGCCCATGGCGAAGGGCTTCGGCTCCATGGGAACGCCGGAAGCGTCCAGCATTTCAAAGGTGTCCCGGGCGCTGTGTCCGATGGCCAGCACCGCCCGGTCGCAGGGAATGACCGTCCCGTCGGCGATTTTCAGTCCGGTCAGGCGTCCGTTCTCCGTACACAGGCCGGTGACCTGCGTGTTGAACCGCACCTCGCCGCCCAGAGAGATGATGCGTTTGCGCAGATTCTGCACCACGGTCAGCAGCACGTCGGTGCCTACGTGAGGCTTGGCGTCATAGAGAATATCCTCCCTTGCCCCAGCCGCCACAAACTGTTCCAGAATCCAGCCGATTCTGGGGTTGTTGACCCCGGTGTTCAGCTTGCCGTCGGAAAACGTCCCCGCGCCGCCCTCGCCGAACTGGACGTTGCTTTTCGTGTCCAGCTCGCCCGTTTGGAAGAATTTTTCCACCTTCTCGTGGCGGGACTCGGCATCCTCTCCCCGTTCCAGCACCAGCGGCTTCCAGCCCGCCAGCGCCAGAATCAGCGCGGCAAACATTCCACCGGGGCCGAAACCCACCACCACCGGGCGTTTCTCCGGCGAACAGGCGGATTTGGGCGGCTTGTACCGCGTCGCCGGGGCGATGGATGCCCGCTTGCAGCCGCTTTGCTTCAGAATCTTCTTTTCACTGCCATCCACCGTCACGTCGATGGTGTAAATAATACGCACGTTGGGCTTTTTCCGGGCGTCCACACTCCGCCGGACGATCCGCACGCCGCGGATTTTGGAGTTGGGGATGCGCAGCATCCGCGCCGCCTCAAAGGGAAGCTGGTGGGCGCTGTGTTCCGGCGGCAGGGAAATATCGCTCAAACGGATCATGTGTTGTCCCTCCCGGCGCTCTGTCCGGCCAGACGGCCGGAGCTCCACGCCCACTGTAAATTATAGCCGCCGCAGTCGCCGTCAATGTCTAAGACCTCTCCGCAGGCGTAAAGCCCCGGAACGAGGCGGCTTTCCATGGTCGTTTCATCAAATTCCGACGTGAGAATGCCCCCCGCCGTCACCTGTGCGCTGTCCATGCCCATAGGTTCGGTCAGATGTACGCTCAGCGCCTTCGCCCCGTGGGCGGCCTGACGCAGCTCCTCGTCGGAAAGGT
>OLRR01001751.1_pt1 | contig 12889 bp, 9 predicted proteins | sample 1671941 | NCBI WGS metagenome assembly OLRR01 (sample SAMEA3136628, study PRJEB25190) | human gut metagenome
ACAAGCTTCTTTCCCTGCTTGGAAATCAGTTTCCGGAAAAAGAGCCGAAGGAGATCAAAATTCTCGATGTCGGAACAGGCCCCGGATTTTTTGCAATTTTGCTTGCCGAAGCCGGTTATCAGGTGACGGCTGTTGACTATACTGAAGAAATGCTGAAAGAAGCTCAGAGCAATGCTGGTGGACTGGCAGGGTGTATTGTGTGGAAAACTGGCGATGCGCAGGCTCTTGATGTGGAAAGTAACAGTTTTGATGCAGTCGTGACCAGAAATGTCACATGGAATCTGCCACGGCCGGATCTTGCATATAAGGAATGGCTTCGCGTCCTGAAACCAGAGGGTGTTCTTTATAATTTCGACGCTGACTGGTACGGTCATCTTTATAATGAAGAAAAACGCAGCAGCTATGAAAAAGACCGTCGACAGACAGAGGAACAGAACGTGGAGGATTATTACAGCGGAACGGATATCGAGAAGATGGAAGAAATTGCCCGACAGGTTCCGTTAAGCCGTCTGGAACGTCCGAAGTGGGATATCGAAACGATGCAGAAAGCAGGATTTCTTGATGTTTCCTGCGATGAAGAAGTCTGGAAAGAGGTCTGGACAGAGGAAGAGATCATCAACAACAGTACCTCTCCGATTTTTTTACTGACAGGAAGAAAAAGAGATGCTTTTCATCTGAAAAATATAACGGTGCAGCCGGGAAAGAAGTGGAGCGGCGAACTGGAACTTGCAAATGGCGATATCCGGCTTCCGGCAACTGTCCTGCATGGACACGGCACAGGAAAAACAATGCTGATCACGGCAGGTGTTCATGCCGGGGAGTATGTGGGGATTCAGGCTGCGATCGAGCTGTCCCAGAAGCTCAAGATTGAAAAAGTAAATGGTACGATCATTATCGTAAAGGTCATGAACCGTCCGGCATTTGAAGCACGCAATGGCAGTATGGGGCTTGACGATGGGAAAAATCTGAACCGCGAATTTCCGGGAAATCCGGATGGAACTGAAATGGAGCGCCTTGCCTGGGCAATATCACAGGAATTGCAGCCAGCGGCAGATTATTACATTGACCTGCACAGCGGAGATGATTATGAAAAGCTGATTCCATATGTTTATTATGCGGGAGCGGCAGCCGGGGAAGTTGTCAGTCTTTCGAGACAGATGGCAGAACAGGTGGACGTACCTTATATGGTAAAATCAAACGTGGCATCCGGCGGTTCTTATAATTATGCGGCTTCACAGGGAATCCCGAGTATTCTGATCGAGCGTGGCGGTATGGGTGACTGGACTTATGAGGAAGTCAGATCTACCCGCAGGGATGTCCGAAATATCCTCTGCCATATGGGGATTTATCAGGGACTGAAGGATTTCCGCACTTATTATCCACTGGATGTAGCTGATGTACGCTATCAGGATGCTGAAGAAAATGGTCTCTGGTATCCGTTCAAAAAAGTTGGAGATATGATTCAGGAGGGTGATATCCTCGGAGAGGTTCGTGATTATGAGGGTAATGTGAAGGAAGTCAGTGTTGCCGAGTTTGACGGTGTACTTCTTTATCAGTGTGGCACCTTACAGGTACTTGGAAATGGCCCTATGGTTACATACGGAAGAATTGTCAGCCGATACGACGAGCGTAAAGAGCGAATCGTAAATTACTGGGAAAAACGCAGCGACAGTTTCCTTGTTCAGAAACGGCAGGAACTTCACAGCGCCATGGCAGAACGCTGGATGAAGGAAATCCGTGGGCAGCTTCCGGAAGGCAAAAAATTGCGTATTCTTGATGTGGGATGCGGTGCGGGATTTTTCTCTATTCTGCTTGCAAAAGAAGGCCATCAGGTGACGGGTATCGACCTGACACCGGATATGATCAAAAATGCCCGGCTTCTTGCAGAAGAGGAAAAGGTGAGCTGTGAATTTCAGGTCATGGACGCAGAAAATCCGGAATTTCAGGAGGAGACCTTTGATGTGGTAATATCCCGAAATCTTACATGGACACTGCCACACGTACAGCATGCGTATCAGGAATGGATCCGTGTACTCAAAAAAGGCGGCATACTCCTGAATTTTGATGCAAACTATGGAATTACAGATTTTTCCAATGTTGCAGACCTTCCGGAAAATCATGCACATAATATTCTTGGGGATGATATGATGCGCGAGTGCGAAGAAATCAAGCGCCAGCTTCCAATCAGCTCCTACAGCCGTCCGGCATGGGATCTGGAAACTCTGGGAGCTCTGGAACTAAAGGAATTTAAATTGGATCTGGGAATCAGCAGCAGAATATATCTGGAAAAGGATGCTTTCTACAATCCCACTCCGCTGTTCATGTTGCGGACAACAAAAAAATAAAGTAAAATTTATACAGAACAGGTAGACAACAGTATAAATTTTAAAGATATGCGGAGAGATTTATGGATTTAAAACAATTGCAATATTTTGTTGCATGCGCGCAGACAGGATCATTCAGTGATGCGGCAAAGATTCTCTATTCCACACAGCCAAGTGTCAGTAAGGTGATCAAGGCGTTGGAGGATACTCTCGGAATGCAGCTTTTTGAACGGCTTCCAAGAGGAATACGTCTGACCGTGCAGGGACAGAAAGTTTACAGCTATGCGTGCCGGATTACCAGTGAAATCGATGTTCTGGAAAATATGGCATCACGCGGTATGACAAAGTGGATACGGATTTCTATGAATCCAAGTTCATGGCTTGCCAATCAATTTGTGGATTTTTATAATGAGACATATGAAAAAAACTATCATTTCCAACTGACCACAGCAGGTGTGCGCAGCGTCATGGAAAGAGTTCGTGATTATATGGATGATATCGGATTTGTCTATATTCTGAGCCAGCACAGGGAAAATTTTCTGCATGAGCTGGCAAAAAATAAAATAGAGTTTGTTCCAATGTATGAAACGGACGTAATCCTGTACCCCGGCCGGAAAACGGAGTTTTACGGTTCAGGAAAAGACCGGATAGAGCTTGATGAATTGGAGGGGGCCCGGTTTATACAGAATTATCAGGATGAATTTTTTGATATCGGAGCTGTGGAAACAAACGCCTTTCGTTGGAAAGATCTTGATATTTCAGTATTGACAAACAGTGATTATATTATGGAAAGAATGCTCAGAAACAGCAGAGTTTTCAATGTGAGTGGAAGCTATCTTTCTGAAAATAAAGCCGGAACAACACCGGGTATTCCTCTGGATATGGGAAATAATAAGGTTATTTTTGGATATATGTTTCATAAAGGAGAGAAAATTGAGGAAAGTGTACAGGAATTTCTTGATTTTCTGAAGGGCAGGCTTCCTAAAAGTTAACACGGACTTATTCCAAAATACAAGAATGGTATGCTGATTAAGAATGGCACATAACCCTCCCATGGGGTTGTGTGCTTTTTTGACACTGTGCTAAACTTTATCCGATAAATTATTGTGCGGATATTTTGTCTGACAATCAACAGACAAAAAGGAGAATTCATGATTAAATATATTTTTAAAAGACTTCTTCAATTGATCCCGATTCTTATCGGGATCACTTTTTTATCGTTTGCCATGATGCGTCTGGCAGGAGGAGACGCTGTCACCTATATGTATGAAAATGCAGGTTCCGCAGTTTCGCAGGAGGTTATCGACCAGACAAGAAAGGAATATGGTTTGGATCAGCCGTTTCTTGTCCAGTATGCAAAGTGGTTTGCGGGAATGGCAACGGGCGATATGGGAACCAGCTATGTATCAAAGCGGGATGTTTATGACACTTTTGTAGAAAAGCTCCCTGCAACGATCCTGCTGACGGTATCTTCTATTGTTCTGACCATGTTGCTTGCAATTCCGCTGGGAATCCTTTCAGCGGTGAAACATAACCGTTGGAGTGATTATCTGATTCGTTTTTTAAGCTTTATAGGTAACTCTATGCCGAACTTTTTTGCGGCGCTGGTACTGATGTATTTCTTTTCCATAAAACTGGGCTGGTTTCCGGTAATCACTACAGATAATGTGGCACTGAGCCTTGTTCTGCCGACGCTGACACTTGCAGTCTCTATGGCATCCAAGTACACCAGACAGGTGAGAGCGACAGTGCTTGAAGAACTGAATAAGGATTACGTGGCCGGAGCGAGAGCCCGGGGTGTAAGGGGCAGCGTGATCATCTGGAAAAATGTAATGAAATCCTCTATGCTTACGATTATTACCCTGCTTGCTCTGTCAATAGGAAGCCTTCTCGGAGGAACCACGATCGTAGAGACAATTTTTATGTGGGATGGTGTAGGAAAAATGGCGGTAGATGCCATCACAATGAGAGACTATCCGATCATTCAGGCGTATGTAGCCTGGATGGCGATTATTTATGTGGTTGTAAACCTTATCACGGATATCATTTATCATTATCTGGATCCCCGTGTGAGACTGGGAGGTGACAGAGCATGAATAGTACAAAGAAAAATGTGACTGTCCGTAAACAAAAAATACGTAAAAATCATATTCGGGGAAAGCTTCTTTTCTTTAGTGCACTGGTGGTTATTTTGCTGATCGCAGCAGCACTGGCAAGACATTTGTGCCCGTATGATCCATATGCACAGGATCTCCTTCAGGCGCAGAAACCACCCAGTGCAGAACATCTTATGGGAACAGACCGTTATGGACGAGATCTGTTTTCGCGAGTACTGGTCGGAAGTACGACCAGTGTTTATGCAACGCTTATTCTGGTAGCGATCATCACAGTTGCAGGAACCGTGATCGGAATTATCTGTGGCTGGTGCGGCGGTGTCATTGATACTGTCCTGATGCGTATTTCCGATCTGTTTCTGGCATTTCCGAGCCTTGTTTTTGCTCTTGCAGTAGCAGGCGTGCTTGGCGGCGGTATTCAGAATGCGATCATTGCCCTTGCCGTGATCGGGTGGCCTAAGTTTGCGCGGCTTGCCAGAGGACTGACACTTGCACAGAAGGATTCTGCCTATCTGATGGCGGTAAGACTGTCGGGAAGCGGTACACTTAAGATCATGTTCAAGCATATTCTGCCGAATATTGCCGGGCCGATTCTGGTAACATCGGTACTTGACATCGGAACCATGATGATGGAGCTGGCCGGACTTTCCTTCCTCGGACTTGGCGTACAGCCTCCGATGGCAGAGTGGGGAAGTATGATCAACGATGGAAGAAGTATGCTTCAGATTTCACCCTGGATGGTACTTGCACCGGGACTTGCAATTTTTATAACAGTTATGCTTTTTAATCTTCTCGGAGACACGCTCAGAGATTTTATGGATCCGAAAGAGAGAGCTAAAAGATAACAAAACAAATGAACATCAAGAAAGAGAGGAAAATTTATGAAAAAGAAACTGATCGCAGCAATTCTTACAGGAGCTATGCTGGCAGCCGGACTGACAACAAGTGTATGGGCTGACGGAGAAAAGACATTCGTATATGGAACGACAGGATACAGTGAAGAAATGGGTGATGCGGGACTGAATCCACATGATAACTATTCCGGATGGAGTGCACTCCGTTATGGTGTAGGGGAAACTCTTTTCAAATACAATGATAACATGGAAGTAGAGCCATGGCTGGCAACAGATTATGAATTTGTAGATGATACAACCGTTAAGATCACACTTCGTGACGGCGTCAAATTCTCCAGTGGGCGCGATATGGATGCAGAAGCGGTTAAGGAATGTCTGGAGGATCTGATCGCTGTTCATGACCGTGCACCATACGATCTGAAAATTGACCATATTGATGCAGACGGACTGACACTTACCATTTATACAACAGAGCCGTGCCCGGCGATCATCAACTATCTCGGTGATCCATATGGCGCGATCATTGATATGGATTATGGTATTCAGGGTGAAGGCGGTTCTGCAAATGTAGCCGGAACAGGTCCTTATATTGCAGAAAGCGTAACACCAACCCAGATTGATCTTGTTAAAAATGAAAATTACTGGGGTGGCGAAGTCAACGTAGATAAGGTTACCGTGAAATCCTTTGCAGATGGAAGTGCACTGACAGCAGCGCTGCAGACAGGAGATATTCAGGGAACCTATGGACTTCAGTATGACAACTATTCTCTGTTTGACGGGAATCCGGATTATACAATCAATTCCTGTGCGACAAGCCGCTGTTTCTTCGGACAGTTCAACATGGATTCTGAAATTATGCAGGATCAGAACGTACGTAAAGCCGTTGAGATGGGAATCGACAAGGAAGGCTTCTGTTCTGTGATTATGGAAGGTCGTGGAGTACCGGCAAAGGGAGCATTCCCAAGCAGTTTCTCTTATGGAAATGATGCAGTGGAAACTGTTTCCTATGACCCGGACGGAGCAAAGAAGCTTCTTGAAGAGTCCGGATGGACAGATACAGACGGTGATGGATACGCAGACAAGGACGGACAGAAGCTGACTATCAACTGGCTGACTTACCCGACACGTCTGGAACAGCCGAAGCTTGCGGAGTATGCACAGGCTACATTGAAGGATATCGGTATTGATGTGCAGGTAAACAACACTTCCGATCACAGAACTTTTGCTGAGAACGGAGATTTTGATGTTTATGTAAGCTCTACTACAACTGCACCGACCGGCGATCCGGAGTACTTCTTTACAAGTACAGTGGTAGGTGCAAAGAACTATGGAAACTATCAGAATGAAGAAGTAACGAAACTGACTGATCAGCTTCATCAGACATTTGACAAAGATGAAAGAGGTAAACTGGCTGTAGAACTGCAGCAGAAAATTCTTGATGATGATGCATTTTTCTTTGTATCTCATCTGAACATGGGAATCGTGACAAAATCTAACGTTACAGGTATGGCAGCACATCCATGTGATTACTATGAAATTACAGCTGAGCTGGATGTAGAGTAAAATTTGAGAGGTATACAAAAGTATGGATTCATTGCTTCGTGTAGAGCATGTGACAATTTCTTATAATGGAAAGCCGGTCGTTCAGGACGTCAGCTTTGAACTGAAACAGGGCGAGATTCTTGGAATCGTCGGAGAATCCGGCAGTGGTAAAAGCACGGTCATCAAAGCGATTATGGGCTTACTGGGCGAGGAAGGTCTGGTCACGGAAGGTGACATCTGGTACAAAGGCGAAAATCTTACCAGTATGAGCGAGAAAAAACTCCGTGGATATTTGGGCAAAGAGATTGGAATGGTGTTTCAGGACTGCAAAGCGGCTCTGTGTCCTGTCCGGACGATCGGGGCACAGATACACGAAGCAGTATCAGAGCATGAGAAGATAAGCAGACAGGAGACATGGAAACGTGCAGGAGAGATTATGAAGAAGATTGGCCTGGACGACAGTGAACGTGTGCTGAACAGTTATCCTTTTGAACTCTCCGGAGGAATGAACCAGCGAGTAGGAATCTGTACAGCCATGATCATGCATCCGAATCTGCTTCTTGCAGATGAGCCGACCAGTGCACTGGATGTAACAGTTCAGAAACAGGTGGTGGAAGAGCTTCTGCTCATGCGAAAAGAATATCATACGGCAATGATTCTTGTAACACATAATATTGGTGTTGTAAAGATGATGGCAGACAGAATTCTGGTACTTCAGAATGGAGTGGTCAGAGATTGCGGAGAAACGGATGCTGTGCTGAACCATTCTGAGGATCCATATACCAAGAAACTGATGAGCTCTGTGCTTCATTTGAAACGGGACTGAACTCAGGAGGCATGAAGAAATGACAGATATTATTTTAAAAGCAGAACACCTTAAGAAGGTTTTTGTCTCAGGAAAGAAGTCCATGACAGCAGTAGATGATGTCAGTTTCGAACTGAATCGGGGTGAATGTCTTGGAATTGTAGGAGAATCCGGATCCGGAAAGAGTACGATCGCCAAAATGATCACACATCTGGAATCTGTGACGGAAGGTCAGGTATTCCTCAAAGGAAAAGATATTACCCATGTGAAGGGGAAAGCCTTACGTGAAATTTATCAGGAAATTCAGATGGTTTTTCAGATGCCGATGGAATCCTTTGACCCAAGATGTACTCTTGGAGATGGAATCGGGGAAAGTCTGCGGAATATGGGGCTAAGCCGTTCGGAAACAGGCAGTCGTGTGGAAAAACTTCTGGAACGCTGCGGACTTGACAGAGAATTCGCAGATCGTTATCCGCATCAGGTAAGTGGTGGTCAGTGTCAGAGAGCAGCAATTGCCAGAGCCCTTGCAGTAAATCCTGAAATACTTATCTGTGATGAGGCGACAAGTGCATTGGATGTAACAGTTCAGAAACAGATTCTGGAACTTCTGATAGAGCTGAAACAGAAGGAACAGCTTTCGTTTCTTCTGATTTGCCATGACCTCGCACTGGTACAGGCATTCTGCGATAAGGTACTGGTACTTTATCATGGAAAAACAGTAGAATACGGAACTCCTGACGAGATCATCAATCATCCGAAGGAGGATTACACAAAAAGGCTGATTGACTCAGTTTTGTAGATATGAAAAAAACTGTTTATCTATAACAGATTAGAATACTTTCGTATCCCTCCCCTGGGGTTGTTAACGCTTTAATGCGATGCTACAATATAGTTAATTACGAGGCGCGCACCGAATAAAATAAGGTTTCCAGATGGAAAGGAAGTAAATCTATGCATATACCTGAGAATTATTTAAGCCCATCGACATGTGCTGTCATGACAGCAGCCATGCTTCCGGTATGGGGATACTCAATCAATAAAGTGAGAACGGAGATACCAAAGGCGAAGATGCCGTTACTGGGAATTGGGGCAGCATTTTCGTTTCTCGGCATGATGTTTAATGTGCCGCTCCCGGGAGGTACAACAGGTCATGCGGTAGGAGGTACACTGATTGCGATTCTGACAGGCAGTCCGGCGGCCGGATGTATATCAGTGTCCATTGCGTTGCTGATACAGGCGTTGCTTTTTGGTGATGGAGGTATTCTTGCATTTGGCGCGAACTGTTTTAATATGGCATTTGTATTACCATATCTGGGATTTTTCTTATATAAATTACTCTTGAAAAAGACCGGTAAGCGTAAACTCAGTGCTGCAATAGGAGCATATATAGGAATCAATGCGGCGGCATTTTGTGCGGCTGTTGAATTCGGGATTCAGCCATTACTGTTTAAAAATGCAGCAGGACAGGCACTTTACTGTCCGTATCCATTAAGTGTATCGATACCGGCAATGATGATCGGTCATATTACTTTATTTGGTCTGGCAGAAATCGTGCTGACAGTAGTTGTTCTGACATTTGTAGAAAAGGTATCACCTGCCGCACTGGATAAGGTTCCGGCCAAAACTTCTTTTAAACCATTGTACATATTGATTGCACTACTCATTGTCCTGACACCTGTTGGACTTCTTGCCACAGGCACTGCATGGGGTGAATGGGGCGTTGATGAAATGGCAACACTTGTAAGCGGCGGTACTCAGCTGGGCTACACTCCATCAGGAATGGAAAGTGGATTTGAACTGTCTGCGCTGTTCCCTGATTATTCAATGGCGGGCATGCCGGAATGGACAGGATATATTCTGTCGGCAGTTGTAGGCGTAGCACTTCTGGTTATTTTCTTTAAAATTATATCTTCACTTATGAAGGACAAAGTTGACTTTAATAAGAAAGTGGCATAATCATGAATAATTACATGACAGAGAAAACAGAGCTTCCGGCTTGGATGTGCCGGCAGGAGGATTATATTCCGTCGAAAGACAGAGAAGCATTTCTGACAAAAAGTACAAAATCTGTTTTGGCTGTGCTTGCAAAATTAAGATTTCACGAAGGGAAGGATGGCAGATTTTCTGCCAGTCCTTCTTTTAAATTGTTTTATACAATAGTTTATATCATTTTGACTGCATGCTCGCGAAATTATTTATTTGTGCTGATCATGTGTGCAGCAGTGACTGTCAGACTGGCATTTTTTCCCGCAAAATCTATTTGTCAGGTTTTAAGTGGAACAGCAGGTGCAGTTCTGATCTCAGTATTACTTCTTTTACCGGCGGTTTTTATGGGAAATCCACAGACGCTGGCAAATATTACGGCGAGAGTGTATGTGTCTGTAACATTAGTCGGGATTCTGTCCGCAGGAACATCATGGAATAAGCTTACAGGCAGTATGCGAACCTTTCGGATTCCATCGTTGTTCATTTTTACACTTGATATTACGTTGAAATATATTTCTGTTCTTGGAGAAATCTGTATAGACATTCTGACATCCGTCGGGCTGAGATCAGTTGGAAAAAATCCCGGAAAAGCAAAGGCCTTTTCGGGAGTGTTGGGAATTACATTTCTGAAATCCAGTGAGATGGCAGAGGAAATGTATGCATCCATGTGCTGTCGTGGGTTTACAGGAGAATACAGTATCGGTCAGAAATATAAAATCCGTGTGACGGATATATTTTATATTTTGGTTACGGTCGGCTGTGTTGGACTGTTTTTCTATCTGAACAGAGGAATGTAAAATGTAATTAGAACTGTAATGAGACAGGAAAGGAAATCAGGTATGATCAGACTGGAGAAGGTATGCTTTGCATATGAAAAGGAAATCGCACTTCGCTATGTGGATCTTCATATTGAGAAGGGTGATTCTCTGGTTATTCAGGGACCGAACGGATGTGGGAAATCGACACTTATTAAACTGCTGAATGGAATTATTTTCCCGTCCGAGGGATATTATTTTTATAAAGATCATGAAATTACAGAAAAGGCGCTGAAAGACCGGCAGTTTGCAAAATGGTTCCATCAGCAGATGGGGTATGTGTTTCAGAATGCGGATACCCAGTTGTTTTGCGGAAGTGTTGAGGAAGAGGTTGCCTTTGGACCGATACAGATGAGATTGCCGGAGGCAGAGGTACGGGAGCGTACGGAGGACTGCCTGCGGCTGTTTGGAATAGAAAAGCTCCGGGAAAGGCCTCCGTATCATTTGAGTGGAGGAGAGAAACGAAAGGTATCTCTTGCATGTATTCTTTCATTAAATCCCGAGGTGCTGATTCTTGACGAGCCGCTTGCCGGGCTGGATGAAAAGACGCAGGATATGCTGCTGACATTCCTTAAGGATTTTCACCGTGCCGGCAAAACACTGATCACGATCACTCATAACCGACAGCTTGCAGAAGAACTTGGAACGCATTTTGCAGTTATGAATGAGGAGCATGAACTGAAAATGGTATAAAAAAAGTACTTCCCGCGGAGTTGGAAGTACTTTTTTAATGGGTTGAATGTGCATCATAATATGTGGAGGTCTGTGCACTTCATTTGATAAATAACACAAGGAGCTGTGTTGACTATATTTTAACAAAATGCAGTGCAAAAACAAGCCTCCCAGGGGGATACAGAGTTATGAAAAAAGCACAGGATCTATGCGATATATGAATGGGTCAATATCCCCCGCAGGGGCTTATACGGGTGCGGCCTATCCCTTATAATTAAACGAACACAACAAAAAATCAGGGGGATAAACGAGATGAGAACAAGAGCAAAAGTACTGGCTGCAATTCTGTGTACAGTTGCAGCATTGACAACAAGTGGGGGGACTTATGTATCAGCTTCTTCGGAGGCAGCAGATGCAAAAACAGAAGTAACGATTGGATTTTCCAGTGATGGAGATTCTTTTGACCCGTGTACCGGATTTGGTTATACAGGTTCACCATTGTTTTCTAATCTGGTAAAAGTTAATGGTGAAGATCAGCTTGAAAACGATCTTGCAACGGAGTATAGCGTTAGTGATGATACGCTGACATGGACCTTCAAGATAAGAGATGATGTAAAGTTTACAAATGGCGATCCGCTTAAGGCTTCGGATGTAGCGTTTACGTTTAATACGACAAAAGAAAAAGCAACCTATATGGATCTGACAATGCTGGAAAGTTGTACAGCAATTGATGATACTACGGTAGAATTCAAACTGACAAAGCCGTGTGTGACCTTTATTTACACAGTGGCTCAGGTTGGAATTGTTCCTGAAAATGCATACAGTGACCAGTTTGGTCTGTCAGCAGATCAGATCATTGGTTCTGGGCCATATAAAATGGCACAGTGGGATAAAGGACAGCAGTTTATATTAGAAGCGAATGAAGATTACTATGGAGAGCAGCCGGCAATAAAAAGAGCTGTAGTCCTGGTACAGGAGGAAGATGCCAGATTTGTAGCAGCACAGGCCGGGAATGTAGATATTGCACTTACTTCTGCGACTCTTGCTACAACAGATATTGACGGAATGCATGTAGAAAAAGTAGATTCCGTAGATAACAGAGGCATTACACTTCCAACAGTACCGGACGAAGGAAAAACCACAGAGGATGGTTATAAGATCGGCAATAATATCACCTGTGATGTCAATGTAAGAAAAGCACTCTGCTATGGAATTGACAGAAATCAGATAATTGATGAAGCTTTAAACGGTTTTGCACAGCCTGCTTATTCAGAATGTGATGGTATGCCATGGTGGAATGAAGAGGATGTAATAGAGACAGATGTTGATTATGCGGTTCAGCTTCTGGAAGAATCTGGCTGGGAAGACACAGACGGAGACGGAATCAGAGAAAAGGATGGAGAAAAGCTGGCATTTAATCTGATGTATTTTGCAGGAGATTCCATGCGTCAGGCAGTTGCAATGTCTGTGGCAAATCAGGCAAAAGAAAATATGGGATTTGATATCACAGTAGAAGGTGTAAGTGCTGATGATACTATAAAGAGAATGTTTTCTGAACCAATGATCATGGGATGGGGATCTGACAGCCCGATGACGTCATACATGCTGTTTGACAGCAGCAATGCAGGAAAAACAGATTTTTATAATCCTGAATTTTATACAAATGAAAAAACAGATGAATATCTTGAGAAAGCTATGAGTTCGTTATCTATTGAAGATTCTTATGAATGGTGGAAAAAAGCGCAGTGGGATGGAGAAACAGGAACCTGTATGAGGG
>OLRR01001758.1_pt1 | contig 12873 bp, 14 predicted proteins | sample 1671941 | NCBI WGS metagenome assembly OLRR01 (sample SAMEA3136628, study PRJEB25190) | human gut metagenome
GGCGTAAACCTTACGCCGGACCACCGTTCCGCCGACCAGACTCTGCAGATCTTCCACCATCCCGGTGACCATACCGTACAGGTTAGAAACCGTCAGCGTGGGGCGCGTACTGGTGCCTTTGCCATTCAGTTCAAAACTACTCCCCTGAATGGGATACGGCTGATACTGTCGCCCCTGCCAGGTGACCGGCTCACCTTTTTCGTTCTGCTCATTACAGAAAAAATAACGTTCTCCACCGACCTCTGTCAGATCGATTTCCCAGAGCACCACGCTGGCCGACTGCTCCGCACGGGTGCATTCATTCAATGTTTCCTGCCGGATATCCTGCATCAGTTCACCACCTGTTCAAACTCTGCGCTGAACTCAACACGCAGCATACTGACCCGCGACGACCATTTTGCGCAGGTCACCTTTATCTGCCTGTAACCATAAGGCGGCGTCCACAGAAAGGCCTTCCAGCCCCCGTGCTCAGCCAGAAACGACTCCAGCGCCGTGGCCTCCTCACGGGAGACAGACAGCGTCACGCTGTACGTTTTCAGGTCAGCGTTCAGCCCGGCAGGCGCACGCTGGGAATAGCCATCACCAAAGCGCACCTCCCTGACGGAAGGAGCCGATGTCACATCCATCCCGGGTTTCACTTTCCAGCGGAAGGTTTTCATCGTCCACCTCCGGAGAACAGACCACCATCGCGCATCTGTGCCTGGATTTCATCACGGGCACCCTTGCGGGCCATGTCATACACCGCCTTCATCATCTGTGGACCTGGCAGACCATTCGTACCGTCGTTCTGAATCACCACGTTGTTGTTCTGCTCAAACCTGATACCCTCTGAACGCCGCATTTGCGCCGGACTTCCGGTGCCACCGACATAACCGCCGGTGGCATAGCCGCGCATCAGCCGGTAGAGATTTCCCACGCCAATCCGGCTGGTTGCCTCCTTCGTGAAGACAAATTCACCACGGTGAACAATCCCCGCTGGCTCATATTTGCCGCCGGTTCCCGTAAATCCTCCGGTTGCAAAATGGAGTTTCGCCGCAGCGGCCTGAATGGCTGTACCGCCTGACGCGGATGCGCCGCCACCAACAGCCCCGCCAATAGCGCTGCCGATACTCCCGACAATCCCCACCATTGCCTGCTTAAGCAGAATTTCTGTCATCATGGACAGCACGGAACGGGTGAAGCTGCGCCAGTTCTGTTCACTGCCGGTCAGCATCGCCGCCATATTCTGCGCAATACCATCAAAGGTCTGCGTGGCAGCACTTTTAACCTGCGACATACTGTCCGTGGCACTCTCTTCCCACTCACTCCAGCCGGACTTCAGGCCTGCCATCCAGTTCCCGCGAAGCAGGTCTTCAGCCGCCCAGGTCTTTTTCTGCTCTGACATGACGTTATTCAGCGCCAGAGGATTATCGCCATACTGTTCCTTCAGGCGCTGTTCCGTGGCTTCCCGTTCTGCCTGCCGGTCAGTCAGCCCCCGGCTTTTCGCATCAATAGCGGCCCGTTTTGCCCGTTGCTGCTGTGCGAATTTATCCGCCTGCTGCGCCAGCGCGTTCAGGCGCTCCTGATACGTAACCTTGTCGCCAAGTGCAGCCAGCTGGCGTTTGTACTCCAGCGTCTCATCTTTATGCGCCAGCAGGGATTTCTCCTGTGCAGACAGCTGGCGACGTTGCGCCGCCTCCTCCAGTACCGCGAACTGACTCTCCGCCTTCCACAAATCCCGGCGCTGCTGGCTGATTTTCTCATTTGCTCCGGCATGCTTCTCCAGCGTCCGGAGTTCTGCCTGAAGCGTCAGCAGGGCAGCATGAGCACTGTCTTCCTGACGATCGCCCGCAGACACCTTCACGCCGGACTGTTTCGGCTTTTTCAGCGTCGCTTCATAATCCTTTTTCGCCGCCGCCATCAGCGTGTTGTAATCCGCCTGCAGGATTTTCCCGTCTTTCAGTGCCTTGTTCAGTTCTTCCTGACGGGCGGTATATTTCTCCAGCGGCGTCTGCAGCCGTTCGTAAGCCTTCTGCGCCTCTTCGGTATATTTCAGCCGTGATGCCTCAGACTCGGCCCAGTCCTTTGCTGCCATCTCTCTGGCCTTTTCAAGATCGGCCTGCAACGTGGCGGCTGAAAGTCCAAGTTGCGCATTCGCTCTGTCCTCCCATGCTCCCCGGAGATTGGCAAGAAATGCTGAGGTTTTACCGCGCCGGTGGCTCCGGCTCTGATACCACTGCCATTTTTTGTCCGCCTCATCAAAAGCCTTTTCTGCTTTCTCCAGCATTCCCTGGGCAGTGTCCGGGCGACCAATATCCAGCACCGAATCCCACATGGATTTGAATGCCCGTGCTGTCCTGTCTGCCCAGGTCTCCAGCGTGCCCATGTTCTCTTTCAGGCGGCGGGTCTGGTCATCAAACCCTTTCGTTGCGGCCTCGTTCGCCGCCTGCAATGCCCCGGCTTCATCTCCGGAACGCTGCAACTGAGCAACATACGCAATCTGCTCCGCCGTCACGTTATGGAACTGACGTGCCATCGCTGTCAGTCCCGACGTCGGGTCTGTGGTCAGCTTCCCGAAGGCTTCAGCGACCTTGTCCACCTCCACGCCGGATGCAGAGGAGAAACGCGCCACACTCTGGCTGATCGCCTCAAACTGCTCACCACCACGCACACCGGCATTCACCAGCGCCGTCAGTGACTCGCTGGTCTGGTTAAACGTCAGCCCTGCCGCCTGCCCGGCTCTGGACAGGACCAGCATACGATCTGCCGTCAGTCCCGCCTGATTGCCGGAAAGGACCAGCGTTTTGTTGAAATCGGACAGGGTTGAGTTGCCCTGATACCAGGCATACGCCAGCGCACCGGTCGCCACCGCCAGCGAGGTGGCCCCCACCATCGGCAGGGTGATCGCACCGGCAAGCCCCCTGAACATGGGGATCATCCCGCCGAAGGAGTCCTTAACCTGACCCCCCTGTTGCAGCAGGATCAGCCACGGGCTTTGCCCGCCTGCAAGCTGCGTGGCCACGTCGGTGAACTGTGCAGGCAGCATACGCATGGCGGCTTTATACTGTCCGACGGAAATCCCCGCTTTCTGTGCAGCCAGCGCCTGCCGGTTCATTGACTGTTCAACGACTGCCGCTGTTTTTTTCGCATCACTTTCCGTACCGGAAAAATGACGCCTGACTCTGGCCATCTGCTCGTCAAATCTGGCCGCATCCAGACTCAAATCAACGACCAGATCGCCTACCGGTTCAGCCATACCGGACTCCTCCTGCGATCCCTTCTGATACTGTCATCAGCATTACGTCATCCTCCGTCATGTCCGCCACATCCGGGGAAGCGGGGATAACTTCATTCCCGTCCGGGCCAAAGCGGACGCCTCCGGCAAGCCCTGCCGCTTTCTGCATCAGCACATCATCTTCAGGCTCTTCGTCAGCCTCGCGCCGGTTCAGCAGACTGAAATCCAGCGGATGCATATCCGGATCGCTGAAAAACAGGCTGAGTACGGTGTACGTCAGCCCGGAAAAGTGCATATCCAGCAGAACATCATGAAAATAATGGGTACTGTAAAAGCGGTGCCAGTCGGCATACTCCGTGGATGACATCCCGGCAAGCATGGCGCGCCAGTCGGGTCGCCCCATCTCACGCGCCAGTTTCAGGGCAAAACTCAGCTCACCGTCGAACACTTTCCCGCAGAAACAGGCTCTGCTGGCCCGGCGTCATCTGCCTGTTCAGGTGCATCATTCACAACAAACTCAGACATACCGGACAGACGCATTACCACATTTTCAGCCTGAGCAATTGCCTCTGTGGGCCAGGTGGTAAGCACTTCCTGCTCAATTTGTTTAACGGCTTCATTCATGGACGGCATCTTTGTCTTCTGCGGATGGCTATGCCACAGGGACATCGCCACCAGAAAAGCACCGGTTCTGACGAGATCTTCCACGCTCACCTGTCGATTGAGACTGGATCCCGCCTGTTCTGCCTGTCGTTTCAGCAGGGCGAGATGCTCAATTCGCTGCAGGGCTGACAGTTCAGAAAGCGTGACGGTCACACCGTTATATTCAAATGATTCGGTTTTCAGGAACATCGCTGACTCTCCGGATTAACTGTCGGTGACGGTGATTTCTGCAACCACAGCAAGTTCACCATTACCGGATACAACCGGAATGTTGACCTTGCCTGCAGCAACACCTTTCACGGTGATGGTCATACCACTGACCGACACGGTGGCTTTTGTTTTATCCGCAGACACCGCACGGAAGCTCTTGTCGGTTGCGCCTTCCGGCTGGAATGCCACGGTCAGCGTGGTGCTCTGCCCTTTCACCACCGAAGTGCTGGCAGGCGTCACGGTCATGCCGGTTGCCGCTGTTACCGTGCTGCGATCTTCTGCCATCGACGGACGTCCCACATTGGTGACCTTCACCGTGCGGGTAATCACTTCCTTCGCCGTCACCGCCTTACCGATACTGCTGACCCAGCCACGGAACACATCGACCGTGCCGTTCGGGAAGCGGATTTTATAGGCACGGGTATCACCTTCATTAAACCACGCCAGCAGCGCCTGCTGCCCCTGCTCTCCGGGCATCCACGCCAGCGTGAAGCTGGTATCTCCGGCAGATTTCTGCCCCTGCCCGGTCGCAGTCCAGTCTGCATCTTTATCATCGAGATAGCTGTCGTCATAGGACTCAGCGGTCAGTTCGCCGGGCGTCAGGTCTTTAACTTTTGCCAGACGCGACCAGTCAACGTCTGAAAGCGGGTTCGCATAAGGGTCACCGCTCCCCTTATAAACCCACAGGGTGGTCCCGGCACCTTTCACCGGCATTACAGGATTTGGTACAGGCATAGCGTCCTCACATTTCATAGGTAATGACATAAGTCAGATCGGCTGAACTCCACAGGCCCGCATCATCGTCGCGCCGGTAGTCATAGCCACTGGCCACCATACTGGTGATCAAATCTGACAGTGCCGGGATATCGCTCATCACCGGATAAATCCGGGACTCCATCCACGCATCCAGCTCTGAATCCGGCACCTGAGCAGGCAGGAAAACTTCAATATGCAGCTCCGCCTGCCAGGTATCGCTGTCCAGCTCTTCGCCCGTGTATTCAGCGCCGGTGAGATAAACGGCAATTGCCGGAAAATCTTCCTCATCAAAAACAGCGGGGCGACCATCAAAAAGCGTCGCCCCGGTGTCATGCTTCTCCAGTGCATCCAGTACGGCTGCACGGAGTTCAGTATGTTTCATCGCTTTATTACCATCCTCAGTTGATGCTGCAGCGCATAGCCCAGCTCTTTCGGAAGACGCTCACGCCGTATCCGCTCAATATTCTGTTTAAACGCCGTGGTCAGCGGCACCGCCATCGGGATTTTCACCACATCAATGGGGTAACGGTTTTTCCCGGCCACACGCTGCATGACATGCCAGCGGCCATTTTTCAGTTGCTGAATAAACGCGCCGGGAATACGACGGTTTCCCACCACAAGCACGCTGCCGCCACCTTTCAGGGCTGAACGCTGCCCCTTTTTACGACGCCTGCGTCGGGACAGGACAATCCGCGCGTTACCCAGCTTTATTACGGGCAAATCCCCCCGGTTAACCTTGATTCTGGCCTGCGGATTTTTGACCGTGGCCCTTTTCAGCCTGGCCCTTTCCTTTACCAGTTTCCGGCGTACCTTTGTCTCACGGGCAACCTGTGACGCCGACTGCGATATCGCGGATGAAGCAACGCGGTTAATAGCCATTGCGGCGGCACCGGGCACCGCCGCTCTGCTGATACGACTGAGGTTTTCAACGGCCTGCTCAAGACCTTTTATGGCCATACATCCCCCTTTCAGCGGCGACGGTTAACGGCAGGCGGTACGCCCCGCCCAAGCCAGAGATGACAGCTTCCGCCATCATCCGGCGAAATCCGGTCTATCCAGAAGTTTTCCTCACCGATGGTCAGCGTGTCGCCGCGCCGCAGCTGCCGCACATCATCAGTCCGGACAAACAGGGACGGGCTGGAGCCTTCAACGCGCACGCCCTGTCCGGCATAGCTGATATTTTCAGGGTCATCAAAAACACCACGTATCACAGCACCGGACTGCTCACCGGATGTCATGGTGGCTGACGTTCCCATGTACCCGCGTATCGTTTCATCGGCGCGGGCAATGGCAGCATCGAACAGGTTATCGAAATCAGCCACAGCGCCTCCCGTTATTGCATTCTGGCCAGGCCGCGCTCTGTCATTTCAGCTGACACACCGGCAGAGACACGGAACGCCGTTCCCGGCAGCACAAATGCCACAGCCTCATCCCGCGTGGCGTGAAGTGCATCAGTATGCAGCGTCACCAGTGCCACAACCGTGACCAGATCAGCCGTATCAGTCACGGTATCCGGCTGCGCTGATACAACCTCATTTTCATGTCCGGTCAGCGCATTTTCCGGGCTGACAGATGTGTCCTGACCGGCAGCGTCATCCGTGTCATCAAGCTCCTCTTCCAGCTCTGCCACACGGAGCACCAGTTCTTCTTTCGTCCCCGTCAGGCTGACATCACGGTTCAGTTGTTCACCCAGCGAGCGGAGACGGGCAATCAGTTCATCTTTCGTCATAGACTCCTCCACAGAGAGAAAATGGCCCCGAAGGGCCATGATTACGCCAGTTGTACGGACACGAACGCATCAGGGTCAGCCAGCAGCATCAGCGGTGCTGACTGAATCATGGTGAACTCACGCGCCGGATCGCCGGTGGTCACCCAGTTTTTCGGGTAGCGGGCAGAGGCGTTAATACCTTCGCGCTGTGCGTCCGCATCCTGAATGCAGCCATAGGTGCGCAGACCGCGTGCCTGAGTGTTCCCCAGCACCATCGTGTTGTCCGGAAGGAAGTTCTTTTTGACGTCGTTTTCCACGTACTGTCCGGAATACACGACGATCGCCGTATCGCCATACATCCCCTTATAGGACACCGCTTCGCCCAGGTCTTTTACCGCTGTCTCCAGCTCGGAATTAGAGCCGCGACGGGTATCCAGCTTCTCCTTGACGGCTTTGAAGGAACGGAACAGCGCCCAGCCTTTCGGATCAAACACGATGATATTCACCACTCCGCTGGCGTTCAGCGCATAGGCTTCGATATCGTCGGTCGGGTCATACGTGGACTTGTCACGCTTGCTCCACTCCGTACCACCGGACTGTGTGATGTTGTTCGCCGCACTGCGGCCCATATCCACCTCAACCGGATCGAAGGCTTCACCGGTCATGGTGTATTTGCCCTTAAGCACAGCAGAAACTGCCTGCATCTCTTCGACCTGAGCAATGGCCAGCTCTTCGTCTCGCATGTTCTGCATGATGATGCGACGGCGGCGGTAAGCCGGGTCCGCCAGATTCTGCGGATCTTCATCCGGCAGGCGACGCAGGGTCATCTGCGGATTCACCTCATGCTTCGGCTTGACATATCCCGGCGTAAATTCAGAGGTGGAGCCGCCACGGGAACGGATAACCTCACCGGAAACAATCGGCGAAACGTACAGCGCCATGTTTACCAGTCCCGGAATTTGTGAGAGATAGACTTTCTCCGTGGTGAAGGGATAGCTCTCACGGAAAAAGAGACGCAGAAACAGCGGATCAAACTTAAATTTCTGCTCATTTGCCGCCAGCAGCTGGGCGGTTGTGTACATCGACATAAAAAAATCCCGTAAAAAAAGCCGCACAGGCGGCCTTTAGTGATGAAGGGTAAAGTTAAACGATGCTGATTGCCGTTCCGGCAAACGCGGTCCGTTTTTTCGTCTCGTCGCTGGCAGCCTCCGGCCAGAGCACATCCTCATAACGGAACGTGCCGGACTTGTAGAACGTCAGCGTGGTGCTGGTCTGGTCAGCATCAACCGCCAGAATGCCAACGGCAGCACCGTCGGTGGTGCCATCCCACGCAACCAGCTTACGGGTGGAGGTATCCAGCATCAGCGGGGTCATTGCAGGCGCTTTCGCACTCAATCCGCCGGGCGCGGTTGCCGTATGTGCCGGGTCACTGTTGCCCAGCGGCTGGTAATGGGTAAAGGTTTCTTTGCTCGTCATAAACATCCCTTACACTGGTGTGTTCAGCAAATCGTTAACGGCATCAGATGCCGGGTTACCTGCAGCCAGCGGTGCCGGTGCCCCCTGCATCAGACGATCCAGCGCAGTGTCACTGCGCGCCTGTGCACTCTGTGGTGCAGCTGCCAGAATGCGGCGGGCCGTTTCCACGGTCATACCGGGGGTTTCTGCCAGCACGCGGGCCTGTTCTTCGCGTCCGTGAGCCTCCTCACAGTTGAGGATCCCCATAATGCGGCTGTTTTCTGCCGCAACCGCAGCGGTGATCTGCGCGTTCACGTCCGGCTGCGCCGCGCTGGCGTTTTCGCCCTCCGTCGCTGGCACCACGTCAGTAACGTCAGTCTGCGAAGCAGTGGCTGAAACAGTTGTTGATTGAGTCTCTTTGGTCATTCGCCCTCCTGAGAGACGGGATTTACGCGCATCCAGTGCATCACGCATGACGGTGATCGCATCGGTGCTGTTAACAAGTTCATCAGCCAGTCCGGCATCAATGGCCTCCTGACCGCTGTACACTGCAGCCTCGGTATCCAGCACAGCCTGCACAGACAGGCCGGTATATGCCGACACCTTCTGCGCAAACATCTGGCGGGTTGCGTCCATCCGGGACTGCAGTGTCTCCCGGACGTCATCCGGAAGATGGCTGTAGGGATTGCCATCCACCTTATGGCTGCCGCTGTAAATCAGCGTGATTTCCACACCCTGTTTCTCCAGGGCAGCACCGTAATTACTGTGAGCCATCATGACGCCGATGGAGCCTGTCCGGGCGGTCTGCGTGACCAGACGCCGGGAGGCGGCACTGGCAAGCAGCTGACCTGCACTGCAGTTCATGTCGTTGGCCAGCGCCCATACCGGTTTTATGTCACGCACACGGGCGATGATGTCAGCGCAGTCAAATGCCCCCGCCACCATTCCGCCTGGCGTGTCCATATCGAGCAGAATGCCGTCCACCATCGGATCGCTGGCAGCCTGTTGCAGACGGGCGATAATGCCGTTGTAACCGGTCATCCCCGAGTACGGCTGCAGCGCCCGCGTCCGGCTGACCAGCGTGCCGGACACCGGCAGCACGGCGATGCCGTTCATGACCTGATAACTGCGGGCCTGTCGTGGTCCGTCATCATCACCGGATAATGCCAGCGTCGCGAGTGCCTCCTGGGCAGTCAGGCTGTCGCCGGACACCGCATCCGTCAGGCGGCTGATCCCAAGCTGGCCTGCAAGCGCACAAAAGAAAACCCGCGCATAGGCGGGTTCAAGCATCAGCGGCTCATTAAAGGCCATGCTGGCAATATGCGGGAGATTACGCAGCTCTGCTGTCACTCTTCTCCTCCTCTGTTGATTGTCGCAGCCCGGATTCAAATGCCGCAGCCGCCCAGGCGGGCGGTTTAAGACCGGCTGCACGGCGCTCCATCGTTTCACGGACCTGCTGGGCAAAAATTTCCTGATAGTCGTCACCGCGTTTTGCGCACTCTTTCTCGTAGGTACTCAGTCCGGCTTCTATCAGCATCACCGCTTCCTGTACTTCTTTCAGACCATCGATGGCCATACGACCGGAGCCTATCCAGTCGCAGTTCCCCCAGGCACTTCGGGCTTCCTGAAAACTGAAGCGAGCTTTTGAAGGTAACGTCACCACGCGGCGAGCGATGGCCTCTTCCAGCCAGCACAGAAACATCTGGCTCGCCTGACGGGATGCGACGAATTTTCGCCGCCCCATAAAGTACGCCCACGACTCGTTCGCACTGGCCCGTGCCGTGGAGTAGCTCATCTGGGCGTAATTCCGGGAAAGCTGCTCATACGAGACACCCAGCCCGGCAGCGATATACCGCAACAGTGACTGCTCAAACACGGAGTAGCCGTTATCCGTGTCCTGAGCCGTCTGCAGGTTCAGTGAGTCCCCCGGCATCAGGTGCGGCACTTTTGCGCCTCCCAGCCGGACCGGTGCTGCGGCGTAATACGCGGCAATTTCACCAATCCAGCCGGTCAGCCTGTCCCGCTGCTCCTTACTGTTCGCGCCAAGAATAAAATCCATCGCTGACTGCGTATCCAGCTCACTCTCGATGGTGGCGGCATACATCGCCTTCACAATGGCGCTCTGCAGCTGCGTGTTCTGCAGCGTGTCGAGCATCTTCATCTGCTCCATCACGCTGTAAAACACATTTGCACCGCGGGTCTGCCCGTCCTCCACGGGTTCAAAGACGTGAATGAACGAAGCACGACCGCCCGGTAACTCACGGGGTATCCATGTCCATTTCTGCGGCATCCAGCCAGGATAGCCGTCCTCACTGACGTAATATCCCAGCGCCGCACCGCTGTCATTAATCTGCACACCGGCACGGCAGTTCCGGCTGTCGCCGGTATTGTTCGGGTTGCTGATGCGCTTCGGGCTGACCATCCGGAACTGTGTCCGGAAAAGCCGCGACGAACTGGTATCCCAGGTGGCCTGAACGAACAGTTCACCGTTAAAGGCGTGCATGGCCACACCTTCCCGAATCATCATGGTAAACGTGCGTTTTCGCTCAACGTCAATGCAGCAGCAGTCATCCTCGGCAAACTCTTTCCATGCCGCTTCAACCTCGCGGGAAAAGGCACGGGCGTCTTCCTCCCCGATGCCCAGATAGCGCCAGTTTGGGCGATGACTGAGCCGGAAAAAAGACCCGACGATATGATCCTGATGCAGCTGGATGGCGTTGGCAGCATAGCCGTTATTGCGTACCAGATCGTCTGCGCGGGCATTGCCACGGGTAAAGTTGGGCAGCAGGGCTGCATCCACACTTTCACCCGGTGGGTTCCACGCCCGCAACTGCCCACCAAATCCGCTGCCACCGCCGTGATAACCGGCATATTCACGCAGCGATGTCATGCCGTCCGGTCCCAGAAGGGTGGGAATGGTGGGCGTTTTCATACATAAAATCCTGCAGGTCCCCTGCGTCGCTGTGTCATGCCGGTCTGCACCTCCAGCTCCGCAATGTATTTTTTCAGGTCAGACACGGAAGTGGCCGTAAACTCCACTCGCCGTCCGTCTTTCTGTACCGTTGCCACCCGTTTACCTGTCATCAGGTCATGCAGTGCCGCACGGGCAGCGGCAAGTTCTTCCTGTCGCGTCATTCATCCTCTCCGGATAAGGCACGGGCGTAATCTGCCAGTGTTTTCTTGTTGGTTGCTGCACCATCCTCTTCCTGCAGGCTCGCCAGCAGTGCACTGAGATCCAGCTGCCAGCGGGAAATACTGATGCGCAGCGCCGCCAGCGCATAAACGAAGCAGTCGAGCGCCTCATTGCGTCGCTTTTTGCTGTCCCACAGTATTTTTTTCCTGCCATCCACCCATTTTTCGACCTGCTCTTCAGCAGTCAGCTGCTGCGCTTCGGTCAGATCAAAAATATCCGGGTTATTCGGGAAGTGAACGGCACCGGGAAGCGGTTCATCCCCTTCCGGCGTCAGTGTGAAGCGGTTATAAATCTGCTCTTTCGCGGTATCCGTACCGATTTCGGTAAGGTAAACCCCGTTTTTGTTTCGCTTACGTGGCATGCTGGCCACCGGCTTTCCGTAGACGGATGCCCCTTTAATGGGGATCACCCGGAACAGCCCATGTTTTTTCGAGCGTTCATACACGATGGTCGGGTCAATCCCGCCAGTATCCCAGCAGATACGGGATACCGACATTTCTGCACCATTCCGGCGGGTATAGGTTTTATTGATGACCTCATCCACACGCAGCAGCGTCTGCTCATCGTCGTGGCGGCCCATAATAATCTGCCGGTCAATCAGCCAGCTTTCCTCACCCGGCCCCCATCCCCATACGCGCATTTCGTAGCGGTCCAGCTGGGAGTCGATACCGGCAGTCAGGTAAGCCACACGGTCAGGAACGGGCGCTGAATAATGCTCTTTCCGCTCTGCCATCAGCTCGGCATCCGGACGTTCACCGATTTTCGCTTCCCATGTCTCACCGAGCGTGGTGTTCACGAAGGTTTTACGTTTTCCCGTATCCCCTTTCGTTTTCATCCAGTCTTTGACAATCTGCACCCAGGTGGTGAACGGGCTGTACGCTGTCCAGATGTGAAAGGTCACACTGTCAGGCGGTTCAATCTCTTCACCGGATGACGAAAACCAGAGAATGCCATCACGGGTCCAGATCCCGGTCTTTTCGCAGATATAACGGGCATCAGTGAAGTCCAGCTCCTGCTGACGGATGACGCAGGCATTATGCTCGCAGAGATAAAACACGCTGGCGGGATCATTCGGCGTCCATTTGAGGCCAAACGGTGTCTCTTTGTCGCCAAATTTAAGATACTGCTCCTCCCCGCAGTGCGGGCAGGCAACATGAAAACGCATAAAATGCGGGGATTCACTGGCTGCACGCTCAATCTGGCAGGTTCCTCTCACTTTGGGCGTGGAGCCACGGATGGACTTTGGCCAGACCGAGCCTTCAATACGCTTGTCACCCAGGAACGTCGGAGAGCCTTCCTGTTCAATATCATCATCAAAAGCAGCAAGTTCATCATAACCCGCCACATCCACTGACTTTTCACGGTAGTTTTTTGCCGCTTTACCGCCCAGGCACCAGAAGCCACGCCCATTGGTGAAACGCTTCATGGTGAGCGTGTTATCCCGGTGCTTTTTGCCATACCACGGGGCCAGCGCCAGCAGCGACGGAATATCACGTATGGTCGGCTCAACGTGGGTTTTCATAAAGTTTTCGGCATCGCCATCCGTCGGCAACCAGATAAGGGTGTTACGCTGCTTATGCTCTATGAAGTAGGCATAAACACCCAGCAGCATTTTGGAATAACCGACACGGGCAGACTTCACCACATTCACCTCACGGATGTAGTCGCTGCCCA
>OLRR01001763.1_pt1 | contig 12848 bp, 4 predicted proteins | sample 1671941 | NCBI WGS metagenome assembly OLRR01 (sample SAMEA3136628, study PRJEB25190) | human gut metagenome
GCCCCCGAAGCGACAGCTGAGCCGACGGCAGCCCCCGAAGCAACGTCAACGCCCACGGAAGCGCCCACAGCAACGCCTGCGCCTACGGAAGAACCGACGCTTGCGCCGTCTGTAACGCCCGCGCCGACGGAAAACGCCGCCGAAACTGTTGCCCCGATGGACGAGCCGTCCCCGACACCTGCGCTTACGGTGATTCCGTCGATGGACGCTGATGCCGCGAAGCCGGACGACATGGTGATGCCGTCGTTTGGACTCGACCCGGGCTTCCTGATGATGGCGAACGAACCGCCTGCCGTCAGCGAGAGCGGCATGCAGATTACCAATATTACGGTATCGAACATCATACTTCCGGAAAATGCCAATGCGTACAACTATAGCTTCGCGGCGGACTTCAAGATTTCGGATGAAGCTATTCTGCGCCATGGCGAAGGCAACAAGATTATTATTCCGGCAGAGAATACGCATATCAAAACGGACAGCACTTCTGTCTGGTCGGGCACGGACGCCAAATTCAGTAATGAAAAGCCGGCGTTTAAGTTCCAGTATAATCCCACAACGAAACAAGTTGAAATGTGGTTCACCGACGAGTATATGGACTTTGTCCGGAACAACCCCAGCCATGACGACCGCACCGGCACCATGAAGATGAGCGCCGAAATCCGCAAGGACGATGTTGAGAATCTGGGCAACGACGACCTGACCATTAAGTTCGGTGGCGCATCGACTACCGTGAAGTGGGAGGACATCGACAGGGGCAACAACTCCCTCCTCAGCGATTTGAGAACTTGGAAAAGCGGGGCCAATGTCAACTGGGAAAAAGGAACGATTGAGTATACCGTCAAAATTGAATCCACAAAGGGCACGAACGGCAAGAACGCGACTGCTCAAGACGTCATGACGGCTGTGAATAAGCAAATGGCCCTGACAAACATGACCGTCACGGAGGTTAAAGTACACTCTAACTGGAGTCAGGTGCCGGCTGTTGACTCTGCTTCGACAGAAATCAAGACGGACGGTACATGCGCCTGCGGTACGACGGGAACGCACATTCACTACGTTTATGCGAACACGACGGACGAAAGCGGCAAGGTCTATACCATGACGACGGACTATGTGCTGCCGCCGCTTTCGGCAAATGAAACATACGAAATTAAGTATGAATACACGTTCGACAAGGACGGAATGACCGGTGAATACGATCAGCTGACAAATACTTTCACTGCGCAGAGTGGCGGAAAGTGGGATCATTCCCAGAGTTCCTCTAACAGCAACCCTACTGACGTTCAGATTAGAAAGCTGCAAAAGAGCAACTGGTACAACAGCAATGAGGGTTGCATTCAGTGGACGCTCACCGTCAACGAAAACCGTTTCAACATCAAGGACAAGACGCTGACGGACACGATGTTCGACCAGCTTGTGGACGAAAACGGCAGTCTGCTGTTTTCGAAGACGGACGGCAAGGGCTATGTGTCGCAAATCACGGCGAATAACACGCCTATCACCGCTGAAAACTACACGGATTACTTCACCGTGGAACCCGGCGTGGACGGCAAACCGCAGCTGAAATTCAAGGACACCACCGCTAAGATCGTAATCCAATACAAAACGCCGGTGGAAGCAACCGCGCAGGATCAACAGATTACAAACACGGCGGAATTCGACGGCGAACAAAAGACAAGCACCGCGAATGTAGGGCAGGACAAGCGTTACAATGTGGTGAAGTCGGTTGACGCGAGTATGCCGGCGGATCCGACGAAGAACGGCGAATACACCGATGGTCTGTATCCGGTAGCGTGGAACGCGACGTACACCTTCCCGGCGACGAAGGATGTTCAGTATAAGCTGAACTTTGGCGATACGCTTGACAAGAAGGTGGAATGGAAAAACGGAATAGAAATCATGCAGCACTACATGACGGCGGCTCAGGCGCAGACATTGCTCAACGCCATCAAAGACCTCGATGTTGTGAAAAAGCATGTTGCGCAGAATGTGCCGTACACCATTACGCTGCTGACCTGCGACAGTCAGGGCAAAAATGAAGGCACGATGGTGGTGTCTGCGGAAACGACGCTGACGGAAGGCTACTACTATGGTTTCCGGTTTGAAACGACGGGCGAAGGCGTTGTGCTGAACGACGCCAATACGGATGTGAACGCGACGACAAGCGTTACGCTCCCGTATCAGACGACCATCTATTTGGAAGAGTCCCGCACGAGCGGGGTTGACTTCAAGAACACGGCTGTTAACGCGGGCAAAAACGGAGACGCGTGGTACAAGGCCGCCCCGAACGACCTGGTGGAGAAGAAATTCGGCAACCATGGCGTTGGCGATTTGAACGGACAGATCATCCATGAGAACGAGTTGTACTGGACCATCCTCCTGCGCAATGATGGCGTGGCGCACGACGAAATCACCCTGACCGAAACGCTCCCGCCGCACATTGTGGTGGAGTACATCGAATACGGCGGCTCGAGGCTGATTCTTAGCGAAACGGACAGCACGAAGATGACCGTTGTCAATAAGAAGCTGGACAATGCCGGTACGATTCCGGATGGCTATGAGGTCAGCAACGAGTGGGGCGAGCAGCGCATTTCCATCAAGGCTGATTTGACGACGGTGGGCGAAGGCGAGAACCGGCAGCAGAGAATCAACATCTCCATGAAGCCGAATGAGAATACCGGCGGTTCGGAAACGCTCCTCAACGGCAAGGCGGATATGACCGTCAAGGTTCACTGCAAGATTGCCGACGACTTCCTGTCAAACGCGGTGAACGGCAGTTTGGCGCTGGGCGTGCTGAACAACCAGCTGGACGTGAGATACGACGCGGCGCTCTATCACAAGGAGCAGAAGACCGAGCTGACCTACGAGGAAGAGACGGTCAAGGCGGTGAACGTCCAGAAGGGCTACAGCGTCAAGGGCGGCGACCAGCAGGCGCGAATCACCTACACCATCGACATCAACCAGGCAGGCGCGGAGCTGAATCCGGCATCCAGCACGCTCAGGCTGACGGATACGCTGACCTATGACGTTCTTGGATTGGCTGGCGTGTATCCTTATCTGCGCAATGTGACGTTGGATGAAGGTTCCTTCAGGCTCTATGAGGCGTTGAAGGATGAAAACGGCAATCCGATTCTGGACGTTGATGAAAGCGGCAAGGGGCATTTGCTGCGCGGCGCAGAGATAGAGAAGTATCTCTGGAAGATGGAGTTCACGGAAACGGAAAACATCAACAGTAATTCCAACTACAATTACAATGAGAAGGTAAAAGGAACGGTTCCCACTCAACGTTACCTGAACATAACCGTCACCGTTCCGGACGGCAAGGCGCTGATTCTGGAATACACGGCGCAGGAGAACATTCTGCTGCCGCCTGAGGTGACGAACGAGTACAACTTCAACGACGTGAACCACAAGGGCATCAGTCCGGCGTTGAGAAACCACGCAAACCTTGAAGGAAAAGACGGCTCAAGTACCGAACTGAACAACAGCAATAACGACTACTTCAGTCAGGGCGGCGGCTACATCCACAACAATCTGGTCATCCGCAAGGTGGACAGCGCGAACACCTCGCTGCTGCTGCCGGGGACGGAGTTCACCCTCTACGCATGGAACACGGAAACCAACAAGTTCGAGGCGGTTGGCGGCGAAAATGGTAAGGTCTACACGGATCAAAGCGGTATGATTACTTACCAATACAATTCGGAGAAGCTGAACGAGCGTCCGCTCGACCCGAACGTCGCGTACATGCTGGTGGAAACGCATGCAGTCGAGCCGTACCACCTCGTGCTGGAGGATCGCCCGCTGGTCGTCTTCCACATCGTTCCGCGAGCGGACGATACCGAAGCACATCCGGAGAGATACCCGGACGGTCTCAACAATGGCAACTTCGGCACGATTTCAAAGAGTCGGCTGCAGGAGCTCATGACTGCTTCCGGCATCAAAGGCGTGGTGGATGGACCGCACACCGTCAACGGCTCTGCGAGCATCAACATTCAGGTGAAAAACAGCAAGGACCGCCACGACATGGAGGTGCAGAAGAACTGGGCTGGCGACGACGCCCATGAGAATGCGCGCCCTGCCAGCGTCCTCGTGATGCTTCGCCGCTATGCGCTGACGCAGGAGCAGTATACCGACGTGCTGAACACGGATGCAACGCAGAATCCGCAATGCATCCTGTCTGCGGAAATGGTCAACAATAGCACGAAGGTTGCGCGACAGTTCCCGGAGAATCAGGACGTTACGCTAACGCTGAACCTGCTTGATGGCGCACTTGACAACGCTGCGCGTATTGTGGCTCGCGTAGACGGAAAAGAAGTGGTCTTGGAACCGCAAGATACGTCGAGAAAACAGTTCGTTTACACCACCAAGATGACGCATCAGAAAAAAGTAATTTTCTGCTTGCAGTGGAAAAACTGGGAAGGAAAATGGCAGGACGGTCGCTACTATAACAACGTGAGCATCACGATGACCCCGGAAGGCACACCGGTTGACGAAGTGCCGACGCAGGTCACGCAGTTCACCGATGCGCAGTGGGCAAAAATTCGCCAGCACCCGGACGACGCTTACGGCGGTCGCGAGGCTACGCTGACGGCAGCGAACGGCTGGCACACCCAGTGGTCGCAGCTGGAATCCACCGGCGCGGACGCGAACGGCAACAAGCTCTACTACATTTACTACATCGTCGAGGGCAAAGTGCCGAGCTACACCACATCCGGCATCACCTACACCATCGACCCGAACGCCAGCAAAACCACCGGCACGGTCACGGCGACGCTGACCAACGTCTACCGCCCGGAGGACAAGTACGGCGAAATCAGCATCGACTTGTCCAAGGAATGGTACGCGCCGGATGGCACAAAGCACACGATTACCGAGGAATTCGGCGGCGTGCAGGTCGCGCTCTACAAGACGCGCTGGGATTACGTCAACGGCGCGTGGACGAAGGGCAGCACGGAACGCCGCGACACGGTCACACTGGCAGAAGCAAACAAATGGAGCGCCAAGTTCGAGGGGCTGGAAACCTACACGGTCGCCATGGAAAACGGCGTTGTCCAAAACGCCCGCGCTTACACCTACAGCCTCCGGGAACTGAACGTGCCGAGCGGCTTCTACTGCCAGCTGGCATACAGCGGTCTCCCGCAGCACCCGAGCGAGTACTTCACGGACGGGAATCCCGCCAATCCGAAGGCGGACGCGGAGAACGCACGCGGCACGGCGATGCTGCGGAACTATGAGATCGCGAAGCTGACCATCGAAGCCGAGAAGCACTGGGGCGAAGGCGCGAAGCCTGAAAACATGCAGGATACGCTGACCTTCCGCCTGACCCGCGAAAAGCAGGAGAACGGCGCGTGGGTCGCGGACGACAGCTTCCAAGCTGTCACGAGGGTCATGAGCATCAGCAGCCTGAACACGAGCAAGGTCGTGTTCGGCACTTTCCCGAAGTACGCTGTGACGGGCTTCGACGAGCAGAATCAGCCCATCAGGCAAAGCTACCGCTACAAGGTGGAGGAGGTCAAGTACCAAAACGAAGCCAACCTCCCGTTCAGCGTCAGCTATAGCCCGGCGGATGGTTTCGTGACGACGGAGGGCGATGCGAACACCAGCACCACCGTCACCGTGACGAACAACAGGCTGACGAGCGAGAAGGAAGGTCTGTACCGCTTCAACGTGGCGAAGCAGTGGCTGGACGCTCCCGGCAATCCCGCGGACAAGCCCACGCCGGAAGGCACGAAGGCGAAGATTACCGTGACGCGCACCCGCCATGTCTATGCCCCGGATACGGGCTGGACAGCGGAAACGCCCACCGCAAAGACGATCGAGCTGGACACCACGGCAACGTACACGGCGCTTTGGGCAGACTGGAACGAAACGCAGTCGGTTTATGCGCAATACAACGCCGACGGCACGGTGAAATCCGCGTGGGCGTACACCTACGAGGTGTCGGAAGCGACGATTGACGGCTACTTCGGCACGCAGCATCTGCCTGCGGACTTCCCGCAGCAGCCGAGCGACTACTTCACAGACGCGGCACTGACCGATATCAAGGAGATTTATCGCCAGCCGCTGACGGACACGCTCCCTGAAGTGACCGAAAAGAACTACTACGTTGAGCGGTTCAACGTCAAGGTGGACAAGACTTGGGCGCGCTTCCGCGACAGGGATGAGCTGACGTTCTGCTTGATTCAGTCGAAGAGGCAGCTCACCTTTGACCGCAATGGCAACCCCATCAAGACGGCTGATCAGCAGTACACCTACGTCACGAAAAACTGGACGGAGGGCGGCGAAGAACCCGTCTGGGAGTTCAACAACCTGCCGAAGTACTACTTCACGGTGAACGAGAACGGCGAAGCGCAGAAGAAGCCGTACTACTACTACATCGTAGAAGGGTACGAAACGAATGGTGCGCTAAACCCGTATCTGTATCAGGTGAGCTACACAGGCGACGCTACGCTTGTCAAGAAAACAACCGGTGCGGTGAACCAGCCTGCGGACGGCGGAACGGCGAACATCCACGCGAAGAACCTGCCGGGGTATGAAGTGGGAAATCTCAACCTCAATTTGACGAAAGAATGGGTCAATGTCAACGAGAAGCCGGAAAAGGTTACGCTCAACTTGACTGAGACAACGCATTCATGGGATAAAACAAAAGGGTGGATAACTTATGCCCCCAATCCGAGTACCGTTGAAATAATGCCGGATGCGAATGGAAACTGGACGACAACGCAACAGCTGCAAGCGTACAATGTTGAGTATAATCCGGACGGCTCTATTCACACGGCGTATGTTTACACCTATGAGCTGACGGAAGACCCTGTGAGCGGTACGCTCCCCAGTTACACCTTCTCGGCGAACTGGCCGAAAGAAGTGGGCGACGTCCTTGAACTCAATTCGGCTGGCGAGCCAATCAAGGCAAAGGATGCGTTCAAAGCCTCTTCGTCACAAATGGAAGGAAGCTTCTTAGTCACCATCGCGGACGCAAGCGCAACCATCACCAACGTGCAGACCGGCAAGCTCAACATTGTGAAGCAGTGGGCGGAAGAAGTGGAGTACGACGGCGCACAGAACCCGCTGGACATCAAGCAGGTGTCGATTTCGCTCTTCCGCAACGTCTGGGGCGAAAACTGGACGGATTCGGACGGCGTGGTGCACTACAACTGGTGCTATGACCCCTTCCAGCAGAATTACGTCCTGTCGGCGGAAAACGGCTGGAAGCTGACCATCGACAACCTGCCGTTGTACGACACGACCCTCAATCCCGACGGCAGCCTGCGCAAGTACCGCTATTACATCCTCGAAAGCACGAGCGTCGGCAACGACACGCTGGACCGCTACACGCCGGTGATGACGGCGGATGAAAGCGAACTCGTCGGCTCGACTCTCTACATCACCTTCAAGGATACGACGGAAAACAACGTGACCATCACCAACGTGCCCAAGAGCATCAGCATTGTCAAGCAATGGGCGGACGCGGACACGTTCGGCGAAGAGGGCATGATGCAGGACATCTACCTTGAAGTCATGATGAAGTATCAGGAAGTCTACTCCACGCAGTGGAAAACGGAAAACCTGCTGGAAAAGAGCTACTTCAGCCTGAAGAACGTTATCTGCACGCCGAGTTCGCTCACGGCGGAGCTGGTGCAGATTAACGGCGCGCCCTACCTGCATGTGTCGGGGCTGGCGAAGGCGGATGAACCGTGGCGCGTGACCATCCGGAATCTGCCGGGCTACAACAGTGCGTCCTTCATCATCCGCGAAGTGGAGCTGGCGGGCTACCTGAACAACCTGCCGGACGGCAAGCTGGAGCTGGGCTTCAACGAAATCGGCACAATTACCAACACGCCGACGAAGCTGAAAATCACCAAACAGTTCAAGCAGGCGTATTTCCCCGTAGGCAGCGAAAGCGAACTGCCGCTGAATGTCCGCAATACCGTCGTGTACCTGCAAATCTGGCGCGAAAAGCGTGACGGCGCTGGTCTTACCCTATCCCAGGAACGCTACACCACGCCAATGCTGGGCGCGCTGGAAGCGAACATGGACGCGACGATCTTGCCGGACGGCACCGTGAAGCTGACGGTCGGCACGAATACGCCGACCGACGCCGCAACGCTGACGCTGACCCGCCTGCCGCGCTACTGGTTCGACAAGGATACGGGCGCAAGCGGCGAATGGTACTACTACGTCAAGGAAGTGGACGCGGAAGGCAACGAAGTTCATTCAGCTTCTGCCCCGACGAACGGCGAACGGCCGGAAATCAACCTGAACGTCAAGACACTCACCGTCACCAACACCCTGACCGACGTCAGCGCCCGCAAGGTCTGGACGTCGCTGGACAATCAGTTCACGCTGAATCCCGCGAACCTCCCGGACATCACGCTGACGCTCAAGCAGACCACCGCGGAAGCGGCGGCGGACGGCGACAAGATCATCGCGACCGTTACCCTTGGCTGGAACGCGGAAGCGGGGAAGGTCGTCGCGAAGAATCTGGATGGCTGGCAGTTTGGCGAAGTGGTTGAATACACCGCGCCGGAAGGCAGCAAGAACATCTGGTGGGGCTACAAGTGGTACAATCTCCCGGCGTATGACGCGAGTGGCAACATCTACCGCTACTACGCCAAAGAGCAGACCCCGGTGGGCAGCGGTTGGCAGCTGGTGACGGACGACCAAAACGCCACGAACACCGCGCCGATTCCCGCGAACAGCGAAAATCGCGTCTTCCAGATTACGAACACACCCATTACCTACACGCTGCCCGAGACGGGCGGCATCGGCACACTGCCGTACACGGCGGGCGGTCTGCTGCTGATGGCAGCGGCGGCATTGCTGCTGGGGCAGGAAATCAAACGCCGGAGGGAAGGCTGCTGAGCAGTCGGCAGCCCCCTTCCGGGGGATTCTCAATCCGTATACGCGGGCGAAAGCCCTTGTATAAACATGGGAAAAAAAACGACGGGAGGAGGAATGAAAAAAGCATAGCAGCTATACGTCAGGAGACCTCCCGACGTAGGCAACCCCGGTAATCCCCGCAAAACGTTTCCCAATGAGTGAAAAACGACAACGAAAAGGAGAAAAACCATGAAAAAGTTTTGGGCAATTCTGCTGGCCATGATGCTCGTGCTGAGCATGGTCACTGTCGCAGGCGCAACGGAAGTCACTACTACGCCGACTATCGACGCGGCAACGGCTACCATCACCGCGCCGAACAACGGACACACCTACGAAATCCTGCAGATTTTCAAGGGCGACCTGCACAATCGCGTGCTGTCCAACCTCGTTTGGGGCAAGAACGGCAAAGGCACGGAAGGTGAAGCTGTGCCGGAAACGAACATCAACGAGCTGAAGGCACAGGTGGGTGATACGGCGGTTCGTGAGTACATCGTCAACAACCTGCTGAGCGGCGAGACTCCGTTTGCTACCATCGGTAAGGTGGGCGAGGAGTTCGTAGCATCGATGCTTGTGCCTACCGGCTACTACCTGATTCGTGACAAGGCGAATACCCTGACTGGCACGAACGATTCTTACACCTTCTATATCGTGAAGATTACGGGGGATGTGACGATCGAGCCGAAGGCGGATAAGCCGTCGCTGATCAAGAAGATTCAGGACAAGAACGATACCACGGGCGAAACGAGCGGCTGGCAGGATTCCGCCGACTATGACATCGGCGACGCAGTGCCTTACCGCTTGACCGCAACGGTTGCTAACAACTTTGCTTCTTACAAGGGTGCGTACAAGCTGGTTTTCCACGATACGATGGAACCTGGTCTGACCTTTAACGAAAGCAGCGTGAAGGTGTTTGTTAACGAAGCGGAAGTTACGAACACGCTCTACACAGTTGCTAAGACGGACGACCATAACTTCACCGTGACCATCGCCGATCTGAAGGCGCTGACGTATGGCGAGAACGGGACGAAGGTTGCAGTCGGCGACCGGATTCATGTGGAGTTCACCGCAACGCTGAATGAGAACGCCTACATCGGGCAGAAGGGCAACCTGAACACCGGCTACCTCGAATTTGCGAACAACCCCAACAGTGAGCAGCCTGAAATGGGCGAAACGCCGAAGGATACGGTCATTGCATTTACGTATCAGGTCGTCATCAACAAGGTGAAGGAAGATAAAGAGCCTTTGACCGGCGCAGACTTCAAGCTGGAAAAGAAGATTGGCGCAGCCGAGTGGGTAGAAATTGACCGCAAGACGGGTACTACTGCGGGATCGGTTTTCACCTTCAAGGGTCTGGACGACGGCACCTACCGTTTGACGGAAACGGCAGTTCCGGGCGGCTATAATAAGATGGCGGACGTGATTTTCACCGTGACCGCGAACCATACGGTGGTGGTTGACAGCCTGAACGACTCTACCCGCTACACAGTCCTGACATCTCTGAACGGTACTGCGGAAAACGGCGTTATTACGCTGACTGAGCAGAAGAAAGCGGAAACCATTAACGATCAGGAAACGGAGATCATCGAGGGTCTGACAACGCAGGTCGTCAACAAGTCCGGCGCGACCCTGCCTGAGACCGGCGGCATCGGCACGACCATCTTCTACGTGCTGGGCGGCATGATGTTCGTGGGCGCGGCGCTCATCCTCATCGTTCGCCGCAAGGCCGAAGCGGACGAAATCTGATTTCTCTCCCGCAATTCGTTGAACATCCCCATGTTCTGATGAAACCCCTGCCGGGCGGTGCGCGCAATGCCGCCGCCCGGCATTCCCAAATGGGAAAATGAAGCATGTTTGCAGAAAGGAGGCGGCTCATGAAGCGCAATATGACAACCATTTTGCTGTTTGTGGTGCTGTTTGTGGGTCTGGCGCTCCTTCTGTACCCGTCCGTGTCGGATTTCTACAATTCCTTCCACCAGTCGCGTGCCGTAGCCACCTACAACACGGTGGTGGAGCAGGAGTCCAAGAAGGATTACGAGGCGGATTGGGCGGCGGCAAACGCTTATAACGAAAAACTCCGCGCACAGTCCACCGTTGATCGCTTGATTATGACCGACGAGGAGCGCGAGGAGTACGACGCGGTGATGAATGTCGGCGGTTCGGGCATCATCGGGGTGATTGAGATTCCGCAGATTGCCGTGACGCTGCCGCTGTATCACTCGACGAACGCCAACGTGCTTCAGGTCGCCGTCGGTCACATCGAGGGCACAAGCCTGCCGACTGGCGAACCGGGGACGCATTCCGCCTTCTCGGCGCATCGAGGGCTGCCCTCCGCCAAGCTCTTTACCAACCTTGACCAGCTCACCTACGGCGATACCTTCACCCTCCGCGTGCTGGACAAGGTGCTGACTTACGAAATCGACCAAATTCTCATTGTCGAGCCGCATGACGTCAGCGCACTGCAAATCTATGACGGCATGGATTTGTGCACGCTCGTCACCTGCACGCCCTACGGCATTAACTCGCACCGGCTGCTTGTCCGTGGACACCGGGTCGAAACATCGCTTGCGCAGCTATCCGTGCGCATCTCCGCGGACGCACTCGTGATTGACCCCTACATCGTCGCGCCGATTGTCGCCGCGCCGATGCTGCTGATTCTCCTCATTCTCATGCTGGTAACAACCAGCCCGAAACACAAGAAGCGGAAAGGAGCTGAGCGGTCGTGATGAGCCGCAAACCCTCGCGCCTGCTGGCGCTTGTCCTGCTGACAGCATTGTGCTGCCTTCTGCTTGCGCCCTGCGCGCTTGCCTTTGAACGGGTGGATTTGACGCACCCCTTGACGTTCGCCATTCAGGCGGATGACAACGAGGATGATGCGCACTTGCCCGGCGTGACCTTCCAGCTGTATCAGGTGGCGGACATGGATGCGGACGCTCGGTTCGCCCTGCGCAGCCCGTACAGCACCCTGAATATCGACATTAACGCGCTGAAGAATGCGGCGGACTGGGCAGCCGCGTCCGAAGCGATGAAAGCCCTCACCGCGTCCGAAACGCCTGATTTCACCGGCACGACGGACGAAAACGGCAGAGTAACATTTACGGGCCTGAACCCCGGTCTGTACCTTGTTTCTGGCACGCCGGTCATCATCGGCGGCTGGGCGTACAGCTTCCAGTCCTTCCTGACCTCTGTGCCGACGCGCAATGTGGACGACGAGTGGCAGTACGATGTCCTCTCCACCATCAAGCTGGAACGTTCACCCGCGCTGATTGACCTTGAGTGCGTCAAGGTGTGGGACGACGACAACCGCGGCACATATCGCCCTGTGCAGATTGAAATTCATCTGATGCAGGACGGTCAGCATATCGACACGGTGATTCTGAACAGCGAAAACAACTGGCATCATATCTTCAAGGATTTGCCGGCTGACCATGTGTACACCCTCAACGAGATTCTGGGGTCTGATGTGTACTATGAGCCGGAATATTCCATCGAAAACGGCGTGTATGTGATTACCAACCGCCGCACGGTCACGCCGACCCCGACCGCCCCGATTCCCGAAACGGGGCAACTGTGGTGGCCGGTGCCGATTCTGGCGGGTGCGGGCATGATTCTGTTCGTCATTGGCTGGATTCTGCACCGGAAATGGAGCCAAGAGCATGAAGAACCGTAAGGGCAATTTGCTGATGACGCTGGGGCTGGTGCTGATTTTGGCGGCACTGGCGCTGGTGGGCTACAACCAGTGGGATGCCAGCCGCGCAGGAGTCGGATGATGCGCTGATGGCGCTGGAGCAGATTCGCATTCAGCGGCAGATGGAATCGCAGCAGACCGCCGCACCGCCCGTAGTCACCGCGACGATGATGCCGACGGACACACCCGCGACGGATGCGCCGATAACCGACGCGCCGACGGCGGATGCCACTGCGGCGGATAACCCGGCAGCATCCACGCCCGCTGTAACTGACGCACTGCC
>OLRR01001772.1_pt1 | contig 12782 bp, 7 predicted proteins | sample 1671941 | NCBI WGS metagenome assembly OLRR01 (sample SAMEA3136628, study PRJEB25190) | human gut metagenome
CGGTTTCGCGGTCAGCAAGCGTGCCCTGCGTTTCGGCGAGGGTGGCTTCGGTGGACGCGAGGGTGGTCTGGGTATCCGTCAAGGCGGCGGCGGTCGTGTCCAGCGTGGTCTGCGTGTCCGCGAGGGTCGCTTCGGTGGACGCGAGGGTGTCCTTCGCGGCGGACAGGCTGTTTTCGGTGTCCGCTAAGGTGGATTGGGTGGAGGACAGCGCGCTCTGCGTGTCCGTCAGCTGATTCCGGGTGTCCGTCAGCGAATTGTGGCTGACGATGAGACCGGCGCCAAGTGCGATGGAAGAGACTGCCAGCACGATGGCGGCAATCATCCAGATGATGGTCTTTTTCCGGGCGGCAATGGGGCTCATAGCAATCCTCCTAACAAGCGACGAAAATGGGCAGAAAACTTCCGTTTTTTCCAGTTTACCACCATCGGGGGAAGTTGTCAATCTCGAATTTCGCGGAAGCACAAAAAACGCCCCTCCGCCGACAAAAGCAGAGGGGGCAGGGGAAGGAAAGATTATTCCTGCTTGAGCGCGTCGCGGCTGACGATGGTCATCGTGATTTCGCCCAGCGCAAGGCAGTTGTGGTCGGCACTGGCGTTGACCAGTTCAATGCCGTCCGCGGTGATGTGGAACAGATTCATGTTGATGCCGTGGATCAGGCAGAAATAGCTGCCCTCTTCCGGCATCGGGATGGGCGCGCAGGTCTGCTCGCCGACGGTGACGATGAGGTAGTTTTCCGCGTCCAGCGCGGTGGTGTCCGTGCCGGTCAAGGTTGCTGCGTCGGTGGAGAGCAGGTGCAGGAAGAGCATCGGTTCCTTCGCCGCCACGGCGTTCGCCGCGACACCATCCTTCGCCACCAGCGATTCCTTGATAATCGTAATCAGCGATTCGTTCGTGCCAAGGGCATCCTGCGTCAGCACCAGCACGTTTTCCGTCGCGGCGAGGGTGTTCTGCACGTTCGCCAGTTCGTTTTCCTTCGCGGTCAGGGCAGCCTGTGCGGCGTCGCGGTCAGCTTCCGCAGCGGCCTTGTCGTCCTGCGTGGCGGTCAGCGCGGTTTCGGCGGCGGTCAGGGCATCTTTCGTCGCGGTCAGGGCATCCTGCGCGGCGGTCAGGTCAGCTGCCGCGGCAGTCTGCGCGTCCTTGGCGCAAAGAAAAAACCTCCGAAACACAGCCGAGTTTCGGAGGAAGAAAGATGTATATATAGATGAAGTTACTTCTTCAGTTCAATCCCTTGCCCCTTCAGCCGCGCAACCACGCCGTCAACAACCGCCTGCACTTCGTCGCGGGTGAGCGTGCGCTCCGGGTGCGAGAAGGAGAGGCGAATCGTGATGGTTTTGCCGGTGATGTCGCTGTATGTGCCCAGCACGGTCACTTTCTGCACCAGCGGGGAGTTCTCCGCCTTCACTGCGTCCAGAATCGGCTGGCAGCGATTGACCACGAAGGTCAAATCCTGCTCCATGCCGGGGAAGCGGGACGGCTCGCGGTAGACGATGGGCGCGGGCGCGATGGACGCAAGCGCTTCCGTGTCGATTTCGGCAAACACAATTGCCGCCTTCTTGTCGATGTTCTTGCCGACAACCGGGTGCGCCACGCCGATTTCGCCGAGGTCAACGCCGTCCAGCACGATGGCGTTCAGGTTCTTCGGATGCTCATAGGAGTGGGTCGCGGTCATTGCGTGGAAGGACAAATCCTTGTGCAGGATGTCGCTCACGGCGACGCACAGCATGTCGCGCAGGCGGAAATACAGCGTTTCCACGTTATCGACCTTGCTGAAGAGCGTCACGCACAGCTTCTTGTGTTCCTTCGCCAGGTTGTTCTCGTCCACGCCATCGACGATGTGACCGATTTCAAAGATGCCGAACGACGGCGCATAGCCCGTGTTGCCCTTCACCTGGCACAGCTGGGTGGGAATCATGGAGCGGCGCAGCGTCTCGATGTTGGGGTTGGAGGCGTTGAGCAGCTTCACGTTGTCCTCAACGGCGATGCCGAGCTTCTTGTAGTCGTCGGCGTACTGCCAGATGTAGGAATGCACCTCGTGCAGCGAATAGCGCTTGACGAGGATGTCCTTCAATTTGTCCTCCACCGTCTTTTCGGTGGACATGCGAACCGGGTAGAGCGGGGATTCCGCCGTGTGCAGGTCGAAGTTGTCGTAGCCGTAAATGCGGGTGATTTCCTCGATGATATCCGCCTTGATGGTTACGTCCTTCGTCGCGCGCCAGGAGGGAACGTCCGCGGTGAAGGAATCGCCATTGCGCGTCATGCCGAAGCCCAGCGCGGTCAGCGTGTGCATGATTTCGTCGGAGGAAATGTTGATGCCGGTGTAGCGGTCAACAAACGCCTTGTCGAAGGACAATTGCACCTTCGGATAGTGGAAGGCGTACTCGTCGGTCAGGCGGGAGGTGACGCGCATTTCCGGGTCGTATTCCTGCAAAAGCTTGATGAAACGGGCGATGGCGACGGTCGTCATTTCCGGGTCAAGGCTCTTTTCGTAGCGGGCGGAGGCGTCGGTGCGGTGGGCGAGGCGGACGCTGCTCTTGCGGACGGACGCCGCGTCGAAGGTGGCGGATTCCAGCGTCAGGCTCGTCGTGTCATCGACGATTTCGCTGTCCAGACCGCCCATGATGCCCGCGATGGCAACCGGCTTGTCGCCGTTGCAGATCATCAGCGTGTTCGGGTCGATGGTGCGCTCCACCTTGTCCAGCGTCTGGAAGGTGAAGCTCTCCGGGAAGCGGCGGATGCGGATTTTCTCCACCTTGCGGCTGTCGAAGGCGTGCATCGGCTGCCCCATTTCCAGCATCAGGTAGTTCGTCAGGTCGGCGAGGAAGTTGATGTCGCGCATACCGCAGTAGTTCAGGCGGATACGCATCGCCATCGGGCTGACGTGGCGGTTGATGTTCTCCACCCGCAGGCAGGAGTAGCGCTGGCACAGCGGGTCTTCAATCTTCATGTCGATGGCGGGCAGATTGTTGTACGCCGCAAAATCCGCCACAGGCAGGGCTTTCAGCGGACGGCCGGACAGGGTGGAGAATTCGCGCGCCATGCCGTAGTGCCCCCACAGGTCGGGGCGGTTCGTCAGGGACTTGTTGTCCACCTCGAAGATAATATCGTCAATGGGGTAGAGCGCCTTCAAATCCGTGCCGCAAGGAACATCCTCCGGGATGACCATGATGCCGGAATTGTCGTCGCTGATGCCGATTTCCTTCTCCGAGCAGCACATGCCGTAGGACGTGTACCCGGCGAGCTTGCGCGGGCTGATGGTGATGTCGCCCAGCTGCGCGCCCACCTTGGCGAACGCGGTTTTCATGCCCAGCTGCACGTTCGGCGCGCCGCAGACCACGTCGGTCAGCTGCCCGTCGCCCGCGTCCACCTTCAGCAGGTGCAGCTTGTGGGATTCGGGGTGATTCTCTACGCTGACGATCTGCGCGGCGACAACGCCGGACAAATCCGCGCCCTTGTGGAAAATTTCATTCTCAACTTCCGCCGTGGACAGGGAGAACTGGCGAATCAGCGCCATTTTGTCAAGACCCGTCAGGTCAACGAAGTCGGAAATCCAGTTCATTGAGATCAGCATGTTCGTCTTTCCTCCGCATTACTCGTCGTCCGTGAACTGCGCCAAGCGCGTCAGGCTGCCGCTGTTCAGGTCGCGAATGTCCTTCACGCCGTACTTCATCATGGCAAGGCGCGTCATGCCCAAGCCGAACGCGAAGCCGGTGTACTGCTCCGGGTCGATGCCGCCGGCTTTCAATACTTCGGGGTGAATCATGCCGCAGGGGCACAGCTCCAGCCAGCCGGAATGCTTGCACGACGGGCAGCCCGTGCCGCCGCAGATGAGGCAGGAAATATCCAGCTCAAAGCCCGGCTCAACGAACGGGAAGAAGCCCGGACGCAGGCGGACTTTGATGTCCTTGCGGAACACCTCGCTCAGCATCGTTTTCATGAAGTAGATCAGGTTCGCGATGGAAATGTCCTTGTCCACCATGATGCCTTCCATCTGGAAGAACGTGTTCTCATGGCAGGCGTCGGTCGCCTCGTTGCGGAAGCAGCGGCCGGGGAAAATCGCCTTAATCGGCACGCCGTCGTTCACCAGCGCGTCGCGGTAGCGGCGGTAGATGGCGTTCTGGGCGGCGGAGGTCTGCGTTTTGAGCAGCTGCCCGTTGTCCAGATAATAGGTGTCCTGCATGTCGCGCGCGGGGTGGAACTTCGGAATGTTCAGGCTCTCGAAGCACTCGTAGTCCGTCACCACCTCGGCGTAATCCTCCACCGTGAAGCCCATCGACTTGAACACCTGCTCGCACTGGCGCTGCACCAGCGTAATCGGGTGATACGAGCCGCGGGTCATGTCCGGCGGCATGGAGATGTCAAATTCGGGCAGGGCGTTGATTTCGCGCTGCAATTCCTGTGCCTTGAGCGCTTCCAGCTTTTCCGCCAAGGCGACGGTGATGGCGGTTTTCAGCTCGTTCGTCTCGCGCCCGACGGTCTTTTTCTGCTCGTCGGTCAAGCTGCCCATACCTTTGAGCGCGTCGGTCACTTTGCCCTTGCGGCCGAGGTAATTCACGCGCAGGGCTTCCAGATCCACCATGTTGGCGATCTTCTTCAGCTCGGAATCAAAGCTGCTTTTCAGGGCTTCGATCTTCTCGTTCATTCCGGATGTTCCTCCTTACAGTTGGATGAAAAAAGCCCGTCCCATCGTTTGATGAGACGGACTGAATCCGCGGTACCACTCGTCTTGCGGCAAAGGAAAAAATCCCGCTGCCGCCGCTTGATGGGCGATAAGGCTGCCCACGCCGAAAAACTCGCGGGATGAAGGTTCACGCCGTGCGCCCTGCCGCCTCGCACCACCCGGCGGCTCTCTGATATCCTATTTCCTGCATTCGCCTGCGCCATCTGCTCGCGCCTTTTTCCTTCTGGCGTCCGCTCGTTCCACTTAGCGTAGCGCTGCTACGCTGCGTTTCACTCCCGTTAGCCAGCAGAAAAAATTCGCTTCGCATCTTGGCACATTCTCATTTGGAAATAGGAAGGGGACTTGCACGCGCTACTGTTTCCCGGTCATCGCTTCCAATATTTCGCTGACTTTCGTCGGCACGCTCTATCTTACCATAGGTTGAGGCGTTTTGCAAGGGGGCAAATTCGGAATTTGGAATGCGGAATGCGGAATAAAAGGCGCACGGAAGTGGAATTCTTTCCATATTTACAGCCTTACAGGCGAACAAACCGTGAATTTTTCCGATTTCTTATTTACAAGCCATTTTTTTGTGCTATACTGTAAGATGCGTTATCATGTAAAGCGCGATTCAGGCGCTTGCGTGAAAGTCCGCGCGCGGGAGGGACAAAATGCCCTCCGCACAAGGCGCGGCAGGGAACTTCGCGCACAAACGCGCGGAAGAAAGGAAAGGAAGCCGGATGAGCAACAGCCGTCCACCCTATGATGGCGCCGGGGACGCCGGACAGAATCCTCAGCAGCCTGGTTTTTCGCAGGGCAATTATCCGCCGGCGCAGGGCTATGCCCCGAATGGCGGCTACGTGCCCAATGATGCCTATGGTCAGGGCTACGCGCCGCAAAACGGCTATGGGCAGCAGCCCTATGGTCAGCAGGGGTATGCGGACTATCAACAGCCTTATGGTCAGCAGGGATACCAGCAGCCCTATGGTCAGCAAGGTTATCAGCAGCCGTATGGGCAGGGCTATGAGCAGCAGGGGTATCAGCAGCCATACGCCCAGCAGCCTTATCAGCAGCAGCCGTATGACCAGCAGGGGTTTGTGCAGCCCGGCGGGTATCAGCAGCCCTACGAGCAGCAGGGGTATCAGCAGGGGTACAGCCAGCAGAATCCGCAGGAAACGGATTTGCCGCCGGAGCAGCAGTACGCGCAGTACACCCCCGACGGTCAGCGCGTGTACCCCACGTCGGGGCGCAGCGGCTTCCGGGTGCAGCCGGCGGCGCGCAGGGAAATCCCGTGGGATACGATTGCCAAAGTATTGATGTTCGGCGTGCTGCCGATTCTCTTCATTTTGAGCATGGTGTTCGCGTGGACGGCGGTGAAGTGGATCGTCCTCGTCGGCGCGGTGGCGAGCATCGCCGCGATGTGGATCCGCGAGCTGGTCACGCCCAACGCGCGGCTGGTGCTGTCGCTTTTGCTGGCGTCGGCGGCGGTCGTCTGCCTCGTCAGCGCACTGGCGACGAACGCGTCGGACAATCAGAACCCCGCGCAGCCGAATCAGTCCGGTCAGATGCAGCAGGGGAGTACATCGGGCAATAACCTCGATGTCAACCTGACCGCGACGGACACGCCCAATCCCGCGCCCACGCCCACCGCGACGCCTGTGGATGACTCCGAGGAGTGCTACGCGCAGCTGCATTCCTTCTTCACGCTGTGGAAGAACAACGCCATCAGCCAAATGGTCAACCTGACGGCCCCGTCGTGGCGCAGCAGCATCAAGGGCGGCACGGACGCGGTGACGCAGAAGCTCTTCGGCGAGGTGCTGACCAACCGCACGCCCGTCAGCTGGGATTTTACGGCCATCACGGGCACATCGAACGACATTGCCCGCATGGTCACCGTGCGCGCCGTCATCAACAAGAACAACACCCTGGGCGAAAGCGTCTACCTGTGGAAGGTACGCATGGTCAAGGAGGACGGCGTGTGGTACGTTGACCCCGCGACGCTGCAAAGCAACGAGCAGGAAAGCACCGCCACCCCGACGAATGCCCTTGCGACGCAGCCCGTGCTGAACACCAGCCATCCGGACTTGCTGATTTACTACAATCCCGAAGGCGGAACGTACTACCACATTGACCCGAATTGCGAATCGCTCAATCCGAAATACCGCCCGCTGTCCGGCGTCATCAAGTGGTCGCAGATTGAGGATGACCCCTACGACAAGCTCGAACAGTGCAAACGCTGCGGCGCACCCCTGCGCGAAAAAAAGGACAACGCCAACTAAGTCAACATAGAAACCTACATATATTTAGGAGGACAACACGATGGACACCAATGCCAAGCTGTATCAAGACATGACGAAGATTCTCGTCAAGCGTGAGGACATCCAGAAAGCCGTTGCCCAGCTGGGACGGGAAATCACCCACGACTATCAGGGACGCGATCTGGTGATGGTCTGCATTTTGAAGGGCGCGAGCGTCTTCTTCTCCGATCTCATCCGCGAAGTCGATTTGCCCGTGACGCTGGATTTCATGGCGCTTTCGAGCTATCGCAACTCCACCAAGTCCTCCGGCGTGGTCAATCTGGAGAAAGACCTGTCCGTGTCCATCAAGGGGCGCGATGTGCTGATTGTGGAGGACATTGTGGACAGCGGCAACACGCTGTTCTACCTCGGCAAGTATTTGATGGGCCGCGGCGCGTCCTCCATCCGCATTGCGACGCTGCTGGACAAGCCCGACCGCCGCAATCCCGAACACAACCTGACGGTGGATTACCACTGCTTCAAGATTCCGGATGAGTTCGTCGTCGGCTACGGGCTGGATTTCGCCGAGAAGTACCGCAATCTGCCGGACATCGGCGTGCTGGACAGCCGCGTGTACGGCGCGGCGCACGAATAAATCAGCCGATTCTTCTCCCAATAAAGATAAAATTTTTGTAAAGATGGATTTTTCCGCACACGTCATTCGTCTATATGGGTATACGCCGCAACAGGCGGATGGCGCTGGAACGGAAGGAGGATGCTCGCATTGAAGAAGTCTCGCGGGATGTTCGGCTACGTCGCGGTTCTGCTGCTGATGGTGCTCACCATTTCGATGCTGTTCACCAACGGCTTTGGCAGCAATATCCGTGACCGCCGCATCACCTATCCCCAGCTGCTGACGATGATTGAGGAGGGGCAGGTTCGCTCCGTCGCCATCCGCGGCACGTCGCTGGTGGGCGTGACGACAACAACAACGGTCGCCGACGCGGATTTCCCTGACAAGAACTACGATTTTGAAACCATCATCGGCGCTGATTTCATCGTCACCGCGCGGCAAATGCAGGCGGCGAAGCTTAATAAGCCGCTGGACGAGGTGTCCGTCAAGGATTTGACGTTCACCATCATCTACCGTCAGCCGCTGACCACCCCGTGGTGGTATGATTTGATTCCGCTGGCAATTTCGCTGGTGCTCTGCGGCGTGATGTTCTGGCTGATTATGCGCGCGCAGACCGGCGGCAACGGCAAGGTGATGAACTTCGGCAGAAGCCGGGCGCGCATCCATGACCCGAACAAGAACAAGGTGACGTTCGCCGACGTCGCGGGCGCGGAGGAAGAGAAGGAAGAACTCAAGGAAATGGTGGACTTCCTGCGCAACCCCAAGGCGTACATTGACATGGGCGCGCGCATCCCCAAGGGCGTGCTGCTCATCGGCCCGCCCGGCACGGGCAAAACCCTGCTGGCAAAGGCGGTTGCGGGCGAGGCGGGCGTGCCGTTCTTCTCCATTTCCGGCTCTGACTTTGTGGAGATGTTCGTGGGCGTGGGCGCGAGCCGCGTCCGTGACCTGTTCGACCAAGCCAAGCGCGCTGCCCCGTCCATCATCTTTATTGATGAGATTGACGCGGTGGGTCGCCATCGCGGCGCGGGGCTGGGCGGCGGACACGACGAACGCGAGCAGACGCTGAACCAGCTGCTGGTCGAGATGGATGGCTTCGCAATCAACGAGGGCGTTATTGTCATGGCGGCGACGAACCGCCGCGACATTCTTGACCCCGCGCTGCTGCGTCCCGGCCGCTTTGACCGCACGATTCTCGTCAATTACCCCGATATGGCGGGGCGTGTTGCCATCCTGAAGGTGCACGCCAAGGGCAAGCCCCTTGCGGATGATGTGGATTTGGAGAATATCGCCAAGCGCGTGCCTTTCTCCACCGGCGCGGAGCTGGAAAACATCATGAATGAAGCCGCGATTCTGGCGGCGCGCGGGCGCTTGAAGGCCATCAATCAGCAGACGCTGGTGGAGGCAATCTCCCGCGTGCAGATGGGCCCGGAGAAGCGCAGCCACAAGGTGACGCAGCGCGACAAGCGCATGGTCGCCATCCACGAGGCGGGTCACGCCATCGTCGGGCACGTCCTGCCCAACTGCGACGAGGTGCACCTGATTACCATCGTCCCGCGCGGGCAGGCGGGCGGCTACACGCTGTCCCTGCCGACGGAAGAGGACGATTTGCAGACTTACAGCCAGCTGATGGACTTCGTGGCGATGGGGCTGGGCGGTCATGCCGCGGAGCAGCTTTATCTGGGCGAGTTCACCACCGGCGCAACGAGCGACCTGAAAAAGGCGACGGAAGTCTGCCGCCGCATGGTGACGCAGTTCGGCATGAGCGAAAAGCTGGGCCCGGTCTATCTTGACGGCGATCAGGAAGTGTTCGTCGGCATGGAGTTTGGGCAGAGCCGCGGGTACAGCGAAGAAATGGCGGCGCGCATCGACGCGGAAGTCAAGCGCCTGCTGGAGGAATGCTACCAGAAGGCGGTGGATGCCCTGAGCGCCAACCGCGACCGCATGGAGAAGCTGGTGGACGCGCTGCTCAAGTACGACACCATCAGCCGCCGCGAGTTCGTCACCCTGATGGAAACGGGTGCGCTGCCGGATATTCAGGATGCCGACACCCGCACCACGGGCGATGTGATGATGCAGGATATGGCGGACGAAAAGAAGAAAGAAAATTCCGAAAAGTCCGCCGAAACGCCTGAAAAGAGCGCCGAAACGCCCGAAAAGACGGCGGATGCGCCCGAAAATCACCCGGATGCCCCCCATGAGGCCTGATTTGCACACCCACACCACTTCCTCCGACGGGCTGCTTACGCCCGCGGAGCTGGTGGCGCTGGCGGACAAGCACCGCGTGACGCTCCTTGCCGTGACCGACCATGACACGTTTGACGGCGCGGCGCAGCTGCTGGGAAAACCCGCGCCGATGCCGATTCTGCAAGGTGTCGAATTGTCCCTGCGCGATATGCCCGGCCTGCACCTGCTCGGCTACGGGCGCGGGATGGATACGCCCCTGCACCGCAAGGTTCGGGCGCTGTCCCAACTGCGGCTCGGACGCGCGCGGCAGATGGTGGAGAAGCTGAACGCGCTGGGCTATTCGCTGGATTACGACGAAATCGCCCGCGAAGCCAAGGGCAGCGTCGGTCGGCCGCATATCGCCCGCGCGATGGTCAGCCACGGCTATGTGGTGGATACGCGCGAGGCGTTTGACCGCTTTCTGGCGGATGGCGCACCGGCCTATGTGGCGGGGGAGCGCCTGAGCATGGCGGAGGCGCTGCCGCTGATGCGGGAAAGCGGTTTCGTGCCCGTTCTGGCGCACCCGATGGAGCTGGAAAAGACCGGCGCGCTGCTGCGCCATCTGCTCGGCGTTTGGCAGGAGCAGGGCTTGCGGGGCGTTGAGGTTTACCACCCGTCCGCCGGACGCGCTACGCCCCTGCTGGATTTGACCGCGCGGCGCATGGGCTTTCTGGTCACCGGCGGCAGTGACTTCCATGGCGATGGCGACCGCCACGGCATGGTCGGCTGCACCGCGCCGATGTGGGCGAGGGCGGCAGATGATGTGGAGAAATTGCTGCAAGCAGTGGAAGCTGCTGAAATCATGTGATATAAGATGAAGAAATACCGAATTGCCATCAGAAAGGGGTGCTGAAACCATGTCCGAATTCAACGACAACAAGCAGCCGCGCCGCCGCCGCACGCAGCTGAACGCGGCGCAGTATGCCGGGCAGCAGACGCTGGACAACAGCATCCCCCTTATCCGCACGGAAGACGCGCCTATGCAGCCGACAAATCCGCCCATGCAGCCGATGAGTACGGCTCAGCCGATGGGTGCGGCTCAGCCGATGGGTGCGGCCCAGCCGATGAGTGCGGCTCAGCCGATGCGCCCGCAGGGGATGAATCAGCCGGGGCAGGGGAGCCAATATGCGCAAAGCGGGCAAATGCGCGGCTTCCACGGCGTGCAGGGGACGCCCATGCAGCCGCAGCAGGGCTGGAACAACGGCGTGCAGCCGCTCGATGCGGCGCACCAATTGGAGCAGTTCTCGTGGGGGCAGCATCAGCAAAGCATGAACACCGGGCGCAATCAGCCGATTCGCGGCGGGCAGATGATGCCCAATCAGCCGATGAATCCGCAGCGCCCGCAGAATCCGCCGTATCCGCAGCAGAATTATGGCGGATGGCAGCAGCAGCCGATGTATCCGGTGAATTTTCCGCAGTATCCGGCGAACGGCAATGGCGGAAACGGCGGCAATGGCGGCGGCAATCATCCGCCGGCGGGGCTGGGGGGCTTCAATCCGGAGCATCGCGAGCCGAAGAACGAGCCTGTCCGCCGCAAGCCGTCGGGGCAAAAGCTGCTCAAGCGCATCCTGTTCTGCGCGTGCGCGGTGGCGGTAATTTGCGGACTGGTCGCGGCGGGCGGCGCCATCAGCAATGCCATCCAGGAGCAGAACGAGCGGGAAGCGCTGGTCGCGTCGGTGACGGCATATGACGACAAGTACGTCCCGAACGTGTATGTGGACGGCATCCACCTCGGCGGCATGACCCGCGCGGAGGCGGAAGAGGCGGTCACGGCGCACGCGAATCAGCAGCGCGACGCGTGGAAGGTGCGGCTGATGTACGCCGGTCAGCTGGTGAGGGAAATCACGAGCGCCGACCTGAACATGACCGTCGATGTGCAGGAAGCCCTCGACGCGGCGTGGCAGCCGGGGCACACAGAAGGCGGCATTGACGCGCGCAAAGCCACGATGGACGCGCTGGCGGAAAATCCCTACGAGGGGTATTCCGCTACGCCCAGCGGCGACAATGTGGTGATTGACAACATCCTGCTCAGCATCGCGCAGCAGGCGTACATCCAGCCGGTGGATGCGCATATTATCTTCGATTACAACAATTTCAACAATCCGCTGACGATTCAGCCGGAGACCGTCGGGCGCTATATGGACACGACCGAGGCGAAAAATCAGGTGTACCAGATGATGTCGTCCCTGGTCAGCGGCGAGGTGGAGCTGACGACGCGCGAGCTTCAGCCGACCACGACCAAAGCCATGCTGGAGCCGCAGATTCAGCTGCGCGCGACGGCGTACACCCCGATTTCGACCACCAGCACGGAAGAGCGCAACCTGAACATTCAGGTGGCGTTCGAGCGCATCAACGGCAAGATGCTTGCAGCGGGTGAAACATTCTCCTTCAATACGGTTGTGGGCAAGCGCACGAAGGCAAACGGCTTCTATCAGGCGATTGAGTACGCGTATGGCGATCAGCGCATGGGCTACGGCGGCGGCGTGTGTCAGGCGAGCACGACGATGTATCTCGCGGCGGCGAAGGCGAACATGACGATTCTCAAGCGCGAGCCGCACTCTGACGCGGTGGGCTACACCGACTACGGCAAGGACGCGACGGTATCCGACAACCGCATTGACTTCAAGTTCCGCAACGACACGAACAGCACGATTTTCATCGTTGCGACGGTGATGAAGGACAGCCGCTACGACAAGTCGCACAAGGTGTGCGTGGTGTCGATTTACGGCGAGAGCCTCGGCAAGGGCGTGAAGTACGAGCTGGAGACGGTGACGGTGCAGACCCTGCCCGCCCCGACTGAGCCGGAATACCGCAAGGACACGAACCACACCTACGCCACCTATGTTGACCAAGAGTACACCTACCGCAAGGCAACCGACGGCTGTGTGGTGGAAAGCTACCTGGTGAAGTATGTGGGCGGCACGGAAACCGAGCGCAAGCTGATGTACACCGACACCTACAAGGCAAAGAGCGAAATCATCTACGTCGGCACGGTGGAGCGGACGGAAGAGGGGCAGTAACCAGAGGCTT
>OLRR01001773.1_pt1 | contig 12781 bp, 9 predicted proteins | sample 1671941 | NCBI WGS metagenome assembly OLRR01 (sample SAMEA3136628, study PRJEB25190) | human gut metagenome
TATTCACATTATACAAAGGAAAATAGGCTTATTCACTATCACTTCTGATAGTAACAGTAAAATTGTCCGATTTTGTTCCATATCAGGTCATTTCAGGGTTGTCACAATCAGTTTGCTTTCCAGAGCAGCCGCAATCAAATCCTCCTTACAACTATAACCCGCTTTCATTATCATTTCCTGAAAATTCCATCTGACACCTGCAGTTGAACAGTTCATTTCCCTTGCAATCTCCGAATAGGAAAAACCACAGATATAGAGTCTCAGCATTTCCAATTGTCTCGGGCTGATCTCACCGCTTGTGATCCAGTTCAACTCCGCATCTGGCGATACATCCGGAAAAACATGCTCTCCGCTCGCTGTCCGCCGGATCACATCTTTGATTTCTTCCTCGCCATGATCTTTGTACCAGAGACTATCTGCGCATCCGCTTTTGGCTCTTTCAAGCACCTTCGGATCAATCAGTGATGTCACGATCAGAATCTTCGTATGCGGGCAGGCTTCTCTGATGGCCTTTCCTGCTTTTAAGCCATCATGATTATGAAAAGTCTGAACATCCATTAAAACAATATCGATGGCAGAATAACTGCAGATTCCGACCGCCTCCTCCGCATCGGCGACTGTCTGAACATGTTTAAATTCCGGTTCCTGCGAAAGCATATATTCAAAATACTTCTGCATGATTTTCTGATCCTCCACGACAAGAACACGAATCATACAACTTCCCCCTTTCTGCAAAGTTTCTCTCTTGTTTTGCGCCTGATGATATCGCTCATTTGCCTGAATATCACTCCGATTGCCGCTTAGGCATACGCAGCCTCAGACAAAAGGCCGGTTCAAACACCGTCACCATCGTACATCCTTCTGACTCCAACGCCCTCCGAAGGGAGGACAGCCCTCCGCCCTCCCTGGCCTTTGGCTTCGGCAGTTCCCCATTATTCGTTATCCGGATACTGTATGCTTCTGAATCTTCCTCTATCGTCACATTCACGTCACTTCCATGCGCATGTCTGGCACAATTTGTCACACATTCACGGATAACACGATCCAATAACAGTCTGTAAGTCGAATTCTTCGGAGCTTCTCCTTCCAGATGAATCTCTATGCCGAGCTCCCTCGCATGCTTGCCTGTATTCTGATACAGATCTTCCAGATTTTCAACTGTCATATTGGTGAGAATATACACCTGCTCCTTTAATACATCCAGCTGTTTATTCATATGGCTCATATTTTCTTTATTCTCCAGTATTTTCCGGATTGTCAGAAGACTTCGCCCAAAATTATCATGCACCTGCATTTTCATCGCCAATATCTCCTGCTCCCGTATCCTCTCACCGATTTTCTCATACATCTCTTCCAGTTTTCTGTTGAGACTCTGCAGTCTTTCATTGTTGGCTTTGATTTTTTCATTATTGTAATAAAGCTCTGAAACATCAATGGCAATCGCCTGTTTATAGCCCGCCAATTCCTGATCCTTTAGCAGATATTCCTGAAACATCCATATTTTCCCATTTGGAAAACAAAACACACTGTCCGTACTGCTCATGGATACAACACCCTCTGCGATGCGGCCCGTATGCTGTAACGCCTGATGCAAGACATCGTAATCCTGCAGTTTCTCCCCCATCAGCATCCGGCTCACTTCCCACATCATTGAATTGCAGAGCACAATCCGGCCGAATGTATCCGCAAAGCATACACCGCATGGTGCATTATCAACCGCATCATTCACAGACCATTGAGAAAACAGCGTTTTCTCCCGTCTGCGTTCTCCAAGAAAATTCCAGATCAGATAAAGCATCAGTCCTGTGACCGCACACACAATCAGTACCATCGGTATATCCGGCAGCATGACATGTCGATTCATCCGCTTTCCTATACTGTAGCTATGGTCATTCTGAAATGCCGCCATCATAAAAAATGAACTGGCAAAAAGTATCACGGTTAATATAATTCTTTTCAGCCCCTCAAAACGCGTCACACGCAAAAGGATGAGCATCATTTCAAAAGCCATACAGATTTCCATCATGATCATCACACAATTCTGTATCCCCACACTGCTCTCTACGAAATTCGCCATCGAATCAGCCACTCTTTCTCATCTTCCTTCTGCACTTCTGTCCCTGAGCGTCCTGACAACAAGGTCTGAAGATCATACTCGGAATCGACATGTACAGAAATTACCAAATGTTCTTCCATCACAACAACACGGAAAAACATCATCTGCATCTTACCGAATAATTGCTCCGTCAGCCACTCGAAATAATCATAGCATTGCACGATCTCTGCGTCATGCAAAACAAGCGGACGGACATTAACATAGTACAATGCCCGAACCTGACAAAGCTTTAAAGCAGAACAGGATTCTGCCAGACTCTGAATCAGATCTTCTTCTGTCAAGCCCGCCTGACTGTCATTGTTCATCGTCAGAAGCAGGTTTTTGCGCCGCTTCAGATAAGTTCCGACCACAATCATCTGCGCAAGCAGACGCTCATAGACGTCTTTTGATTCAGTGACTTCCAGCTCTTCCATAAAATGCGTCATCAATTCCAGCTGTCCGGTTGTCTGACTCTGTATCAAATTCAGAAGTCTGTTCTGTTCTTCCGCTTTTCGTCTTTTTGCTTCCTGCTGATATGTCTTTTGTAAAAGACGTTTTCTCGCCTTTAATTCTTCCTGCTGCTCCTTAATATCCTCATACTGATCGGTCAACAACGAAATATCCTCTGTCCAGAACAAATGCCCACCCTGTACGAAAAGATGATTGATGCGAATGCCGTCCCGCATCACGAGCGATGCCATCAAAAGGCCCTGCCGTACTTCCTGTGTCAGATTCGGAAAAGTTCCGGACTGATAGTGGCGTTCAAAATTCGCATCCGTGATTTCTGCATTCAAACCGCCCGCTGCCTGAAACAATTCAATATATCTGTTATTCGTCTGAATCAGTCCGCATGCAATACCCCCCTGATAAATCGCTGCCATCAACAAACAGCAAGTCGCCGTCATATCTCCCGCAATCACTTTAATCAGCGGCAAACGGAGCATCGTACAGACATTCCAGACAAGCAGCAGAAATCCCGGAACAATTGGAAACCAAAACCATGTCTTACCCGGAATCCGGCTCTTACAGACCAGAACGACTTCCATTATAATCATACAGAACATCATCCATGCCTGAATGATGAAAAACACAAGCCCATAATGATATATCTCATTTGACAATAAAAAGCCTTCCGGAAAATAAAAAACTTTCTGGTGAAAATCATTCGTCAGTACTGCCAGAATCATGATGCTTGCAGGAATCAGCAGGCAGACCGTCTGCTTCTCCGTTTTCACTTCATCCCCCTCATCCATCAATAAAGCCGCAATCAACCCAAGCGTCGGAATCAGAATCATCGGGATATAATATAGATACCAACAGACACGTCTTCCAAACGAATCAACGATAATAAGATATTTAATCGTTCGTATCAGAAACCAGAAAACCATCAGACAACCGATCCAGATCAGGCACTTGCGCATTTTCGTTTCCACGACATGTTTATTCAGATAAACGACCCATGCACAGTACAAGCCAATATAAATACTGCTTCGACATTGTTCAAATAGATGACTCACGTACATATTCTCTGACTGCTCATGCCGACATAAGCTCGCAATCAGAACAAGACATGCAACCACCACATAGGACAGCGCTCTTTTCTTCTTGTAGGACATCGCTTATTCCTTTCTTGATCCGGCAGCAATGTGCATACCCATGATATATTTCATTATACTATAGTAACTGTGCAAATCCTATAGACAAAAAAGAATGTGCCGCAGCACATTCTTTTTTGTCTATCGACGCTCTGCTTATTCAAGAGATTGTGATGACCAGTAAGCTTTTTGGCCATTCGGATACCAGCAGCAATCTTTTGCATTCGTATTCATAAAATACGCATCCAGTTCATCACCGTACGCATCGATTGTTTCCTTTGTAAAATAAATCTGATGAATGCCCGCAAGCTTATCCTCCACAAAGGTCGGATCAAAAGACGGGAGTGCATCCGGACTTGTACACCACTCCATGTAAATGCCATCCACGTACGCACCATAGAAAACATTCGCACCCACTCGCTTTAATGTCGACGGCAAATATACATTCACAAAGCCGGCCTTCTCATCTTCCTGATAGACATAAGCTTTGTTTTTTTCATACTCTTCATCTGTCAGATACGTCACGTATTCCCCTTCAGAGCCATTGCCGCTGCCTGCAAAGCTAAATGCTTCATCTCCAATTGCTTCCACGCCTTCTGATACCCGGATGGTCTTCAGCTGTATGCAGCTATCAAAAGCTGCACCGACCTCTTTGACTGTGCCCGGAATCAGAAGCTCCCTCAATCCGGTGTAGGAAAAAGCGTCTTCTCCAATGACTTCAACATTTTTCAGATCAATTTCTGTCAAACCTTCCCGCTGTGAAAAAGCGCCGTCGCCAATCTCTTTTAAGCTCTCCGGCAATGATACCGTCAATGGTGTTGTCTCTCCAAAATCTGTTGAGGCAAAGTTGGAACCGAGCACTTCTGTTCCTTCACCGATTGTCAGATTTTCAACCTTAGCATAAGCCATAACAGCATCAATCGACAGATCACAGTTGCCAAGGAACTGAACCGTCTTAAAACCGGATTCCGCAAGCGCCCATGTATCAAACACAGCATTGCCTTTACAGATAAATGTAGCGCCGTCCATAGATGTATTCCTGAATGCATAAGCGCCTACAGCCACCGTACTGGATGGCAGCGTGATGTCGCCAAGTGCCGTACACCCATCAAATGCATAGGCAGCTATTCCTGTCAGACCTTCGTTGAAAACAACTTCTTTCAATGCCGTACAGCCCTCAAACGCATACGTGCTGATATACGTCACAGACGATGCAATCTCAACACGTTCAAGTGAGGTACAATCTTTAAACGCTTCTCTGCTGATGACTTCATAGCCTTCCGGGATAATGACAGATTTAATTTCTGTATGACCTTTAAACAGCGCATTCTCCATATCACTGATCGTCACATCACCGATTGTCTGCGGAAGTATCACTTCTTCTGCTGTTCCTGTGTATTCCGTAATGTAGCCAATTTCATTACATTTAAACCCGTCGGCATTCGTATATTTTAATTCCGGATCCTTAAAACCGGATGGATCAAGTCTGATACTGTTTAAGATATTGCTGATATTCTCATCATCAAGTAATTCCCACAGTTCATCTCCCACCAGTCCTCTGGAAGCCATTTCAACACACACAGCGTAGTCATCGGTAAACTTTGTATACAGGCGCAGATGTTCACTGGCATCCTCACCGTCCCCAAATGTTTTCACCGTCACATAATAATGAAGTCCGCCAAAATCCATTTCCTCTATATCATCCTGGCATAACGCTGCCGCTTCCTCTGGATCTGCCGGTTTCACGGCTGTGACAGACAGATAACCAAGTCTGTCTCCCTGGAAATTGGTACAAATACCGGTCTCTTTTATTGTATTGTTCCATCGTGCCGGGAATTCTGCACTGATTCCCACATTCTCTGTCAGACCGCCGCCTTCTGTCACCTGAAAGCTCAGATGATCCCAGATACAGCGCACAAGTGGATCTGCAAGTATATCCTGAATCTGTGTTTCTTTGTTAAGCCCCGTCAGTTCCAGCTTCAGACCGCCCCACTGACCGACCAGCGTATCACCATAATCGATCACCTGAAACGCCTTCGGTTCATTGTAGTACATACTCATCCCGCCCGGGTTGTCCATATTGAAATTCAGACTCCAGAAATGTGCCGCAAAATCCTGATACGGATCTTCATTTTCCTGAACATCTTTAAAATAAGCATGCTCCGGTGTGATCTGACTATCTAAATTACTGATTTCTATCTTTGTATTCTGCACATCCAGTGGCTTCAGTTCCAGTGTCCAGAGATTCTCCGGATCCGTAAAAAGTAAAGAAGTCCCTTTGTCTTCCGGATCATCTGCATCCTCCGGCAGCTGGATATTCAGATTACCGTATGCATACTCGTATGTACGGTACATAGCTTCTGTCTGTCTTGGCACATCCGGTCCTGTTTTACCACAGGCTGCCGATGAAAGTGCCAATATCGCGCATAAAAGAACAACTGCTGACCTTTTCATTTAATTTCCCCCTTTAAACATCAGAATTTGAAGCCGCCACCTCCATGGACACTACCAGAGGAGGATGTATGCGTACTGCTTCCGCCTGACGACTTATCGTTATCTTTCGGTTTCTCTGTTTTGACAATGTTCTGGTAAAGGAACCATTCCTGATTATCCACAATATTCATGCTGCCGGCTTTGACATAATCATCCGCTTTGGCCTGGAAACGCACCGTTTTGAGCTGTTTCTTCATGCCACCGACAATCACAAAAGCAATGATAAAACCAATGACAATGGCAACAGGAATCCAGATCAGAGACAACGGTTCCTTAGGAAGCGTGTCCGCATCATATGGCTTACCGTTTCTTGCCTGGGTGATAAAATCATCACACAGTGTGGCAAATGTGCGAAAGGCCCCCGCATAATCACCGTCCGCCAGCTCCGGCCGCATCTGCTGACCAACATATTGAATGCCGGCATCCGTGAAAACCGTAATGCCATATCCTTTTGTGGACATATAACACTCGCTGGACTTTAAATCAACAACAAGGAGCACACCGTCTCTTGTCTGTCCATACCCCATATCGGCTCTATCATAAATATCATCTGCATATTCTTCCACCGACGGAATATCTTCCTCTGAAACAATCAGAATCGCAATATCAAACTTCTGTCTCGTCCGGATCTCATCGATCATCATTTCCAGTTCTGTGACTTCCTGCTCATTCAGCACACCGGCCATATCCACCATACAGATATGGTCGCTGGCAAAACCATCTGTTGTTTCGGCTGCTGCCGGCATGACCAGACCGACGCATAACACAAGGACGAGTAATAGCATGCGTAATGTTTTCTTCATTCTGTTACCCTCCTCTTATAATAATCCAAATAGATGCAACAGCCAGATGACACCGTAGGACACGGCACTTATCAGCACAGTCAGGCCAAGCAGCCATTTTGTTGCCGCAGACTGATCAATCGGAAGATCTCCGACAAAAAGCCCCGTCTGACCATTCATCGCAAACAGATACTGATTGCCGTTCCATGTCGTATTCAGCAGCCAGACAGGGTAAAGCGCATACTGGGCTTTGCCGCCCCTGAACTGAATATTGCTGTTTTCCACATTCACTGAATCATAACCTTTGACCGTCTTCGCAAACGCTTCCTCTGTTGAACGTTTCACTCGGGCATTGACTCTGTCTATACTCTCCTCGGCAGTGACATCGTATTTGTTGGCCAGATAACCGGCGAGATACGCCGTCTGAAAATCCACCGCTTCTGAAATATCAAACGGTTCGATGGATTCCATCAGATCATCCGGCATCTTGGATGATCCGTCAACCGGAATATGTTCAAATCCAATGCTGCCACCACGATTTACAAGGAAATATCTGGTCTCTGTATAAATGTAACGACTATCACTCCATGTCCGGATGTTCGCCGCCTTGTAGCTGACCTGCGCATCCGCATCGGTATCAAAAAGCCAGAATGGCACATACACACCTTTAATCTCATCAATATGATTCTGGTCTTTGAAAACCTTCGGCAAAAGACGCTTCCCGGAAATATGTTTCATCAGTCCTTCTTTGGCTGCTTTCTTGTCCAACTTAAATGGGATAACCAGATCCGGCCTGAGTGCACCTGCAAATTTTCCCGTGAAAACAACCGGATTGTCACAAAACGGACACTTGGTTGCCGCCATCGTTGCATCTCCGACGATTTCTCCACCGCAGGACTGGCAGACATAGGTACTTAGTCCATCTGTCTCGCCTTCCTGCCATTCTCCGCCAGCTTTGGTTTCCCACTCCATGCTGTCGCTTTTGCCTTCCTTCAGTTGTTCATCCATCGCCTGCAATGTTTCCATCTCAAATTCCGAATCACAATACGGGCACTTCATCTTCTGAATCGTACTGTCAAAAGCGATTGCGCCGCCGCAGCATGGGCATTTATATTCCTGCATATTCTGCATACAATCACTCCTATCTATTATACCTGAATATCCGCATCATTGAACGGATCGCCGCATTCCGGACAGAATTTCGGCGGATGCTTTGGATCTTCCGGCTCCCAGCCACATTTATCACAGCGGTACAATGGTTCTTCTGTCGGCTTCTTTGCACCGCATTCAGAACAGAACTTTCCTTTATTGAGTGCACCACAGCTGCAAACCCAGCCTGTCGGCTTCTCCGGTCTCTTCGTACCACATTCCGGACAGAATTTGCCGGTCGCAACATAACCGCAGCTGCATGTCCAACTGTCTGCACTTTGCTGCTGAACCGGTGCAGCAGCCATCTGCTGCCTCATAGCCTCCTGACGTCTTGCTTCTTCCTGCCGTCTTGCTTCCTCCTGCTGTCTTGCTTCTTCCTGACGTCTTGCTTCCTCCTGCTGGGCCCCCATTGCAAACAGATTCTGCGCATTCATGCCACCGCCTGCATTCATGGCCATACCCATACCGATAAAACCATTCATGGCACCACTCTCATTGGCTGCAGCCGCTTTCATTGCATCAGCCTGTGCGCCAACCATCGTCGCAGCTGCCATCGTCGGATTCTGCAGCATCGCTGTACGCTGAGCCTGTTTAATCATCTCGGCATCCTCATCCGGAAGTGTCACCGAACCGAGAGCAATGCTGACGACCTTCAGTCCACGCAGTTCACCCCATTTGGCAGACAGCGTTTCATTCATCGCATCCTCCAGGTCTGTATTGTGTGTCACAATCTGGTTCGGACGCAGTTCCAGTTCAGAAAGCTTGCCAAAGGCCGGTTGAAGTGCACTGATAAATTCTGTCTTCAGCTGTCTGTCCAGCTCGTCTCTCGTGTATTCGTTCTCCACATTTCCACACACATTCGTATAGAACAGCAGCGGATTGCTGATCCGATAAGAATAAACACCCGAGCAGCGGACAGACACATCAATATCCAGGCCGATCTTGGAATCTACAACGCGGAAAGGAATAGGATTCGGTGTGCCGAACTTGTTGTCAATCAGCTCCTTTGTATTGAAATAATAGATTCGCTGATCCTTGCCTGTATCGCCGCCAAATGTAAAACGTTTGCCGACTGTCGCAAATGACGCCTTGATGCTGTCTCCAAGATTTCCTGAAAAAATACTCGGCTCTGTCGATGTATCATAAGTAAATTGTCCAGGCTCTGCACAGACCTCGACAACCTTTCCCTGCTCAACAATAATCATACACTGACCATCCGCAACAGCGATACCGCTTCCGTTAGAGATAATATTGTCATTGCCATGGACATTCGATGAGCGGACACCCGTTCTCTTCTGGCCTTTCTTTACCATCACACTCTTATCCATTGCGTCACAATAGAAAAACTCCTTCCACTGATCCGCCAATGTTCCTTCTGCTGCTCCCACAAATGCTTTAATTAATCCCATATGCTTTATCTCCTTTCATCATTCCCGATTTTTCGTGCTGTTGATGCAATTTCACTTCTTTCTACTTTCAGTATAAGAAAATATCGCTGTTTTTTCACTAACACTTTTGATAGTAATCACGTCTGCTCGCAATCTGATGCTCCTTTCGGACAGCCGGACATCAGATGTTTAAAACGATGTACTAGTACATCGTTTCGTAAATAACTATACCAATCGCGTAGGATGCGGATTCGAGTGTGCAGGTAAAAAACGCAGGCGTAGCGGGCTACGCTGAGGCTTTTCTACCTGTACAATAGGATTCGCAGGCAAGTGAATGGTGTAGTTATTTCGAAAACGATGTACTAGTTCCTATCTGGAATCAGCCAGCAATCATCGATGACATCATACACATACACAAGGTTATCTGACACGGCATAGTACTGCTCCCGGACAAACTGACCGTCATGATTCGTCCCCAATACAAATACGCGACACGGACGACCATCTATTTCTTCCATTTCACATGTGTCCATGATCTGCATGCCATTAGCGATGGCTTCTCGTACTTCCGGCACTTCGTTCAGTATTTCATAGGCGATATCCCCGTTTTGTCCGTCAAACGGTCCTATCTCACCCCCGTCATCCGGGAGCGGTTCATACACTGAAAAATCATAACAGCCTTCTTCTGCTGCCAGATGACCGTCCCTCAGGGAAATCATCGGACGGAACAGATGCATCGTTCTGCCATCAGAGACAATCAGCAGCACATCTGGAAAAATCTCACTGACATTGCATCGAAGAAGAATCGGTTCCCCTTTTTTTCCTTCATAAAGCGATGTCTCCAACTTGTCATCGTACTCTCCCATCTCTGACATTTCCACGCGGTAGACAGAGACAGACATTCCGGCGCGCGGCACGATGGCATAAACTTCTTCGCCTCCGCAGTCCACCAGATCTGCCTTCTCAGGAAAATCATACTGTACACATGCTTCCTGGCTGGCATATTGACGAATCTTCACCTCATCCGCCTCATAACTGATATACCCAAGGAAAGCCATCGCAATATTGCAATCATTCTCATGCATCTTGCCCTGAAGCTCATCCCATGCGGTCACTTCTGTCTCTGTCATCGATTCCGTTGACTGCATGTCCGCCGTTTCCGATGCATCCGTCTCTGTCAAAAGCTGTGTTGTCTCACTGCTCTGATTCGTCTCTTTTTTCAAAAATGCCTCCACTTTTGATGATACATCTTCCGACTCCCCATTTTTTTTCTGCGTTTCCTGCTCACTACCTTTACATCCGGTCAGCAACAAGAGTGCGAAAACAAAAATAACGAGCCATTGCACATTTTTCTTCATACAAATCCCCCTATCTTACTACCAGAATATAAAAGAAGGAAACCAATGTCACTATCTTAAGTGCTAGTGACCAAAAAAATGAACCATGTCATAATACAATCGGAATCATTGCGCCAACCGGCGCTGATCAAGCTGTCAAACGAAAGGAAGGTTGATAAAATGTTAAAAAAAATAGCAGGTGTTCTTCTTCTTGTCATCGGATTGTTTTTTGCCGTCTCCTCATTAAAGATGATCTTTGTGGATACACCGAAAATGAAAAGTGCACTGAAAGATGCCGTTTATGTTGGCCAGGGCGCGATCAATGATGCCAATGACGGCAAAATCGTCATCGTATGTGGGCCGTTTGAGCTGACAACCCCATCCTATGATGATGAACTTGGATTAACCATCGACAGCATCCGCACTTCACGTTCCAAACAGACAATGAAACTGAACAAAGCAACGAAAGCGACAAAAGCGAATGCAGAAACGCTGACTGAGGAAGAAAAACGCAACGGTGTTCTTGAATGGAGTACTGCTTATCACGACAAGACATTGACCGGAGAGGGCAAAATCGGCAATTATACGCTTTCACAGGATTTTATCGATGCCATCGTACTCAATGGCACATGGCATGATTATGACCGTTCTGAATTAGAAGCCAGCGGTTATGTCTGGGTCACTGATGCCAATTATTCACAAAAGGATTTCATAGAACCGCTGAGTCAGACACAGAGAAACTATAAAGAAAATGATTATCGCTATTTTTATGATGGTGCGAATTTTAAAACAGGCCAGACCGTTACTGCCATCGGTATTCAGAATGGCGATACGCTCAATGCAGTCGCCGGCATCACAAATAATCTGATGGAAAACGAACTTGACCGTGAAACTGCCATTGCACAGGGTGGGGTGCCAGGTTTGGGAACATCTGTTTTTTCCATTATTTTTTCACTCATCCCGCTGTTAGCCGGTGTTGTTTTATTATTCACTTCAGGCACACGTAAACCTTGATGGACAGGTCTTGTCCGCATCAGCTGACATAGACATCTGACTTGTCCATCTATCAAAAAAGAAAACAGAGGTGAACCAATGACTGTAACATGGACAGACGCAATTGTCTTCGCATTCGCATGGTCATGCATATGGGGATCGTTGCTGGTCTCCCATGTCCTGGATTGGAAATTCGAATGGATGCAGCCAAAACTATGGTTCCTTTACGTCAAAAGGAACCTTGCCCATTCAAAAGAAATCTTCTTTAAATGTTCAGAGCTTCCAAATAAAATTCACAAACCATTCGAAGACTTGATTAACGTATTTGAGACCGGGAATCTTCAGTCACCGGATTTGCGAATGGATCAGTCCTTTCGCCGAAAATTTGAGCACGAGATCCATCTGCTGAAGAAAAATAACCTTCGCCGTGAAATGCGTATGGCTTATCTCAAACTTCCGGAAGAGTATATCAAAAAGAACGACTTCAAACACTGGAGCGATGCCGGCCGGGAATGGCGTGAAGTCGTCCTGCAGGGCACTATCCTGAACAGATATCTGGACAGAAAAAACAATCGAATCCTTTACGAAGATTTTTTTGCTCATGGTGCGGTCTTGCTCCGACAATCCCGGCATATCCGCCACAATGAGGCCGGCAGCAAAAACAGAAATGATGAGCAGATTTTTTATTCACAGTATACGAACGTCATCTGTCCAAGCTGTGGGGCCACTGTCACACTGACAAGCGACGAAGATCACTGTCCTTATTGCGGCGGCTATATTAAGAGTGATTTCTTTGACTGGCAGACGGAAGAATTTTTAATCTACCGGGATTATAACCCGAATACAAGAAATTTTAAATTAACCGCAGCAACCATGATTGCTTTCTTCATTCCTGCGATCCCGTGTTTTCGGTTTATTCTACCTCACAGCTATTTTCTGGCCCTCGGCA
>OLRR01001786.1_pt1 | contig 12724 bp, 10 predicted proteins | sample 1671941 | NCBI WGS metagenome assembly OLRR01 (sample SAMEA3136628, study PRJEB25190) | human gut metagenome
CCTTAACCACCGTACCCGGGATGGGGTTCAGGCTGGAGAGCACCTCCAGCTCCACGTTATACTTCTTTGCCAGCTCAACACTGCGGTTGTTCAGCACCTGTGCGCCCAGGGATGCCAGTTCCAGCATCTCGTCAAAGGTGATCTCGTCCAGCTTGCGGGTGTTGCGCACCTTGCGGGGGTCGGCGGTGTAAACGCCTTCCACGTCGGTAAAGATCTGGCAGCGGTCAGCGTGCAGGGCTGCTGCAATGGCCACAGCACTGGTGTCGGAGCCGCCGCGGCCCAGGGTGGTGATGTCATCCAGCTTGTTCAGGCCCTGGAAGCCCGCCACCACCACCACGCGGTTGCGCTCCAGCTCGGAGGAGATGCGCTCGGTCTCCAGGCGGCTGATGCGGGCCTTGGTGTAGGCACGGTCGGTGCGGAAGCCCGCCTGCCAGCCGGTCAGGCTGATGGCATGGCAGCCCAGCTCGTTCAGCGCCATGGCCAGCAGTGCGATGCTGATCTGCTCGCCGGAGGCCAGCAGCATATCCATCTCACGCGCCGAGGGGTTATGGGTGATCTCCCCTGCCTTGGCGATCAGGTCATCGGTGGTGTCGCCCTGTGCGGAGACTACCACCACTACGTCATTGCCCGCGTTGTGGGTATTGGCCACGATCCGCGCAACGTTGAAGATACGGTCACGGTCCTTTACGGAAGAACCGCCGAATTTCTGTACGATCAACGCCATATCTTGTCACTCTCCTCTTTAACGCCCCGCGCTTGCGGGGGGCTTGCCGGGCGGAAGCGTTCTTGCACTTCCCTTACCCATTTATCATTCCACGGTTGCGCCGGTGTTATCGGCATCCAGCTGCAACAGTGTAAATGCTTCACATCCGTCCAGACCTTCCAGCAGCTCCAGACCTTTTTCCAGCTTGGAATAGAACTTTTCGGCCTCGGCTTTTTCTGCCACTGCCATGACCGTGCTGCCTGCACCGGACACATACACGGCCTTTGCGCCGCACAGCCGCGCCATGTCGAACACCTCGCGGGAGCCGGGCATCAGGGGCATGCGATACTGCTGGTGCAGCTTATCCTCGGTGGCAATGGCCAGCAGGTCGTGCCGCCCCTCGCAGAAGGCTGCAGGCACCAGCGCCGCACGCGACAGGTTATACACCGCGTCCTTATGGGATACCTCTTTAGGCAGGGCTGCGCGGGCTGCCTCGGTCAGCAGCTTGTAGTCCGGCACGATGGCAGCAAAGCAGAGGCTTTCATCCACATTCCGCTTGACCGAATACACCTTGCCGTCCTCGAATACGCTGCTGGTCAGGCCGCCCAGCAGTGCCGGAGCCACGTTATCGGGGTGTCCCTCAATGGCAGTTGCCAGCGTGAGCAACTCCTGCGTGTTGAGCACATCGCCCAGCATCCGGTTTGCGCCCAGCAGACCCGCGATGATGCAGGCTGAAGAAGAGCCCAGACCCCGTGCCATGGGGATGGGGTTCGTCTGGGTGATCTTAAGGGGCGGGATCTGCTTGCCAACCTTTTCGAACAGACCCTTGGCGGAGCGGTACACGAGATTCGACTCGCCCCGGGGGATGCGGGTGCCGTCCGATGCCGAGATCTCCAGCACCTCGCTGTCCTCAAAGGTGACCGTGTTGTACAACGTAACTGCCAGACCCAGCGCATCGAAGCCGGAGCCTACGTTAGCGCTGGTGGCAGGGACCGAAACCTTGATCTTCATTGCCGCAGTTCCTTTCCGTTACACTTCCTCGGGCAGACGCTTGAGCACCAGCTTCACGCTGCCGCCCACGGCCTCCACCTTGCGCGCGGCCTCTGCCAGCGCACGTTCATCGGCGCGCTTCACAAAGTAGGCGCAGCCCTCGTACCGCTCATCCACCACCTTGCCGTAGCCGTAGATGGCCTCCACCACAGCGGGTGCAATGCCCGCCACACGCACATAATATGCAGCAGGAGCCGGGTCGGTGAGCATGCCGTCCACCGGGTCCGCAGGCTGCCAGAACAGGCTGTCGTGCACCTGTGCGCCGTTTTTCAGCGCATCCACCACGTCTGCCACCACAGCGCTGGCGGTGGGCAGCTTGCCTGCGCCCTTGCCGTAGAATACCACATCGCCCAGCATATCGCCCTTGACCAGCACCGCGTTGAACACATCGTCCACGCTGGCCAGCTGGTTTGCCTTGGGCACCAGACACGGCTCTACACCGGCGGCCACGCTGCCGTCCTTGCCAAGCTTCATCCATGCGATCAGCTTGATAACGCAGCCCAGCTTTTCGGCGCTGGCCACATCGGCGGCGGTAATGGCGCGGATGCCCCGGGTGGGGATGTTCTGGGGGTAGATCTGGTGGCCGCACACCATGGAGGACAGGATGGCGATCTTGCGGCAGGCGTCGCGGCCGTCCACGTCATCGCTGGGGTCCTTGGTCTCTGCGTAACCCAGCTCCTGCGCAATTTGCAGCGCATCCTCAAAGCTCAAGCCCTCCCGCACCATCTTGGTGAGCATGAAGTTTGTGGTACCGTTCACGATGCCCTCCACCTCGGTGATGACGTTGGCCGCCAGGCACTGGTGCATGGGGGTGATGATGGGCGTACCGCCGCCCACAGAGGCCTCGAACAGGAAGGCGCAGCCGTGCTCCTTGGCCAGTGCCAGCAACTCTGCGCCGTAGGTGGCCACCATCTCCTTGTTGGAGGTGCACACGCTGCGGCCGCTCTCCAGACACGCCTTGACGTAGGGGTAAGCAAAGCGGGTGCCGCCGATGGTCTCCACCACCACCCGGATCTCTGGGTCCTGCAGGATCACGTCGATATTCTTGACCACCAAAGGCTCCACCGGGTTGCCGGTAAAATCCTTCGGGTCCAGAATGTATTTTACCTCCACCGGTTCGCCAGCCCGGCGGGAGACGCTTGCAGCATTGTGGCACAGCACCTCGTATACGCCGCTGCCCACCGTGCCAAAGCCCAGAATTGCAATTTTAGCCATACTCTCTTTCCCTCGTTTCCTGTTTTGTTACAGGTTATACCCGCAGCGCACACTCACCACCATGCGCTGGCGCGAAAGCTTTTCGGTCAACTCCTCCGGGGACATCTGCATGGTATCGGTGCGGATGGTGACCGCCACCAGCGCAGCCCCATTCTCCGGGGTGGACTGGTTGATGGTCACAATACTGGCACCTGCGGCGCTGATGCCGGCCAGAAGGCTTTGCAGTGCACCGGTCTCGTCCCGCAGGGTGGCCATGACCGTGATGACCTCACGGCCGTTCTCTGAATCAAAGATACAATCCTTATACTTATAAAATGCACTGCGCGAAAGCTCTACGGCGCGGGTCGCAGCCGAAATGCTGCGGGCTTCGCCGCTGGCCAGCAGCTCCTTGGCGCGTACCACCTTGAGAAAAACCTCCGGCAGCACCTGCGCATCCACCAGATAAAAACGGCGTTCCAACTTGTTCACCTCTCAAACACAAGTGTTCTTGTAGAAAATATAATAGCATCCGAACCCCTGCAATGCAAGAGCCCGGATGCTATTTTGTCACTTTGTCCAGTTTTGTCTTGTGAAGTGCGCCCTGTCCTTGCCGGATTTTTCAGCAAAGGGGTGAAAAAGTACGATTTTTGTCCTTATTCCGTGTCCAGTGCGCTGGTATCGGTGGGGATGACCGGCTGGGTGGGCACAGCATCGTCTGTGTTCTCGGCAGGGGCAGCAGCCTGCGGTGCGGCATGGGAATAGGTGCAGGTATCGGGCAGGTCATCGGCACGGTAGTAGCCCACGGCAGTGCTCGGGCAGCCTGCACCGGCCAGCAATCCGCTCTGGGTGCAGTAACGGCGCTCCACCACGCCTGCGGAGGTGGGGAATGCCTTATAGGGCAGGTCTGCCTGTGCCTGCTCCATCAGTGCCTTCCACGCCATAACACAGGTGCGGGTCTTGGCCTGCTGCTTGGACAGAGTCTTGGTCATATCGTAAGGTGCATCATATCCCCACCACACAGCGGTGACATAGTAGGGCGTGCCGCCCACGAACCACAAATCCTTTTCGTCGCTGGCAGTACCGGTCTTACCAAAGGCCTCCATGCCGTTGGAGTTGGGGTAGCGGCCGCTGGCAGTACCTACGCTGGAGAACAGAACGTTCTTCAGCAGACGGTTCATGACATAAGCGGTATCGGGGGTCAGTGCCTGATAGCTGGTGGCGTTGTTTTCCAGATAGATGTTGCCGTCCCGGTCCAGCACACGGGTATACAGGTGCGGGGTGGTGTACTCGCCGTCATAGAAGATCTGGAAGGCTGCGGCCAGCGCCATGGGCGTAACACCCTTGGTCTGGCTGCCCATGACCATCTGCGCCAGACCCACATCGTTGGTGGGGTCCAGCGTATTCAGTTGCAAGGTGTTGTAGACGAAGTTGAAGATATTGCTTGCGCCCACAAGGTCGCCCACGCGGACTGCGATGGTATTCAGCGAGCGGGCAAGGCCGTTCCACAGCGGGAGATCGCTGCCGTCGCCATAGTTGCCGCCGTAGTTGCGCGGCCAGCTGCGCCATGCGTTGGGGTAAGCGCGGAGCTGCTTGTCGGAGAGCCCCATCAGGCCATTCTTGCGGCAGTAGTCCTCGTCCCGGATGATCATATCCTGCTTCTGATACAGGGGGGAGTTGTTGAGCATGGTGGACCAGTTGACCAGACCGTACTCAATGCCCAGTGCATAGGCGCCGATGGGCTTGATGGTAGAACCGGTCTGCCGCTCCACATTATAGGCGCGGTTCAGGGAAAGGCTCTTGGTCTTTTCGCCCAGACCGCCCGCAATGGCCAGCACGTTGCCGTCATAGTCCAGCGTGACCATAGCAGCCTGCGTGCGCACGTTGCGGTAATAGTAGACGGTGCCATCTTCGCCGGTGCGGGTCTTGGGGGTACCGTCTTCGTTGAACACCTGCACATCATCGTCCGAAATAGAGGTGACCTCTTCCTCATGCCAGCCCGCCGGGAAGTAGGCATCGTCGGTGTTCAGCATCAGGTTTTCCATCTGGGACTGCAGCTTGGTGTTGACAGTGGCTTCAATGGTAAAGCCGCCGGTGTAGAGCAGCTTCTGCGCCTCGGACTCGCTGATGCCCTCCTTGGTCATGATGTCCTGCACGACCTCATTGAACAGTGCATCGGTGAAGTAGGAGGTGACGGTGCTGAGCTTTTTGCCGCTGTCTTCTTCGGCCAGCACAAGGGGCTGTGCAGCGCCGTTGCGATAGTCCTCCTCGCTGATCACACCCTGCTGCCACATATTGTACATGATGAAGTTGCGGCGGTTGATCAGGTTTTCGGGGTTCGTATAGGGGTTATAGTTGGTGGGGTTTTTTGTAATGGAGGCAATGGTAGCGCACTCCCACAGGCTCAGCTGGCTGACGTCCTTGTTGAAGTACTCGTTGGCAGCCGTCTGCACACCCTGAATGGTGCCGGTAAAGCTGATGGTGTTCAGGTAAGCCTCCAGAATGGTCTCCTTGGAGTAGCTGCGGCTCAGGCAGAGGGCGCGGTAGATCTCGCGCACCTTGCGCAATGCGCCATCGATACCGCTGGCGCTGTTGTCATCGGTCAGGTTCTTGATGAGCTGCTGTTCCAGTGTGGATGCGCCCTGCTTGGAGCTGTAAATGGGCAGCAGATACTCATTGATCATTGCGCCGATGGTGCGCTTGAAGTTGACGCCAGGCTCTGAGTAGAAGTCCTTATCCTCGGTGCAGATGAAGGCATACTGCAAATTGGAGGGGATTTGCTCAAGGTCTGCCCATACGCGGTGGCTGTTGGAGGAGCGCAGGGTGGCATACTCCACCTGTGCGCCGGTATCCGGGTCGGTAGCTACCACCATACTGGACTGGCTCAGCTGAATGTTGTCCAAGTCCAGCAGGTCACCGTCGTTGGCAGTAGCCTGCACCACATAGAACACCATGCCCACGGCCACCACGCTGCCCAGCATAATGCCAAGGCAGAGCACCGTAGCGACGGTGCGGCCGATGAACCGCAGAATGGGATGCTTGCTCTTTTCCTTCGGCGGCTTGGGGCTTTTGGGTGCCTTGGGCGCGCGGGTACGGTTTTCCGCTGCGGAGTGTACCTCGCGGCGGCTCTGGGAAACATTGACCTTACGTCCCACCGGGCGGGCAGGCTGCTCCTCGCCGCCCCGGTGGATCTTTCTCATCTCATTGTTGGAGATAGGGATCGCCTCCTGACATTTCAAGACTGTTGCCGGGCATAGCTGCACCGGGCTTTATCCACATCGTTTGTGACACGAAATTTCAAACTGCAATACCATATTATAACACGCAAGCCCCAGCCGGGCAAGAACCAATCTTTGCGCGCTGAGCAGATATAAATAGTATAACACACTCTCTTGTGGAAAGTACAGTATCTGCGTGTGAAAATTGTCTGCTATCCGCCAAAACGGGGCATACTTACCGGGGAAGGGAGTGTTTTTTATGCGCAAGCTGTCTGTCTGCCTGTTCTACGGGCTTTGCGTATTCACCATTGTATTCAGTCTGTTCTGGATGGCGCTGCCAAGGCTGCCGCTGTCCCAAAGCCCCGCCGGGTCTGAGACCGATCCCGCCTCTCCCCTGAGCCTTGCCGCGCAGGCAGTGCCCCAGACGGACACCGCCCGCTACTGCCTGCAAGACAGCGGCGGGCGGGTGGCGGTGTACACCTGCCGCGCCGACGGCACCCCGGGCACCCTGATCCGCGTGACCGGCATCTACACCAATCTTCTGCCCGAAAACGACGCCTTACGCATCAAGCGCGGGCTCGTGGTCAACAGCCCCCGGGAACTCGACCTGCTGCTGGAGGATCTGGGGGAATAAATGCAATGAGCCGCTGCACGATATGCAGCGGCTCATTGCATTTATATGATTCAGGCTTCCATTTCTTCCAGCGGCACAAGGTATTCCTTGCGGCACTGCTCGTACTCCAGCATGTAGTCCTTGCTGGGGTTGTGGTGCATAATGCTTTTCAGGGTGTGGGAGTCGTAATCATCGCCAGCCTCCATGCCCACCATGCGCACTGCAATGTTGGAGCAGTGGTCGGAGATACGCTCAGCGTTGTTCAGCACATCAAGGAACACCACGCCAGTGTCGATGGAGCAGATCCCGTCCTTCAGACGGAGGATGTGCTGGTCGCGCAGGCGCTCCACCATCACGTCAATGATCTCCTCCAGCGGCTCCACCTGTGCAGCCTTCTGGACATCATCGTTTTCAAAGGCCTCGTCCGTCAGAACCAGAATGCGCTCCAATGCGGCATCCAGCAATTGCAGTTCCTTTTTGGCGCTCTCGCTGAAGCTGGCTTCCTTGTCGTACAGCTCCTCGGCCTTTTCCATGATGTTCACGGCATAGTCGCCAATGCGCTCGAACTCGGTAACAAAGTTCAGCAACTCGGTCACCGCGTGGCTCTCGTCGTCGCCCAGCTCCTGATCGGTCAGCTTGATCAGATAGTTGGTGATCTCCACCTCCATGCGGTCGATCAGGTTCTCGCGCACCTTGATGGCGCTCACGGTCTCCTCGTCCATCTTCAAAAGCAGCGGCGCGGCCAGACCCACGTTGCGGGCGGCGCGGCGGGACATCTTGATCACCGCATTCTTCGCCTGCTGCAAGGCCACTGCCGGGCTCTTGTACAGACGCTCGTCCAGCACCGGCATGCTCAGCTCCTGTGCTTCCTCCACGCTACTGGGCACCGTGAGCATCGCCAAGCGGCTCAGCACTCCGCTGCAAGGCAGGAACAGCAGCATGGCGCATACGCTGGACAAGGTATGGATGTTTGCAATGGAGCTCTTGTTCATCACATCGCCCCACATGGGGATGCCGATGGTGAACTGCACCGCATAGATCAGCGCCAGCAGGATCACACTGCCGATGACGTTGAAGTACAGGTGGATGAGCGCTGCCCGCTTACCATCCTTGGAGGAGCCGCCGATGGTGAGCAGCGGGGTGAACGCCGTACCGATATGTGCACCCAGAATGATGGGAATGGCAGAGCTGAAGGTGACAAGCCCTGTGCTGGACAGTGCCTGCAGAATACCCACCGAAGCGGAGGAGGACTGGATGATCACGGTGACCACCACGCCCACCAGAACGCCCAGAATGGGGTTGGTCATGGTGACGAACAGATTCTGAAAGACGGCGCTCTCCCGCAGGGGAGCAACGCCGGTATCCATCAGGCTCATGCCGGTAAACAGAATGCCGAAGCCCAGCATGATCTGGCCGATATTCTTCTTTTTGGCATTGCGCAGGAACACATAAAAAATGCAGCCAATAAACGCCACCACGGGGGCAAAGGTCTTGGGCTGGATCAGGGTCAGCCACAGGCTGTCGCCTGAGATATCCGCCATGCGGATCAACTGACCTGTTACCGTAGTACCAATATTTGCACCCATGATCACGCCTACCGACTGCGTCAGTGTCATGATACCGGAGTTGACCAGACCGACACAAATAACCACCGTACCAGCCGACGACTGGATGACGCCGGTGATCAGTGTGCCAAAGATCACGCCTTTAATGGTGGAGGAGGTAAGCTTTTGCAATACGCCCTGCATCTTGCCGCCTGCCAGCTTTTCCAGTCCGGCGCCCATGATGGACATACCGTACAGGAACAGCGCAATGCCGCCCAGCAGAGAGGTAATGTGTGTGATATCCATAACGATACTCCTAATATGAAACTTCCCTTTTAATCCTTTACAGCACACAGCTGCCGGAACCTTGCACGCGCAACGCCTGCCCTGTTCCGGAAGCCGCTTACTTTTATTATACCATCAAAGGGGGCGTCTCAACAAGGTTTATTTTACAGGAAAGTTACTTTTTTCACACATTTCGCAACATATTTCCGAGCAGCAAACAAAAAGCTTTCCGTTATTTTACATATATTTTACATTATGATCTCCCGGATGCGGTATGCCGCCGCTTACCCGGCCAACTCCTCCATGGCCTCCCGCACCGTATCGGCCGAAAACAGGAACACACCACTGCCGGTGTATACCTCCACATGACTGCCCACATAACGCAACTCAAAATCCTTCATGGTGTTTCCCTCCTGTGTTTCTGTTTTGTTCCGGGGCTTTCCCGGTGAACACAGTATCGCATAATTTAGATACCATAAAAAGGACTTTCAAAGGTTTTTGCGGATTTTTTGCGTAAAAAACAGCGTATGCTCCCCAGTCTGCTCACGCTGTACACGGCCATTTTCCTCGGAGATCAGGTCTTTGGCAGTCCCCGCAGCGCCGCATTTCCGCAGGAAACAGGCGCTGGAGCTGCCGTTTTCCGTCACGACCCCCTCCTGTGAAAATGGGATAGCGGAGCGTCCGCAGACGCTCCGCTATCCCGAAATTAAAAATAAATTTTCCGCTGATAATGGCTATAGCAAAGCGGAAGCCCTTCCAAATCATCCTGCTGTGCAAAGCATTATTCTGCCGCGTCCGTCACCCGGACGGGGTAGCCCGTCCGCACACAGCGCACCGCGTAGCGGGAACCGCCGCCGGAGGTGCAGGTGAACAGGGTCAGATCCCAGTTGTCCGTCTCGGTATCGGTGGTCATCTCCTCGATCTGGGTGGGGCGCAAAGTCTCCACGCTCTCCACCTCATAGCTCCAGCGCAGACCGTCTGCATCCGTAAAATAGACCGAGCTGCCGATGGCCAGCCACTTGATGGGGCTGAAGTGCATTGCGTAGTTGTGGCCGCAGATCACAAGATCATCGCCATAGGTGGTGCCGCTGTACCGCCCGGGGGCGATCTTCAGCCCGGCGTAGCTCCACTGCGCCATCACCGGCAGCTCCCGTTCTACCGCCGGGATGGAAAGCACCCCGATGTAGTCCCGCCCTTCCACCTCCACGGTGGTCATCTCCTGCGTCGGGTCCAGCACCGGCTGCGGGGCTGCAGTCTCATTTTCCTGCTGGTGCTCCGTAATGGTCTTTTGCATGGTCTGCTCCAGCTCGCCCAATACTTCCTGCGAAGCCTTTTCTGCCCGGGCGGCATCCCACCGGTTGTAGCCCAGCAACCCGGCGGCGCATAAGATCAGCACCGCGCCCAGCACCATGCACAGCCTGCCGATTTTCCGTTTCATTGCATTCCATCCTTTATACATAATAGTATCATCTGCTTCAGTATACCATTCCCCGCTCCGGTTTACAACCGTTCTTGCGGTCGTTTTTTATCGGGCAGCAGCGCGCAGACCAGCCGCACCATCTGCCCGGTCAGGGGCAGCCACACCAGCGCGCACAGTACGTTGAATAAGGTGTGTGCGTTGGCGATCTGCCGGGCGATCACGGCGCACTCCACCCCTGCGGGCGAGCACAGCCGCACCAACGCCGCAAAGGGCTGCAGCAGTGCGCAGCACACCGCCGCACCGCTCAGGTTAAAAATGGCGTGGGCTGCCGCCACCCTCTTGGCGTCTCTTCCCTGCCCGATGGCGGCAAGCACCGCCGTGATGGTGGTGCCGATGTTATCCCCCAGCAGAATGGGAATGGCCGCCGTCAGCCCCAGCAGGCTGTGCACGCCGTCTGCCCCGGGCTGCGCCGCCACGCTTTGCAGCAGTGCCACCGTGGCAGAGCTGCTTTGCACCGTTAAGGTCATGCAGACGCCCGCCAGCAGCCCGTGCATGGGACTTTGCTGCACCCGGGCAAGCTCCAGCCGGAGCAGAGGGCTTTGCAGCAGCGGTTCCATGGCGCTGCGCATCACCGTAACGCCCTCAAACAGCAGTCCGAAGCCGAACACTGCCTCGCCCACGCAGCGGCCCCGCCAGCCTTTACAGGCCAGACAGAGCAGCACCCCGCCAAACAGCAGCAGATACCGCCAGCTTTCCACCCGGAACGCCAGCAGCTGCGCCGTGACCGTTGTGCCGATGTTCGCTCCGAACACCACCGGCACCGCCTGCCGCAGCTGCAACAGCCCCGCCGCCAGAAAGGCAATGACCATAACCGTGACCGCTGAGCTGCTTTGCAGCACCGCCGTTACCGCAGCACCAGTCAGCAACCCTGCCACCGGGTTTGCGGTGCACCGCGCCAGCAGGCTGCGCAGACGCCTGCCCGCTCCCTGCTGTACTGCCCTGCACAGGCTGTCCGTTCCATATAAAAACAGCGCCAATCCGCCGAATACCTGCAACAACACTTGGAATCCCTGCTCCATCCGCACCCTCCGTTTCTGCCTGTCCTTTATTTTTATGCAGCGAGAGCCGGTTTGCGCATTGACAAAACCTACAAGTTTTTTGTGAATTTTTGTTTAATATTTCCCCATTCCCTTGCAATCCGGCTGCAAAAGGAATATGCTTATCAGGCGTTAATACTTAACATCTGTTAAGTATTTGAAAAATGCAAACGAGGAGGGACTGTCGTGTCCGAGCCAAGCACCCCCAGCTTTCAGGGGATGTGCCACTATATCGGGCAGCTGAGCAAGGCATCCAAGACCGGGATGCGGGCGGCGCTGGCCGATTGCCCCAAATGCCACTTCAATATGCTGGAAGGCCTGCTGCACGCCATCAACTGTCACGGAAAGGACGGCGCCATTTATGTCTCCGACCTTGCCTGGGAGATTCGTCAGCCGCTGCCGGCGGTCTCGCGCGGGCTGCGGCTCATGGAGCAGGACGGCACTGTGGTGCGGGAACCGGACCCCGCCGACCGCCGCAAAACGCTGGTGCGCATCACCCCCAAGGGGTACGAGCTGTGCCACCAGTGTGAGCAGGCTCTACGCAACTACTTTGCCAGCGTGCTGGCACGGTTAGAGCCGGAGCAGGTAGCCCAGATGGACGCGCTGCGCGGCGCGCTGATGGATGCCATTCTTGCGGAAAATGCCGCGCGCAACATTGACCCGAAGGGAGAAACGAACCATGACAAAGATCTTTAAGCAGCTGGCCCGGCACTGGGCAGTCTGCCTTGTGGTGTTCGCACTGCTGTTCGTGCAGGCGTACTGCGACCTTGCCCTGCCGGACTACACCAGCAAGATCGTGGACACCGGCATCCAGCAGGGCGGCATTGAAAGTCCCCTGCCCCAGACGGTGCGCCAGAGTACGCTGGACGCGCTGAGCCTGCTGATGAGCGAGGAGGATGCGCAGAAGCTGCAAAACGCCTACCAGTACTACCTGCAGGACGATGGCGTATTGCAGCTGCGCTCCGACCTGACCGAGGACGAGCGCACCGCACTGGAAGAGGCCGTGACCACCCCGGACATCGTGCTGTATATGGCTGCCGCACAGGCCGCCAACACCCCCGCCGGGCAGAACAGCATGGGCATGACCGGCCTTGCCGAGACGCCCTCTGCCGCTGCGGACGCGGACACTGAGACCGTCACCCCTACGGCAGCGGATCTGGACACCGTTTGCAGCCAGTTTGCCGCCATGAGCCAGATGCCCGGCTTTGACCGCAGTATGCTGCAAAAGCAGCTGGACGGTGCCATGAGCCAGCTGGACAGCACCCTGCTGGAAAACCTGAAAAGCCAGTCTTTGCTGCTGGTGCAGCTGGAATACGAGGCGCAGGGCGTTGCGCAGGATGTGCAGATGGGTTACCTCTTCCGGGTGGGCGGCCAGATGCTGGCGCTCACCCTGCTGATGGTAGCCGTGGCTGTGGCCGTTGGCTTCCTTGCCTCCCGGGTATCCGCCGCCATCGGCCGCGACCTGCGCCGGGAGACCTTCTCCAGCGTTATCGGCTTTTCCAATGCAGAGATCGAGAATTTTTCTACCGCCTCCCTCATCACCCGCACCACCAACGATATCCAGCAGGTGCAGTTCGTCTGCGTCATCCTGCTGCGCATGGTG
>OLRR01001791.1_pt1 | contig 12682 bp, 13 predicted proteins | sample 1671941 | NCBI WGS metagenome assembly OLRR01 (sample SAMEA3136628, study PRJEB25190) | human gut metagenome
CTCCGTCAGACAAGAAGAGCTCTACCTGTTCAAGGCCGCGACTCTTGAAGCCTTTAAGCATTTCGCTCCAAATCTCAATATTTTCAGTAGGCGCAATACAGCAGCTGCCTCAGAGCTTAAGCCTAAAAAAGATCAAAACGATCAAGTTGCAATTATTAACTTTATCGTTTTGGACAACAATGGTAAGCAATTAACCTCATCTGGTCCACTTACTGGTAAACCAGGTGAAAGCATTAATGATTTGTACAGTACTGAAATTCCATTGAAGGCAATTGCTCAAACTGGTTATCACGTCGTCTTCAACGGTTTTGATGGTGATGGTCAAATTCAAAAATTTAACAACAATGATTTAATGACACAAGTCTTCACCGTTGGTTTGAGTAAATCAGCTAAGAGTGAAACCAAGGCTAAGGCACCTGAAAAGCAATCTGATGTGGATCTTGATGCAGTCAGAGAAGCAACTATTAATAATAAAGATACTGCTGCTATGGCATTGGGTATCGCTGCAACGATTATCAGTTTGATTGGTGTAATCGGTAAATAAAATAAGTAAAGCTTTGTTAAAAAGAAGACAGAAAATGTCTTCTTTTTTAGTAATAATTAGTGTAAGCGAATACAATTAAAAGGTATAATGTATTTAGAAAGAGGGTCATGATTATGGCTGAAGATGAAGAAAGAATTATCAGAAATAAAATTGAAGAGATTGTTAATCACGATCAAGAAGTTAAGAATAATCCTGAGTTGATGGATATTTTTAGAGTTGCCTATGGCAGGAGGGATGCAGGCAAGCCAATGCAAGTAGTAGCTTTAGCACTTGATAAATCATTGGCTGGCTACATTACTAGTCATGGTCCAGGCGAGACCCCAGACAGCGTCCTAGACTTGCATAAAGAAATGCAGAAGTTGTCGGGAATTTAGATAAATATTAATTACGTGGATTACTTGTTTATAAAGATTCGCGTGAATGCGGATCTTTTTTTGTATAAAATTAGCTAATGAAACAAAAATGCAAGTATAAATTTGCACTGCTATACGCTTACATAATTGAAAAATCAATACCAAACAAAATCTCACTTGTGAAACATAGCCATAAAGCCCGTCATATCGGGCTTTTTGACAAAATAAAACAAAAATCCACACATAGTGTGGACTTTTCGGGTTAGTTATTCACAATTTAGACCAACTTAGCACCTAATGAATTCTTGAAATGATCCAGTGCCCATTGTTGCCCATATTTAGTGAAGGTAGCAACTGCATCGGTTGGAATCGTAATATGATAATTTAGATTATAAGCTGCAATGGCGGTGTGCAAGACACAAATATCGGTACAATCACCTGTTAGCCAAAGATCGTCAATTTTTCTTTCTCTTAAGTAATTATCTAGATTGGTGTTTTGGAAAGAAGAATAACGATTCTTGTTGAACTTGTAAACTTTGTCGCTATCTTTGTGGACATCATACCAAGTTTTGATTTTGCCATACAATTCTTGTCCAGAAGTACCAATAATATTGTGTGGTGGGAAAAGTTTGTATTCGGGACTAAATTTATCGTGAGTGTGACCATCTGTAGGGAAGATCACATAATCACCATTTTGATAAAACTCATCAGCTAATTCTAGAATGTGACCCTCAATTGCTTGCCCAGGTTTACCACAAGTTAGTGCACCGTCATCAGCGATGAAATCATTAGTGTAGTCGATAATCAGTAGTGCTTTAGTCATAATTTACCTCTATATGTTTCTGTATTCTGAAATCAGTTTTTGTTGTAAGTCGGCTAAATTCTTTGTCAAAAAGACAGGATAACGATCAGGGTTAACTAGACGCTTAGTAGCTGTTGGTAATTCTGCGATTTTTTGATGAGCGAATTTTTGAATGGCAAAAGTGTCAGTTTCAATATCTTTTTCATGATCAGGAGTTAAAATTTCACTCAAAAGTGGTTTAGCTACAAAGTCTTTTAATTCAACTTTGTCGCAAGTGGTATATACATCCGCATTGACTGCAGAAATAGTGTCACCGATTTGTTCATCATTTAATGCAATGACATCAGCAAAAGCCTTATTAGGTTCATTTTTCTTATAGAGACGGTAAACTTGCTTATTGCCTGGCAAAGTAATCTTTTCACGACTGTTACTAATCTTGATCTTAGGTTTCCATTTACCGTTGTTCTCAAGTTCAGACATTTTGTAGACACCGCTTAAAACTGGGCTAGATGAACTCGTAATCAAACGTTCACCGATACCAAAGTTATCAAGTGGTGCGCCATCTTCAAGTAAAGCTTTAACGATGTGAGCGTCTAAAGCATTGGATGCAGTGATCTTAGCGTTAGGGAAGCCTGCATCGTCTAACATCTTTCTAGCCTTTTTGGCTAATTGAGTAATATCACCAGAGTCAATTCTGATGCCAACTGGTTCATGACCAGCAGCACGTAATTCTTTGAATACTTTAATAGCGTTTGGAACACCAGAATTTACCACATCGTAGGTATCAACTAATAATGCGGCTGTGTCAGGATAAATTTTGGCCCAAGCTCTAAATGCAGTTAATTCATCCGGAAAACTTTCAATCCAAGCATGAGCCATTGTGCCAGCTGCTGGTACATGGAAAAGTTTAGCGGCTAAAACGTTAGAGGTGCTGCTGCAACCACCAATGATTGCGGCACGAGCACCGTAGGTTGCAGCGTCAGGACCTTGAGCACGGCGAGCACCAAATTCCATGACTGCACGACCATCAGCTGCATTTGTAATTTGCCACGCTTTAGTAGCAATTAGTGATTGATGGTTAATAATGTTTAATACTAATGTTTCCAGTAATTGAACTTCCATTAATGGACCAGAAATAGAAAGAATTGGTTCTTGTGGCATAACTGGTGTACCTTCAGGGATAGCTTTAACGGTACATTGATTTTTAGCATGTTCAAGATAATCGAGAAAGTCAGCGGAGAAGTGTTTCAATGAGCGTAAGTAGGCGATGTCATCGGCAGTAAAGTGCCAGTGCTTGATTTCATCTAGTGCTTGCATTAAACCAGCACTAACTACGAAACTACCATGGTCAGGAACGTTACGGTAGAAGACATCAAACCGTGCTTGCTTATTATGTGGCAGAGTTTGAAAATAGCCGTTGGCCATTGAAAATTCGTACATATCTGTTAAAAGTTCATGATACATTTTTCTTATTTTCTCCCTATTCTTTTAGGTATAATTTACTTTAATTACTTCAAAAATAAAAGTACAATCAACTTTTATTAGTGTCGATTGTAGCACGTTATTTAGCGAGTGCAAGTTTTAACGCAATTTAAAGATCTTAGGTGGTCGGCCAGAACGCTTAGTAGAAGCTGTCCCTACTTCTTCAAAAATGTTTTTATGGGTTTTCTTAAAGTTAGAATTATCAATTTTGTCGACTGTAGTTTTTAAGAAAATAGCGTAAACTTCGCGTGCTTGTCGCAGAGTAAATGTTGGTCCTAAGATTTGAAGTACTGTTGGTTGGTAATCTAGCTTGTTCTTAATTCGCTTGATAGCTGCAATTACGATTAGATAGTGATCAAAGGCAAGTTTAGATTGTTCGGTTAAGGTTAGATCAATATCATTGTTTTTTAAATAAAAATGTTGGTCCTTAAAATTAAATGTGAACCATCTTGCTTCTGTTGCACCATAGCCAGGCTTAAGTTGGGGCATAGCGGGCAAAAAAGTCATATAAGCTAAAGCTAGTGCACGTTCACCACTAACTCGATTAGGGTCAGTAAAAGTAGCCAATTGTTCAGTGGCACCATGAGGGATGGACATGCCAATTTTATCTTTAATCAGTCGGATACAAGCAGCATCTGCACTTTCATTTCTACGTAACAGAGTTTCAGGCAATGCCCATTTATCCTTAAAAGGTTCATTAGCTCGTTTAATTAACAAAATTTGAGGCAAATGAGTGTTAGGATTGAAACTCCAAATGATATTCGTAATCGTAATTAAAGGACGAGCAACAATTTCTTCATCCAAATAAATCACCTCGAAAAAAGATCATTCAAATACGTAACTACGTAAATTGAATGATCAAATTTTTATTAAAAATTAGTTTTTATTATCTTGATTATCGTTTGAATCTTCATCATGATTATCTGACTTAGTAAAGTCACCGTTCATTGTGTTAGGCCGACCTGTTTGATAATCAGTTTCATGCTTTTCGACTCTAGGTGAAACTTCATTGGCTTCAGGCATTACCATTGCTGCAATAATATAAAGTGCAGTGCCCGGGAAGAAACCAGTGAAGATAATTAAAGCAGCACCAATGATTCTTACCCAAGCTGGATCTACATTGAAGTAGTTAGCAATTCCACCAAAAACACCAGCTAAAATTTTGTCTTGTGATTTAGTTAATCTTTTTTGCATAATAATAGCCTCATTTCTAATCTCGCTATTGGTTACTTGTAATTATACAGCATAAGGGATGCGGAAGGCATTTGGAGGATTAAAATATAAAGCTTTGTGTAAGAAATATTATTTATCTTTTTGTAAAATAAAAGGTCTAGCATTTACTAGACCTACCTTTATGCCCGCTAAAGGATTCGAACCTTCACTCAGTCACCTGAACAGCGACCTGAACGCTGCGCGTCTGCCAATTCCGCCAAGCGGGCATTTTTCTCATGTACATAAATAATCATACCAAATATTTGGTAAAATGTAAGCATAAATATACTTTATTATGCAAAAGGATGGAATTTTATGTTTTTTAGTAAAAAGATAAAACGAACTTTTATTAGTTTTGTTGCTGCAATTTCGTTGATTTCATGTGGGGCGGTTTTCACAACGCCAGTACATGCCGACGCTACTAGCAGCTACCAAGCTGATCAACTTAATTTGAACGTTAAGTCTGCTATTGCTATCGATAGCGATTCCGGTCAAATTTTATACGCCAAAAATGCAGATAAAACCTTACCAATTGCTTCAATGACCAAATTGGTCACTGTTTATTTAACTTTACAAGCAATTAAGAATAAGAAGTTATCATGGGACCAAAAAGTAAAGCCAACCGCTCCAATCGTGAAGGTGGCTAACAACACTGAATATTCAAATGTACCACTTAAAATGGGACATTCTTACACTATCAGACAACTTTACCAGGCAACGTTAATTGAATCAGCTAACGGTGCCGCAATGCTTTTGGGTCAAACCATTGCCGGCTCACAAAAAGCTTTCATTAATCAAATGCGTGCGCAAGTTAAAAAGTGGGGCATTGAAGATGCCAAAATCTACACCGCTTGTGGTTTACCTAATGGTAATTTAGGCAAGGATGCTTACCCTGGCGTTAACAAGAACGATGAAAACACTATGTCAGCCAAAGACATGGCAATTATCGGACAAAACTTGATCAAGGATTTCCCAGAAGTTTTGGACACAACTAAGATTGCCCGCTTAAACTTTAAGGATGGCAATAAAGTTACTAAGATGGCTAACTTCAACTGGATGCTTAAGGGTCTTTCTCAATATGACGAAGCATACCCAGTTGATGGTTTAAAGACTGGTACCACTGATGCTGCAGGTGCTTGCTTTATCGGTACAGTTGAACACAGTGGTGCGCGTTTGATCACTGTAGTTATGGGTGCACGTCACCAAGACGGTACCGATCCATCACGTTTTATCCAAACTAAGAAGTTGATGAACTTTATTTTCAACAAGTATCGTCCAATTACGATGACTGCTGGCAGTCAAATGAATGGTGCTAAGTCAATTAAGGTTACTGACGGTGACAACGCAACTACTAACTTGGGCTTGAAGAACAGAATTACTATTTGGGATCCAGCAGATGACAAGACTTTAGTAGCTAGCTTAGATAAAAAGACTGTTGAAGCACCAATTACCAAAGATCAAACAATCGGCAATTACCAATTCAAGTCTGGCAATGAAAAGATTGTTTCTTTGTCAAACCCTAACGGCATGAATGTTAAAGCAAAAGCCTTATCAGCTAATGGTAAAGTCAACTTCTTTGTAAGAATTTGGCGCTGGCTTTTCGGAGGCAGATAAAATGACAGAAATTACTGAAGCGATATTAAAAAAGGTTATTACGAAGAGATCAAGTGATACACATAAGGGCGATTATGGTCGAATCCTTTTAATTGGCGGTGGCGAAAACTATGGTGGCGCCATTATTATGTCGACTTCAGGAGCGGTCAATAGTGGTGCAGGACTTACCGCTGTCGCAACCCATCCGGTCAATTTAACTGCGCTTCATGCACGTTTGCCTGAAGCAATGTTTATCGATTGGCGGGATGCCAAGCTGGCTAATTTGATTAAAAATATGGACGTCGTGGTTTGTGGACCTGGACTTGGCATGTCCGATTTAGCCAAGCAAATTATGGTTATTCTGAGAAGATGTACTTCAGAAAAACAAACGGTGGTCCTAGATGCCAGTGCGCTTGACTTGATTAGTCAAGATAAATCGCTTTTACCAACGAATGCAGGTCATTTAATTCTTACGCCCCACCAAATGGAATGGCAGAGACTGAGTCAAATTAGAATTCCATTTCAAACAGATAGTGCCAATATTGATGCTTTGAACCAACTAATTCCAGATAGTAATGCGATGTTGGTTTTAAAATCAAATCATACCCATATCTATGATGGCAAAGGTCAAGTTTTCGTTAACCCTTTGGGCAATCCAGGTATGGCAACTGGCGGCATGGGCGATACGCTTGCCGGTATTATCGGCGGCTTTGTAGCTCAATTTGGTCCAAGCGTCGACACTGTTCTGGCAGCTGTTTACATTCATTCTCTAGCTGGCGATTTAATTAATAAGGATAACTACGTTGTTAAACCAACTGAGGTTTCTAAAGTATTGCCTAAATTAATGAAAAAGTATTCAGAATTATCGTAAACATGTTAAAATTTTAAGTATAGTAAAATAGCATCCCGATTCAGGGATGTTTTTTAGCGTAACGCTTTAATATGCGCGAAGCATTAATTATAATAGTTAAGATTATTTTTAAAAAAGAAGATTAACACGTTTATGAAGAAAAACATTATTATTGGAGTGGCCAGTATCGTATTGGCTTTTGGAGCAATTATCGGTTTAGCTAACGGTTGCGCACCAAAGTCTGATATCTCTCAAGAAGCAGCTACCATTCAAAGTAAGACGGCTAAACCAAAGAAAAAAGCTAAGAAAAAGGCTAAACAAAATACAGAAATTTTTCGTCCATATAAAGATCCTAAGGATTTAAGAAAAGAAGGCACTTGGCGTCAAAAGAGTGAGACTAAGAAACATCCTAAGATTAGTCCAACAGAAAAAGATTTAACTTTACGTGTCTCACTTGAAGGCAATCGTACTTACTTGTTAAGAAAAGGCAAGGTAATTTACACCATGCTTTCTACTGGCGGTATTTTCAAGAAGGGTAAATCTCTTACGCCAACGGGTACTTACAGTATTCAAGGCGGACGCGGCGATAGTTTCTTCAATTATAATTTAGGAGAAGGGGCTAACAACTGGACAAGCTGGAGTCCTGATAATGTTTACTTATTCCACTCTGTACCTACTAAAGGTGATGGCAGCTACAATTTAAAGGAAACTGCTAAATTAGGTAGAACGCAAGGCTCTCACGGCTGTATTCGTTTAAGTGTTCCTGACTCTAAGTGGATTATGGATAATATTCCTAATGGTACTAAAGTAGTCATCAAGAATCATTAAAAAATTAGACAGATATGCAAATGGTCATATCTGCTTTTTTCGTTAAAATTTGTGGCACGCCTTTATCATTCCTGTTATAATCATCTTTGCTAGTAGGTTAAAAGTAGTAGTTATTTTTCTGTTTTAGCGAGTCCAAGTTGGTGGAAGTTGGATATCAGAGAATAATGAAGGCGTGTTTAACTGATTAAAATAATGATTTAAATAAGCGGATACTTTGTATCAATTTGAGTGGTACCGCGGGTTAGTAACTCGTCTCTTTCTAGATAATAGAAAGAGGCTTTTTTATTTGAAAAGAGGAAGAAAATGGACTTTAAAAACGAAGTAGTTGATTTAGTTTCAAGCCAAGTTGATTTGCCTAAAGAAAAAATTGCTGCATTAATTGAACGTCCAAAGAATGCTAAGATGGGTGACTACGCTTTTCCAGCATTTATTTTGGCTAAGACTATGCACAAGAATCCTGCAATTATTGCCAAGGATATTGCTGAAAACTTAAGCAGTGATGACTTTACCAGCATCCAAGCTGTTGGTTCTTACGTTAACTTTGCCATTGACCATGAAAAGCTTGTTTCATCAACTTTGAAGGATGTTTTAGCTGAAAAGGAACACTACGGTGATCAAAAGTTAGGTGAAGGCAACGTTCCAATTGATATGTCATCTCCTAACATTGCTAAGCCAATGTCAATGGGGCACCTTCGTTCTACTGTAATTGGTAACTCAATTGCCAAGACGATGGAAAAAGTAGGTTATACTCCAATCAAGATTAACTACCTTGGTGACTACGGTACTCAATTTGGTAAGTTAATTGCTGCTTACAAGCACTGGGGTAACGAAGAAGACGTTAAGAAAGACCCAATTATGAGTCTTTTCCACTACTACGTAAGATTCCACAAAGAAGCAGAAGATAATCCAGAACTTGACGATGAAGGTCGTGAATGGTTCAAGAAGCTTGAAGATGGCGATCCAGAAGCCGTTAGATTATGGAAATGGTTCCGTGAAGTTTCACTTAAGGACTTCAAGCGCATTTACAACGAATTGGGCGTAACTTTTGATTCATACAATGGTGAAGCATTCTTTAACGACAAGATGCAACCAGTTATTGATGAATTGAAGGAAAAAGGTCTTTTACACGAATCTCAAGGTGCACAAGTTGTTGACATGGGACCTGACGAAAACCCAGCAATTATCGTTAAGTCAGATGGTACTTCAATTTACTTAACTCGTGATTTAGCTGCTGCTGAATGGAGAATGAAGGAATACAACTTCGTTAAGATGCTTTACGTTGTTGGTAACGAACAAGCGCAACACTTTGTTGAACTTAAGACTGTGCTTAAGAAGATGGGTTACGACTGGGCAGACGAAATCCACCACGTTCCATTTGGTTTGATTACTCAAGGCGGTAAGAAATTATCAACCAGAAAGGGTAACGTTGTCTTCCTTGATCAAGTATTGAAGGATGCAGTTTCTCTTGCTAAGAAGCAAATTCAAGAAAAAAACCCAGATTTGGCTAACCAAGACCAAGTAGCTCATGATGTTGGTGTAGGTGCCGTTGTTTTCCACGACTTGAAGAATGATCGTCTTGATAACTTCGACTTTAACTTGGAAGAAGTCGTTCGTTTCGAAGGCGATACTGGTCCTTACGTTCAATACACCAATGCTCGTGCTCAAAGTGTATTGCGTAAAGCTGCCGCGATGGGCGAAAAGCCAAGTGACACTGATTTAGCTCTTGATGATGATTGGGCATTTGCCGTAGCTAAGGATTTAGCAGACTTCCCAAGAATTGTGGCTAGAGCTAGTGAAAAGTTTGAACCATCAGTAATTGCTAAATATTCTCTTGATTTAGCTAAGAAATTTAACAAGTACTACGCAAACGTGAAGATTTTAAATAAGGACGATAAAATTGGTGCTCGTCTTGCCTTAGTTCAAGCTACATCAATCGTCTTGACTGAATCACTCAGACTTTTAGGCGTAAATGCTCCTAAGGAAATGTAAGCAAAATCGTGAAAATTTAAAAAATAGCGCTTACATTTTGTGAAAAATTGTTCATAATAGAATTATTAAGGTACAATATGCTTGTAAGATATTTAGGAGGTATTTTTTTATGGCTTATTTTGACAACGGTAATCAAATCTTTAAGGATGCTCGTAGAAACCACTATGCTGTAGGTGCTTACAACACTAACAACTTGGAATGGACTCGTGCAGAATTGCGTGCTGCAGAAGAAACTAGAACTCCATTGTTGATCCAAGTATCAACTGGTGCTGCTAAGTACATGGGTGGTTACAAGTTCGTTAAGGACATGGTAGCTGACCAAATGGATTCAATGAACATCTCAGTTCCAGTTATTTTGAACTTGGACCACGGTGACTTTGAATCAGCTAAGGAATGTATCGCACTTGGTTACTCATCAGTTATGTTTGATGGTCACAAGCTTGATACTGAAGAAAACTTGGCTAAGACTAAGGAAATCATCAAGTTAGCTCACGAACGTGGTATTTCAGTTGAAGCTGAAATTGGTAAGATTGGTGAAAACCAAGGTGCTGACGGCGGTGAATTAGCATCAGTTGAAGACGCTAAGACTTTCGTTGCTGCTGGTGTTGACAAGCTTGCTTGTGGTATTGGTAACATCCACGGTGTATACCCAGAAGGCTGGAAGGGCTTGAACTTCGACCGTCTTAAGGAAATTGCTGAAGCAGTTCCAGAAGAACCACTTGTATTGCACGGTGGTTCAGGTATTCCTGAAGACCAAGTTAAGAAGGCTATTTCACTTGGTATCGCTAAGGTTAACATCAACACTGAATTCCAATTAGCATTCCAAAAGGCTACTCGTGAATACATCGAAGCTGGCAAGGACTTAGACAAGGGCAACAAGGGTTATGACCCACGTAAGTTGTTATTGCCAGGTACTGAAGCTATTACCGACGCTATGAAGGAAATGATCGGCTGGTTAGGTACTAAGACTATCGATGACGAACTTAAGGATGCTTCATTCGACCGTTCATCATTGAACGAAGAATAATCATTCGATAATTATTAAGAATAAAGTCTAGCGTTTGCTAGGCTTTATTTTTTTGCAGATTTGCTTTAGATTCTAGCTAATTGAACTTACTATAAAAGAAACATAAAATGAAAAGTACGAATTATAAAAAATCTATAAAATAGAAAATTCAATTATAAAAGAAGTATAAAAAGAGATTACATCTTGAGGATTGAAAAATAAATAATGAGTAAGTACGATAAATTATGGCAATATATCAAAGATAATAAGACTGGGAATTTTGAGCTTTCCTTTGATGAGATTGGTCAACAGGCTGGAAGTGACCTTAGACAATTCTTTTTTACGCTATAAAAAAAGAATTGCCAGCATATGGCTTTGAGGTTCGGAAAATTTTATTGAAGAATAAAGTGGTGAAGTTTCATCAGTTGTAATGAAAGTTATTAATAACTAAAGTAGTAATTTGTGATAATATTTTCAAAATTGGTAGCTATGCTTTGTTTTAGAAAAAGACTAAGATATGAATAAAAATGGGAGGATTAATAAGTTACTATGAAGAAGGTTTTATCTTGGCCAGTATATTATTAACTATCAGAGATTTATACGGCGCCGTTAAACGTAGTGTGGTTTGTCTTTGGCGCGGCAATGGCGTTTCAACAATATCACATGTTTAATTTGATTAATATTTTGCTGTGCTTGGTGGATGTTTTTCTGTTTGATTTAGTAGTTAATATCGCTGATAATTACTATGATTATTTTCATGGCAAAGATCGACATTTTTTGACTGATATAAATCCAATTGGACGACTGAAGTTACCTTTGACTGATGTTAGGAATTTAGTGTGGATTAGCTACTTTATCTCAGTGATTCCGGGTATCATTTTGGTTTATCGTACTGGTTGGCCCGTACTAATAATGGGGATTGTGGGGTATTTTATTGGAATATTTTACACTGCAGGGCCTAAGCCGCTGAATGCAACACCGATCTGTGAATTAGTGGTATCTTTTTTTTATTTCGTATTTCATTATATTAGTAAGTATCTATGTTACAATTTATGGCGTCTATCCTTTGACCCGGAACTTGGCGTTAACCACTGTGATAAGATGTTTGCCTTTAACACTTATTTTCTATGCTTTGCAGTTAGCCAATAATACTTGTGATTTGCACGAAGATTTAAACAATGGACGCCATACTTTAGCCAGTTATACGGGAAAAAAGAATGCTCTTAAAATAATTAAGGCGTTGATTATTGCGGGATTACTGTTTCCAATTGCCGTTGTTCTTTTTGGTTTGGCAAAATGGCCACTGATTTTTAGTTGCTTTTTGTTGCCGATATTATGGCCAAAATTAAAACAATTCTTTGAACATCCGGATAAACAGACCACCTATTTACAAATGATTAAGTATCTATCAATATTCTTTATTACGTATATAGCCATTTACACAGTTTTGGTTTTAGTTTAAGTATAAAAGGTTTCGTTGAGCAGGATAGGAGAGACTATCCTGCTTTTTTGGAAGCAAATTTGATATCCAAGGCGGGGAAATATGACGAGTTGCTAAAAATGAGGGAAAATATGATATTATATCTCCGAATTATGATTATTGATGAAAGAGGTATAAACAATGAAATTGAAAAAAATTTGGATAGGTTTGTTAATGTTTGCAGGAGTTGTAGCAATATTTGTGGCTATGCCTAAACAAGCAAATGCTGCATCTGATGGAAATGTGAGTGAACAATATGCTACTGCTGTGATTAGTGAGCAGAATGTAAAGCTGGGAGAAAATGTTGTTGGAAGTAATGAAAATGCTAGTCCTTTTGTGAATTTCACTAGAGAAATACCAGGAACCACAAATTGGTGGCATGTTTTATATAACAAATGGAGAAGACATGGAAAGAGATAAAAATGTCCAATTTAATGTTTGAGATAATACTGCAAACTATATTTATTATTATTTCTGTTACTTTTGATATGAAACTGTCAAATAGTTTGTGTAAATAGATCTTTCTCGTAAATTGATTTTTTA
>OLRR01001794.1_pt1 | contig 12675 bp, 13 predicted proteins | sample 1671941 | NCBI WGS metagenome assembly OLRR01 (sample SAMEA3136628, study PRJEB25190) | human gut metagenome
GAAACTTATGGTGTTACGCCACTGGAGTTTCGGAGGTGCCGGAGAAGGGACGTTTAATTGCGTAGAGGAAATATCTATGCAGTACCGCTGTTTTTGTGTTAAGATGGAAGGGAAAATTGGGGCATGCGACTTATAAAACAGGAGAAAAATAAATGATTATCCAGACAGGAATGAGAACAGATATCCCGGCATTTTATTCCGAGTGGTTTCTGAATCGGCTCAGAGAAGGCTATGTGCTTGTGCGGAATCCCTACAATCAGCAGCAGGTGACAAAATATCGACTATCGCCGGATGTTGTGGATCTGATCGCGTTTTGCACAAAGAATCCAAAGCCCATGCTTTCTCATATGGATGTGCTGAAGCCTTACGGGCAATATTGGTTTGTGACGATCACGCCTTACGGAAAAGAGATAGAACCGCATGTGCCGAATAAACAAATCATAATGGAAGATTTCAAAAAATTGTCGAGTCTGGCAGGAATCGACAGTGTGGGATGGAGATATGATCCGATTCTGTTGGGCAGGGAGCATACGGTGGAATGGCATATTGCTGAATTTGAAAAAATGGCGGCCTGTCTTTCCGGGTATACAAAAACCTGTGTGATCAGTTTTATTGATATTTACCAGAAAGTAGCGAGGAATTTTCCTGAGGCTAGAACGGTTTCAAAAAATGACAGACTGATAATAGGAAAGGCATTCATAGAGATTGCAAAAAGGTATGGAATGACGATACGGCCCTGTGCGGAAGGGACAGATCTGGCGCCTTATGGAGCGGACTGTTCGGGCTGCATGACGGTGAAAACGTTTGAGACGGCTCTTCATACGCAGCTGGATGTGCCAAAAAGAAAAGAAAATCAGAGAAACGGGCAATGCGCCTGCTTTCTTGGCGTGGATATCGGAGCCTATGATACCTGTGGCCATCTCTGCAGGTACTGCTATGCAAACGCCAATGCAGAACTGGTAAAAGAAAATATGAAAAGGCATGATCCCACGTCACCCTTTCTGCTGGGCCAAAGCAGGCCGGAAGATATTATTCACGAAGCAAAGCAGGAGAGCTGGATTGATGGGCAGATGGTGCTGGATTTGGGTTTTTGACGGCAGAAAATTATAGAAAATCCAGTTATAAAAGATATGAGAAGTTTCAGTATGGAAGGAGCATCTAAAATGAACGATTTTGGAATCAACGAAATGCTTGAGATGCAGAAAGCTTTACAGGAAAAATACAAAGATAAATGGGAAGGTATTTCTCCGGAGATTGGAAAGAACAAACTGCTTTGGATGGTAGGAGAAATCGGAGAAGTGATCGATATTATAAAAAAGAACGGGGATCATAAGGCCTGTGAAGAAGGGGCAGAGAGAAGTCATCTGGTGGAGGAGCTGGCTGATGTTCTGATGTTTTGCTGTGCTATGGAATCACGGCAGAGGAACTGAAGGCGGCTTATACGGAGAAATTTCATAAGAATATGAGGCGGTGGTGAGCATATGATTTTTGTTAAACTGGATGAGAGTAATATAGAAAAATACATAGAATATTTGGAACATGCACTGGCTGTTGAGCCGGAGCAGATGCATGTAGATAAGATTGATAAAGAAGGCCTGAGAGAAAGAATTAAGGATTCCTTTTTTAGAAAAACAACCTCTGTTTTGGCAATGGAAAACGCTAAAGTTCTTGGGCGCATAGAATATCATTTTTATGGCTGTATGCAGGATGGCTATCATATGGCTTATATTGACTGGGTTTATGTTCTGCCGGAGTACAGGCACAGAGGTATCGCTCAAAGTTTATTTAAAGAAATGGAAAAGGACTGCAGAGAAAATGGCATCGACCAATATTACCTCATCAGAGCCACAAATGCCAATGCAGATAAGTTTTATCACAGCTTTACAGAGGTGGAATTGAGCGAGGCACCGATTTTGAGAAAAGACTTAAAATGAGTGCATCAAACAACATTTAATACTTGGAGGCAAAAATGGAAATCAGAAACTATTCCACATACAATGAAAAGGAGATCCTGAAGGTTTATTCGAGTGTCGGCTGGACGGCGTATACGGATGATCCGCAGGCATTGAAGCAGGGCTTTCAAAATTCGTTATTGGTGCTGGCGGCGTATGAAAGAGAAGAACTGCTTGGAATTATTCGAGCCGTTGGCGATGGGGTTACGATCGTTTTTATTCAGGATCTTCTGGTATTTCCTGAAAAACAGCGAAAAGGTGTCGGGACGGCTCTGGTTAAGGCAGTTCTTAAGCGTTATCCGACCGTTCGTCAAATCGAGCTGACGACAGACCAGAGCCCGGAAACAGCGGCGTTTTATGAGTCACTGGGCTTTTCGGAGTTTGCGAAAATTGGCTGTCGCGGATTTATGAAGTGTTAAAAAGGAGGAAACGAAAATGGCGTAAACTATGTGTTCCATACAAGCGGTAATGCGGGAGGAATGACACCCCTCTTAGACAGAGAAGGAAAACCTGTCATTTCTCCCATTGTAAACCGCGAGTTGTAAAAATCAGAGAAATTTATCGAGTTCCGCCTCGACCTGTTTCCTCTTTTTGATCTTAGGATGTTCGATGAAGCGGCCGCCGGAGATGACTATCTCCAGGTTTCGGAGGGCTTTCAGATCCTTCAGCGGATTCTGGGCCGTGACGATCAGGTCTGCAGCTTTGCCTTTTTCAATGGAACCGGTGATGGAATCGATATCGGTCAGTTCGGCGCTCCGTTTGGTGGCGGTGTAGAGGGCGAAAGCGTTGGAGACGCCCACATATTTGTGGAAGTAGTAAAGCTCGCGCCAGAAATCGTACTGGGTGATCCAGGGGCAGCCCACATCGTTGCCGAGAACGACGGGAATATCGTTGGCTAGGGCTGCTTTGGCGCAGGCGATGATTCCTTCGAAGACAACATTTCCATTATACTGTTCCACTTCGGTGGCGTTGGTGATGGAGCGGTCGAATAGGGCATAGGGCAGGGCCGGTGAGATCGTAGTACAGAGGAAAGCACCCCGCTCTTTGAAGAGCTTTACCATCTCGTCGGTAAGTTTGGCCCCGTGTTCGATGGAGTCCACGCCATTTTCCAGGGCGACGCGGACACCTTCCGGAGATTCCACATGGGCGACCACGAGATAGCCGTCGGCGTGGGCTTTTTCGCAGACAGCCCGGACCATTTCCGGCGGCATTTTGAGTTCTCCGGGCACGCCTTTTTCTTTGGCGTCCAGGACCCCTCCGGTGATCATAAGCTTGATAAGATCCACTTTTTGCTGCTCAGATTTTTTCAAGTGGCTGAGGGCATCTGGAATGGATGATGCGGCCACTGCCACGGAACCGGCCATATGGCCGCCGGGCACAGAGATTCCCTGATTGGAGGCGAGGATGCGGGGCCCAATTTTGGTTCCGGCTTTGATTTCATCGCGAAGGCGGGTATCAAAATCCCCCAGACCGCCTACGGTACGAATGGTTGTGACACCGCTTAAAAGCTCGTCCTTTGCAAAGCCAGCAACCATTCGGTAAGCAATGGCTTTGGTGAGTGAGGTGCTCATGATGGTATTTACCAGTTTTTCATTGTCACGCTGCTTTTTCTGCGGCTTTCCGCTTCCGGCGAGGTGGACGTGCATATTGATGAGGCCGGGAAGGATGTAGTGGCCTTTCAGATCAATTTTTGTGTAGCCGGAAAGATCGGTCGTGTCAGACACGATATCGTGGATTTTTCCATTTTTCACCAGGATGCAGCGGCCGGTCTGCACCTGCATATCCCTGGAACCGTCCAGGATTTTTCCATTTGTAAATGCGTAATTCATAGTTATTCCACGATTCTTAAAATAGTATTTTAACTATACACCAATAGAGAGAGACTTGGCAACATTCAGACGGTTAAAAATAGAAGCAGCAAGGAAATTCTTGGAATAAAGACTGCGGGCAAAGAGGAGGAGGCTCTGAGAACACTCTGGTAAGAGTTTTCGTTTCCCGGTTGCATTTTTCAGATCAGAGGCGTATAATACAGAACGACAAGGGGAGCTTGCGGAAAGCAGGCTGAGAGTAGACTGTATCGTCTTGACCTATAACCTGATTTGGATAATGCCAACGTAGGGATAAACGCAGAGTTCTTTTTGTGATGGCAACGAGGAAAATGCACGCACTTGTGCAAGTGCATTTGACGACTGCTAATCAGAGCGAGATTCGCGTAGCGTATCTCGCTCTGTGATGGAAAAAATCATGAAGCGGATATGTCTATGTCAGGCATATTCGCTTTTTCTTTTTGTTCAGGCTGTCAGAAAATGCCGGCAACTGCGGAAGAAGGGCCGGAATACTTTCTTTAAGGAGGAGCAAAAAACATGCTGAAAACCTGTTGTGAAAATGTAAGAAAGAACGTACCTCTGGTACATAACATCACCAACTATGTCACCGTCAACGACGTGGCCAATGTACTCCTGGCTTGCGGCGGCAGCCCAATCATGTCCGACGAGCCGGAGGATGTGGTGGATATCACTGCCATCTGCAGCGCCCTGAATATCAACATCGGAACCCTGCATAAGACCAGTATCGAAGCCATGTTGAAGGCAGGAAAGAAATCCAATGAACTGGGTCATCCCGTTCTTCTGGATCCGGTGGGAGCAGGTGCTTCTGCCCTTCGTACCAATACGGCTGTGGAACTGATGAAGGAGCTGAAGCTGACGGTGATCCGCGGAAATATTTCCGAGATTAAGACCCTGGCTCTGGGAAGCGGCACCACCAAGGGCGTGGATGCTGACGTGGCAGATAAAGTCACCGACGAGACTCTGGATGATTCCATCCGTTTCGTGAAGAATTTTGCAAAAGAGAGCGGTTCCATCGTGGCCGTCACCGGAGCCATTGACCTGGTAAGCGACGGGGAAAAATGCTATGTGATCCGCAACGGCCGCCCGGAGATGGGACAGATCACCGGAACCGGCTGCCAGCTTTCCGGCATGATGACGGCTTTCGTGGCTGCCAACCCGGATAACCAGCTGGAAGCTGCCGCAGCCGCCGTCTGCATGATGGGCCTGGCCGGAGAGATCGGCTGGAGCCGCATGGTTGAGGGCGACGGAAACTCCACCTACCGCAACCGGATCATCGACGCCATCTACAACATGACCGGCGAGATCCTGGAGAAGGGAGCCAAATATGAAGTGCGATAAGGAAAATCTTCTACTCTATGCGGTGACAGACCGGCATTGGCTGGAGGGCCGCACCCTGCATGAGGTGGTAAAAGAGAGTCTGGAGGGCGGCGTGACCTTTGTTCAGCTCCGGGAGAAAAAACTGGACGAGGAGCATTTTCTGGAGGAAGCCAAAGATCTGAAGGAACTCTGCAGAGAGTATCACGTTCCTTTTGTCATCAACGATAATGTGGAGATTGCCATAGAGATGGATGCGGATGGCGTTCATGTGGGCCAGAGCGATATGGAAGCCGGGGATGTGCGGGCAAAATTAGGACCGGACAAGATCATCGGTGTTTCCGCCCAGACTGTGGAGCAGGCTGTTCTCGCAGAGAGACACGGGGCCGATTACCTCGGTGTGGGAGCCGTTTTCCCGACGAGCTCCAAGGATGACGCCGTGGAAGTGCCCTTTGAGACGCTGAAAGCCATCTGCGAGGCCGTTTCCATTCCGGTCATTGCCATCGGCGGCATCACGAAAGACAATGTGAAGGAGCTTTCCAGCAGCGGGATCTGCGGAATCGCCGTGATCAGCGCGATTTACGGCCAGAAAGACATTAAGAAAGCTTCAGAAGAACTGAAAACTGCAACAAAAGAGATGGTCAGGGAGTAAATCCCGTTCATCCAGCGGCCCGTCGGGGGCACCACTTCGGACCGCTCAATAAAACGTTTACTGAAAAGGAGAAATCAAAATGAGAACAGCAGTAACGATCGCCGGAAGCGATTCCAGCGGAGGCGCCGGCATCCAGGCAGATATCAAGACGATGATGGCAAACGGCGTATATGCCATGAGCGCCATCACGGCCCTGACTGCCCAGAACACGACCGGCGTAACTTCTATTTTAAACGCAACCCCGGAATTTTTAGGCCAGGAACTGGACGCGATTTTCACCGATATCTATCCTGACGCGGTGAAGATCGGCATGGTTTCTGAGAGCGGTCTTATCCGCACGATCGCGGCAAAGCTCCGCCAGTACGAGGCGAAAAATATCGTGGTGGATCCCGTCATGGTGGCCACCAGCGGCGCGAGACTCATCAGCGAGGAGGCAGTGGAGACTCTGAAAAAAGAGCTTTTTCCTCTGGCCTGCGTCCTGACACCGAACATTCCAGAAACCGAAGTCCTCACAGGGATGGAAGTGAAGACCACAGAGGATATGATTGAGGCGGCAAAACGCATCTCCGAGGAATATCACTGTGCAGTCCTCTGCAAGGGAGGGCATCAGCTCAACGATGCCAACGACCTTCTCTATGCGGATGGAACCTACCGCTGGTTTAACGGAAAACGCATCAGCAATCCCAACACCCACGGCACCGGCTGCACCCTTTCCTCCGCCATTGCCTCCAACCTGGCAAAAGGTTTTTCACTGGAGGAATCCGTGGAGCGGGCCAAGGACTATATCTCCGGAGCCCTGGCAGCAATGCTCGATCTTGGAAAAGGCAGCGGCCCCATGGATCACGGCTTCGCCATCGACAACGCCTACACGAAAGAAGCGGAGGTTTAAACCATGGAAAAGAAAACCTCTCTCTTTGAAAACGGACTGATCTGGTTCGGAGCCGGCGTCTCCATAGCTGAGATCCTGACAGGTACTTATTTTTCATCCTTAGGCTTTGGAAAAGGCCTGGCAGCGATTTTGATCGGCCATGTCATCGGCTGCATCATGCTCTTTCTCTCCGGTGTCATCGGTGGAAAACTGGGAAAAAGCGCCATGGAGACCGTGAAAGGCAGCTTCGGTATCCACGGCGGCCAGCTTTTTGCCATCTTAAACGTGCTTCAGCTGGTGGGCTGGACGGCCATCATGATCTATGACGGCGCTCTGGCAGCCAACGGCATTTTTTCCACCGGCCACTGGGTATGGTGCCTGGTCATCGGCGCGCTGATCATTGTCTGGATTCTCATCGGCATCACGAATCTTGGCAAGGTCAACACTATCGCCATGGCGGCCCTTTTCATCCTGACGCTGATTCTGAGCAAGATCATTTTCTTCAGTGGTAATCCCATGGCGGACACCGCCGACGATTCTCTGACCTTCGGTGCGGCTGTGGAGCTGGCTGTGGCCATGCCCCTTTCCTGGCTGCCCCTCATCAGCGATTACACGAGGGAAGCGAAGGAGCCGGTGAAAGCGACAGCCGTCAGCGCTGTGGTTTACGGCATTGTGAGCTGTTTCATGTACGTCATCGGTATGGGAGCTTCCATTTTCACCGGGGAAAATGACATCGCTCAGATCCTCATGAAAGCCGGACTTGGCATCGCAGGCCTTCTAATCGTGGTCTTTTCCACCGTTACAACCACCTTCCTGGACGCTTATTCCGCCGGAATTTCCGGAGAGTCCATCGTGGCGAAGCTCAAGGGAAAATATGCGGCCGTCGCTGTGACGGTCATCGGTACGGTGGGAGCCATCGTTTATCCGATGGATGACATCACAGATTTCCTCTACCTCATCGGTTCCGTCTTCGCACCGATGATCGCCGTGCAGATCGCCGACTTCTTCCTTCTGAAAAAGAAGAAAGAGGAGCGGGCTTTCGACTGGTGCAATCTGGTGATCTGGCTTGTCGGTTTCGTGCTGTACCGAATTCTGATGCATGTAGATTTTGCACTGGGAAACACCCTGCCGGATATGGTTCTGACCGTTCTCATCTGTCTGGCAGTCAACGCCGTGAAAGGCAAAAAGAACGCATAAAAAAGAGCGCTGCAGCTTCCTACCCGAAAGGCTTGCAGCGCTTTTCTTATGTTTATTTACCGGTCGGTCATGCTGATGGACTCGATGCCAACGCTTCCGCCCCGGACCACTTCAATGTGGTGGAATTCTTTTTTCATCAGGCGGACCACGGAATCATTTTTTCCTGAAGTCTGGAAAAACTCCAGAAGGAGACTGTCCTTACCGTAGTCGATGACTTGGGCTTTGAAGGTCTCGGCAATCTGGAAGAGCTCCGTCTTATCTTCGGGGGAGCAGTCCAGCACCTTGACGTAGAGGATTTCCTTCATATGAACGGAGACATTCGTGAAATCGAGGACACGAATGACCTCCACCATGCGGTTCAGCTGTTTTTTGATCTGCTCGAAGGTCTCGTCATCGCTGAAAGTACCGATGGTCATACGGGAGACCGTCGGGTCCTCGGTGGTACCCACGGTGAGGCTGTCCAGGTTATAGGATTTTCCGGAGAAAAGGCCGGAGATCTTCGAGAGGACGCCCACCTGGTTTTCCACATAGAGGGAGATCCATCGTTTCTGTAATTCTTTTTCCATAATTCAACCTCCTTAGCAGTCCATGATCATATCGGCCAGGGTACCGCCGGGCTTGATCATGGGATAGACCATTTCTTCCGGATCGATGATAAATTCGATAATGGTCGGTCTTTTGGTGTTCTTTTTCGCTTCCTCAAAGGCAGCGGCGATCTCTTCTGTCTCTGTCACGCGGATACCCTTGGCTCCGTAGCTTTCTGCCAGCTTGATGAAATCCGGCGTGTATTCCGGATATTCCTGGCCGTCGGTGCGGCGGGAGAGGGCGCCGGAGCGGAGGTTGGTCATAGAGTAGCGTTTTCCGTAGAAAAGCTTCTGCCACTGGCGCACCATGCCGAGATAAGTGTTGTTGAAAATGCAGCAGACGATGGGAAGCTCCTCCAGAACGGCGGTGGCCAGCTCCTGGATGTTCATCTGCATACCGCCGTCGCCGGAGACCATGATAACCGGAGTGTCCGGATTGCCGATTTTGGCTCCGATGGCTCCGGGCAGGCCGTAGCCCATGGTTCCAAGGCCGCCGGACATGATGAGCTTTTTCTTCTCGGTGATGGCCGCATACTGGGAGACGAGCATCTGATGCTGTCCCACGTCCGTCACGAGAATGGCCTCGTCGTACTGGCGGTTGATCTCATTTATGATATCAAGGGGGCTCATAAGCTGGCGTTTTTTCATGGTCAGAGGATGCTCGGATTTCCAGGCGTCGATGGTGGAGAGCCACTTGCCGGTGTTGCATTTTTCCACATATTCGGCCATTTTCGTGATGGCTTCCTTCGCGTCGGCAACGATAGGCACATCCACATGGATATTCCGGGAAATGGAGGCCGTATCGATATCGATATGGATGATCTCCGCGTGGGGGGCGAAGGCATGGAGCTTTCCGGTGATCCGGTCGTTAAAGCGGGTACCGATGGAAAAGAGCAGGTCGCACTCGTTCATGGCCATGTTGGCGGCGTAGGCTCCGTGCATGCCGATGTTTCCGATGAAAAGGGGATGCTCCGTGGAGATGGCGCCCCGGCCCATGATGGTTGTGACCACGGGAACCTGAGTCTTTTCCACGACTTCCTTAAAGATTTCGTTGGCGTGGGAGATGTTGACACCGCCGCCGGCGAGGAAGAGCGGTTTTTTGGCTTTATGGAGCATTTTCAGGGCTTTCTTGAGCTGTCCCATATGGACGCCGGTGCTGGGCTTGTAACCGCGGATGTTGACTGTCTTCGGGTATTCCGCGCTGCCGAGTTCTGCCATGACATCCTTCGGAAGGTCGATGAGGACCGGGCCCGGACGGCCGGTACGGGCGATGTAAAAGGCCTCCTTGATGATGCGGCCCAGGTCTTCACGGTTCCGTACGGTGACACCGTATTTGGTGATGCTGCGGGTGATGCCCACGATATCGACCTCCTGGAAAGCGTCATTTCCGATGAGGTGCCGGGCTACCTGGCCTGTGAAGCATACGAGAGGCACGCTGTCATAGTTGGCGGTGGCAAGGCCTGTCACCAGGTTGGTGGCACCGGGGCCGCTCGTCACCAGACAGACACCGACTTTTCCCGTGGTCCGGGCGTAGGCGTCAGCCTCGTGAACCAGAGCCTGCTCGTGGCGGGGAAGGATGATGTCGATCCCGCTCTGTTTGTAAAGTTCGTCGCTGATATCAATGGTACAGGCGCCGGGATAACCGAAGAGGGTATCCACCCCTTCCTCCTTCAAGGCCTTTACCAGAAGTTTGTTTCCTGAAATCTGTCTCAAACAAGTTCCCTCCTTCATTCGCTGTATAGCGTTAAAACGATGATACGGGGGAAAAGTGGAAAAGTCAACCGGATTTTTGTGTTAGTGGGTTGGTTTTTGATGGATTATCTGTTAGAATGATGATGCCAGGGGACCAAACTCAAGAGCCGTTCCTGCTTGCAGGAGAAGGCTCTTGAACTTGGGACCCGCCCAAACATGAGGAAGTAGCAATTTACGAAGTAAATCAGCGGATTCCGAATGGTTGGAGAATTGCGAGAGCGAAGCGGAGCAATTCGTATTGCATCATCATGAAAGGAACAGCAGAAAATGAGTTTGAAAGAGGATCTTCTTGCCTACCAGCCCTTCAACGAGCAGGAAGAAAAAGATAGAGAGGTCATGCTGGCTCTTCTGGACACTCAGCCGGACATTTTTGAGAGGAAGAACCGGGTGGCACATTTCACCGCCTCCGCCTGGCTGGTGAATCAGGCCCATGACAAGGTGCTGATGATCTACCACAACATCTACCATTCCTGGGCCTGGACCGGCGGCCATGCGGACGGAGATCAGGACCTTCTCCATGTGGCTTTGAAGGAAGCACGGGAGGAGACAGGCATCACGAATTTAAAGCCGGTTTCCGAGGGGATTTTTTCCCTGGAAATGCTCACGGTGGACGGCCATGTGAAGAGAGGAGAGTACGTTTCCTCACATCTTCATGCCAACGTCACCTATTTACTGGAGGCCGACGAGACAGATACGCTCCACATCAAGCCCGACGAGAACAGCGGCGTGCGCTGGTTTGCGCTGGATGAGGCGCTGAAAGCCTGCAGCGAGCCCTGGATGGCGGAGCATATTTATAAAAAACTGAATAAAAAGCTATCTCTGGAGAACCCGGATACGGGCCGGAACAGATAAGCGGAAAGATAAGAGGGAAAAAGCATATGAAAATTCAGTTGGAGGACCTGACCAAAAGCTTTCCCGGCAGGGGAAGAAACAGCAGCCGGGTGACAGCGGTGAAGGATTTTAATTTCAAGATCCCCGACGGGGAACTCATCGGCCTTCTGGGCCCCTCGGGCTGTGGAAAAAGTACGACGCTGAACATGATCTGCGGCCTGGAAAAGCCGACCAGCGGCAAGATCTTTTTCGGGGATAAGGACGTGACGGCGCTGCCGCCGGAAAAACGCGGAGTGGGCATGGTGTTTCAGAACTATGCGCTCTATCCGCATCTCACGGTTCGGCAGAACATCATCTTCCCGCTGCAGAACCTGAAAGGGAAGGACAAGCTTTCCAGGGCGGAGATGGAAAAAAGGGCCATGGACGCGGCGGCTCTCGTGCAGATTCAGGAACTCATGGAGCGAAAACCCGGCGAGCTCTCCGGCGGTCAGCAGCAGCGTGTGGCCATCGCCCGGGCGCTGGTGAAACTTCCACATGTACTTCTTCTGGACGAGCCCCTTTCCAATCTGGATGCGAGACTACGGCTTCAGACCCGGGAGGAGATTCGGAAGATCCAGCGGGCCACGAAGATTACGACGGTTTTTGTCACCCATGACCAGGAGGAGGCCATGAGCATTTCCGACCGCATTGTGGTGATGAAAGCCGGCGTCGTTCAGCAGACCGGAAAGCCCCAGGAGGTCTACGACGATCCGGTAAATCTTTTTGTGGCGAAATTCCTTGGAACTCCGCCGATCAACGTATTTCAGGGGAAAATCAAAAACGGAAAGGTCTGTATCGGAGACGCTGCCGTTCTTGACGCACCAGGTCAGAAGGATCGGGACGTTTTCGTGGGAATCCGCCCCGAGGGCTTTCTTTTAAAAGAGGACGGCCCGCTGATTTGCCAGCTTGGCGGCGTGGAAGTCATGGGAAGAGACATTTCCATCGTTTCGAACCACGAGGCTTCCTTAAATCCCAACATCCGCTCGATCATCAGCGCGGAGACAAAGGTAGATACCTCATCCGAAATCGTCCGCTTTGCGGTGAAGCCATCAAAACTCTTTGTGTTTGACGGCAGCAGCGAAGAGCGGATCCGGATCTGACGGGAGGCGAAACCATGGAAAAGAAAGATTTCAAAGGCTGGCTCTATCTCTTGCCGGCGCTGCTTTTTCTGGGAGCTTTTCTGGTCTATCCCCTCATAGACGTGTTTGTCTATTCCTTCGAGGAGGGCTATAACTCCGCTTCCCAGACTTACTATGGCACGGGAATCTACAACTATTCCTATGTGCTCCATGATCCATATTTTCTCCAGGCTCTGAAAAATACCCTGCTTCTGGTGGCTATCACCGTGCCGGTATCGACGCTTCTGGCCCTCCTGATTTCGGTGGCCCTAAGCTCGGTCAAGCCGCTTAGAAAGCTCTACCAGACGGTATATTTTCTGCCTTATGTGACAAACACGCTGGCCATCGGTCTGGTGTTTATGATCCTTTTCAAAAAAACAGCCTACACCGACGGACTCATCAATCTAGTGCTGAACTGGTTTGGCGGCGAATCGGTGGATTTCATCGACGGCCCCTACTGGGCCAAGATGCTGGTGCTCTGTGTGTACACGGTCTGGGTGGTTATGCCCTTCAAGATTCTG
>OLRR01001798.1_pt1 | contig 12658 bp, 10 predicted proteins | sample 1671941 | NCBI WGS metagenome assembly OLRR01 (sample SAMEA3136628, study PRJEB25190) | human gut metagenome
ATGGCATCGAGCTGAAGGACTTTGATCTGACCGGGCTGGCTGCTGTCCATCCCCATCTGAAGGAGCTGCGGCTCTGGGGCGCGCCGGGAAACCTGCAAAACTTCTCCGCTGTGGGAGCGTTCCGGGAACTGACGAACCTCTCCACCTTTGATCTGTTCGGCTTCGGGGCGGACGACATCCCCACCCCGGAGCAGATGCCGGAGCTTCGCTGGTTCTGGATGACCAGCCTGCCGGAAGATGCGGCAAAAGCGGCAAAGCAGCTCTGGAAAAGCAAGCCGGGAATGGATCTGCGGATCACCAAGCCCCGGAAACCGGAGTGGCTGGCGCAAAACCTGGACAACCCCTTCCGGGGCTGGGACGGCGCGGAGCATATCCCTGCCGCCGCTGCAAAAAAAGCAGCCAACCAATACCGCAAGACTCGCTCCCTGCTGATGAAGCTGGCCACTGAACCGGGCGAGGACGCCCAGGCGATGGATGCGGTGACAGCCTACACCCAGACTTTCAACAAGATGGGCTTTATCGAAACCGAGGAGCGGGATGAAATTTACATGGCTCTGCGGGGTATCCTGGATGCCCTGCCGGATGGCACGCTCCAGAAGGATGCCCTGATGGAGAAGTTTGAGCAGTTGAGGGATTTTTGAAAGGGGTGTCACATTGAGCTACACAAAATTCAGCAAAGAAGTAACCAAGTGGCTGAAAGACAATGGTCTGCCCTGCTATGGGACAGCCAACGATAGCCCCGAAGAAACAAAGGCCCGGCTGGACGCATGGATGCGCGGGATCAAAGAGATACTGCGCCAGTGGATCACAGAAAAGCGTTACCGTGAACTGATCTCCTGCGCCCACGGAGGCTGGTATCAGGATGATGTAATTTTTGAGCCCTTGGCTGAACACTTTGTGGCGAACCACCTGTTTGATGAACTGCGGTTTCTCTGCGAGCGCGGCATCCGTTTTTCTGCGGAAGATATGCTGTCCACCATTCAATCTGAGAAAGAGGAGCACGGGTCGCTTGATATAGAAACCATTCGGAACATAGATGTTCCAAGCTATGTGGCAGGCCGCAGTTATTCCCATTTGGGGGAAATCGCAAAATACAGGAAACGGGCACTGGATCAGATCATCCGCTATATAGGCTATCTGGAGCAGATCCACGCGCCTGCGGAGTATCTGGAACAGGTAAAATTCCTGCAAAAGATCGTTGCGGATCTGACAATCAAAGCAAAGGATTTGAAACCATTCCGATTTCGGCTGTGAAAGCAATTTCTTGAAAGGAGCGTGTGGACGTATGAGCCGAATTGTTGATGAACCCTACTTTACATACAGTGCATACGACGCCCTCACCTCCGGCATTCAGGTGAAATGCCCCAAGTGTCATGGCACGGGCGTGGTGACCGCGGATGAGGATAATGCCTATTTCCGCTGCCTGAGCTGCGGCCATCAGGTGGCCCGTGATCGGACGATCTACCGCTACGATGTCCATAACCAGTGCAAAAACTGCGGCAGGTACTACCGGGTGGATATTGAAGATGAGGAAAGGCAGCACTTTTCCGTTCTCCATGTGGCCTGCCCCTATTGTGGGACAACCATGCCGGGAGAAGTCCATAAAACAGCGGAGGCGTTTTCATATATTGGCGAAATCAGGGATGGACGAGAACCTTATTTCGGGTTGGAACTATGGTTTTTGACTTCATTTCAGGGAAAACCTGTATGGGCACTCAACCGAGAACATCTTGCCTATCTGATCGGCTATCTCAGCGCCGACCTGCGGGAAAAGCCGCCGGGAAGAGCGAAAATGACCCAGGCCGACCATCTCCCCACCTTTATGAAAACCGCAAAGAACCGGGAGCGGATCGTGAAGCTACTGAGGCAAATGCAGGAGAAATGAAGATGGAACAGAAAGTGATTTACAACGGCCAAATTCTTACTCTGACTCGGTTTTGGGCAACAGGAGAGCCTTGCCTGTGGATCACCGACCCACAGCAGATCGGAATGCCTAAAATGGAATTTGTGGGAGGCCACCCGGACGAATACTGCATTTTCCTGAAGAATCTGACTGAAACAGAACTGTCACAGATCACATCTCTGGACGGTGCTCCACTGGATGTAAAAGAAGAACGAAACGACATCGAATGAGGAGAACACTATGAAAGACCTTTGCCAATACGGAAACCGACCGGAGGACGAATGGGAAATCTTGCCCTGGATACCTGACCCGCGCCCGCCCTTCAAAATTTGGGCGAAGCCGGAGCAGATCGCGCCATTCTTTCTCATTCCCCACCACCCCTATGCGATCTCCCTTCTGCTGAAAATCAGTGACGGATTCCGGACAGAGGAATTCCGACGGCTGGGACTGATCGGCAGCAGCGAGGATTGGGAGCGGCTTGTCCGGGGCGTGATCCAGGAGTTCGAGGAAAACAACAGCGGCGTGGATCTGTTTCACTTCGACTCCGACGAAGATGTGTTCTGCGTGTACTCCCAATACATCGATGACCTGATGCTGCTGGCAAAAATGATCCGAGTAGCCTGTGCCGATGAAAAAGCGATGCGGACTTATCTTGGCAAGATCGAGTACATCAAGCTCTTTTGGGAGGGCGCACCGGAGGGTGAACCAGCGGTCATCCTCTATGAAGTGGATACCGAAAATGAGCGGCTGGCCCATCGCTCCATCGACATTTTTGCAGATGGCCGCACCCACAACAACCCTGACCTTTACGACGGTGCCATCGAGATTACGCCGATCCCCACTGTGGAGGAGTTGAACGCCCATGTCTGGGGCGAGGAATTCCACGCCTGCATCATAGAGCAGGCGGAATTTGAGGCCATCTGGGAGAGCCACGCCTATAATGAAGAATTAAAGGGGACGGGAGAAATTGGATGAAACAGACAGATATTTATACCGAAGCTCTGACCTGTCTGCGCTCCATCCTTCTGGCAGACCATCCAGAGTTCCAAAACTGGATTGACTGGCTGGAACGGGATATTGAGGACTGGACCCAGCGGCGGGAGGTCGCCCACCACCTTCGGGCTTATGGCGGCATGGGCTCGTTCAATGACCTGCCCAGTATGCGTGGAAATCACGACTACATTTTCGGCTTTCTCAAGTCCGTGTGCTATGCCTTCGGCCATCTTTATGGCAAACGGGAAGGCATTTCTCCGGAGGCACTGATGGAGGAGTGCCTGCACGATGTAGAGCAGGCAGCCTATCACTCATATAAGGCACTGAACCAAGCCATTGCCCAGCACTTGATGCAGGGCGATTTGCAAGAGAATCTGGATCGGCTGTAGGAGGACAAACGATGGTTCAAGCGTGGCGCAAGGTGGATTTTGGCACTGGAACAGTCACCTTTTTGGATGACACACAAAAAGAAGATATGCTGCAAGTGGAATATCCAAACGGATTTTTGTTGGATATGGGCTGGTATCAGGACAGATACATCATTTCTATCATTCATAATTTTGATTGGACGCATCCAGTCAAGCGGTATGAAACGGCAGACGGAAATCAGCTTCCCGCGCTGTTGACAGAGGCAGTTCGCTTTGTAGAAAAGAAATCGCGGACTGCCGAACGGGAGAAATCAGAGGTGAACATGATGCAGGTAAGAAAATTGGAGGGATACCGTGACAAAATCAAGGCCGCTTATGAAGCAAGTGCCTTCACAAAGGGTACCCGCCCAGAACCGGAGGATGCTGTGAAACGATTTGAAAGCAGGTATACTCCCATCCCAGCAGAGTACCGCTGGCTGCTTTTGAACTTCGGCGGCTGCTATTTGGCGGAGCCGTGGATCTTCACACTGAAAGAGTTGGAAGAAGCCTACCCGATTTTTCAAGAGGCTTATGAGGATTACATGAGCGAATATGACCACGGCCCCACCTTTCCAATCGGAGGCTTGGGTGACGGGAGTATCGTATTTATCGACTTGGAGAGCGGCAGAGTCCGGGGCTATAACCGTGACTATGCCGATCTGGAGGAGATTGCCGAGAATTTTTCCAGCCTGCTCCTGGGCCTTGTGGAACAGGCATTGGAACTGGGAAACCTGTGCAAAGAATTGTGAGGTAAGCGTATGGCAAAGGACATCAGGGAGTGCCTGCTGGAGCAGGTAGGAAAATTTCATCAGTGGCAGGAAATCACTTATCCCGGAAAAACCACCGAGGAGATCGGCGGTGCATGGGAGGTCGATTACCCTGCGTGGAATGATATATTTGATGCCTTTTGCCATGTGTTGACCCAAATGGATGCAGAAACAGCAGACAGCGTCCTACTGGATGAGATGGTCTATCTGATCGCCAGGGACAACGAAGCGGAGGGGTTTATACAGGAGACCACTTCCCATCCCCAATGGTTCGAGCGCCTCTGCCGCAGGGCCGCAGCCTCCAATGAGAGTGAGGCCAAGTGGCAGTTTGCCGCATATCTGTCAGAATGTCCGTGCAGCCAGGAAGTCAAAGACATGATCCTGGACTTCGCAAAGGACCCCAATGAATATGTAAGCCGGCGGGCACTTTTGGCGATGCCCGCTCTGCGTCCTGACTGTGTGGAGCAGTTCGCTCCGCTGTTCTGGGAGCGCAACTGTTACTCTCCTGAACTTCCGGAATACCAGCGGATCGCCGTTCTGGTCTCACTGGACGCCATCCATTCCGACCTGCTTCCACAATACTTGGAACGGGCCAAGCAGGATGGTCGGAGCTATCTGCTGGAACACGCAAAACGAATCGAAGGAGGACTTGCCATGAACGAAAAACTGTCCCGTCCCCAATTCAATCAAATGGATACAACCGAGAAGCAAACGCTGATGGAAAGCTTGGCTGATCGTTATGATATGACCTTTCTCGGTCTACATACCTTTGACCGTTGGGGCCAGAGCTACACCACCGGCATCTTCGAGAAAGATGGCCGGGAGTTCGTCTTTGTCCCCGGCGATACCGTCACCCTGGGCTGGGAGCAGTTTGCCGTGGGACTGAATCAGGAGAGCCGGGAGGAATTGGAGTATCTGTTCCGAGAATGGGAAATGGAGCGGGACCCGGAGGAGATGATTCGGGAAAGCATGGCTCCTGTTCGGCAGGCGGCCATTGGACCCATGCTGGTGGGCCGGGAGCTGGAGGAAATTAACTGGGAGCCAGTCAAAATGGATGATCCCAGACTGACTGTCCACCCTGACTGGCTGAAGGAATTCCGTGATTTTGCCTGGAGTGACAGCAGCAGTCTTACCTTGCATCAGTCGGCCCGCATTGAGCGGACGGAAAAGGGCTTTCAGATCTGTATCTATAACCACACAGACTACGATGCGCTTCTTGCCATGCTGGAAAACAGGGGCTTCTCCCTGCCCACGGCGGACGAGTGGGCCTACCTGTGTGGCGGCGGGTGTCGGACCCTGTTTCCATGGGGAGATGGGTTAGACTACTCCATGCGTCTGCACTGGTTTGAGAACATGGATGAGGATGAGAACCGGCCCTATGACATGGAGGAACCCAACTTCTTCGGCCTGTCCATCGCCTACGATCCCTATATGCGGGAAGTGGTGCAGGCTGATAGGCTTACCACCTGCGGCGGCGATGGCGGATGCAATATCTGCGGAGGGCTGGGTCCATTTCTCGGTTTCCTGCCCTGTTCGCCCCACTGTAAGCCAGAAGTGCAGGAGGACAATGAACTAAACGGAGATTATGACTTTTATCGGCCTATCATTCGGTTGGAGAACTATGATTGACAATAGAAGCTTGATACGAAATAAAGAAAGAGAGGTGCCGACATGGGAGCATGGGGCATAAAAGCATTAGAGCGTGACGAAGGGTTGGATGTACTGGACATCCTCAAAAATGAATATGTACCGGAGCATCTGGTAATGGATCTGGGTGAGATGATCGAACTGATGAAAGAGGAAGGTATGTTGGGAGAAGATCTCTCCGACATCGACTTTCTCTATGATAACACCGCTATGGCTCTGGCGGAGCTGTATTTCCAATGGAAGGATAACAGCAAGCTGGACTACGATCATGAAGAAGCTATATGGGATAAAGTCACCGGTTTCACAGCATCCAAAGAAGCCCTTGCCTTCCTGCTGCGGCAGCTCACCGACATCAAAAACGAGGTGCCGGACGAGGACGGCATCCGTGAGATTGTGGATCTTTGGAAGAACGAGGACAGCGGTGAGATCGCTCCTGCGTGGTTGGAACATTTGGGCTGGCTCATCAAGCGACTGATCTCAGAACAGGAGGTGTGACAGATGTATATCAAAAAATACTGGGGCAACTTTATCGGAGGCTCGGATGACAGTCTGAACCTTGTGGCCTTTTTAGAAGACCAGAAGAAAGAGGAAATCCCCCTCAGCGAAATCTTCACCAAGATTGGGCTGGACAAGCAGAACTGGGGCTTCCGCCAGACTGTGGAGTATCTGGAGTTCACCCACTCCAGTGGTGTGGAAATGGATTTTCACTTTGCTATTGATGTGGTCACCGACCTGGCCGCCATCCTGCTGGAGTGCAGCGTCAGCGGCAGTGTGAACCTCCAAGATCTGGACGAGTACAACACCCCCTCCCGCCGTATCCGCATCACCGCCACGCCGGAGGAACACGACGCAATGAACAAGTCCCTGGCGGATTTCGCCCAGAACCCGCTGGAATACGACCTCAGCGAGATGATGGACGACGAGGAGATCCAGGAGATGGCTCGGGATGTGGAGGCGCTGCGGAAGGATCTGTACGAGGCCGCTGGCCGCAACCGGGACTACCATGTGAAAGCGGAGGATGTGAAATCTCTACTCTCTGACTGGAAGGGTGCCGATGGCTGCATTGCCACCAACCGCATCACGGTAGAGGGCTGCAAGGTTGGCTACTGCTACCGGGAGAAGCCGGACGGCGACTGGGACAGCGGCTGGCGCTTCACCGCCGGTGATGAGAGCGAGGAGTACATGGACGACCCCAACAATGCCGGGATTTACAAGCTGAACACAATCTGCAACGACGATCCCGACATCATCCCTCTGCTGAACACCCCTGCTCCCTGCGCCTTTGAGCGGGATGAGAACGGCGTGTTCCAGCAAATCAAAGACTGGAAACCGGATGAGGACGAGGAGGACCCGGATATGGATATTTTGAAGCAGTGCCAGAAGTGGCATGAGGAGGACAAACACCAGAAAATCGTAGACGCGCTGGAGGCCATCCCTACCGAGGAGCGTACCCCGGAAATGGATATGGAGCTGGCGCGAGCCTACAACAATCTGGCGGACTCCAGCGAACCGGAGGGAAGAAAGCAGCTTCACCGGGCACTGGAATTGATGCAGTGCCACGAGGAGGAACTGGGAGATACTTATTCCTGGAATTTCCGCATGGGGTATGCCTATTATTATCTGGATCAGGAGGGCCGCGCTCTGCGGTATTTTGAAAAAGCTCTGGAACAGCATCCCGGTGATGATCCGAAACTTAACACCCGACAAGACATTGAGGATTTGATCGACTGGTGCACGAAAGGCATTTCTCTGCCCCAGTTCTCGGAGTGCTTCCGAGAGCGGACAGAGAACTGGTGGGAAACCTTTGCCGAGATGGAAGCAGAATTGCGCCAGATGATGGATGAGGACAAAGATCATACCCGCGGCGCAGAACTCGTGGCCCAAATGGAGGACACCCTGAATCTGGTTTTTGATGAAATTTCCTTCGAGCTGGGCTTCAATGGCGAAAAGCATGAGCTGATCCTCACCCCGGAGGGTAATAAGGTCAAGCTGTTTGAGCTGGTCTACTTCCAGAAACACGCCCCAAAGGAGGTGCTGGAGCACTGGAACATCCTTGTGGGCCGTCAGCCCTCCCAGAATATCGGCCTGCGTACCGACGACAGCTGGGACATCTCCGGTGAGGATGTGCAGATCTGGCTGGAGGAACAGGGCGAAAACAGTTTCAACATCTCCGCCTACTGTGAAAAGCTGCTGCCTATGCTCCGGGAGGCGGAAGGCCGAGTCTGGTGGATGCTCACCACCCTCACCGATCAGATACTGGGCGAGATCCCCCACATGAGATACATAGACAGTTTTGATGTGCTGGAGGAACCCAAGGCAGAGCCGTCCTTCCTCCTGTCCCAGCTGCCCGACAAACTGCGGGAGCAGGGCCTGGAGCTCTCCACCGATCCGGAGGCCTATCTGGAGAGCTATCTTGGCTACGAAATGAAACCCAATGAAGACCCCAACGCCGATTGGCGGCTGGATGTAATGGCCGGTTCCACCTGCTGTGTGCCGCTCATCAACGGCTATCTGAATGCCGACAACGACTTTATGGACGATCTCCATGCCGACGGAGCGGTAGCGGGCTTTTTCTGCTATCCCCTGGATACCTTGCGGGAGGAGGAAGGATCGGAAAAGATTTTCGACTTCCGGGACAAGCTGGAGGAATTGTTCACCACCGTGGACGGATCGGAGATGCTCGCCCTCATCGGCGGGGCCACCGGCCTCTACTGTGGCTATGTGGACTTCATCGCCTGGGACATCCGAGAGGCGCTGAACATGGCGAAAGAGTTCTTTGAAGGCACGGATATCCCATGGGCCATCTTCCACACCTTCCGCCGTGAAGCCGGTTCTGTACCTCTAAAGCAACAAGATGATGGGACAGAAACTGAAAATCAGGATGACGAGTTGGATGAAACGCTTACGGGCATGGACTATATTCCTTATACCCAACAGGACGCCGAAGCATTCTTCGCTCAGCTGGAGCAGTGGAACGACGAGGACGAGTACACCCGCTGCATCCAGGCACTCAATGCCATCCCAGAGGACTGGAGGAACTATCGCACCGCCTACGCCCTGGCACGGGCGCTGGAGAACTACGCCATCATCGGGGACCATGATGAGGGTACTTTGAAATTCAAGGGAGACAAAGCCCTCCAGAGGGCCATTGAGGTGCTGGAGTCCGTCCGGGAGGAAGGTCAGGACAAGGCGGAGTGGAATATGCGGATGGCCTACGGCTATCAGTATCTCTATGGTCAGGAGGAAAAGGCCATTCCCTACGCCCAGCGGTGGGCAGAGCTGGACCCGGAGGATGAAAATGCCCCGGCGGTAATTCGGGAGTGTAAGGCGGAGATCCGGAAACGCCAGCGCAGCCGGAAGAAGAAGGCCAAATTCGTGCCCGGTGATACCCCATTTGAGGGTTTCGACCTCACCAACTTCTGGGATGATAATTGGTATGCACTGAAAGAATATGTCAGTGATCCGCCTTCCGATGAGCTGATTGCCAGCGTGGAGGAGGAACTGGGCTACAAGCTGCCCGCCGCCTATATCTGGCTGATGAAGCAGCACAACGGTGGCATTCCGATGAACACCTGCTATCCCTGCGATGAGCCTACCTGTTGGGCAGATGATCATGTGGCCATCACCGGCATTTTCGGAATCGGACGGGAAAAGAACTGCTCCCTCTGTGGAGAGATGGGCAGTCAGTTTATGATCGATGAGTGGGAGTATCCTGCCATCGGCGTGGCCATCTGCGACTGTCCAAGCGCCGGACACGATATGATTTTCCTGGACTACCGGGCTTGCGGTCCCCAGGGAGAGCCTGCGGTAGTCCATGTGGATCAGGAAAATGACTATAAAATCACCCATCTGGCAGACAGCTTTGAGGAGTTCATCCGCGGACTGGAGCATGAATCCCTGTATGATCCGGATGAAGATGTAGAGGATCTTGAGGATGACGCCGACGAGGAGGAAACTGACCGTAAGGGCTCCTTTGCCGGATCTGTGCTCCTCTCCAAAGCAGAGTGGGACAAGGAGCAGTTGATTCGGGATCTACGGGAAGAATGGGGCATCGTAGATGAGGAGCCGGATGAGGGCGACGAAGACGATGAGAACAGCGATGACGCTGTGGTAATGCGGGTCGGCGGAATGATGCTGATCGTGACACTCTTCCACGGTCACATCCCGGACAATGAAGCTGAGATCAACGCCGAAAACAACTATATGTGGCCAGAGGCCGTAGAAGTGACCAAAGCGCACAAGGCCCATATCATGGTGGCTGTGTTGGGCGAGGAGGAAAAACTGCTGGAACGCGGTAAGCTGTTCACCAAGGCGATGGCAGTGTGCTGCAAGCAGAAATACGCCACCGGTGTCTACACCAGCGGCGTGGTATTTGAGCCTCGTTTCTATGAGGGCCTTGCCGATATGATAAAAGAGGACGAGCTGCCCATCTTCAACTGGGTCTGGTTCGGCCTGTACCGGAGCGAGGGGGGCCTAAACGGCTACACCTACGGCATGGATGTGTTCGGCAAGGAGGAAATGGAAGTGCTGAACACTGACGCCGAGCCGGAGGATCTGCGGGACTTTTTGGCCAGCCTTGCCTCCTATGTGCTGGCGTGTGATGTGACGCTGCAAGACGGCGAAACCATCGGTTTTTCTGCGGATGATAAGCACACCATCACCCGCAGCCCCGGTGTCTCTCTGCCGGAGGAGCAGATGACTCTGAAAATCTCCTATGAGCCCACAGAAGTAGAGCCAGAGACTGACGATGACAGCATAGGAATGGATGATGTTTCCTATCATATTGAGAGCATTGAGGAAAAAGAGCTTCCCATTGACCCCATCAACGCCTACAATCACATGGCGATTTATTTGCGCTGGTGCATGGAGCATGACTTGATGGGCGAAAAATTCCTGGAAGAGCATGGTGATGTGGTAAACCAGGTCAAAGCCGATCCAGGCAGCACAGACCTGCGAACATTCATCCGGGAGGAGTTATTCGGCTGTCTATTTTCGGCTCTGTTCAACCAGAAAGGCCGTGCCTTTGCCCATTATTACTATGGAGAAAATGATGCGCCCTATTATCCTGCCGACATTGATGACTATGCCCTGAAATATTTTGGTCCGCCCCGGTATCACTCCAATGAATTTCAACAGGAGACATATTTATTTATCCCCTTTGATGAGAAATACTATCAGGCCATGGCCAAGGTCATTGAAAAACGCTTTGTCAACTGGCAGGGACAGGACTTTGACGAGGATACGCTGGAGCCTTCCGAGGTGGCGCAGGCCATTATGGAGTATCTGGACTGTGAGTGCACCTATTTCCCGTCTATGGCAGATGATGATCCCATCATGTCAGCATACAGCTACGCCCGGCGGCTGGGCGTGCGGGAGGACTTTATTCCTGTTCTCATCAAGCCGGATGAAACGCTGTTGGAGTGTCTGGTGATGAATGCCGACCCGGAAAACGATGCAGACTGCTATGAATTTAACCCCAAAGCTGTGGAGGAATACCGGAAGAAGATGCTCTCCGCTCCCGTCAAGGACGGAAAGGCGGTTCTGGAGGAATTGACCGGCCAGCGCAAAGAAGAAGCCGAGGAGGATGATATGGACTGGGAGGAGGAAATTATTGGTGAGATAGACGGCGGTATCAACAACGACCGCTTCGCAAGTTATTGGGATTCTGATACCAATATGACCGTTCCGCTAATTCTGGCTAAAATTCCGGTAAAGAACCCCTGGGAGATCTTTGCCTACCTGCCCTTCGGAAACTGGAATGAATGTCCTGATACGCTGGAGCTAATGGCAGTGGCGAAATACTGGTTCGAGCAGTATGACGCGGTGCCTGCCGCCATGAGCCACGATGAGCTGGAGTTTCTGCTCCCGGCTCCTGTCCCCAAGGAGAAGGCCATAGATGTAGCTGTGGAACAATACGGTTTTTGTCCTGATTTGGACCAAAATGCAAGTATTGGCACTTTGGCTGATACTATACACCAATCCACCGTCTGGTATTTCTGGTGGGATTGATGGGAGGTGCGACCAATGACAGAATATCAGAAAACCTATATCGAACTAAAAAAACAGTTTGTTGCGACCAATGAAGGTCCGGACAGTGTCCGCGCTCTATATACCTTCAAGGAAGAACTTGAGCAGAGTGAGGATCAGCAGGCCAAGGAAGTGCTGGTAGATGTGTATGATCTGCTGGACTTCAAGGAGGATGCCTACGAACTGCTCTGCCAAATCGGAAATCGTTCCGATAAAAAGACCCTCAAGCGGCTGGGCGTCTTGAAGGACTATGCGGAAAACTGGGGCAATCATTACGCCCTCCCCAAGCCCAAAACGCCGGAGGAAAAGCAGAAAGAGAAGGAACGGCAGGCCCAGCTGGGCCTGCCCGCCTTCCGGTATCACCCGGACCCGCTGGATACCGGGGCCTTTGAGGAATCCAAAGAAGGTGTTATCTGCGGCTGCTGCGGCAAGACGACCCACATCTACTATACTGGTCCATTCTATTCGGTAGATGAAATTGCGTATCTGTGTCCGGAGTGTATCGCCAGCGGCGAGGCGGCCCGAAAATATGACGGCAGCTTTCAAGACGATTTCTCTGTGGACGATGGTGTAGACGATCCGGAGAAGCTGGACGAACTGATCCACCGCACCCCCGGCTACTCCGGCTGGCAGCAGGAATATTGGCGCGCTCACTGCGGCGACTACTGTGCCTTTTTGGGCTATGTGGGTGCCAGAGAACTGCGGGCACTGGATGTGCTGGAGGAGGTGCTGGGCGATCCCATGTGGAACGAGGAGCAGAAAGATATGATCCGGGAATCCGTCAATGGCGGGCACCTGCAATGCTATCTGTTCCAGTGCCTCCACTGCGGAAAGCACCTGGTCTGGATGGATTTTGATTGAAAAGGAGGCAAACACTATGGGACTTGACATCTACGCCGGGACGCTGACCCGGT
>OLRR01001806.1_pt1 | contig 12638 bp, 25 predicted proteins | sample 1671941 | NCBI WGS metagenome assembly OLRR01 (sample SAMEA3136628, study PRJEB25190) | human gut metagenome
GGCTTTGTCTTTGCTGACAACGGTTTTGTCGGCATTGACATTGACACCGGGTATGACGAGGAAGGTTTCATGACACCGCTTGCCGCAGACATTATCGGCAAGTGTGCGAGCTACACGGAGAAATCCAAAAGCGGCAGAGGTTTTCACATTCTCCTCAGAGGTACGCTTCCCTTCAAGGGCAAGAACAACCTCGCCGGAGTTGAGATATACAAGTCCGCCCGGTACTTCATCATGACAGGCGATACGCTCCTCTATCGTAATATCGAGGAGAACCAAGAAGCGATTGATTATGTGGTGGAAAAATACTTCCCGGAGACACGGCAAGAGAAAGAGACCTCCGAGTACGGTGGTCGAATCTACTCCCCGATATGGGAACTGCCGGAGAACAATCGTATCAAGCTCCGCCCTGTCTACCCTCGAATCCCGGACGGAAGCCGTAATATCTGTCTGACCTCTCTCGCTGGTATGCTTCACAATCAAGGGTACAGCAAACAGCAGATATACGATGAACTTATTTACTGTAACACGGTTGCCTGTGAACCTCCGCTCGACAGGAACGAGCTGAGAACGATCTGCAACAGTGTTACCCGGTACAAACGATGATTGAACTCACACCACTACAGAATCTAAGCAACGCAATTATCTTGCAAGCGGTCAAGGACTACCGTACCGCCCTCGGTGGTAGCGGCATAGGCAAGAGACCGCCGGGAAGCGTCATTGTCGAGGTCGAGCGGTTCTTCCGCTCCGAGTGGTTCGACATACTGACCGATGTTGACGGTGAAGTTCTGATCGAGAAAATCCGCAAGGAATTTGCAAGATAAAAACTAACACAAAAAGGATAAAAAGTTGCAGAAAAAGTATTGACAAGTAATCTTATTTGTGTTATATTATAATCACAACAGGACAAGAAACAATCTTGTTCAGATTATTAAGGAGGACAGACCTATGATGGTTAAGAGAAGTGAAATGGTGGAGACCACCAACTACAACGTAGAGGACATTATCTCCTTCGAGCTGGCTGACGGTGAGAAGGTAGAAGCAATGGCTATGAAACAGGAAGCAGACGGTATGATCTTCATGCTGGTGGACTGCTTGAAGGACGAGGAGTGCATGAACGAGGAAGACTCCAACCGTGGCGGCTGGGACGCAAGCGATTTGCGTGTGAAGCTGAATGGTGAAATTCTCGAACGCTTCCCGGCTGAAATCCGTGAGCAGATGGTCGCATTCGCCAACGGCGATATGCTGAGACTGCCTACCGAGAAGGAAATCTTCGGTGTCAATGAGTACGGCGAGACTGAGGACGAATCCGTTGAGCAGTTCGCTCCTATGAAGCTCCGCAGAAACCGTATCGCATTCCAAGGTCACAACGGTAATTGGGAATGGTACTGGCTGGCAAACAAGCATAAGCGTTCCGCTTCCAATTTCGCCGGTGTCACCCACAACGGTCTTGCGTACTACTACTACGCTTCCTACGCTTACGGTGTCCGCCCCGCTTTCAAAATCAAGAATCTGTAATCTGCGCCCCCTTGTGGGGCGCACTCAACCCACACGAAGGAGGATATAATCGTGGCTTACTATATGAATAACAACAGAGACATTGAGTGCTACAGAGGTGACATTTTCTATATCGCCAACAGCGGTCATGTGGTCGGCTCTGAGCAGAGATCGGGAAGACCCGGTATCATCGTCTCGAATGATTTGGCGAACAAGCACTCACCCAACGTGTCAGTCGTATATCTGACTTCACAGGAGAAGAAACCTCTGCCGACTCACGTTGATGTGATCTGCAAAGTCCCTTCTACTGCTCTGTGCGAGAACATTCAGACCGTATCGAAGGAACGTCTCGGTGACTTCGTGAAGTCCTGTACTACCTCCGAAATGGAAAGAGTCGATAAGGCTATCTGTCATGCCCTCGGTCTCACCGTTCCGGCGGAAGAACCTACTATCACAGAGGAAGATTTGAAAGCTCTCAAGGAAGCACCTGTTCAGCTCATGCCTGTCGAACCTACGGCGGCTGAGATTGAGCGTAACCTGTACAAGAACCTGTACGAGCAGTTGCTTGACCGACTGACAGGTAAGTCCGCATGAGAGATTCAGTAAAATGTAGTTCGTGCCGGAAGCGGTGTCTCTGTCGCTCCTGTCCGAACAATCAGACGTGCAAGATCGCCCTCCGGCGATATTGTAAGGCAGTCTGTTATTGCAGTATCAATAGAAAACTCAAGGAGAACGAGAATGAACACAGACGTAATGTTCAGTAGCAAAACGGACGATTGGGCTACTCCACAAGACTTCTTCGATGAACTGAACCGGGAGTTCGGTTTCACCCTTGACCCTTGTGCAGATCATGTCAATCACAAGTGCGCTACTTACTATACGAAAGAACAAGACGGTCTCGTTCATGATTGGGGGGGGGAACGAGTATTTTGTAACCCTCCCTATGGGAAAGAGATTGGCAAGTGGGTTCAGAAATCTCTTGAGGAGAGTCGCAAGCCCAATACCCTTGTCGTAATGCTCATTCCGGCGAGAACCGATACAAGATACTTCCACGACTTTATTTACGGAAAAGCGGAAATCAGATTCATTCGAGGACGATTGAAGTTCGGCAACTCGAAAACCGCCGCTCCCTTCCCTTCTATGGTCGTAATATTCAAAAACAAGGAGGAAAAATCCCATGAAAGTAACACTCATACAAGCAACCCCTAACCCCATTGAGACTATCGCTCAGATCGCAAGTATCTGTTACGACAGTGACCCCAAGAATCCTATCGGACTGGTGAAGCACCTGTACCGCAACGGACACCACAGTGTCTTCGAGCATATCTACTTCACGTTCAAGATCGAGGGTATCTCTCGTGCTTGCTCTCACCAGCTTGTGAGACACCGCCACTGTAGCTTCACTCAGCGCAGTCAGCGTTATTGCTCTGAGGACGGTTTCGGCTTTGTGACTCCTTCCACCGTTGATGAAGGACGCTTCGCAAACGATATGGAGGACATTAAGGACTGGTACGAGGAGTATCAGAACAGCGGTGTTCCCAACGAAGACGCACGATATGTTCTGCCGAATGCGTGTGAAACCTCTCTCTACCTCTCCTGTAATCTGAGAGAACTCATTCACATGAGCAACGAGCGTTTGTGCCGTAAGGCTCAGTGGGAAATTCGAGAGCTGGTACAGCAGATGGTCTACTGTGTGAACGCTGACCTGTGGTTCATGCTCGTACCTAAGTGCAAGAGCGGCAGAATCATTTGTAATTCCCCTTGCGGTAAGGAGGATTAAGTCGTGAAGGTCAACATTCTCGGTGTTCCCTACACCATTCAATATAAGTCCCCGGCGGAGGACAAATTCTTGCGAGAGTGTGACGGTTACTGTGACAAAAGCTCTCACAAGATCGTAGTCAATACCGAGAATGGAGACCTCGAAGATTTCCCTCGGTATCAGAAACAGTGTTTGCGGCATGAGATTATCCATGCGTTTATGTTCGAGTCCGGCTTGGGCGCAAATTGGGAACATAAACCCATCGGACATGAGGAGACAACTATCGACTGGATAGCCGCTCAGTTCCCGAAGCTCCTCGAAGTATTTGAGAAAGTAGGTGCTTTGTGATGAACGAAATTATCTGCCCTCTCCTCACTACCAACACGGTAGTCGAGGAAGACGGAACAGTCAAGATAGGTACTCAACCTGTGTACTGCATTGAATGTCAGTGTGCATGGTGGGTCGAAGATAAACAGAAATGTGCGGTAGCGGCGATTGGAGGTGAGCGTCATGGTAAGCGATAGAGAATTGTTCGAGCTTCGTAATGGTCGAGTAATCATGGACGAAGACCTCTCCGAGAAAATGTACATCATCAAGGAGTACCACCCGGAGAGAGCGGACGAGACCAGCTCCGGCTTTGAATGGTCGGAAATGGGTATGGCTAACCTGTTCGGTATGCTCTACAACAGAGAGGTTCGCTATTGTACTGAGCATAAGAGCTGGTACACCTATCATGAAGGTGCATGGCGCAAGGACGAGGGTGCAATCCTCGTGTCCGAGAAGATCAAGGACTTTGTTCGTCTCATGATTCTCTACTGCGGTGAGATTGTGGACGATGATCTTCGCAAGAGCTACACTGCATTCGTCAATAAGATGGGTGACAGACGTATGCGAGACCGAATCCTCAAGGACGCTACAGGCGAGCTTCGTATCTCCGCTGTGGAGTTTGACGCTAACCCATACCTCATTAACTGTCTGAATGGTACATACTCTCTCGAAGACTTCTCCTTCCGGGAAGCTCGCTGGGACGATTTTCTTACCATGCAGACCAACTTCCGACACACTATCCGCAGAGACATTAAGTGTAAGCGTTGGGAGAAGTTCATTGACGAGGTTACACAGGGAGATAAGGACAAGGCGGATTTCCTTCAACGTGCGCTCGGCTACTCTATGCTCGGCATGAGCAACGAGGAGTGTATGTTCATTCTCCACGGCAAGACTACCCGAAACGGCAAGTCCACTCTGCTCAACACCATCGAATTTATGCTCGGTGACTATGCGAAGGTTGCCCCGGTAGGTATGATCTGCCGTGGTGACAGGCAGAAGGACGCAGAAGCCGCTTCTCCTACTCTCGCCGGACTCAAGGGCAAACGCTTTGTCACCATGTCCGAGTCAAATGAGTATGGCAAGCTGGACGAGGAGAAAATCAAACAGCTCACAGGCGGTGAGGAAATTTCAGCTCGTGCGCTGTACCAGTCAGCGATTACCTACAAGCCGCAGTTCACCCTTTGGCTCTCCTGTAATGACCTTCCGATGGTGACAGACAAGTCCCTGTTCGCTTCCCAGCGTATCAAGGTGATCGAGTTCAACCGTCACTTCAAGCCGGAGGAACAGGACACTCACCTCAAGGACGAGCTGACTTCCACGGAAGCAATGAGCGGCATTTTCATGTGGCTGGTTCGTGGCTACATTAAGTATAAAGAAAACGGACTCAAGATGGCGGACTCTCTGACTGAGGTAGTCACAAAGTATGAGCGTGACAACGACCTCGTATTGCAGTTCCTTGAGAACCGCTGTGTCCGCAATGAGGACGTGAACATAAAGGCGAAAGACCTGTACAATGCTTTCAAGCTGTGGGCGAAATCCGAAGGAGCTTACGTCCTCTCTGCTCGAAAGTTTAACTCCGAAATGGAACGACACCCGGAATGGTTCGACAGAAAATCGACTTCCAGCGGTTTCATGATCTATTGGGGACTCAAGCTCAAGGAGGTGGTGTAATGTCTACCTACAAAGAACAACCTGTGACATTCCATCACGTCACTGAATACGGTAACGACACTGGCTACTTCGAGAATAAATGGTTCGAGGTGCGAATCGGTGAGACCGTAATTGGTCGAGGAGACACACTCGAAGACGCTATCCGCTTCTGCGAGTCTGCGGACACAATCGACAAAGACATTGTGGAGGATTGTTGAAATGGCTCGTAATCGTTACCCCGGCTACTGCTACTGTTGCGGTGCATACGTTCCAGCCGGGTTCGGACACTTCGAGCGCAGATGGGGTCAGCCGGGTAACAAATGGCGGATCAAATGCGTGAAGTGTGCGTCCGGCAGAACGGTAAAAGAAACGGACAAAGAAGTCCAGCGAGTAAGGAGGAAAAACAATGGCTCTTGAGCTGAAAAACACAGAACACAGCTATTATTGCAGTGATAACAATTACTATGTCGGTGGTGCTGAGAATCACGGACGTTGCGACTATGACACATGGGAAGACTTCAAGGAAGACTGGCTCGTGGACGGTTCGCTGGACGATGATTATAACCACCTGTTCCGCTTTGATATTCTTGAAAGCGAGGAAACTCCCGGCAGATTTGAGCTTTTCCTGTTCTTCATTTTGCAGAGAAAAGGTATCTTCCGCCCTGTGTGGGTTCGCAGTATCACGAAAGACGATCTCGCAGAGATTGAGACCTTCCTGTCTCACCGCTGGCAGTATTTGAAGTCTCAGTGGCGAGAGTTCTCCGGGGAGGTGGAATAATGGCACGAGCGAAGAAATGTGACAGGTGCGGCAAGCTCCATGAACACTATGACGGAAACAAGGAGTTTAAGAACTCTGAGAAAGCAAACGGAGTCATTCTCATTGACCGTGATTTGGATAACAAATACTGGTCTCGCAAGTCCTACGACTTTTGCCCGGACTGTATGAGAAAACTCGAAGCGTTCATCAAGAACGAGGAGGTGTCAGCCGATGAAACCAATTAAATTTGAACAGGCAAACAAGAACCTTCTCAAGCCGGAGTCCATGACAGACGAGGAATGCTCCTCTCTGTGGGTGTACAACGATGGCAGAGAATGTATCTCTTGCTGGCGGCTGACATGGAAAGAACGACTCAAGGCTCTGTTCTTTGGTCGAGTGTGGCTCTCCGTTCTCAGCGGACGGACGCAACCTCCTGTGTGGCTCGCCTGTTGCAAAACAGTATTCTTGAAGGAGGACGCAGATCATGAAAACGACTGAGCGTATGCACATGGTAGCAGTCATGACGGAAGGTCTTGAGTCCTCCGTCAATGCCTACTGTGAAGTAAAGACGAAGAAGGGTTACTCTCCCTCTGTTGGATATGACATTCCGAGAGAAGATGGTAAAGAATCCATCAAGCGGAGAATCACCCTCATTCGTGAAGAACTGCTGAATATCAGCAAGGAACTATAAGGAGGATATGAAAATGGCTACTGAAAAACGACTTACTGTTGGTGAACTGAGAAAAGCCCTTGAGGGTGTTCCCGATGAATTAGAGGTACACTTCTCCTCTGATACCGAGGAAGCATACGAGATCATTCTGACTCAAGCTCGCAGAGTGAAGTACGAGCTTCCCAACGGTCAGAGGTTCGAGGACACCGGGGAGACTGGTGTTGACTACTTCGACATTTACGGCAATGCCGCCGATGAAGACGAGGACGAAGACTATGAGTAATCCCATCGAAATCATTCAGCAACAAATGAACATGGAGCTTGAGGGTGAGGTCATGAAAGCTGTCATGCGTGTCGGTGTAAACGTGGATAAAGAGGAACTTATCAAGCTCCTCAAGCGTGACCGTCCTATGCGTTACAATGCAACGACTCTCCGTGGCGGTGTCATGGTCGAGCGTGTGACAGAGTGTCCGGCTTGTCATAAAGCTATCCTCTGTGAGAAGGACGAATACCCTCGCTTCTGTACTCACTGCGGACAGGCTATCGAGCTTCGTGACTGCGGTTGCTGGTGCGGCGGCTGGGACGAGGATTATGAGTGTTGCACGATTCCCGACTATGCGTGCCCTCGTCAAGACGAATGCTGTACCTATACTGACATTACCTCTCTCGTGGCAGACGTGAACGTCAATGAGATTGCAGATCATATCCGAAACGGTAATCTCGCTTCGTGGGTGGAGTCATGGCAACAGCAGATGGCATTCGAGCTGGAAAACGCTAAATTATCCGAAAAGGATTGAAAAATAATCAAAAACGACATTTGTGAAATAACACGAATCGGATTGAAAAACAATCTTTTCACCTTTTCGGGTATGAAGTAGTAAAAGTAGTTGTATTTTAGTTTTTGCGTATAAGTTCTCTTATAAGGGGTCTATATAGTAAAAGTTACCGTAAAAATTGATTTTCAACTACTTTGACTACCGCAAGAAGAATAAGAACAAAGAGGACTCTCGACTATGAAAGAGGACTCTCCGTGGTTGTGGAGGACAGACTACGACTATAGGAGGTAAAGGAAAAATGGCAAATAAGAAGCCTACTGGTACGGAAGACGTACAGGTGATTAAGAAGAAACCTCGTGGCGGCAACTCTCCTGTCATTGGTATGAATGGGTATGACCTTGAACCGGGAGACAACACGAAGTTTCTGTCATTGAACATTGAGCTATTCAATATGGAGAGTATTGATATGCACGATGAAGAAGCTGTTGCAAAGAGGTTGGAGGAGTATTTTGCATTGTACGCAAAGCATGATATGAAACCGACTGTTGCTGGAATGGCTATGGCACTCAACGGTATGAACAGAAAGACTTTATGGGGTATTACACATGACGCTCCTATCGGTGGACGTGGTAACTACTCCACGTTGCCGCAGAACGTGACCCACATTATAAAAAAGGCATTCTTTTTGCTTGAAAATTTGTGGGAAAGCTACGCTACCAGCGGCAAAATTAACCCGGTCACAGCGATCTTCCTTGCGAAGAACAACTTTGGCTACCAAGACAAGACCGAGTACGTTCTGACACCGAACACCCAGCAAGACAACAACTATGACGCTGACGATATTCGCTCTCGCTATCTGATCGACTCTGCCGACTCCGGCTCAGACTCCGACTCTGACGGTGAGTAACGACTATCGACTCTCAAACGACTATCGACTATCGACTATGAAATCGAAAACCGCCCTCACGCTCCGGGTCTTCCCGGCGGTGTGATGGGCGGTCTTTTTGTGCGGATTTTTAGACGATTTTTGCTGATCTGACCCCGGCGGTATTAACAATTTAGCGTGGTAAAGCGTTCCGGGCTGATCTCCGGCGGTTTAGTGTTTGCTAAATGGTGTGTATAACTTTTCTTATATAGCCCTCTTATATAGAAAGTTTCCGCAGTAGTTTAGTATTTGCTAAACACTTCCTTATTATATGTATGTTCAAATAGTCAAAAGTAAATGGACGCTAAAAAACAAATAGAAAAAAATATTTGATTTCTTGAAAATTAAATAGAAAAACCTATTGACAAATAGAAAAATCTATTGTAATATATAGACAGATAGAAAAATCTATTTGAAATCACACAAACAAGATTATTTTTAGGAGGTCACACCATGAAAGAATTTGCAATGATCGAAATGAGAGTTAAAGAAGAAGCCGAGAAGAACACCGCCGACACAGTTTTCTATATTGAAAATGGATATTTCCCGACATGGGCGGAAGAACACCGCACAGACCCCGACAGAGGTTTGAAAGCCAACAGCACCGAAACCCGATGGAATCAGTACCAAGCCGGAACAATCAGCCGTGAAAAGGCTGTCGAGCTTGCCACAAAGCGAGCAACGAAGCAGATCGAGAAGAAGACCGCCGCAAAGCTGGCACAGCTTGACCGGGTAGCCAATGCGCCCGACCTCACCTTCATTTCTGTTTCCGTGGATTGGGTGCGCTCCTCCACTTGGGGCTATAATCCCCATGTTGAAATCAGAACCAACACCGGGACATATTGCGGAACGGCGAGCGGTTGCGGCTATGACAAGGAATCCGCCGCCATTGCGGAAGCGTTCAACAAGTGCGACAGCATTTTGAAAGCCCTTTACAAGCTCAAGGAAAACGGCTTGAGAGCTGGCAAGACGGACGCAAGCAAAACAGCGTGTACAGGTGTAGACAATCGCAATATTTGCGGCTATGGTTCGGGCTATTCCGTATTACCGTATTTTGAAGGTGGTGTCGGTGCTTCTTGCTTTTGGTCTATTCTGAAAGATTGCGGATATAAGACCAGCGGACACCACGGCAAACACAGCGATTTTTACAGCGTAGAAAAGGAGGTCGCATAATATGAACATCAACGAGACAATGAAAGAGCTTGCACAATGGCAGAGAATGCAAGAGGAAGCCGCCGCAATGGTGGAAGCTCTCAAAGATCAGATCAAAGAACACATGACCGCCGCCGGGCTTGAAGTCCTCACAGGGGACGAACACAAAGCCACATTCAAGACGGTTTCCAGCTCTCGCATTGATACCGCCGCATTGAAGAAGGGACACCCGGACATTGCGGCACAGTACACCAAGACAACCGAAACGAAGCGTTTCACATTTGCATAATATGGAGGTTTTGAAAATGGGAAATATTCAGATCAATATACCGAAAACGCAAGCGCAAAAGCAATTTGAACAGTTAGCCCCGGCATTATTGAAAATTCTTGCGGATTTGTCCGCCGATGAATTTCGACAGGTTTTTAATTATGCGGTGTTTATCCATAATGACAAGATGGAGGAGGTGTAAAAATGTTTCGGATCGTGTGCATTATCCTTTTTCCGTTCGTTCTGCTGGGTGAAATCCTCAAGCAGTCCAATTAAAAATATTACATCATGCGCCCCGGTTCGCCGGGGTGCTTTTCTTTTGCTTTTATCCGGGGGAGGGTGTCCCGATCTCGTACACGTCCACCGCTGGCGGCTCTGCTGGTGGTGTTTTCTCTTGGTGGGGTGTGCCGTGCTTGGGTCTCCCATTGTGGGCGGTATTGGTGGGTTGGTGTGTCCTTTGGCTGTTTGTCCTTCTCTGCGCTTTCTGTTTGTCCTTTTCCGGGGCTTTTCTTTCGGGGTGTGTTCTTGTATGGCTTAGAGCTTTTCGGGCTGTCTGCGGTTGTCTGTAAACGCTCTGAGGAATACCCCCGGAGGGGGAAGCACCGCCGCACTTTTGCGCCGAGGGAGTGCTTCGAGTAGCCGAAAAATAGAAAAAGGTCATATAATAAATAGATTTTTCTGCTAAAATATAGGTTTTTCTATTGACAAATAGATTTTCCTATGCTATCATTTAATCACAACATACAAGGAGGTACAAATAATGACTGAAAAAGACGTTGTGCGTAAGGTGATGGCAATGAGAGGTTGGAGTCAACCCAAGCTCGCCGCCGAAGCTGGATTCAAAAGCCAATCCAATATCACAGGCTTGCTCAACAATAATAAAAACGGTATTCGCATGGATAACCTTTTCAAAATGTTAGACGCTATGGGCTGTGAAATCGTTGTTCGAGACAAAATGGGCAGTAAACAGGAATGGGTAATAGACATGGAGTCAGACCCAAAGTACCCAATGCCCGAACAATCCCCTTCTTACGACCTTGACGCTTTGCTTTCTGATGATGAAGCCCATTGATTTAGTAAACACTAAACGATGTGGGAAAGTTTATAATAAGAAGCACACTAAGAAAAAGTTTAGGTATGCGTTTAGTTTTTACTAAATGAAAGGAGGAGGTCAAATGACTGCGATTGAAACCATTCGTATGCTCATGCAACAGGAAGGTTACACCCTATCCGAACTTGCGGAATACTCTGACCTCGGCTCAAAATCAAATATATGTCAAATGCTCTCTCGTGAGGATTTGAAAGTCGGTACATTTGTAAAAATGCTTGAGGTTATGGGTTATCAGTTAGTTGCTCAAGGGGCGAATGATAACGAATTTGTTATTGATAACGAGGAGGGATAAAAAAATGAAACAGTCTTTAGATCAAAGGCTTTATAACTTGGGAATGAGTAAAAAAGATTTACAAAAGGAATGCGCCAGCCGTGGGCGGAAAGTCGGTTATGATTCCATAACGAAGGTTCTTTCTTATTCAAACGAGGTTTTATACTCAACCGAAAAGAAAATAACCGACACGATTCAAGAACTCGAAGCAGAAAGAGGTATTTCGGCTGAGTTTTAGGAGGTATAGGTCATGATTTACGGATATGCTCGTGTTTCCACCAAAGGACAAGCTAAAGACGGTAACAGTCTCGAAGGTCAGAGTCTTTTGCTGAGAGAAGCCGGGGTTGAGAAGATTTTCTATGACTCGTTCACAGGTCGGAAAATGGAACGTCCCGAATTTAATAAGCTCCTATCTGTTTTGCACGAAGGTGACAAACTGATCGTGACGAAATTGGATAGATTTGCTCGTAGTGCGGTTCAAGGAAGTCAAATGATCGAGGAACTTATCGCCAAAGGAGTTACGGTTCACGTTCTGAATATCGGTCTCATGGATAACACCCCTACTGGAAAACTAATACGAAATATTATGCTCTCTTTCGCTGAGTTCGAGCGAGATATGATAGTCGAACGAACACAGGAAGGAAAAGCAATAGCTCGTGAAAAAGGTATTCGTGTTGATGGTAGACCAGCCGTAAATGTGAATCAGAGGGACTTGAAAAAATTTCGGGAAAAACAAAAAGGCGGCGAAATGACCGTGGCTGAGTGTTGCGCCGCTTTGAATATTTCTCGTTCCACATGGTATAATCTATCCAATTCGTGTTGATTTGCTATCCGAGTTGTGATATAATTAACACCATAACGAAGGAGGTAACTGTAATGCTCATAAACAATGTTGAAATTGATGTGAAAGTAAAGTGTCTCGAAGCGAAAATGACACAGGAACAACCCGCCGCTAAGATCGGTACGACAGGTATGTAAATCGAGTGATTAAGAAAAAAGACGGTTTTCTCAACAAGACTTTTGTTCAAATGATGGAAGCCCTCGGTTACGACATTGAACTGACTTATGTTAAGAAGGAGGACTAAGGTTATGAAGAAAATTATTGCGTTTCTGTTGGTATTCGTTATGTTATTCGTGCTATCGGCTTGTGGTTCTTCCGAACCGAAGGTTGAAATAACCGCCGAAACTGCGGTATTTTCTCTCCAAGAGAAAATCCCCAACGTAGCGAGCGTAGTTGTATATAACGAGGAAACCGACCCCAACGAAAACCTCGGTAGACCGGGGCAATATATCGGCAAGGCTGATTTCTTCGATGATCGTATGGAAGATACTGAGGACAATGCCGGGACAATCGAGTTCTTTTCCTCAGAGTCGGATTGCAACGATAGATATGAGTATCTTTGTAAGCTCTCAGACCCGGAGCTTGGTGTATTTGGAGTGAATCAGTACGTTTACAAATACGATCTTGCTGTGTTCAG
>OLRR01001817.1_pt1 | contig 12581 bp, 11 predicted proteins | sample 1671941 | NCBI WGS metagenome assembly OLRR01 (sample SAMEA3136628, study PRJEB25190) | human gut metagenome
GTTCGTCAACTGCAGCGGACAGGACCAGCAAGCTGAAGACGCGGCTTCTGGCGATTCCCAACAGGCCCAAGCCGAGAGCCCCTACCCCGTGCGCAGCGAAGCCGAGCGCAGCGCGACGAGTTCGAGCGACAACTCGACCAAGCCAAGCGAACACGTCGTGTACCTCACGTTCGACGACGGCCCCTCGACCAACACGCACAAGATCCTCGACATCCTCGACAGCTACGGCGTCAAGGCAACGTGGTTCGTCATCGGCAACCGCGGGCACCTGGACTACATCAAAGACATCTGGGACGACGGCAACCAGGTGGCGCTGCATTCCGACACGCACGAGTACACGACCGACTACAAGAGCGCAACTGCGTACTTCTCCGGGCTCGACAAGCTCTCGGGCGAAGTCGAGAAGATCCTCGGTTTCAAGCCAACGCTGTTCCGCTTTCCGGGAGGGAGCGTAAACGGCTACGACAAGCACATCGTGAGCGACCTGAAAAACGAGGCCGCGAGTCGTCAGTGGCATTACTTCGACTGGAACGTGAGCAGCGGAGACGCCGGCGGAAACGACGTTCCGACCGATACCATCGTCAATAACATCAAGACGGAATCGGCGGGCAACAACTCGTGCTGCGTGCTCATGCACGATACCGAGGCGAAGAACACCACAGTCGAGGCCCTTCCCCAGATCATCGAGTACTACCAGTCGGAGGGCTACACCTTCGACGTCCTCACCGCCGACAGCTTCGGTTACCACTTCTAAATGACACAAGGGGCCGTGGGTATCGTGTCATTTTTGATCCGACGGGACACCCCAGATCCCAGACCAGTGACAGATCGGCAAGCATCTGGCCACATAGGTGCCAAACCGGCAAGGCTCTGACCGAATATGGCCAATACCTCTCCGGTCTGTCACGTATATGGTCAATGCTCCTCCGGTCTGTCACAGCCATCGCCGCTTCGGGCAGGTAACAGATGACACGAGGAGACGTGGGCAACGGCTCATTTTGGCCTGGCATGTAAAGAGGAAGGCCCGCCGGAGCTGCACTGTCCCGGCGGGCCTCTCTAGTGTTGGCTAGAGGTTCACACTCTTCGATGCCTTGCGTGCTGACTTGATCAGAAACTCCTGATTGGTCTCGGTCTGCTTGAGCGACTGGATGAGCATCTTCATCGCGCGCTCGGTGTTGTTCATGTTGGCGAGCAGGCGGCGCAATCCCCAGATGAGCGGAGCTTCCTGCGGGTCGACCAGCAGGTCGTCCTTGCGCGTCGACGACGCGACCGGGTCGATTGCCGGGAAGATGCGCTTGTCGGCCAGGTTGCGGTCGAGCTTGAGCTCCATATTGCCCGTGCCCTTGAACTCCTCGAAGATGACCTCGTCCATCTTCGAGCCCGTGTCGATGAGAGCGGTGCCGAGGATAGTGAGAGAGCCGCCGAACTCGATGTTGCGTGCGGCGCCCAGGAAGCGCTTGGGCGGGTAGAGCGCCGTGGAGTCGACGCCACCGGACAGGATGCGGCCCGAAGCCGGCTGGCTCAAGTTGTACGCACGTGCGAGGCGCGTGATGGAGTCAAGCAGGATGACGACGTCCTGGCCGTTTTCGACCAGGCGCTTCGCGCGCTCGATCACGAGCTCCGCCACGGCGATGTGGTTTTCGGAGGGCATGTCGAACGTCGAGGAGATGACCTCGCCGTCGATGCTGCGCTCCATATCCGTGACCTCTTCGGGGCGCTCGTCGACCAGCAGGCACATGAGGTGCACCTCGGGGTTGTTCGCGCTGATGGCGGCGGCGATGTCCTTCAAGACGGTCGTCTTGCCGGCCTTCGGGGGCGAGACGATCAGGCCGCGCTGGCCTTTGCCGATGGGGCTCACGAGATCAATGGCGCGAGCGGTGATGGTGTCTTTCCCGTGCTCCATGATCAGGCGCTCGTCGGGGTAGATGGGCGTCAGGTTGGCGAACTTGACGCGATGTGTCGGCCCTTCGAACGGCTCGTTGTTGAGCTCGATGATCGTGTTGAGCGCCGGGTACTTCTCGTTGTCGCGCGGCGGGCGCACGCGTCCGGAGATGTAGTCGCCCTTGCGCAGGCCGTTGCGGCGCACCGTGCTCATGCCGACGTACACGTCGTGCTCGCCCGGCAGGTAGCCGTCGGTGCGAATGAAGCCGTAGCCGTCCGGAAGCAGGTCGAGAATGCCCTCGACCATGACGAAGCCCTCCGCCTGGAGCAGGGCGTCGTACACGGCGGAGACCAGATCGTCGCGCTCGCCGTATTCCGTCGGGTCCACGTCGAGCTCGCACGCCTTGGCGATGAGCGCTTCGTCTTCGAGCTTGGCGAGCTCGTCGCGCGTGGCGGACGGGACGATTTCCCTGCGCTGGCGGTCCTTGCGGTTGCGGCGGTTGCGGCGGTTGCGGCGGTTGTTGTTGTCGCGCCTGTCGCGCTCGCCGCCCTTGTCCTCGGACTCGTCTTTCTTCTCCGAGACGTCGGATTCGGACTTGCCCTCGTCGGAAGAGCTCTTCTCGCCCGCAGCTAAAGCCTCTGACGTCTGGGGCGAATCCGCGGATGCCTCTGAAGCGACAGCTTCCCCATCCGGCGATGCCTTTGGCGCGGGCGCCTTGCCCTCGGCGCCCTGCTTGGATGCGGCCTCCTTCTCGGCGGCCTTCCTCGTGGTGCGACGGCGGCGTACGGGCTTCTTCTCTTCTGCGGCCTGCCCGTCAGATGCCGCCTCGGCAGCTGTCTCGGCAGCTGTCTCGGCAGGCTTCTCGGCAGCGGGATCCTCCGCCGTCGCAGGGGTTTCGGCGGCCGCTGCCTTTTTCGCGGTGCGGCGCGTGCGCTTCTTGGGAGCGGGCTTTTCCTCCCCCTCGGCGACGAGCTCGAGCTGCTCGGTGGAAGCCTCGGCGTCTGCCGCCTCATCCGCCTTCGAAGCCTGCGCTGCCTCGTCGGCAGCCGGCGCGGCAGCCGTGTCGTCGGCTGCGGCCTTTCTTGCCGCGGTCTTGCGCGTCGTCGCCTTTCTCGTCGTCGTGCGCTTTGTCGTGGTCTTCTTGGCGGCGGCGGTCTTCTTGGCCGCTGGGGCCGCCTCGTCTGCCGGCGCCTCCTGCTCGGCGGATGTCGTGGTCTCGGCCGCTTCCGCCGTCGTGCCCGCATCGCTTTTCGCGCGCGTCCTGCGGGTCCTCTTGGGAGCCGCCTCGGGAGCCTCTTGCGAGGGCGCTGCGTTGTCTACGGCCTGCTCGACCGTAGGCTCTACAGTTTCGCTCATCGTTATTTAACCTTCTCCCAATCGGCCTTGAACTTGGCAAGCCCCTGGTCGGTCAGCGGATGCTTGATGCACTTCTTCATGGCTGCGTACGGGACAGTCGCGATGTCCGCTCCCATGAGGGCAGCCTGCGTGACGTGGTTTGCCGAGCGAACCGATGCGGCGATGATCTCGACCTCGTGGCCGAAGTCGTAGTTCTTGACAGCCGTGACGATATCCTCGAGCTGGCTGAGGCCGTCTTCCGCGATGTCGTCGAAGCGGCCGATGAACGGGCTGATGTAGCGAGCGCCGGCGCGCGCGGCGAGCAGCGCCTGCGGGACGCTGAAGACGAGCGTCATGTTGACGTCGATGCCCTCGCTCGAAAGCGTGCGGGTCGCGGCAAGGCCCTCGACGCAGACGGGAATCTTGACGACCATGTTGTCTGCCAGCGCTGCGAGCTTGCGCCCCTGCTCGACCATGCCGTCGCGGTCTTCTGCCGTGACCTCGCCGCTGACAGGGCCGTCGACCAGGTCGCAGATCTTCTTGAGGTGCCCCTCGAAGTCCTCGAGCTTGCCGCCCGTGCGCGCATACAGACTCGGATTCGTGGTGACGCCGGCGAGCGCACCCCACGAAGCGACCTCTTCGATCTCGGAAAGATCGGCGGTATCCAGGAAGAATTTCATTGTTCCTTCTTTCTCAACGATTGATGCCCATATGCTTCATCATCCGAGTTATCCGATTGAAAACACGTCATGTGCGAACCAGACGTTCGAGAGGGGATTTGCATATGAAAGGAATAGCGAAAACCCGCTGAGCAGGTCTTCATTGGTGGTTTCACTATAACACGACGTTAATCGCGCTACAATAGGCCCGAATTGAACCTGCTGAATGGGAGTCCGTATGTCGATACCGCGCTTTTTCATGGAGAGCAACATGCCACAGGGCGATGTTGTCACCCTCCCCTTCTCCGATAAAGAGGCACACCATATCGTCGTCCGTCGCATCGAGCCGGGCGAGCACATTGCCGCGTGCGCCGCAGGCGGCAACTGCTGGGAAGTCGAGGTCGTATCCGTGAGCAACGAGGGAATCGTCGGCCGCCCGCTTGGCAAGATGCCCGTCGAGCATCTCCCCAACCTCACGCTCGTCCAGGGCATCTCCAAGGGCGACCGCATGGGGCAAACCATCAGGCAGACCACCGAGCTCGGCATTCAGCGTATCATCCCGTTTTTGTCGGAGCGCACTGTCGTGCGGCTTGCCGTTGACGAGCGCGGCCGCAAGGGCTCGCGCTGGCGCCGCATCGCGCTTTCCGCGGCAAAGCAGTCCGGCCGCAGCATCCTGCCCATCGTCGACGATCCGACGCCGCTCGATGACATCTGCAGGGAGCTCGTCGATTTCGACCGCGTCATCATTGCCTGGGAAGAGGCCGACAAGGACCCCGACAACAACCCGCTGTCCGTTTCGGACGCGCTTGCCGACATGGGAAAGGACAACCGCGTCGCGCTCATCATCGGCCCAGAAGGCGGTCTGTCCGTCAACGAGGTCGAAGCGTTCAAAGCGCTGGGCGAGCACGTGAAGGTCGTCACGCTCGGCGATCTGATCTTGCGCACCGAGACCGCCGGCACCGTTGCCACCGCCTTGTGCATGTACGAGCTCGGCGGGCTCGGTAACCACGCGAAATAGCAGCGACGCGTACCCGTGCCGCAGTTTCACATCCACACGCTCGGCTGCAAGGTGAACCGCGCAGAGTCCGAGACCATAGCAGCCGCCCTCATCGACGCCGGGTGGACGCAGTGCGAGGCACAAGCCGCTGACGTCGCCATCGTCAATACCTGCACGGTCACCGGAGAGGCGGACACGAAAAATCGCAAGATTATCCGCGGGCTGCTCAAGGCAGGGGCCAAGCACGTGATCGTGACGGGCTGCGCCATCAACATCGCCTCCGACCACTACGCGGAGCTGGGCGAGGCAGTCGTCTGCGAGCCTGACAAGTCCGCATTGCCCCGCACCGCGCACTTGCTCGTTCAGGAAATGTCCCCGAGCGGTTCAGGTGCATCGTCCGCGCACGCCGTGGCACCAGATGCCGCGAGCACGGCTGGACCCGCAGAGCTCAACTTCGAGCAGGCTCCCCTGCTCGGAACCGATGCCGAGTCCATGAGGATGCTCAACCGCACGGGAGAGGGCTTCCGCACGCGCGTGGACGTCAAGATTCAAGATGGCTGCAACAACGCATGCACGTACTGCATCGTGCACGTCGCCCGCGGAAAAGCGCGCTCGATTCCTGCAAGCCAGGTCATCGGCGAGGTCGGCAGCATAGCCAACGCCGGCACGCGCGAGGTCGTACTCGTGGGCATCGACCTGGGAGCCTACGACGACAACGGGCTCGACCTTGCCGACCTGATGGAGATCTTGCTGCAGCGCACGGGAATCGGGCGCCTGCGCATCTCCTCAATCGAGCCGCAGAGCCTGAAGCCGTCGCTGGTGACGGCGCTCGCCACCTCGGATGGACGCATCTGCCGCCACCTCCACCTGTGCCTGCAATCGGGTTCCACGAAGGTGCTCGACGAGATGGCGCGCAACTACACCGCCGAAGAATTCCTCGATCTTGTCGAAACGCTCAGGTCGCAGGTGCCCTCTATTGCGCTTTCGACCGACGTCATCGTCGGCTTTCCGGGCGAGACAGACGAGGACTTCGCCCAGACCTGCAAGGTCATCGAGCAAGCACGCTTCATGCGCCTGCACGTCTTCCGCTACTCGAAGCGCGCCGGAACGCCCGCTGCCGCACGCCCCGACCAAATTCCGCCGCAGGTCATGGCCGAACGCGCGAAGACGCTGCGCAAACTTGGCGCCAGACTTGCGCTCGAGGACATGCAGCAGCGCCAGGGGAGCATCGAGCAGGTGATCGTCGAGCGTCCCGGCATCGGCACCTCCGAGTCGTACCACAAGGTCCTCGTGCCCGCAGACCTCGCACCAGGGCTTTTGGTGCCCATGGAGCTCGCGGGTATCGACGAGGGGCAAAACGCCTTCACCGCGCGCATCCGGTAGCGCTGCCCACATCCGCACATCAAATGAAAGGGGCCACCCTTACGGGCGGCCCCTTTCGAATAAAGTGGAAGCGTAGAGCTTATTTAATCGTATCGGACAGTTCGACGACAAGTTCGAACCACTCGATTTCCGACTTCAGGAACGCCGCATTCGGATCGTCATCCTTAAGGTCTGCAAGCTGTTCCTTCATCTCGTCGATGTGGATACGAATCTCGGTGCTGTCAAGCTCCTCGGCAGCAGCAGCACGATCAGCCAAAACGGTGACATGATCGGCGCCGACCTGTGCGTAACCCCCAGCGATAATGTAGCGCAGGGGCTCTTTGCCATCGTGCTCGGTCACACGGACACTGCCGGCCTTCAACGTCGTCACGACAGGCTGGTGCTGTTCGTACACGCCCATCTCGCCTTCGGAGGCGGGAATGACGACGAAGTTCGCCTCAGCGGAAAAGATCCTGCTCTCAGGGGTCACGATTTCACATTGCAGTGCCATATCGACCTACCTCTAAGCGAGTTCCTTGGCTGCCTCGAGAACGTCCTCGATAGCACCCTTGTTACGGAATGCCTGCTCGGGAACGCTGTCGAGCTCGCCCTCGATGATCATCTTAAAGGAGCGAACCGTGTCCTCGACCTTGACGTAGACGCCATCGACACCAGTGAACTGCTTTGCAACGTGGAACGGCTGGCCCAGGAACTGCTGAACCTTACGCGCACGGGAAACCGTGAGCTTCTGCTCCTCGGAAAGCTCGTCCATACCAAGGATGGCGATGATGTCCTGCAGGTCCTGATAGGCCTGGAGAATCTCCTGAACCTTGATGGCAACGTCGTAGTGCTCCTGGCCGACGACCATCGGGTCGAGCGCGCGGCTCGTGGAAGCCAGCGGGTCGACGGCCGGGTAGATGCCCAGCTCGGCGATGGAGCGGTTCAGAACGGTCGTTGCATCCAGGTGGATGAACGTCGTCGCAGGTGCAGGGTCGGTCATGTCGTCAGCGGGAACGTAGACGGCCTGGACGGACGTAATAGCGCCCGTAGAGGTCGAGGTAATGCGCTCCTGCAGGTCGCCCATCTCCGTTGCCAGGGTGGGCTGGTAACCTACTGCAGACGGCATACGGCCGAGCAGTGCGGAAACCTCAGAACCCGCCTGGGTGAAGCGGAAGATGTTGTCAATGAACAGCAGAACGTCCTGACCCTGGTCACGGAAGTACTCAGCGACGGTCAGGCCTGCCAGACCGACGCGCATACGTGCTCCTGGCGGCTCGTTCATCTGGCCGTAGACAAGGCAGGTCTTGTTGATAACGCCAGACTCGCTCATCTCCAGGAAGAGGTCCGTACCCTCACGAGTACGCTCGCCTACGCCGGTGAACACGGACGTGCCGTTGTGCTCCTGGGCGAGGTTGTTGATGAGCTCCTGAATCAGAACGGTCTTGCCGACGCCTGCGCCGCCGAACAGACCCGTCTTACCACCGCGGATGTAAGGCTCGAGGAGGTCGATGACCTTGATGCCGGTCTCGAAGACCTCGGTCTTGGTGATAAGTTCATCGAACGACGGAGCCGAACGGTGAATCGAGTAGGTCTGCTTGATGTCGCCCGCAGGCTTGCCATCGACCGGTTGGCCGATGACGTTCCAGATGCGGCCGAGGGTCTCCTCGCCGACAGGCATCTGGATGGGTGCACCGGTGTCAACGACCTCGGTGCCGCGCTGCAGGCCGTCCGTGCTAGACATAGCAACGGTACGGACCATGTTGCCGGGGAGGTGCATCTGAACCTCGAGGACGGTCGAAATATGACCGACTGGAGTATCAGCCTCCACCGTCAGCGCGTTGTAGATCGCAGGGATGGAATCAGCCGCAAACTCGCAGTCCACGACAGCACCAACGATGCGAACGATGCGTCCAACGTTTGCCATAGATGTGTCCTTATCTTCTGTCATACCTAATCCTCCAAGGCAGCCGCGCCGCCGACAATCTCAGTGATCTCGGTGGTGATGGCACCCTGGCGTACACGGTTGTAGAGTCGGTCGAGCATGGTAATCATGTCCGAAGCGTTATCCGTTGCAGACTTCATAGCCTTGCGACGGGCGCCCTGCTCTGCAGCAGCCGAGTCAATCAACGCGTGGTAAATCATAGTTCCAACGTAGGTCGGAAGCAGGTGGTTCAAAACCTCCTCGGTCGAGGGCTCGAAGTCCGTGGTAGCGGTAACCTTCTGCTCTTCCTCGGAAAGCTCTGGCTCCTGCTGCGAGCTCGACTCAGAGTCAAGAGCAGTTGCCTCGATGGGGAGGATCTGCTCTTCACGCAGGTCTTGGTCAGCAGCATTGCGTGCGTGGTTATAGAAAACCTTTACCTCGTCGGCAGTGCCCTCAAGATACCGGGCACGAACATAAGACGAAATCTCACGTGCCTGGGCAAGAGTCGGGTCAGCGGACAGGTCCGAATAGGCCATCACTGGCTCGATGTGGCGGTAGCGGAAATACCCGTTCGCCTTCTTGCCGCAGATAATCACGTCAGTCTTGATGTCAGCCTTCGAGTTCGCAGCGATGTAGTGCTCAACCATGCGAAACACGTTGCTGTTGAAACCTCCGGCGAGCCCGCGATCAGACACGATGACAATGGCTAGAGCGTTCTTCTTGACTTCGTGCTCCATAAGCAACGGATTGTCGATGTAGGTTGACTGGGACGCAACGTCGGCGAGCGTCTTGCGCATGGTTTCTGCGTAAGGCGTCGCGGCGACGATGCGCTCAGTGGCATGCCTGATCTTTGCCGTTGCGACCATTTCCATTGTGCGCGTGATCTGCTTGGTGTTTTGGACCGAGCTGATGCGTCGTTTAATGTCGCGGAGATTTGGCATCGACTACCTCTATTTCTTCCCGATGATGAAGGAGGACTTAAAGGCGGTGATGGCCTCCATGAGCTCGTTCTTGATGGCGTCGTTGAGAGCACCCTCAGTAGCGATGCGCTGCTTGAGGTCTGCACGAACGGTGTGCATGTACTCCACGAGACCGTCGCGGAAGCGGAGCGTGTCACGAACCGGCATGTCGTCGAGGAAGCCGTTGTCACCTGCGAAGATGGCGACGACCTGGTCTTCGACGTCCATAGCGGCGTAACGGCCCTGCTTGAGCAGCTCGGTCATGCGAGCGCCGCGGTTGAGCTCTTGCTGGGTGGCCTTGTCCAGATCGGAACCGAACTGGGAGAAAGCCTGCAGCTCACGGTAGGACGCGAGGTCCAGACGCAGCGTACCAGCAACCTGCTTCATAGCCTTGACCTGTGCAGAGCCACCGACTCGGGAGACGGAGATGCCGACGTTGACTGCGGGGCGCTGACCCTGCAGGAACAGGTCGGTCTGCAAGAAGATCTGGCCATCGGTAATGGAAATGACGTTCGTCGGGATGTAAGCGGAGACGTCGCCACCCTGGGTCTCGATGATCGGCAGAGCCGTCAGCGAGCCAGCGCCGTTCTTGTCGGAGAGCTTGACTGCGCGCTCCAGCAGGCGGGAATGCAGGTAGAAAACGTCGCCAGGATATGCTTCGCGTCCCGGCGGGCGATGCAGGGTCAGCGACATCTGGCGGTATGCGACGGCCTGTTTGCTCAAGTCGTCGTAGACACACAGGACGTGGCGGCCAGGGTTGGTGGCCGACGCCGGCTCGCCGTTCTCGCCGTTGTACATGAAGTACTCGCCCATTGCAGCACCGGCCATCGGCGCGATGTACTGCAGCGGTGCGGACGTGGATGCAGGAGCGGAGACAACGATCGTGTACTCCATGGCGCCATGTTGCTCGAGGGCCTCGACCACGTTAGCAACCGTGGAGGCCTTCTGGCCGATGGCGACATAGATGCAGATCATGTTCTTGCCCTTTTGGTTGATGATGGTGTCGACGCCAATGGCGGTCTTGCCCGTCTGACGGTCACCAATGATCAACTCGCGCTGGCCACGTCCAATCGGAATCATTGCGTCAATTGCAATAAGACCAGTCTGGACAGGCTCATGGACGGGCTTGCGCTCGATAACGCCAGGGGCGCGGAACTCAACAGGACGATAACCGTCTGCCTCGATCGGGCCCTTGCCGTCAAGCGGCATACCCAGCGGGTTCACGACACGGCCAAGGAAGTTCTTGCCGCAGGGAACCTCAACGACACGGCCCGTCGTGTGGACCTCGTCGTTTTCTTTGATAGCGTCGGAATCGCCGAGCAATACGGCGCCGACTTCGTCTTCTTCAAGGTTCTGTGCAAGGCCGTAGACGGTGCGCCCATCGGACGTAACGAACTCCAGCAACTCGCCAGCCATGGCGTTCTTCAGACCGTTGACACGTGCAATACCGTCGCCAATCTGAATTACATAACCGAACTCGCGGGTCTCGACGTTGGTCTCGAGCCCTTCGAGCTTCTGACGCAGAATCTCATCGATAGCGCTAGCGGTAATTTCCGCCATTTACCTCTCACCTCCAGTCGTAACATCAGAGAGCGCGACGCGCATCTTGTCTAGACGCGTTGCCGTGCAGCAGTCGATACGCTTGCCGTTTGCTCTCACGTTCATGCCGCCCAGCAACCAGGAGTCCACATGCTCGCGCAATGCGATTTCCTTGCCAAACTGGGCACCAAACTTTGCCTTGATCTTCTCACGCAGCTCGTCATCGAGCGGTATTACCGTGGCAACGTCCAAGATGACGACGTTGTCCTCTTCTTGCAGCTCGCGGTCGTATTCCGCGGCTACCTGCGGAAGAAGAGCGATTTCTCCCCTGTCAGCCATGACCGTGATGAACTTGATCATGTCGGGGTCGAATTCCTTGAACGCCTCGCCGATAATCTCACTGCGCGTAGCTTCCGGAAGCGAGGTGTCGCGCAGAACCTCGGCAAGACCCGGGCTCATGCGAACGACCTTCTTCATTTCCTCGAGCTGTGCAGAGATCTCGTACTGCCTGCCCGCCTGACGTGCTGCGTCGAGCAGCACCTGGGCATACGTCGAAACCTCTTTCTTGATGAGCATACGGTTTTTAGGCATTGAGGTTACCTACCTCTTCAATGCTGCGCTCAATGAGCCTGCGATGATCGGCGTCGGAGAAGTCCTCCTCGACAACCTTTGCCATCGCTGCGACCGCAATGTCAGCAACCGAGGCCTGCAGCTCGCCGCGAGCAATCTGCTGCTCGGTCTTGATGGTCTCGCGTGCCTTGGCGATGATGCGATCCGCCTCGTCCTGCGCACGCGAGGTAATCTCGGCGCGCTGGGCCTCAGCCTGCTGCTTTGCCTCGGAGACGATCGTCGATGCCTCTTCGCGGGCGTCGATGAGACGGTCCTGGTATTCCTTCAGGACGCGGTCGCTCTCGATGCGGTTCTCCTCGGCCTGCTCGAGGGCGGCCCTGATCGTGTTCTCACGCTTGACCAGAACCTTGTCGAACATAGGCCAACCCCATTTGGCGAGAATCGCCAGCAGGATGAGGAAGGCGACGAGCATCGGGATGAACTCGTCCATGGTCGGCAGGATTGCCGCAATGCCAGAGGTCTTCTTCTCAGCTGCAAACGCAAAAGCAGGAAGCGCGAAAGCCATGCTGCTAGCAAGTGCTGCCACAGCACCCGTACGAGCCGCTAGCTTTTTAAATGACGCTTTCACTTACCAACCTCCTTTAACTTGGGCATGTTTCACGTAGTGATGTGCCCTGATTAAAGGATGAAGGCGAGAACGAAGCCGATAAGCGCAAGTGCCTCTGCAAGTGCAGCACCGATGATGAAGTCGGTGAAGAGGCGGCCTGCGAGCTCGGGCTGACGTGCGGAGCCAACGCAGCAGCCGTAGGCTGCGAGGCCAATGCCGACGCCTGGGCCAATGGTGCCGAGACCATAGCCGACAAGTTTCAGGGCCGAGATGATGAGAGTCGTTTCCACTTGTGATCCTCCTTCAAAGACGGACAGCGGACCCTTTCCGCGATCCTTCCTTACTCTATGTACTAGCCGGACATCCGGACCGGCTGAGTAACCGAAACCTTGGTTAGTGCGTGGAGATGGCGCCGCCGATGTAGACAGACGTCAGGATGGAGAAGACGTACGCCTGCAGGAACGCAACCAGGCACTCGAGCGCGTACATCGCGATCAGGAACAGCATCCACGCGATGGGCGGCAGGCCGAACAAAACGTTGCCGCTCATGATCATGCCCTGGATGAAGACGCTCGTCATGAGGGCGAAGATGCCGAGGACCATGTGGCCCGCGAACATGTTGCCGTAAAGTCGGACTGCAAGCGTCAGCCAACGGAGCATGAGCGAGATGAGCTCGAAGAACCAGATGATCGGCACCATGACCTTGGGAAGTCCGGACGGGGCGATGGACCTGATGTAGCCCCAGCCTCC
>OLRR01001834.1_pt1 | contig 12485 bp, 12 predicted proteins | sample 1671941 | NCBI WGS metagenome assembly OLRR01 (sample SAMEA3136628, study PRJEB25190) | human gut metagenome
ATTTTTCCGGAAGTTTTTCGGCTACGAATCTTCCAAGATTCGGATCCGGAATAAACAGAATCTTATCATTTTCAATTTTACTGCATATCTGAACCGCCGAAGAAGATGTCACACAAACATCACATTCTGTTTTCAGCTCGGAAGTCGTGTTGATATAAGCCACAACCGTATGATCCGGATGCTCTGCTTTCAGTTTACGGAGTCCCTCTAGATCAAGCTGCTCTGCCATCGGGCATCCCGCTGAAGGATTTGCAAGCCATACTTTTTTCTCCGGACTCAGTACTTTACATGTCTCTGCCATGAAACGGACACCACACATGATCATACCTTTACATTTACTTTTTGCTCCCTGTACACTCAGTCCATAGGAATCCCCCATATAATCTGCAACTTCCAGTATTTCCTGTCCCTGATACGCATGTGCCAGAATACAGACATCCTGCTCTTTTTTCATTCGCAGGATCTCCTGCTGAATTTCCTGTATTGTCATAATTTTATATTACCTTTCTCTGTATGCTGCTCCCACGGCTGAAGTGGTGCAAGAAATCCTGCTTTCTCCAGCTGATTCCGGATCAGATCCAGCCTTTCCTCACTTGATGCTTCAATCAGATGATAATGATATCCTGAAGTTGCACTGCTGAGCACCGTAGAACGGCTGTTTTGCAGTGCCTGAATAAATTCTCTGACATCCTGTCTTGAGCGGATATCCATCTCCGCACTGACACGCCCGTAAACCCTGTGACTGATGCTGATATTTTTTACGTGTCCGCCGCAATCCACGATCAGATTCAGCTCCTGTGCTGCCTTGTCCTGACTGTGACGTACTTTGAATTCACGGGTACAGCTGCTGTCCTGCTCCATGACATAGCCTTTTGTTGTGGAGAGGATTCCCGGTGTGGATGCACGGATCACCGCCAGATCCTGCACGATCACCTGGCGGCTGACCCCAAAACGTCCTGCCAGTTCTCTTGCTGCAATCGGAACTTCCGTCTGTTTCAGGATCTTTAATATTTCTCCGCGTCGTTCTCCTGTATTCATAGAATTTTCTCCTTATACTGCATGAAGGTTTTTCATGGAAATGTCAAGAATCGGAGCAGAATGCGTCAACGCACCGCTGGAAACAAAATCAACGCCGATCTCACGGATCTTCTGGATATTTTCTTTTGTGATGTTGCCGGAGCACTCTGTCTGCGCTCTTCCGTCAATCAGTTCAACTGCCTGTTTCATAACTTCCGGTGTCATATTATCCAGCATGATAATGTCTGCACCTGCTTCAACTGCTTCCTTTACCTGATCAAGTGTCTCTACTTCAATCTCAATCTTGCGTACAAATGGAGCATATGCTTTTGCCATCTTGACTGCTTTTGCAACACTGCCCGCAGCTCCGATATGGTTGTCTTTCAGCAGGACACCATCAGACAGGTTGTATCTGTGGTTATGTCCGCCCCCGACTCTTACTGCATATTTTTCAAATACACGGCAGTTTGGTGTTGTTTTTCTTGTATCAAGAAGTGTCACATTACTTCCTTCAAGAAGCTTTGCCACCTGTCTGGTGTAAGTTGCAATGCCGCTCATTCTCTGCAGATAGTTCAGGGCAACACGCTCTCCGGAAAGAAGTACGCGGATATCTCCGGTTACAGTGGCCATCAGCTCACCTTTTTTTACTTCATCTCCGTCCTTGCAATGAAGATCAATTTCTGTCTTTTCATCAAGGATCGTAAATACTCTCGCGTAGATTTCCAGTCCGGCAACCACACCATCTTCTTTTGCGATCAGGTCAACGGTTCCCTTTGTGGCAGTCGGCATTACTGCATTTGTAGAAACATCCTCGCTCGTGATATCTTCCTGCAACGCCATACGGATTAACTGATCCGCCTGCATTTTCATTGTAATTTCATTCATGGCTCATTTTCATCCTTTCGATTTCCTTTAATACCATTTTGTGATAACCATCCAGTACTGCTTCTTTGTCTTCATATGGTTTCATATCTACAGAACCGAGTCTGCACGGCTCATGCTTCTTTCCGAAAATTATATCATCTGCCGCTCTTCTTGCAAAGACCAGAGATTCCAGCAGGGAATTACTTGCCAGTCTGTTTTTGCCGTGAACACCATTACAGCTCGTCTCACCGCAGGCATACAGCCCCTTCATAGAAGTACGGCTTCCCAGGTCAACTTTGATTCCGCCCATGAAATAGTGCTGCGCCGGAACGACCGGAATCGGCTCTTTGCGTGGATCAAAACCTTCTTCAAGACATCTGTGGAAAATATTCGGGAAATGTTTCATAATCGTATCTTCGCCCAGCGGACGCATATCTTCCCAGACAAATTCTGTCTCGTCTTTTTTCATCTGCCCGAAAATCTTCTGACTCAGAAGATCACGTGGCTGCAGCTCATCTGTAAAACGCTGTCCGTTCTTGTCATAGAGAAGTGCCCCTTCACCACGGACAGATTCGGAAATCAGGAATCTTCTGCCCGGCTTACGAGAATAAAGTGTTGTCGGATGAATCTGTATGTAATCAAGATGTTCAAGAACGACCTGATGTTTCATCGCAATTCCAAGGCCGTCACCGGCAATATGCGGAAAGTTCGTGGAGTTCTTATAAAGGCCTCCAAGTCCGCCGCATGCCAGTACAACGTTGGACGCATGTACCGGGTAAACCTCATTCTGCTCATCCATGATAACTATACCGCCGCAGATATTGTCGTCAGAAATCAGATCGACCATCGTCATGTATTCGCAGATTTCGATATTATCTCTGGTGCGTGCCTGTTCAAGTAAAGTCTGTGTAATCTGTTTGCCTGTGATATCTTCATAAAAAAGAATTCTCGGCTGGGAATGTGCACCTTCTCTGGTAAAATCAAGTTCTCCGTCCGGAGTTCTCGCAAATGTAACATTGCGCTGAAGAAGATCACGGATGATGCTGTTGGAGCTGCGGATCATAAGATCAACCGCTTTTTTGTCATTTTCGTAATGTCCTGCACGCATGGTATCTTCAAAGTAATCATTATAATCGTCTTCTCCTCGCAGCATGCAGATACCGCCCTGTGCAAGGAAGGAATCAGACTGATCCGCCTCCTGTTTGGTGATCATCAGGATGCTTGTGCGTTCCGGGAGGTTCAGGGCACAGTAAAGGCCCGCTGCTCCTGTTCCTACGATAATGACGTCGTAATTTTCTTTCATTTTTTGTGTCCTCTTACCGGTGATTCCGGATTTTCTTTTGGGTTTGGATTTGTGTTTTCTGTTTTGTGATTATACTACCCGACATGTTAGGTGTCAAGACACCTGTGTATATTATTGTAAAGGTGTAATGAAATATGCCGGAAAAGGTATTCAGACAGGAAATGTTGTGGGGCAGAGCTATAGGAATACGGGACCGAGAACGGCTTCGGGACTGAAATTTTCTAAGGTGCCGCTCAACTATTAAAACCATCCATAAAAATCACAAACTCGCCTTCGGCTCAGACAGTGTGATTTTTATGAATAACATAGTTGTACAGCACCAAAGAAAATCTACAGTCCCTGCAGAGGTTCCCGGTCCCGTATTCCCCAGCTCTGTTCACAGACTTTTCCTGCTCTGATTCATCTCTTTCTTCAAGGCTTTCGCTCCACCTTTCCAATATATAGCACGATCCTCTTTCTCCAGGGCGGCGCCCAACGTTCTTCCCCTGTTTGCGGTTTTCCCGCCGCCCGGTCCGGTTCCGGGCAAGCTCCGACCACCGCCCCGCGAGATAAATAAAGTGAAACAGGTGAGACTATTTCTGTCCTGAAAGCACAAAAACCTCGACAGCTATCCCATTCCGCGAGCCTTTGCAGATATCTGTAGTTGTACTTGGTTCTGAAATGTCTGCGTTATTCAGAAATGCCAGCTCTGTCTGAGCGTCAGCGAGTTTGCTGGCATTCCTGAATGGGTTTAGCAGACAGATCATGACCTAGTACAACCAGATATCGAAACTGCTCGCAGATGGGATAGCTGTCAGAGGTTTTGTTCCTTCCACCAGACTTTTCTCACCTGTTTGTTTTATTATTTCATGCTATATTTTACTATCAACAATTCCACACTCAATACATCCTGCAGTCTTCCGGTCTTCACGGCCTCCTCTGCATCTACAAAATCCGCCTCCGCTTTTTCAAGCTCCTCAATCTTGTACGCCCTCGCACATACCAGCAGATTTCTCACCGCAAACGACGGCACGCCCAGTCTTGTGGCTATCTCATTCTGGGAAGCGCCCTCCACCGACATCTTCTTCGCAAAACACATTTGCCGGAACTGCTTCGAAAGCAGAAACAGAATCCTCATTGGCGGCTCACGAAGTGTCAAAAGATCATTGTACAGATCCAGCGCTTTACGCTGATTCTTTTCTGTAACGGCACGTACCATATCAAAAATTTTGTTTTCAGTCCGTGTGGTACAGATTTCCTCGATATCCTCTGCTGTGACGACATCTTTTCCCATCGTGTACGTAATCAGCTTTTCCAGCTCCATACGGATATTTCCCATGTCCGTGCCGGTCTTTGTCAGGAACAGTTCCATATCTCCCGGACGGATTCTTCTGCCTTCCTTCGCAAGGATTCCTGCCGCCCAGCGCATCAGCGTTTTCTCATCCTGCTTTGCAAATTCCACAATTCTGCCACAGCTTTTGACTGTTTTGTACATCCTGTTTCGTTTGTCGACTTCTTCCTCCACAAAAATAATACACAGGTAGTCAGGAAGCTCCTTCATATAATCCGCCAGCTCGTCACATTTATTTTTGAAAAATCCCGAATTTTCTACCAGAACTACTCTGCGGTCTGCAAAAAAGGGCATCGTCTCGCAGAGATCGATCATTTCTCTTACTTCGATTCCTTTACCTTCATATTTACTGAAATTCATGGTATCATCATCGGGATTCAACGCATGTATCAGTTTTTCTTTATACTGGATCTTAAGATATGCCTCTTCGCCAAATAAAAGGTACGCATTTTTAAAATTGCCTGTCTTAATATCTTCCTGTAAATTCTTCAATGCTGACAAGTCCTCCTGAAAATCACCCTATCTGTCTCTCTAGTATAGACGATTTTTTCTTTTTTCTCAATCTATAAATCTGTCCAGCCAGATTCCTTCCCCGTCTGTCCGCACAGTAATCGCTCCGTTTTTCATCGTATATTCCACCTGCGCACCGCAATCTTCCAGCTTTTTTATTGTATCTGCCGACGGATGACCATATGTATTCTTTGCCGAACAGGAAATCACCGCAATCTCAGGACTTACAACATCCAGAAATCCCTGACAGGTCGAATATTTTGATCCATGATGTGCCACCTTCAGAAAGTCCACATCTTCCATTGAATCCAGCAGCTTTTTCTCAGTCTCTGCCCCGATATCCCCGGTAAAAAGTCCCCGAAACTTTCCAAAATGAACTTTCATGACCATGCCGTCTTCATTCGTATCACTGCCATCCGCCCCGTTTTCCGGTGCCAGAATCTCTATTTGAGCTTCCTTTGTTTTAAGCAGATTCCCCTCCCGGACAGTCTGTACCCGAATTCCAGTCTGCTCTGCCAGCATTTTCAGCTTCTCGTACTCCCCACCTGTCGTATCCCAGTCCGGCAAAATCAAATTTTTGACACGCACTGTCGTAAGCTTCTGTGCGCATAGTTCCAGAAGTTCCTCGATCCCACTGATATGATCCTGATCTGTATGTGAAACAAAAATCCCGTCAAGTATCGCAATTCCCTGATTTTTCAGATACGGAAGAATCTGATAGACTGCAGTATTTTTCTTATTACTGCTGCCACCATCGATCAGGAAATTCTCTCCCTCGGGCATTTTAAGTACACAACAGTCCCCCTGCCCGATGTCCAGACAGGTGATTGCTAATCCATTACGGGAATGATATCCAAGAAAAACGACTGCAAATATCACTAAAGCAACGGACGCTGCCTTCTTCCCCCATTTCACTCCCGCAAAAGCCACACCCAGCATCACATAATACACCACACACTGCCACAGCTGGGGACTTCCCGCGATCCAGGTGCTGTGCGGTATCCAGCCCACCACTTCACATAGTTTTTCGTAAAAAAACAGCACACATTTTCCCGGAAATACTACCCTCTTCGCAATTTCAATCACAAATATTCCCACCGGCAATGCAAAAATCCCACTTGCCAGCACAATCCCCGATGTCGGCAGCACAAGCAGATTCAGAATCACACCGGCAAGCGACACTTCTCCATACGCGTGTAATGCAATCGGAAGTGTTATCAACCACACAATTACCGAACCGGCAAGACTTTTTGCTGTCCTTTTTTTCAGATTAAGCAGGGAACAGATTTCCGGTGTCAGGGCACCGATTCCAATCACCGCCCCAAACGACAGCAAAAAACTCACATTGTACAGGTATGCCGGCGCGTCCAGCAAAAGCACGATTGCCGAAAGCGCCATTGCACTTAGGAGATCATAGCTTCTCCCCGCTATTCCGGCACCGACCAGCACCAGAAACATTCCGACCGCACGCATTGCAGACACGCTTCCCCCTGTCACGATCCCATAAGCATAGATCAGAAATGCCGAGACCGCACCGGCCACACCGTTTCCGGCTCCTGCCTTTTTCAACAATCGAAAGAAGCCCATACCGACAAAGCTGATATGCAGTCCCGAAATCGCAAGTATATGCATGATTCCGGCCATCTGGTACTGCATTTTTGTTTCTGCATCAAGATTTCCTCTCTCTCCAAGGATCATTGCCTGAAAAATCCCTGCATATGCCCCGGCCGCTTCGTCCAGTATAGTTTCCGCTTTCTGGCGGATTTCCTGCAAAAGCTGTCCAAAGTATGAATAACCGGTACTTTTGTCACAGACTTTCCCGTCTTTCATCTGGTAATAGATTTTTTGACAGGCATAATACTGTTTTGAATCAAATTCTCCGGGATTTCGAGGTCCCGGAATCTCTTCTAATTTTCCACAGACCCGCAAAAACATCCCGATTCGGATCTGCTCTTCTTTATTCAGATAAACTTTTATATTTTCAATGGGAATTTGTTCTGACCCGACAGTCAGACAGACTTGTTTCAGATAGACAGAAAGAGAATACTCTGCAGCCTGACATTCCTGCACCTCGCCGCTTACAGTAAATTTCGGATGTTCCGAAATATACTTCTGTACAGACACCGGCAGCGGATTTCCGTTTATCATAGAAATCCCCACCAGATCCGTCACATAGAGACAAAGCATCAGAAACAGACAGACCAGACACACCGGGCGTCTTTTCATTGTCTTTCCTTTCTGTATGGCTCTGCATGTTTATAGAATTTTCTCAGGACTTCTTTTTGTCGTCCTGCGCAATAAGATCTTCATTTTTTTCATAAAATTTGTATAACGGCAGACTTTCCTGGAAATCACCGTCCATACTGCCCTCAACGGAAATCTGGACTTTTTCTGCATCACAGGAATCCAGAATAGAATTTACAACAGAATAAACCGCAATGTCCTCGGACACATCCGCTGTTCCTTCACGGAAAGCACTGTTCATATTGACATAACAGATCTTATCCGCCGTTATCACACTCAATACAGAAGAATGTTCCGATATCGTCGGATAATGTCCCTCTTCCATCGGTCCTTTCGCAAGCTGTTCAAGAACAATCCGCTCTTTCGGAAGAGAACGCCTGTAATAGACATTTCGCACTTCCTTCACAAGTTTTTTGCCGCTTTTGTCTGCAAAATACAGCGTAAACGTATCATACCGATAGCTTTCAGTGTCTTTTCCGGAATACTCTGCAAATGTTTTGCCGGTCATTTCACCAATTTCTTCGTTTCGTGAGTCTTTGAGTGCCTGTCCGACTACGGTAAATCGAATCTTTGCGATGTCTGGCGCCTGCAAAAGCGTCTGCACGATTCCTGCACGTGTCATGATCTCACGTACTTTACTCATATCACTGTACTCTTTGCTGAAATCAATGACCAGAAGATCGTCCTGTACATCATATGAATTGATCGACACCTCTTCCGGAAGCAGGCTGACTCCTCCGTCCAGAACTTCTTTCTTGCCAAGTTTCTGCATCAGATCTTTAACCATAAATTCGGTTGTTTCTTCCTTTGGCTCATACGGTTCTTCTTTCAGTACCGTTTCTGACGCATTCAGATAATAAAAACTGTATTTACTTTCTTCCGTTCCTGACTGAATTTTCGTCTCAATGCTGCATCCTGCAAAAAGACTGCATATCAGTGCTGCCAGAAGAAGTATGCTAACTGATTTCTTCATCCGGCACCTCCTACGGAATATATGACAGGGGCACACGAACGGAAAATGTCGTTCCTTCCCCTTCTTTGCTGAATACTTTGATCACACCATGATGCATTGTGATCGTACTTCTTGTTATCGCAAGTCCTAAGCCCGTTCCACCGATCTCCCTTGAATGCGATTTATCTACACGATAAAAACGCTCAAAAATACGATCCAGTGAATCCTCCGGTATACCCATTCCGGAATCTGCTACTGTGACATAAAAATCCTTGTGATCCGCATCAATTGAGACGCGTACCCATCCGTCATCCACATTATATTTGATTGCATTTTCAACCAGATTGCTGATCGCAGAAGTAAATTTCAGCTCATCTACGTCCGCTTCTACCGGCCGGAAACTGTCAAGGATCAGGTCTATATTACGCTTGTCTGCAATCGGACGAAGACGCTTGAGAATGTCCTCAAGGAGCTGATTGATATTCATATGGCTGATCTGAAGGTCAGCTGATTTCTTGTCCATTTTAACCAGTGTCAGAAGATCCGTGATAATACGGTTTTCTCTGTCGATCTCAGCTGTAATGTCACGCATAAATTCCTGATAAAGTTCCTCCGGCACGCCTTCCTGACCAACCAGCGAATCAGCCAGCACTTTCATAGAAGTCATCGGTGTCTTTAATTCATGTGACACATTGGACACAAACTCGGATCGCGATTCATCCAGTACTTTCATTCTCGTCAGCATTTTATTAAATGCATCTGTGATCAGTTCTGTCTCCGTATAATCCGGTACGGAAATTTCATCCTTCTGATACCCATCCGTAAGGTCTTCGATGGACTTTGTAACCCTCGCCAGCGGTTTGACAAGTACAGCCGCCAGAATATATGCCAGAAATACAGACAGCACAATGATGATTCCAACGATCAGCATGCCCCTCTGCTCCAGCTCACTTACTGTCGCGATCACCGCACTTGTAGAAACATTTACCAGCATCGCCCCCTGCATCTGCGGCACATCTGCACTTCTGACCGGAACAGCAAGTTCCAGTGTCTGACCATATTCACGATAATCAGTCGCCTCTCCGCTCTTAAAACATTTGACCACTTTCGGCGAGATCAGTATCTTACCTTCATCTACATTATAGGTATCTTTCACCACCTTAAAATCACGGTCCACCAGCATGATCCTGCCACCGTAAGCGTTGGCCAGAACCTCGAGTTTGCTGTTGATCGACTCTGGGCTCGGATCATTGAGATAATTTTCTTTAATGATCTGGTTGCAGAGTATTGCGCACTGCGTCCGTATCTCGCCTGTCCGTACCTCAATCGCCTGCTGTTTATAATTGCCGATCATGAGCTGTGTCGCAATGATTCCCGGCACGATTCCGAGAATGACCAGAATGACCAGAATGCGAAAACGCAGGCTCTTAAAAAATTTGGTTTTCTTTTTTGTTACCATATCTTACGCCTGGAAATAATATCCTACACCCCATTTGGTGTGTACATATTTGGGCTCGCTCGGGTTGGTCTCGATCTTTTCGCGGAGACGACGGATATGTACGTCCACAGTTCTGACATCTCCTGGATACTCATATCCCCAAACGATATTCAGAAGGTTCTCACGGCTGTAAACTTTGTTCGGGTTGAACACCAGAAGTTCCAGCACGTCAAACTCTTTTGCGGTAAGATTGATCTCCTTGCCTGCAATAAATACACGGCGGCTCTCGCAGTCCAGTTTCAGATCTCCGGACTCGATCGTCTTTGCTTTTTCTTTTTCTTCATGTTCGGAACGTGCACGACGCATGATCGCCTTAATACGTGCCTTGACTTCCAGAATATTGAATGGTTTTGTGATATAGTCATCTGCACCGTAATCCAGTCCCAGAATCTTGTCCATATCTTCACCTTTTGCAGTCAGCATAACGATCGGAACATTGGAAAATTCCCTGATCTGCTGGCATACCTCCAGTCCGTCCATCTTCGGAAGCATCAGATCCAGAAGAATGATGTCATATTTATTTGCCTTTGCTTTCTCGACTGCTTCCTCGCCGTCGTATGCACAGTCAACCTCCATGCCATCCTGCTCCAGATTGAAACGGATTCCTTTTACGATCAGTTTCTCGTCATCCACCACTAAAACTTTCCTGCTCATTCTTTTCTCCTTATTTTACTGCTATTTTATCCTTGATCGCCGAAAATGTACTTTCTTTGATTCCGGGTACCTGCATGATTTCCTCCACCGTAGAAAAAGCTCCGTGTTCTTCTCGATAAGAAAGGATTGCCTGTGCCTTGGCCTCTCCGATTCCTGTCAGTGTCTTCAGTGCCGCAGCATCCGCGGTATTGATATTGACCATACCGGAAACACTCTCATCCGTATTGCCTCCTGAACTTATGGCAGTGGATGTACTTTCTTCCTGCATCGAATAATCGCCTGCTTCTGCTTCTTCCTGTGTAGGTACATAAATCTGCTGACCATCACTGACCGGCTGCGCCTGATTGACAAGTCTCGTCGCCGCTTCCGGCAAAAAACCTCCCGCTGCTTCGATCGCCTGAAAAATCCGGCTGTCACCTTCCATTTCATATACACCGGGATTTACGACCGCTCCACAGACATCCACAAATATCTTTGCCAGAGTCTCGGCAGTCTCTGTCGGAGTCTCAACCGGCTCCGCCTGTTCTTCCTCTTTGGCTGCCTTTGTTATTTCTGCATCTACAGCTTCCGTCTCTTCCGGTGTCTTTGTATTTTCTGTCTCAGCCTGACCCGTCAGCAGCATTTCACTCCGGTGATCCCGGCAGCCACTTAATCCGACGCTGCAAAGCAGCCAGAAAATACAGATGATCAGTTTATATTTTTTTGTTATGATCATTCGGTTCACTTCCCTCCGTAGCATTACGGCAGACTTCCCCGATTTTCATACTTAACCATATTTCATTTTAACGAATTTTACAGGGTTTTACAACCCCTATTCCCATTTAAAAATCACGATCCCGGCAATCGCAATCAGCATTCCAAGGACTTTCCTCCATACAAAAGGTTCTCGCTCTACACCAAACATTCCGAAAAGTTCAATCACGTATGCTACGATAAGCTGCGAGATCACGATCAGCATTGCCGCTTTTGCCGGACCCAGCGCACCCATACTCTGAATCACCGTGATCGTAATAAAAGCTCCGATCACACCACCCAGCAGTGTATATTTATTTTCAATTTGCCAGAGTGCTCCAATGCTCTGCCGTCCGGTAAAAAGCCACGCTGCCACGCATACCACAAACGCAGAAAGCTGTACCCACCCGGTCGATACCCAGAGACTGGTCTGTTTTGTCACTTCCGTATTAAAAACACCCTGAACACTCATCAATGCGCCGGAAATCAGTGCCACCAGAAATCCCCACATAAAATACCTCCGTACAGATCAGGTGGTCTCTTTTTCCTGTATCCACCTGTTGATTTTATTATCAGCATATGCACAAAATCTGTATTTTATACAGGCATCCCTTTTAGCAAAATATCATATGCAACCCTTCATAACAAAAAAATCCCGCAGCTTCATGCCACGGGATCTGTAAAATAATAATATCTAATTTCATTTACCGTATATTATTTGATGCTTACGACTCTGTATCCGGCATCTTTGACGATTCTTTTAAGCTGTTCCTCGTCAAGTTCACGGTCATAGGATACGACTGCCTCGTTTTCGGAAAGCTTTACTTTTGCGGATGCTCCGTCGATTTTGTTGATTGCCTCTGTTACTGCCTTTGCACAATGTTCACAGTGCATACCGGAAATCTTGAGAACCTTTTTTCCGAGCACCGGATTATCCAGCTTTTTATCAGGAATGTCAAGGACAATGCTTCCACCGCCGCCACCGCAGCACGGGCTTTCCCCCTTCATATGCTTGAATGTGCCTTTCAGCGCAAATCCAAGCAGCACGATCACGATCAGTATAATAATGATATTTGCCATTATTCATCACCTCTTCTGAACTCTTCGTCTCTTTTCTGTTCTCTTTTTTTCTTAAACCAGAGATATCCCTGATAAATCAGCACTCCCACAATATAAATTACAATGACTGCTCCAAACATATACATCGTGGAGCCAGTTGAATTTCCCATGTCTGCCTCCTGTTTCAGATATTTTTTTTATGTGATGCCTCCTGTGCACTTCCCTTAAAAGCAGCACTTCCACATCCGCATCCGCCACCGCAGCTTCCACAGTTTCCACTGCATCCGGCGCATCCCATATGTTTGCCCTCTTTGGAATTCTT
>OLRR01001835.1_pt1 | contig 12480 bp, 11 predicted proteins | sample 1671941 | NCBI WGS metagenome assembly OLRR01 (sample SAMEA3136628, study PRJEB25190) | human gut metagenome
CTTTATTGTACCGTATTCTTCCGCCGCTGTCAAGCGTTTTTCCGAACATTTTATGCAAAGGTTTGTTTTCCGTTTGGAATTTGTGTTTTTTCCGCACGCTGATGGCCGATTTTTCCCGCTGCCGCAAAATAAAAAGGAGGAAGTGCCCGTTTGCCACAGCTTCCTCCTACGATAATATTCGTCTTAAAACTTAAAGGTATCTTTCAGCCCCAGCCACTGCTGATCTTTCTCGCTCAAATTCAGCGGCGTGCCGTCCGCCAGCGTGCAGCCATCCGCTCTTGCGCTGCCGCGATATTCGCCCCGCACATGCCAGTCGATGCCAATTGTCGGGTCATTCCATGCCAAGCCGCCCTCATCGTTCGGGTGCCAGAAGTCACTAACCTTATAGCAGAATTCCGCTTCGTCGCTCAGCACAAGGAAACCATGCGCAAAGCCTTCCGGAATCAGGAACTGTTTTTTGTTTTCTTCCGACAATTCCACACCATACCATTTTCCGTAGGTTGCGGAACCTTCCCGCAAATCCACCGCCACATCAAATACGCTACCGCGCACAGCGCGCACGAGTTTGCACTGCGGATAGTTGATCTGGAAATGCAGTCCGCGCAGTACACCCTTGACGGACATCGATTGGTTATCCTGCACAAACTGGATATCGAATCCGGCTTCTTTCATTTCCCTCTCATTGTATGTCTCCATGAAATATCCGCGGGCATCCCCGTGTACGGCCGGTGTAATCACACACAGCCCTTCGATACCGCCGACATTTTTTTCCACTGTTATCTGTCCCACTGTTTTTTCCTCTTTCATGCTGATTTGTATCTATTCAGAACCCCCTCAGAATAGTTACGCTGATTTTAATATTTCACTCTGCCTTCTGCGACTGCTTTTAAATGCTCTCCATACGGACTCTTCCCATAGCGTATCGCAGAATCAAGCAGTTTTTCTTTATCAATCCACTGATTGATATATGCAATTTCTTCCGGTGCGGAAATGGTCACGCCCTGACGGTGCTCGATCATCTGCACAAATGCCGCTGCGTCCAGCAGGCTGTCCATCGTTCCGGTGTCCAGCCATGCAAACCCACGCCCGAGCAGCTGCACATTTAAGTTTTTCTGCTGCAAATACAAGTCATTTAAGGTGGTGATCTCCAGTTCGCCGCGGGCGGATGGCTGCACCTGTTTTGCCATTTTGCTCACGCCTGCCGGATAGAAATACAGTCCGGTCACGGCATAGTTGCTCTTTGGCTGTGCCGGTTTTTCCTCGATGGAAAGAGCCTTGCCGTTTTCGTCGAATTCTACCACGCCATATTCACGAGGATCTCTTACATAATAGCCGAAAATGGTTGCGCCCTTTTCTTCTTCGGTACGTTTGTAAGCATTCTGCAGTACTCTTGAGAAGCTCTGACCATAAAAGATATTGTCACCAAGTACAAGTGCAACCGCATCGTTTCCGATAAATTCTTCACCGATGATAAATGCATCTGCCAGTCCTCTCGGCTGTTCCTGAACCGCATATTCAAAACGCATGCCGAGCTGACTTCCGTCACCGAGAAGATCACGGAAGACCGGAAGGTCTCTTGGTGTGGAAATGATCAGGATCTCACGGATTCCTGAAAGCATCAGAGTTGATAATGGATAATAGATCATCGGCTTATCATAAACCGGCATGATCTGTTTGGAAATAGCTTTTGTTAATGGATATAATCTGGTTCCTGAACCACCTGCTAAGATAATTCCCTTCATAAGGTTTCTCCTTTTTCTCTGTTTTGTTTTTATTTGTTTTGTCTGTTATCTGTCTTTGAAATAAAGCGCGATCAGAAGTCCGATCAGTACTACAATCATCGCACCACCGATGATCAGAAGCATTTTTACTGTCGAAGAAATTCCTTCTGTACGCATCTCACGAATCTGCTCATCTACTGATTTATGTTCGGATGCAGTAGTATCATTTGTATCTGCTTCATCTGTCTGAGCTGTCGCCGGTGTGCTTTCTGCTTCTGACTCCTCTTCAGCCGGCATCTCTTTGGCTTCCTGTGCCGGTTCCGGTGACGGTGTATCTTTCACCGTTACATAACCGACAAACTGCCCCTGATAATAGTACTGATTTAATGTTTTTTTGCCTTTTTGTTTGCTTTCCATCGTAAGGTCAGCGGCTGTTACACCTTTCGGTACTGTCATTGCCTTTCCGTCAACCTCAATGCTGTCAAAGCTGTTAAATGCATAATCAAACAGTGCGGTACTGTCTGCACAGTTGATACCAAGATCCGTATCACGCATAGTTACTGCAATATAGGTTCTTCCATTTCGTTCTGCAGCCGCAGCAAGACAGTTCTGTGCTTCTGTGGAAAATCCGGTCTTTCCGCCAATGCAGCCTTCATAATACAGGCTGGACTCTTTGGCCAGAAGCGGCACGTGTGTGTGCAGAGATCTCGCTGCACTTAAGTTTGTTGCCGGTATTGTATAGTTTACTGTTTCCAGAACTTTACGAAATCTGGCATTCTTAAGCCCGGCCCGCATGATCTTCGCAAGATCTTCTGCGCAGGAATAATGGTTTTCGTCCGGAAGACCGCTCGCATTTACAAAATGTGTATGCGTGCATCCCAGCTTCTTTGCTTTCTGATTCATCATCTCCACAAAGTTTGCTTCTGTACCACCAACATATTCTGCGATCTGCGCACAGACCTCATTCGCTGATTTAATATATGCAGCAAACCAGCAGTCCTTCATCGTCATGGTCTCGCCAAGCTGTGCATTGATGTTGCTGCTGTCCCAGGTCACATCACGGACGCCTGTTTCTGTAAATGTCACAACGTCCTTTGGTGAACTGTTTTCGATTGCAACCAGAAGTGTCATTAGTTTCGTTGTGCTTGCAGGATAACGGTATTCATCCATTCCTTTGTCGTACAAAATCGCTCCTGTATCTGCATCCATTAAAACAGCTGTCTCGGAAGTTACAGCCGGGGCAGTCGGCCAGTTCGCTATACTGTCCGTGGCAACCGCTGCCGGTGTGCCATTGGTCATTACCATAGAAGCCTGTACCGTACAAGAAGACACCAGAATCACCGCAGCTCCTATCCCCGCCGCAATTCGGTATATTCCTTTATTCATCTGTGTACCTCCACTATTAAACTAAATTCAAGTCTCTTCTAACGCAAGACATATCTCATATTATTTTCGCACAATCATAGAGTAAATTCAATGCCTATTTTCGCCAAAATAATGTTACTCTTTATCTCCTGAAAGAAAAAATGCTGTAATTCCCTGACAAATTCGGGAATCACAGCATTTTGGTCACTGTAAAAACTGATTATCTGGTTTTGTACATTTCTTCATAATATTTCTGATAATCACCACTGGTCACATTCTTCATCCAGTCTTCATGCTCGAAGAACCATTCAATAGTCAGACGGATACCATCTTCAAAGCATGTCTCCGGATACCAGCCAACTTCTTCTTTGATCTTATCCGGTGCGATCGCATAACGGCGGTCATGTCCTTTACGATCTTCTACATATGTGATCAGATTTTCGCTTACAAGAGCTTTACGTGGATCATTATCCGGCAGCATTTCCTGTAATGTATCCAGAATAATGTGGATGATCTGGATATTCTGTTTCTCATTGTGTCCACCGATGTTGTAGGTCTCAAACAGGCGGCCTTTTTCCTGTACCATGTCGATGCCCTTTGCATGATCCATTACATACAGCCAGTCACGCACGTTCTTACCATCGCCATATACCGGAAGTTTCTTTCCCTGAAGTGCATTGTTGATGATCAGCGGAATCAGTTTTTCCGGGAACTGATATGGTCCGTAGTTATTGCTGCAGTTTGTGATGTTTGCCGGGAATTTGTAAGTATCCATATAGGATTTTACCAGCATATCAGAAGATGCCTTACTTGCAGAATATGGGCTGTGCGGATCATATGGAGTTGTCTCATAGAAGAAGCCGCCATCTTCCTCAAGGGAACCATACACTTCATCTGTAGAAACATGCAGGAATTTCTTGTCCGGCCTAAAAGTTCCGTCAGGAAGCTCCCATGCAGATTTTGCTGCATTCAGCATAACCAGTGTACCAAGTACATTTGTTTTTACAAATACTTCAGGGTTACGGATACTTCTGTCCACATGACTCTCTGCTGCAAAATGAACAACGCGGTCGATATCATTTTCATCAAAGATTTTCATAATTGCTTCACTGTCACAGATATCAGCTTTTACAAATGTATAGTTTTCACGATTCTCGATATCCTTAAGATTCTCAAGATTTCCCGCATACGTCAGTTTATCTACATTGATAATACGGATCTCATTATCATATTTCTGAAACATGTAATGAATATAGTTGGATCCGATAAATCCGGCTCCACCTGTTACAAGGTATGTTCTCATATTTTCTTTTCCTCCTGAAAAGCGCCCTCCTCTGGGAGAGCGCCCTGTATTTTATTAGTTATATGCCGGATCTGTCGGGTCAAAGTTCTTAGCTCCACGAAGTGGTGTAAGGGCTTTTCTTCCGAGAGGTCCTTTTAAGGCTTCATCAGACTTATAAATGCCATCGTAGATTTTGATTTCTGAACCATTGCAGTTATCAAATACCCATTTTGCATCTGCTACACAGCAGCGGATACATCCGTGAGATGCCGGATTACCAAGTCTCAGATACTCTCCAACCGGAAGGTTATGATCATTCTTCTCACCACATGCCACAGAGTGAACATAAATACCACCTACAACGTGTGATCCATACTGTCCCCATGACGGTCCCATCAAAGGCTGCCATCTGAGTGATCTCTTAACTGTAAAAGTTCCGGCTGGTGTCAGTGTGGTCGGGTTTCCTACAGAAACACGGATAGTCTTGATTGGAATCGTACGGCTCTTGTCTGCATATACAGTCATAAGGCCATTGACACGATCACAGCTCAGATAATATTTGCTGCGTTTGACTTCATTCGTTCTGTCATTTACTCTGTATCCCTTCTTATCAAAACGATACTGAATACCATTGATTTCTTTTATAGTATTTTTTACGTACTTTCCGGTCTTTGGATCCATGTAACGAACAAGATTTCTTGAGCTGTTTACTACAACCCAGCCGGACTCGATGAAACGGCCTCTGCCGTCAAGAGTACCATATACATCACCACGTTTGATCTTCTGGTTTGTCTGAGCCACACAGTCTTTAAAGTAGAAGTAATACTTGTGACCACCACAGCTTACCCTTCTCCATCCATTTACATAGAGGATTCCGTTTTTGGATGCACAGTAATATTTATTATTGAATTTGATCCACTGGCTCTTATAAACTTTACCTCTATATGCCTTTTGGGTAGATCTCTGGAAAAAGTAATATCTACTTCCGATCTTTGTCAGACCACTTGCCATAGAACCGTCTGCTTTGTAGTATCTTCCGCTTACCCATTTATTCTGGAGTATATTTCCTTTTTGGGAGAAATAGAACCATCCTTTGAATTTACCTTTTACAGTAACTTTCTGAATTCCTTTTTTCTCCTGTACACGGCCTGCTGTCTTACCGAAATAGTAATATCTGTTTCCGGCTCCTTTGCAGAGTACCCAGCGTTTTTTCCATGTTGCACGGCGGCCGTCTGATGTAAAGTAGTATCTGTATTTACCGTATTTTACGAGTTTTTCTCTGTAAACTACACCATTTTTCTTGGACATATAATAGTACTTATTAGCTGCCTTTACCATTTTGCCTTTGATCAGATAGCCATTTGCATCAAGGAGATAATAATCTTTGCTGTCTGCTAAAACTTTGTAAGCTCCGATTCCTTTTTTCTGGTAACGTCCATCAGAACCGAAATAACGCCACTGCACACCATTCTTGGTGTTTTCGCTTACCCATGCATTACATATCATCTTACCAGGAATATCACTGGAATTTACAGCACTTCTGAAGCTGTAGATTGCTTTGTCAATAGTACGGGTACCAACATACGGCTTTCCGCCGCTCAGCAGGAAATAAGAATCTCCGTCAATCGTGTAGATCTTGTTTGGAGCGATTGTCTCCTGTTTACCGTCATTGCCATAGTAATTGAACACCTGATCAGCTGCATTCCATTTCCATGCATTTGTAATTTTCTGACCGAGTTCAGAATTATATGGAGTGATTGCATCTGTTCCCAGATCTTTTGTTACGTTTACTTCATCGGAAGTCTTAAAGTAGTAATAATCATTCTCTACCTGGCTTCTTCCTGTAACAAGATATCCATCCTCATCAAATGTATAGTATCCTTCAGCCAGCTCTGTATTTGCACTGTCTGTATTCATTGTAGTAACTTTTACAAGACCATCTGCAGAAGTAAAATACGGAGAAGCTGCCTGTGCTGCTGCCGCATCCTGTGATTCTGCTGTTTCGGCAGATGCTTCATCCTGTGCTTCTGCTGCAATTTCTGCATCCTGATTTTCTTCTGAAGCAACAAGTACTTCATCATCAGATGCATTCTCTGCCGCAGGTGCTTCAACGGATTCCTCACTCGGTACTACAACCGGTTTTGCAACAGGTTTTTCCAGCTTCCACTTGCCATTTTCTTCGATCCATCTGGTTTCTTTTACGGCTGCTTCCTGACCATTCAGCCATTCAGCAGCAATCTGATCAGATGAATCTTCTGAACCTGTAGTTTCATCCAGACCATATATCTGAATGTCAACTGCTTCATCCTCTGAACTGAATGCACCACCTTCTGATTCCTGTTCATTGGTCTCTTTTGTATCATCTGTATTGGTGTCTTCATCAGAGCCCATATCAATCTGTACATCGTCTGCTCCTGTATCATCAGGCTCAACAACTACTGCATCATCCGAAGAACCTTCATCTGCTGTATCATCAAATACAGCCGCTTCTGAAACATCTGACACAGCTGTCTCAGCTGTAAAATCAGCCTCACTGGCAGCACTTGCTTCTGCCGTCATGGACAGGCACATTGTCAGGCTCAACATTATTGCCACAACTCGTTTCTTCACAACTACTCCTCCTATTTCCCTTTTGTTAAAAATCTATTCACCCAGACCTCCGCTGATTGCATCAGTCAAAGCTTTCATTGCTTCCTGCTCATCTGCGCCATCACAGATCAGTTCAATCTCATCGCCACATTTTACACAGGCACCCAGAACGCTCAGAACACTTTTCGCATTGGCCGTTCCTCCTTCAAATTCAAACGTGATTGCAGACTGATATTTCATTGCTTCATTACACAAATTTCCGGCCGGCCGTAAATGCAGGCCTGACGGATTGTTGATTATTATTTTCTGATTGACCATTTTTTATCTCCTGTCAGCTGTTTCCTTCTGCTGTGGAAATCACAGATACTTCCACACCTGTTGTCACATCATCTACAAGTTCATATCCGTCCGGTATCTCAATGCTCACCGACACCTCATGGCTGCCTTCCTTCACATCACTCAGATCTATAGAGGCTTTTATCTGATCTTCTGTAAGATCATCAAGTGAACTGTCCGTCTTCTGGACGCGAACTTCTATATTTGCGGTATCAAAAGATACCTGCATACCATCCGGAGCATGATTCACTACGATATTTTTCGTAGGGACTTCACATACACTGCTTCCAATCGGTAATACATTTACCCGGATAAACATGTCTTCGCTGGAATCACTGGTCAGTTTCAGTCCATCCGGAAGATAATCTGAAATGTTGATTTTTTCTTCAAAATCACTGTCTCTGTCAGAAATATCCGCAACATAATCAGGAATTGTAATCGTATTGTTCTGCTCTTTCAGGGCAGCAAGTGCTTCTTCACTTCCTGCAACACTGACCACATTCGGCGTAGTACTTACACTTTCTACCTGATAGCCGGATTTCGGAGAGCCGCTGTATCCTGCTTTGATTTTGACGTCTGCCTGTACCTTCCAGAGTTTTGCAGTTACATATACTCGTGAAACGTTCAGGTAACTCATATCAGAATCTGTAAATTCTTCGCCATTCTTATCAATGATCTTTACATCTTTTTCTGTGGTAATGTCTTCTGTCGCACCATCCACATCAATAGACGCATTTACTTTATCTATTTTATTAATCAGAGAAGTCGGTCCTGTAATTTTAATTTTCTCCGGATTCGAAGTAAGTGAACCTATCTCATATCCTCTGTCCGGCTTTGTGTTATTTGTTGTAACGTTAACTACAAATTCCTGAGTATCTTTATCCTCCAGATGAAGGCTGAGATTCTGAGGGCTGACTTCTATATTGTCCTGCAGAATACGGTCGCATGATACCGTAATCGGAACCATTACCGGGTCTGTGTTCAGGCTGACCGCCTGCTGAAGATCTGCCACTGCCCGAATATCATTCACCGATATTCTGTCAAGGATTTTTCTCTGTGCCTTGATCGTCACACGAATTGGAACCTGTTGTTCATCCTGCATGCACATCTTGCCATCAGCATCTATATACGCTTCATTCAAAAGCTGTACATCCGATATGACAAAAGACTTCGTACCGATCGGGTTATTTATATTGACTACAAGCAGCCACACCAGGATCGCAATCATAAAAGAAAGAATTTTCAGGCCTAAATTATTTCCCAGTTTTTTCTTCATGCTTCACTCTGCCCTTCAACAACTGTCTGAATCGGTTATTATCTACGACTTTTTTGTTCTGCGCTTTCTCCAGAACTTCCCGTAATTGTGTACTGCTGATGTTTCGGATCAGCCTGCCCCCCTGCGCCACAGATACCTGTCCGGTTTCTTCGGATACGATGATCGTAACGGAATCTGTCACTTCACTGATTCCCACTCCGGCACGATGTCTTGTTCCAAGCTGCTTACTGAGTTCCATATTATCAGAAAGCGGCAGATAACAGGTCGCAGCCACAATACGGTTTTCTCTTACAATGACCGCTCCGTCATGAAGCGGTGTATTATGTTCAAAAATATTGATCAGAAGCTGACTTGTCAGGATTGCATCGACATTAATGCCTGTTCTGACATACTCGTCCAGACGGATTTCCTGTTCAATAACGATCAGGGCACCCGTCTTGACTTCTGCCATATCATAACATGCTTTGATCAGTTCATTGACTGTCTTGTCCGTAAAACGTTCCTTTACTTCTTTACCTGCATCAAACGGAATAATTGATGCCATGATTTTTTTCTGACCGAGCTGTTCGATCACCTTACGTAGTTCAGGCTGGAAAATAACGACTATCGCCGTGATCAGCGCGCCTGCAAGACGAGATACGATCCACAGGATCGTGTTCATCTTGAAAATATATGCTATGATCAGAAATGCACCGATTACAAGGAGGCCTTTGAGCAGAGTATATGCGCGGGTAAATTTGATCCATACCATAAACTGATACACAAAAAATGAGATCAGAATGATTTCAATTACATCGATAATACTGACAGACGGCAGATTAATATCTGATAAGTACCTTGCCAATATATCTGTAATATTTCGCATAAACTTTCTTCTCCTTTTGCTGCAGATTTTTATGTAATACCGGAATCAGCCGGAACTTAAAGATCTTTCAGTGATTCTTCAAGTTTCTTCTCAAAATCAATATCATCGATATCCGCTTTTTCGACAACGGAAGCTTCTTCCTGAACCGGTTTCCGCTTTGCAGAACGCTTCTCAGATTTCGGCTCATTCTGGAAAAGCGATGATGTATAGTCCGCCGTTTTCTCAGATGTTCTTCTTTCTTCTCTGTCCGCTTCACCGTTGATTTTCTTTATGCTTCTCTCAGAAGTAGCAACCAGAGCTTTCGGAACAGCTTTTACATAATAATAATAATCATCATCTTCGTATTCAAGCCGTTCTGTTCTGGTGTAGTCTCCACCAAAAACGAAAAATTCCAGTATGATTCCGATCAGAACCGCAACTACTGTATAGATGATCAGTGACACCATGGAAACCTCAACACCAATACTCATACTTCCCGCAAGCATAATCACAATGTAAAGTACACCACCTGCAATAATGGCAATTCGCCATGCATAATCCATCATACGGGTACGAATCAGATTTACTGCAAGAACAACCACTACAAACGCGATTACATTCAGCCACATCTCACCGTTTTTCATGAGACCATCCGCCAGAAGTGTGATCTTGCCCATAATATCAAGATCAGTTCCCATCAGAGCCTGAGACTGTACTCTGATAAAACGTACGAAATAGTAGATGATCACGCCGCCTGCTGCAGGAAGTGCAGAAACAGCGCTGCTCAGGAGACCGCATCCGATCGGAAGAAGTGCCGGAAGATCAAAACCAAATGCAAGTGGTGCAAAAATAAGAACCATATTTTTGCCATTGCTGAAACGCAGAAAAAGAATCATCATAAACAGAATCAGGACAAGCATAAATCCTGCTACTTCGATTCCAAGCGCATAACTGTGTCCGATCATCAGTGCAAAACCTGTAAAGACCATCATACCTGATGGAAGAATACAGCAGATCAACGAAAGGATCAGAACTACAAACATGTTGTCCAGAGCTCTCATATATCCCATATTGGTATTGATCCAGGTAAAATAGACCGCTGCAAGAATAAATTTCAGCAGAGGCAGCAAGTATATTTCATACTGTGCATATAATCCTTTTAATTTTTGTTTAAATTCCAGTAATGCTGTCATTTGCGATACCCTCCTGCGGCTCCTTTGCCGGATGCTTTTCTTTCTTCCCTGGCATAGATCTTACTCAGTGAAGTCAGCTGACTGTAGTACTCCCTGACACTCTTCTTTGCGCGGTAATATTTGACCGAATACTGTATATAGGTCAAAACAGAATAGAACACAAGAACAACCAGATAACCGATAATAATATAAGCACCAAGTGCCACCAGATTCATCTTATGAATGTTTTCCAGAAGATATTCCCCGAAATAAACAGCTACCGCTGCCACAATCAGCACATATCCGATTGTTACGAGAAAAAAGTTCTTAATCAGTGCCAGCCCAATATAATCACTTCTGTAATATCGACTGACAGGAAGATATTTTCTGCCCTTACCCTGCTCATACATGGCAAGCTTTGTCATTATCTTGACCTTTTCTTCATTGATCATATTATGCTCCTCATAAACTTTAATTCTGAATTAAATAATATAACTATTCAGCAGAAAAAGTACTGAACAGTTACGAAATAATCATATTTGGATTAATTGTAACATATATCCACAACCATGAAAAGTGTTTTTTCTCCGTCCTACAGCTGTCCGATGCACAAAGTAACAAAATAAATTTCTCCGGCACCGCTTTCTTTCAGGCATCCTGCAAGCGTTTCGATCGTACTCCCTGTCGTATAGACATCGTCAACGATCAGGATTTTAAGCCCCTGCACGGATTCCGTGATTACGAATGCATCTTTCAGATTCCCCATACGCTCAGCTGCATTCAGCTTTTTCTGTGATTTTGTTTCTTTTTTCTTCACAGCAAGTCCTGCTGCCACCGGAATCTGTAAAAGTTCACCGATTTTTTCCGCAAGATCTTCTGCCTGATTGAATCCCCTGATGCGCTTCTTACGGCGCGTCATCGGCACCGGCACCAGAACATCCGGCTTCCAGTGCTTTATCTGAGTTCCGACATGCCTGAATATTTCCTCTGCATAGTACCGGCCATATTCCCGGCTGCCGTAATATTTGTATCGCAAGAGAGAGTTTTTCATCTGCATATTATACAGAAAAACGCCTCGTCCCTGACAAAATTCCCGTTTTCTTTCTTTACAATCCACACAGTATTCTTCCATCTCCGGTACAGGTTTGCCACACTTCAGGCAGTAATGTTCTTCTATAAGATGGAAGCTTCCGCCGCACACCGGACAGATTCGAAGTTTTCTGCCCGGCAGTATCCTGTTACATACCGGACAGCGTGATGGATACAACGCTTCCAGAAACAATTCCCATATTGTTCTGAGAAAGTTCAAAGTCCTGATTCTTATATTTTCTTTATTCAGAATATGCCTTTCTCCCCGATGGCACGCTCTCTTTACTCTGCTTCCTGAATCCTCTTGTCGAGTGAACTATATCTTCTCTGCTGTTTTTCGTTGTTGATCATTTCCCGGAAAGTCTCTTCACTTCCGACCACTGTAACACATTTTCTTGCTCTTGTTACTGCTGTGTAAAGAAGATTCCGGTTCATCAGCATCCGCGGTCCGGACAAAATCGGAATAATTACCGCCGGATATTCCGACCCCTGTGACTTATGTATCGTAACTGCATAGGCAAGTTCCAGTTCATCAAGCTGCTTAAATGTATACTGTGCATAACGTCCGTCCTCAAATTCAACCTCGGCAAGCTCCGCAAATTCATTGATCGTGCGGATGATTCCTGTATCACCATTAAAAACGCCAACTCCCTTGTCTACCGGGATTCCATATCTTCCGCGCACTTCCCACTCAAGCTGATAATTATTGCGAATCTGCATAACTTTGTCACCTTCACGGAAAAGTCCCTGCCCGATTTCTTTTTCTTTTTTGGACGGATCCGGCGGATTAAGATATCTCTGCAGAA
>OLRR01001841.1_pt1 | contig 12447 bp, 15 predicted proteins | sample 1671941 | NCBI WGS metagenome assembly OLRR01 (sample SAMEA3136628, study PRJEB25190) | human gut metagenome
CGGAGGCCGGAATCGAGCATGGTCTGAATGACCTGCTGGGGCGGGATCTTCTCCGTGAGAATCTTGCCGATTGCCTGATAGCCGTCGAGCGCGATGTACTCGTCGATCTGCTCCGGGTTGATCACGCCGCAGTTGCGCAGTGCGACACGCATCTGCTTTGCGTAGAACGTGGTCTCGTTAAGGGATTTTGTAGTGCTTTCGTCGACGACCGTCTCCTTGTAGAGCAGGCGGCGAACGATACGTCCCTTGAGCAGGTGCTCTTCAACAATTTCCGGGACATCTTCCGGGGTGACGCGGCTATAGAACGCGCCCTCCGGGTATACGATCATGATCGGGCCGAGTGCGCACAGGCCGAAGCAGCCGGTACGAACAACGTTGACTTCCTGATCCAGACCTTTGGCGCTGATTTCCTCCTTCAGCTTTTCAATGATCTTTTCGCTGTTCGAGGACGTGCAGCCCGTACCGCCGCAGACCAGAACATTGGAACGAAACATAGTTTTACCTCCTTATTTCTGATTTGCACCGATGGTGTATTCCGTGACGACATTGCCGTTGACGATGTGATCGTTGACGACGCGCAGTGCCTTTTCCGGTGTCATTTTTACGTATGTAGTCTTGGTGCCGTTTTCATCGATAACTTCGACGATCGGCTCGAACTGGCAGATGCCGATGCAGCCCGTCTGCGTGACCAGGACGTCGTGAAGCTCGCGTTTGTTGACCTCATCCGAGATGGTGGTGAGAACCGGTCTTGCGCCTGCTGCGATGCCGCAGGTAGCCATGCCGACCAGAACACGTGTTTTCGCTTCGGAATTTTCACGGACGTTGACCGCCATTTTTGCTCTATCTCGAATTGCCTGAAGTTCAGCTAATGATTTCATGTGGCTTTTCCTTTCTGCGCCTTGCGCATTGATACTACGAGAGCTACTTAAGCTCTTCCTCCGCCTCTGCAAGATACTCCCGAATCCACGCCGATACCGCGGGCTCCGTAAACGGAACGCCCTCCAGTTGCTCGCGCAGCATACGGGTATCGAGGGTGATCTCTTTTTCTTCAACGCTGTGGGTAAAGAGAAAATCGAGTTCGGGATTGCAGGTGATCAAAAGATGGATAACGGACGCGATGTCCCCGAGGGGGATCATATCGACATGCGAGGGACGAAACACAGCCGTGACTTTGGTGCCCTTCCCCTCTTCGGAATCAATCTGAAACGAGCCGCCCGTCATTTCCGCTTCCATTTTGAAAAGCGGCACGCCAAGCCCAACCTTGCGGGTGGTGCGTGTGGTGAAAAACGGATCGATGACGCTTTTGACTTGCTCCGCACTCATACCGCAGCCGTTATCCGTTATCGTGATGGTTAAGGTGTCGTGCTTTTTCGATTCCGCGACCTGCACCGTGATAAGCGATGCGCCCGCGCGAACGGAGTTCTGCACAATGTCCATCACATTCAACGAAAGCTCGCGCATGGCTTACGCTGTGTATTTTGCAAGAATCTTATCCACGTCCTCGGGAACGAGACGGCCGTAAACGTCTTCGTTGACGGTGAGGACCGGTGCAAGACCACAGGCGCCGATGCAGCGACATGCGGTGAGCGAGAACACGCCGTCCGGCGTACATTCCTCCGGCTGGATGCCGAGCTTTGCAACGAGACGGTCGAGAACCTTATCTGCGCCCTTAACGTAGCATGCGGTGCCGAGGCAAATGGAAATGTTGTACTTACCCTTCGGAGTGAGCGAGAACTGAGAATAGAACGTGGAAACGCCGTAGACCTCTTCGAGAGATACATCGAGACCGCGTGCAATCTCCTTCTGCACTTCGATCGGCAGGTAGCCGTAGATATCCTGCGCCTTGTGCAGTGCAGCCATGACGGCGCCCTTTTCATTCTTGAGGCTCTCGATGACTGCGAGGAGCTTCTCATGCTGCTCGGGAGTATCGGTAAACGGAATGGTACTGATACGCTTTTGCATTTTATTTCCTCCCTGATAAAATTAAGTTTAAATTCAGGTATGGTTCGGTCTGCGCCCCTATTGGGCGGAGAGCTTTCATACATCTTCATGAATTATATCAAAATCGATATACGTAATAATTCTAAAAAAGAATTAAAAATGAAAGTTTGTCAAACCCATGACGAAATTTTTGTCAGTTCTTTTAGCGTACAGCACAAAAATTTCGTTTTCGGGCATTTGTTAAAGTATACAAAAACAGTATAGATTTGCCGTGAAAAGGTTGAAATATCACTCATTTTATCGATATTTTATATCGATAAAAGTATATCCATTCCGCTTTCTCCCGATTCGCACGAGTTAGAAACAGCTAATTTTCAAAGGAGCGAGATTTAACCAAATTTTATGCAATTTAACGAAAATTCGGCAATTTGGCCATATTGGTAAAAATGACGAAAGCTGTGCGTTATGCGAAATTCGCATAGCACACAGCTTGGCGTTTTTTTCTTATAAAGCTTGAAATTTACCTGCACCGCACCCACGCAGCACATCTAAAAGCGCTTTGGCGGTTTTTTCCGGCAGCTCCACCGTTTGGTGTTCTTCGGGCATCAAATGCAGATAATGCGCGTCAGAGCTGCGCAGAAGTATCATGCTTTCGAGCTCCGGGTGCAGAAGCCGCTGCTGTGCGGCATCGGCAGTAAGGGACAGCTCTGCTGCGGAAAACTGCGCTTCCGGCGGGATAGCACCGAGCGACGCAGTGACGCTGTACGCGTCTTTATCGACATGCGCGGGAAACGCCACGCCGTTAAACTCTTTCACGAGCGCCTGCACGTCGTTGATACTGATGTCTGTTGCGGTAATGAGAAGCTCGGAAATTTCGCCGATCTTCTCGTCGTTTTCGTTTAAGACCCACTGCTCGCCGAAAATTTCCGGGCGGTTCGGCACCTTTGGAATGTGCGCACAGACGTATTTATCGAACGCGAGCGCGTCCTCGACCGTTTCAAACAGACAGACGACGTGTGCTTCTTCGGCAGTGCAGAGTTCCATACCGGGAATGACGAGCACGTCCGCGGCCTGCCCCACCTTTACAGCGGCGGGCGTATTGCGGCAGGTATTGTGATCCGTGAGCGCGATGATGTCGCAGCCGAGCAGCGCCGCCATATTGACGAGGTTGTTCGGCGTCATGTCCGTATCGCCACACGGAGAAAGGCACGAGTGCAGGTGCAGGTCGTACCGATAGCTGTTCATACATTCACCCCAGTAATGAAGCGATTTTGAGCGCGGTTTCAAAGGCAGGCAGGGATGTGCCGTACACGGCGATTTCCTGCTGCTCGGCACGCGCTTTGGCATCTGCATCCAAAACGGCATCTTCCACGAGGATGATGCCTGCGGTATCGGCAAGCGATGCGACCGCGATGGCGTTGACGTTGCCCATGACAGTAAGCCACGCGTCATCCGCTTTGGCTCTGCCCATGACCCAGCTTAAAAGATCGCCGCAGTAGCAGCCCTTCACTTCGCGCGTTATATCTGTATTTTCGGTCAAAAGCTTCCAGCCGAGTGCTTCGGCCATTTCCCCTATCTGCATTTTACTTCCCCCTATTCGTCATCACTTGTGCGTTTGCCGCCGTCAAGGTCTAAATTTGAAAGCGAATCCGCAAAACGGCGGATCTCCTTGCGCAGGATAAACACGCAGTCTTCCTTGCGGCAGCTTCCGCGCACGGTGTCCTCCGCAAAGGCGCGGCAGCTCGGTGCGCCGCACGCGCCGCAATCGAGCCCCGGCAGCTCCGCTTCCACCTTGTCGATCTCCATCATCATTTCCATGGCGCGGGAAATATCCTCCGAAAGCGTTAAAACATTGGAAAACTCCAGCCCGCTGCCCCAGTTCATTTCCTCCGGGACGGTTTTGTCCTTCTCCAAGTGATTCTGCGAGACGGGCAGATATTTGCGCAATCTTTGCAATCTTGCAATGGCGACATACGGATTTTCGACGCATAGCACGCCGCCGACACAGCCGCCGGAGCAGGCGTTGAGCTCGATGAAATCCAGCTCGCCGATGCGCTCGTCCTCAATCTCCTCCAAAACGCGGATGACGTTTTCGATGCCATCCGCCGCGAGATATTTTTCTTTTAACAGCGCCGAGGATTCGCCGCCGGAGGTCGCCCAGCTGACACCGATAATGCCGGAATTTGAGAGCGATTCGAGATCTTTTGGCGTGAGCTTATCCATGCGGCTTGAAAGCTGCGGGAAAATTTCGCTGATGGCGATGGCGCCGTCTACCTCCGACTTTTCGATGCCGATGGGCATGCGAATATCCGTAACCTTTGCGGGACACGGCGTGATGAAAAAGCAGCCGATCTGCTCTTTTGGCAGGCCCGTTTTCTGCATGGCCTGCTGCTTTGCAATCCTTGCCGCAGTCTCCATGGGTGACAAAAGCGGCAGAACGTGGTCGCAGAGATCCGGGAAGCGGACGCGGATTAAACGCACGACAGCCGGGCAAGCCGAGCTGATGACGGGGCGCTGCAAGGTGCCGGCATCCATCAGGCGGCGGGTAGCCTCGCTGACAAGCTCTGCCGCGCCGGAAACCTCCATGACGTCATCGAACCCAAGCTTTTTAATCCTGATCGTCCAAATTATTGAACTGCCCGTAAAGAGACGGTGCGGGCAGCGCGATTTTATATGTAAACTTTTCCAGCATGGAAAGGTGGTCATGCTTTGCACGCTTTGCGTGGTGCGGGCAGATGCGGATGCACTCTCCGCAATCGATACAGCGCTCGCTCATGATGACCGCTTTGCCGCTGCGCACGCGAATGGCTTCCGTTGGGCAGCGCTTGATGCAGTTTGTGCAGCCTACGCACTTGCTTTCATCGAGCGTGACCGAGTGGAAAAAAATACCCAATCTAACGCGCCTCCTCCATTATCCTATGCAGAGCTTACGATTTTTCGCTCTGCGCGTAAACGACCATTTTGAGCGTGGTGCCCTGCCCCACGACCGAATCAATCGTCATTTCGTCGGAATACTTCTTCATGTTCGGCAGGCCCATGCCGGCGCCAAAACCAAGCGACCGCACGTTATCCGGCGCGGTGGACCAGCCCTCCTGCATGGCTTTTTCCACGTCTGCGATGCCGGGACCGTGATCGGTGAGCACGATGACAACCTTATCCGGGTCCACGTCCACATTGGCTTCGCCGCCGCCCGCATGGATGACCATGTTGATTTCACCCTCGTACATGGCGATGGAAACGCGACGAATGGCAGATGGGTTATAGCCGAGTTTCTTTAATTTATGCTTTACATCGCCCGAAGCTTCGCCTGCGCGGGTAAAATCATCGCCGGGGACTGTATACCGAAGTTGCAGCATACTCATGATACGTCACACCCGCCTTCTAACCCGTTTTCGTATAGGAGGCCGCACGCCGTGAACATTCTGTACGGCGTTGCGAGGATGGTGATGTCCTTTTGCCGTGCGAGCGACAGCACGGTCTCATCCGGGCGCTTGCCGCGCACAAAGATGATGCAGTGCATATCCATCATTTCCGCCGTGCGTACCACCTGCGGATTGACAAGGCCCGTGAGCAGCACGGACTGATCCTTGACGAACGCCAGCACGTCGCTCATCATATCGCTGCCGCATGCGGTTTTGACCTCTTCCTGAAGGTCGCCCTCCGCCAGTATTTCCGCCTTTAAAATGTTGACAATATTCTGTACCTTCATGAAAGCTTCACCCTTTCGCCGAGTTCGGACACGGGTCTGTTTGCTCTTTTTGAGCCTAAAGTGTCCTTGTTTCTGTTATTATACAAAAAGATTTCCAAAAAATCAATCCGTTATGGAAAATGTTCTGTACTTTTAGATAGTTTTTAAAGTGTTTTTTTGCCGCGTTTTTTGCCTTGCGGCCGAAAAATGCGGACTTGTCAGCAGAAGGTGGACAATTTATTTGTATTTGTGCATGGGGTACGAACGAAATGCAGCATTCGATATTTGTCCACCGATTAGATACACCTGTTTTTATTCCAAAAACAAATTTATACTTGACATTTGCGTTTTGCTGTATGTATAATAGGGGAAACTTTACCGCAGTGCTATAAGAAATCACGGTAAAGCAAGGCAAATCTATTTTATTATCCGGTGCGATTTAACGCGCCAAAGAAAGGAAGATCTTACTATGAACCGTGTGTACAACTTCTCTGCCGGCCCCTCTATGCTGCCGGAAAGCGTTCTTCTGAGAGCCGCTGCCGAAATGCTCGACTATGAAGGATCAGGCCAGTCCGTGATGGAGATGTCACACCGATCTAAGGTCTATGACGCGATCATCAAGGGCGCGGAAAGCCTTCTGCGCGAGGTGATGGAGATCCCGGATAACTACAAGGTGCTCTTTTTGCAGGGCGGCGCATCCTCGCAGTTTGCGATGGTGCCGCTGAATTTGATGACGAAAAACCGCAAGGCCGACTATGTACTCTCCGGCCAGTTCTCCACAAAAGCGTATAAGGAAGCCGCACGATTTGGCGATTGCAAAGTGGTGGCATCCTCGAAAGAGCAGAATTTCAGCCGCATTCCCGACCTTGACCCGAAGGAGTTCCGCCTGGACGCGGACTACTTCCATATCTGCATGAACAACACGATCTACGGCACGGTGTTCCATGCGCTGCCGGAGACGGGTGACGTGCCGCTTGTGGCGGACATTTCCTCCTGCATTCTGAGCCGACCGATCGATGTTTCGAGATTCGGCGTTTTGTATGCGGGCGCGCAGAAAAATGTAGCCCCGGCAGGCCTGACCATTGTCATCATCCGCGAGGATCTCATCGGCGAGCCGCAGGAAAAAACGCCGACGATGTTCATGTATAAGACGCACGCGGAAAGCGACAGCATGTACAACACGCCGCCGTGCTACTCCATTTACATGTGCAAGCTCGTTTTGGAATGGCTGAAAAACGAAGTAGGCGGGCTGAAGGCGATGGAAAAGCGCAACGTGGAAAAAGCCGCGCTGCTCTATGATTTCCTCGACCGCTCAAAGCTTTTTAAGGGCTGCGCCGAAAAAGAAAGCCGTTCCATTATGAACGTGACATTTGTGACGGGCGACAAGGATTTAGACGCAAAATTCGTGCAGGAAGCTGCCGCTGCGGGCTTTGTGAATCTGAAGGGCCACCGCAGCGTGGGCGGCATGCGCGCGTCTATCTATAACGCGATGCCGCGCGAGGGCGTGGAGAAGCTTGTTCAGTTTATGGAGAACTTTGAAAAGGAGAATGCCTGATGTACAACATACTTTGCCTCAATAAGATCAGCCCGCTCGGCACCGACCGTTTGGGCGAAAACTATACATACGCTGCCGAAATTGAGAACCCGGAGGGCATTTTAGTGCGCTCCGCCGCCATGCACGACATGGAATTGCCCAATAGCCTGCTTGCAATCGCGAGGGCAGGCGCGGGCGTGAACAACATTCCCGTGGAAAAGTGCGCGGAAGCCGGCATTGTGGTGTTCAACACACCCGGCGCAAACGCCAACGCCGTGAAGGAGCTGGTGCTGGCGGCACTGCTTTTGACGTCGAGAAAAATTGTCCCGGCGATTGAATGGGCGCAGACACTAAAAGGCACGGCAGACATTTCGAAGCAGGTTGAAAAAGGAAAATCCGCGTTTGCGGGGCCGGAAATTCTCGGCAAAAAGCTGGGCGTGATTGGTCTTGGCGCGATCGGCGTGCTCGTTGCGAACGCCGCACAGACGCTCGGCATGCAGGTATACGGCTTCGACCCGTTCCTTTCCGTGGACGCTGCATGGAACCTTTCGAGCGACATTGTGAAGGCCGCTTCCGTGGATGAGATTTTTGAAAAGTGCGATTACATTACAATACATGTACCGCTAAATGACTCGACGCGCGGACTCATAGGCGCGGACGCTTTGAAAAAAGTGAAAAAAGGTGTGCGCGTCTTAAACTTCTCGCGCGGGGCGCTCGTCGATACCGACGCGATGTTGGCGGCGCTTGCAGACGGCACCGTTGCCGCGTATGCGACGGACTTCCCGGATGACGCGCTGCTCGGGGTCGAAAACGTCATCGCGATCCCGCACCTTGGCGCTTCCACGCCGGAAAGCGAGGATAACTGCGCTGTGATGGCCGCAGAGGAGCTGAAGGATTACATTGAAAACGGCAACATCCAAAATGCCGTCAACTTCCCGAATATTTCCATGGCGCGCGGTGCGGACACACGCATTTGCCTTGCGCACAGAAACATTCCAAATACCATCGGTTCGTTCACACAGGTGTGCGGTGAAGCGGGCATCAACATTGAGAACATGCTCTCGAAATCGCGTGGCGACTGGGCATACACCATTTTGGATGTTACGGGCGACGTGACGGAGGACGTGCGCGAAAAGCTGGCGGCACTTTCGCCGGTTGTAAGGGCAAGAGTAATAAAGTAAACTCTTACTTCGCCATTCGCGGACAGGAGACCGAGAAAAAGATAGAGGATATCGTGACAAGGCACGAATCGGTCGTTTTAAGCCGAGCCAAAAGCGCGATCTTTATTTCTGTGATTTTGCAAAACAACAAAAACACGGTGCAGCTTCATTTCGGCTGCACCGTGTTTTTTGAGTTTACGGATAATGCTGTTCAGTTTTGCTCCTCCACGGCGCTACCCAACAAGAGGGCGGCGATGCACTGCACGATCTCTTTGTCGCTGGCATCTTCGGGGATAGCACTCCAAAACGCGCGGGCTGCGGCATTTGAAGAATTCTTCGCCGTGCGAAGGGCTTTGCCAATCTCCTCGCGGACCGTTTCACCGTCTACGCCGTGTTTGGCTGCTACACGCAGCATCAATTCCTGTTCACTCAAAATCTCTCATCCTTCCTGATCCGGCCCGGCAGCCCCGCTGTACTTTTAGAGCGGAGGCTGTCGGATGGGTGGTAAATCTGTCAGTAATGCCATTATAGCAAGGGGGTCTTGAAAGTTCAAATAGAATCGTTCGCGCGTTTTCGACGGAAATTGACAGGTTCCTTTTCACCCTGACAAAAGGTGTGCGGGTTTTTGCGAAAAAGCTGAAATTGTTACGAAAAGTTCATATTTTGACGCACAGGAAAACAAGAGAAAATCAGGTATCGGAGGTGTTGCCCGGCATCTGCGGAGGCGTGCCGCCGTTACCGTTCGGCATTTGGCCGCCCATACCGCCGTTTGGAGCCCGACCACCCATATTGCCGGGGCCGCCGTCAACGGAGCTGCCCGCAGCATTTAGACCGTCGTCGCTTGCGGTGACATCGATCGTACCGCCGTTGATGGTGAGGTCGATGGCTTCAAGGCCCTCGCAGGACTCTTCCACCACGATGGTGCCGTCCTCGATCGTAAGGGTGTTATCTGCGTGCAGGCCGTCGTCGCCGGACTTTACGGTGATACCGCCGCCTGAAACGGTCATCGAATCGTTGCTGTGCAGGCTGTCGTCTGCGGAATCGACCGTGACGGTGCCGCCGGTGATGTCGAGCGCGGCTTCGGCCTTGATGCCCTTTGTAGACAGGGTTTCATCCGTCGTTGTACTCTGTGCGCCGCCAAACATAGCATTGCCCGTTTTTTGCTCTCCATTCGCGCCGCCGCCTGCGGTGACATTTACTTCGCCCGCGGAAATGAGAACACTGGTCTCCGCCTGAATGCCGTCCTGCTCGGCGGTGATGTTCACAGTGCCCCCGCCGATATAGACATAGCCTTTATCGGTCTCGGATTTGGTGGACTTGATGCCGTTGCCGGAAGCCGTGATATGGACGGTGCCATCCTTCATGAGCACAGCGTCTTTGCCGACGAGGCCGTCGTCTGCCGAAGTGATATTCAAAACGCCGCCGGTGATTTTCAATTTATCTTCGCTCGTGATGCCGTCATTTGCGTTGGCGTTGACGTTCAGCGTGCCCGTGCCGTTAACGGAAAGGTCGCATTTGGCGAAAATCGCGGCGGTAAGCGCATCGTTGCCGTCCGTGCCGGTGACGGTATCGGTCACGGTGCTTTCGGTGTTTTCGGGCAGGCTGATAATGACTTTATCGGCGTTTTTCGCGTAGATAGGCGCGGTCGTTGTGCAGGTGATGCTCGCGTTTTCGAGCACAAGGCGCACATCATCCTCGTCGCCGGCATCAATGATAACTTGGCCGTCCGTGAGCGTGCCGCTGAGGACATATGTGCCTGCTTCCGTAATGGTGACCGTGCTGCCGGAAACCTTAACGCCGTCTGCTTCCTTTGGCGCGGAAAGGTCGATCTTCACGGTGTCTTCCGTACCGTAATCGATGTAGAAATCCTTATTTTTAAAGGAAAGATTTGCTTCGATGACGGAGCCGATGGTGCCGTTCATCGCGCCGCCGGTAGAATCGGTCTCGTCTGCACCGCTTTCCTCAGTGCTCACGGTAGAGGAAGCGGAAGATGCGGATGTAGACGACGTGGTCGACTGTGTGGAGGCGCAACCCGCTAAGATCAGTGCGGAGAGAATGACAGCAAAGCGCAGGGTGGTGTGTTTTTTCGTGGATAAACGATTCGGTTTCATAAAGGAAGGCTCCTTTCTTTACAGCTGTTCCACGGGAGTATGCGGCTGGCCGCAGCGCACTTCGAGATTGCCGTTGCGGCAGCGAAGCGCATCGAGAAATTCTTTTTCGTTGCGGTCGTCCGCAAGGCGCACGCGATAGTGCAGCTTATAGAGGCTGCCGAGACTTGCGGTCTTGACTTCCGTAAGCTCTGTGTGGGTGGTGTATTCTTTGAAAATATCGTCGAACACCTCGGTGTAATCGAGCGATTCAGGGATGGTGATGCTGAGCTCTTTTTCGCCGCTGCGGTCTGCACCGATATGGAAGAAGACGAGCAGATACAGCACGGCGCACGCAATGACCGTGAAGAGCACGGAGAGCGCGATATAGCCGCTGCCGCAGGCGAGACCCACGGCCATGGCAACGAAGATGACGGAGATGTCTTTGGCGTTACCGGGTGCGGAGCGGAAACGGACAAGGCCGAACGCGCCGGCGACCGCGACGCCCGTGCCGACGTTGCCGTTGACGAGCATAATGACGGTCTGCACGGCAAACGGCAGCAAAATGACAGCGAGCACAAGGCTTTGCGTAAAGCGCGTGCGGCGCGTATACGTAAACGCGATGAGTGCGCCGCAAAGCAGCGCGACGAGAGAGCAAATCAAAAACGAAGATACAGTGATACCGGACGAGGTGAAGCTTGCAAACACGGTTTCCATGGGAATATCCTTTCTGAAATCAAATGAATTATTTAGGATGCATGCACGATGTGCGTGCCGTGGGTGTTATAGGCGCTGGCATATTTAGAAAACGACGCGGGGTAAATTCTAAAGCGGCTCAGCATATCGGTGAGCCATGTGGGGAGACCGCCGCCGGCTTTGATTTCCATCAGCGTTTCGCCGGGCTCTAAAAGCAATCGCCCGTCGTCCCCCTGACGCAGGTCGGTAATTTCTTCTCTAAAGCGTATGTTGGTATCGAATGTGATGCGCAGGCCGCTGTCTTCGCGGCTGTAAAGTGCCACACGGTCGTAGCACAGCGCCATGGCGGACTTTAAATCGCCGTAATAGTGCAGTGACCATGCAATCTCTTTTGCAATCTGGCTGTTCTCTTTCGGCGCTTTGCCGTTTACGAGCCAGTCATACGCTTCGCCGTAGGGCATCACGATGCGGCGCTTGTAGACAATGCCCTGATATTTTTTCTTCAGCTCCACAAACGACGGGCTTTCCGCTTTCGGCACGCCGTAGGTACGCAAACGCAGCTTTTCTTTATAGACGGGCTTTTCGCCCGAAAGTCGCGCCAGCAAATAATTCGGGGTGTCAAAGTAAATGTTGCATATGGTGGAGCGCCCGTATTCATCGGGGCGCATATACGGCTCCAAAACCGCCCAGAGCGCCTCAAACTGTAAGGAATCGAGCAGATATTTTTGCTCTACGCGCTCAAATATGCCGGTATAGTCCGCCATGGCTTTCACCCTCCTCTTTGTTTTGTTTCTTAAATTTTACTTACAAAATGTGATAAAAAGGTGATTGTATTTTGAGCGTTAGCGGAGAAAACCGTGCAAAAACAGGTGCTACGCACCGTTCCTACAAAAACAGGTGTGTTCTGCTGTGCAAAAAGTCCATTGCACCGCGCATATACAAATGATAGAATGAGATAAACGCGTTTCTATGGAAAAACGCTACTTTGGGAGGATCTGTATGTACACACTCGATTATTTAAATTGCTTTATTGAAAACCTTGATCTGCCGGAAGCGAGCCGCGCTTCTCTGCGCGAGAACTGCGAGACGCTCGTGACGACACCCGGCGCGATTGACGAGCTGGTCTCTGCCGAGACGCTGCTCTTTAAAGATTACGGCATTGACGGTGCATACGGCGCGGAATGGAAGCCCATTGTGCCGCACATGGACGCGCTTTCGGAGCTGACAGGGCTGCACCGCCACGTGGTGGATTTCCTGTTCCTTGCGCTTGCAAGCGAACGTCTGCGCGAAAATTACAGAGCGGCGGGCCTGACGGACGAGCTGTTCTGGGACACCATCGCC
>OLRR01001843.1_pt1 | contig 12444 bp, 12 predicted proteins | sample 1671941 | NCBI WGS metagenome assembly OLRR01 (sample SAMEA3136628, study PRJEB25190) | human gut metagenome
GGAACAATATCATCCAGAGACAGCTCGTCTTGGGCATTGCTTGTTCCAGATTCGATTGTCGCATCTGCTATTAGGGCATTCAGACCTTTCCCCAAGCCGCCCTTTGTTTTCCTTGCCATCATTCCCCCATTGCTATTTATTTAGCTTGTTATATCGTTGGATGACTTCTCTGGCTAAATCCCTATATGCAATTGCTCCTTTGCCATTTGGATCATATTCGGTAATCGGTTGCCCAAACCCGGGAGCCTCAGAAATTCTTACTGTACGTGGAATTCTCGTTTTAAATACTTTCTCGCCAAAGAACGATTCGACTTCGTCGGCCACTTGTTTCGCGAGAGATGTTCTACTGTCGAACATTGTTATCACCACGCCAAATATTTCCAACTTTGGGTTGAGGCGTTTTTTGACCATATTCGTCGAGTCAATTATTTTCGACAAACCTTCGAGGGCATAAAACTCACATTGTATTGGAATTATCAGCTGATTCGCAGCTGTCAGCGCGTTAACAGTTAGCATTCCAAGAGATGGTGGGCAATCAATCAAAATGTAGTCAAAGTATTCTCGGACTTCGTCAATTGCTTCTTTAAGACGTGATTCTCGAGCAATAACTTGTACAAGCTCGGCTTCCGCACCGGCAAGCTTAATTGTTGCGGGAATTAGCCAAACATTTTCAGTCTCAACTTCGACAACAACTTGTTCTGCGCTTACATCATCGTTCAGAAGACAATCATAGGAGCAGAACTCGCAGTTGGTTTTGTCAAAACCAAGTCCGCTCGTCGAGTTGCCTTGAGGATCGAGGTCCACCAAGAGAACTTTATTCCCCTTCTCTCCCAGTGCTGCTGCGAGATTTACGGAAGTTGTTGATTTCCCTACTCCACCCTTTTGGTTGATAATTGCGAGAACAATACCAGGCTTGTTTGGATTTTTTCGTTTCTTCTTCTTGTAATCCACTTGATTCCTCACAGAAATTGTTGTGCTCAAGAGCTTTTCACTTCAACCATTTTTTCATAGATAGAATTGTGTTACCAGATATATTTGTTTCACGTGCAACTTGTTATGAACCTGATGTTCAATCTTTCATACCACTTAGCACTATCACTATGTTTCACGTGAAACCGCTTCCAATTATTCGGACTTATACACACAATGACTGTTTCACGTGAAACAGTCTGAAACCTGAATTATTTTCATTAAGTTAAGGACATCATGTTTCACGTGGAACATAGGAAGAACGTGGAAAGCCACAATCAGAGCTCACAGTCATTCATTCGAAGCGCTGATTCACTTAATTCGTTAATCGAGACTCTTTCCTACATAGTCCAACTTAAACATCTTCATTGAATGTGATTGAACATAAGGTTCTTAGATCTTATCGAAGTGAAATTGATAGTTGAAATAAGGAATAGTCAATTCTAAACCATTACCATTTACTTCATTATTTGGAAAGATTACTCTCAGATTAAACCTGAACTCATAATACGCAAACAGGCAAGTATATGAAATCACATTGAAGATCCTTCATAATGCTTCACTACATAAATGCGATGAATTGTCTGAACAGACAAATGCCAAATCAACAAAGGCGCCGTTACTTCTCAAACTATTGAAACCCGACGTGACCAAACATCGAAATCTTAATACATAAATATTTATCTGTTTACAGAATAATGTTTCACATGAAACATTCAAATATAAAATAATCCGCTGCCTGAATTCCATGGTACGTGGATTTCAGACAGTGGATAACTATATACAGAAAACTGCTAATAGCCCAAAGGCTTCTTATGAGCCATACCGGGACGGCGAGGCAATTTAATCAAAGGAGAGGCAACCTTTTCATACACATACACGCTTCGTGCAACCTCGTCTGGACCAAGAGAGAATGCTCGCTTTTCGATCATCTGTAAACCGAGCTGATCAGATGCATTCTGCGCGGCCTGCTCGTCCTCAAGGGACTCTGTTCCTCTCATAGCAATCAGATGACCACCAGAAGTCAAAAGCGGAGTTGCATATTCTTCGACAACGCTCAACTTATCCACCGCACGTGCAACAACCGTTTCAAACTTGGCTGGACAGCTCGAACACAGCTCCTCACTTCTCATTCCATATGCTTGAACCTGCTGATTCATGCCAAGCTCATCAATAAATTCCTGCACAGCTAATGCCTTTTTCTTTACCGAATCAAGAAGGATCCCATTGCGATACGAAGCGATGGCAAGCGGCAAGCCAGGGAAGCCTCCCCCAGTCCCTATATCGCAGAATTCTCCAGAACTATGCATAAACTCCGGATAAATTGAAAGGGAATCTTCTATATGAAGAACCACTGCCTTCTCGAACGAATCGATGCGCGTCAGGTTCAACACATTGTTCTTCTCAATCACCAGCTTCAGGTTAGTGATGAGCTTCTCTCTTGTTTCTTCGTCGAAATCAAGTTTCAAACGAAGAAGGGCCGCATCAACAGCGGCCCTTTCTTTTGAAGTGTGCTTCATAGTTCCTTCGATTGACTATATGGGACGTACAACCACATATCTATCGGGCTCTTCCCCTACAGAATACGTTTCAACACGCCCGTCGTCACGCAAAGCCATGTGGACAAGACGGCGCTCGTACGGATTCATAGGCCGCAAACTCACCTCGCGCGACTGACGATCGGCACGAGAAGCAGCGGAATACGCCAACGATTCAATCTTCTGGCGTTGACGATGCTTGTAGCTCTCGATATCAATCGTGACCGGATACCGATACCCGAGCTTGCGATGCGTGATGGATGAAACAATGGTCTGAAGAGCTTCAAGCGTGTGCCCACGACGCCCAATGAGAACCGCGAGGTCTCCGCCCACAACATCGAGGATAATCTCGTCTTCGTCACCCTCGTATTCGTTGATTTCCGCGCCCTGTGCATTAAAGTACTTGAGCACCGACTGAAGCGCCTCAATTGCGGCATCGGCCACCTCGTCGAGCTGTTCTTCGGTGACCTCGTTCGAATCCTCTTGTTCCTCGACAGTGTCGTTTGTATCGACCTGCTCTTCAGCAGCATCCTCTACTGGTTCGATTTCTTCTTCGCTCATGGCATTCCTTTTTGAAACGTAGGGGGTTCCAAACAGACAAAACAGCCCGGAGCAGAGTGCCCCGGGCATTATTCTTTATAGAGTCTAACTCTTCTTGTGCGGGCGTTTCTTGTGCTCGCGCCTCTCGACATGAACCTCAACCGGTTTGATGACCTTCTCTTCGGCCTTCTCGTCATCATCCTTGAGCTTGCGGTTGGTGATGAGCTGCTGGAAGAAGCCGAAAGCAGAAGACAGCGCCCAGTAGAGCATAACGCCTGCAGGCGAGATGAATGCCATCCAGATGAACATGATTCCCATCACGCCGAGCATCATGCCGGTTTGCGACCTGTTCTGCTCGTTCTGACGGAGCTGCAGAATCATAGGCGCAATCGAGAAGCCAATGAACAGCAGCATCTGGAGAATATACGGAACGGCATACATGGCGCCCACAGCCCATGCGTCCCCAACGGTCTGAGTCAGGTTGGGCAGGATATGGTAGAACGTGACGCCCAGGTCCTCAGATGCAAAGTCGCCGATCTTCCAGCGCAGCACCTGGAACAGGATGATGAAGACAGGCATCTGGATGAGCATGGGAAGGCAGCCAGCGAGCGGGTTGAAGCCCGTCTCCTGGTAGATCTTCATCGTCTCTTCTTGAATCTTCTGCTGGTCACCTGCGTACAGGGTCTGAATCTCCTGCAGCTTGGGCTGCACCTTCTGCATGTCGTAGCTCGATTTGAACTGCTTGCGTTGCAGCGGGAAGAGGGCGAGGCGAATGACGAGGGTCACGATGATAATCGCAAGGCCCCAGTCACCAACCAGGTGCGCGAGCTGGGCCAACAGCCACGCACAGCCATTTAGAATGCTATCCCACATATGTTGGTAATCCTCTCAACGATGGATGTAACGTCAAATACCGTCTAGGGAACTGGGTCGTACCCGCCTGGATGCCAGGGATGGCACCTGCAGATTCTCTTGATCGCAAGCCAGGACCCTTTGATGAAGCCGTATTTCTGAAGAGCAATCATAGCGTATTCGGAACAGGTGGGCACATACCGGCAGGTCGGTGGAAACAGCGGCGATACGTATGACCGGTAGAACCTCACGAGCGCGAGGACCACCGTACGTGGCGCATCTTTCAGCTTTGCCACACGCCCCTGCGCCATCAGAGCACCCCCTGCTCTTCGAGCATTTTCCTGAACTGCGCCACGACCGCATCATGTGGGGCATAGCTCACCCTGCGACGCGCGATGAACACCACGTCGTAGCCGCTCCACGGAGCCCCGAGCTCCCGGGCAACCGCTCGCATGACGCGCTTGCACCGGCTTCTGACCGGAGCCGTGCCGAGCTTCTTCCCGGCGATAAACGCGCAGCGCCCCCATTGATTATCCTCGTTGGGGAGTAGAAGGACACTCGCCATAGACGAAGTAGAGCGCCTTCCGCTGCGGAATAGGCGCTCTACTTCGGATTTAGACTTTATCGTGCCCTTCAAAAGTACTCGATCCCCCAACGAATCAAGCTCAGGTACGTTAGACAGTCAGCTTCTTGCGGCCCTTGGCACGACGAGCCTTGAGCACTTTACGACCGCCCTTGGTAGCCATACGGGCGCGGAATCCATGGCACTTTGCGCGCTTGCGCTTGTTGGGTTGATACGTACGTTTCATTGCATTTCCTCCTAGGGGAAATTCCCCTTCATCTACAGACAAGCCTTAGCATTCTAATATGCTCTTTCGAATTGAGTCAACAGATAAATCGAGAGAGCGAGGCATCTCGCCGCTCTCCACAAAAAAGTGCGAAAATTGTGGAAAAAGTGGAAAACACGGGAAATACCGCAGGTATGCGGTGGAAAACTTTGTGCACATACTTGCGCATCGCAGCATTCATCTGATGACACGGGAATAGCTATCTTACGTTTGTGCAGGTCAACGACTTATATTCTATGATCACTCAAAAAATCGGGCAACTTGAACGCTGTGGATTTCCACTTTCACCCGAACAAGTTTTCGCCTTGATTTTCCAATCTCCATGTTGGATGGAAACAGTTTTCCATCCTGCTTTTCACCGCTCTGGGGAAAACACGAAGTTTTCCACATTTTTCCCAAGAGGAGATAACTTTTTCCACGGCCGTGACCTGAGCTTTTCCACATTTCATTCGATTTCCCGACGATTTTTTACCGCTTTCCACCGTGGTTTTCCCATTTTTCTCCGAGTTTTCAACATAAGTGGAAAATAATGTGGAAAACTATGAAAAGAGCAGGTCAGTGCCTGTTTCCAATTTCCACTTTTTTCACTTTCCACTTTGGGAATATGTGGGATTTTTCTTCCCTACGAACGCGTCAACTGTTAATTTGTTTGTGGATAACTCGGTTTTTTACTCTGGGAATGAAAAGGGGAATTTGAACATGCCCGACGAAGACAGGGGAGATGCGCTTCTCGTCCCCACGCGGATCGCCGTCTACGACGATCTCCTCGCGGCTCCGCGCATCGTCGACATCGAGCCGAGCGACATCGCAAGCTATATAGAGCATATTGCGGCAAAGACCTACGAACTCGCGCAGGCGCAGGGCAGCAGCATCCCCTACACGGTAATCCGCGAGGTATGCGAGAACTTCATCCACGCCAAGTTCATGGAGCCCTGTGTTTCCATCCTCGATCATGGCAACACGATTAGGTTCACCGACCAGGGCCCGGGCATCGACGACAAGGAGCGCGCCCAGCAGCCCGGCTTCACATCGGCCACGTCCGAGATGCGCAAGTACATACGCGGCGTTGGCTCGGGCCTTCCGCAGGTGAGGGAATACCTCAAGTTCTCCAACGGGCGCCTCATCATCGAGGACAACATCAAGGCGGGCACCGTCGTCACCATCACCGTCGACGACACGCTCCACAAGCCGACACCCGTCGTGTACCGCGAGACGCCCTCTCAAGCCGCGCAGCGCCAGGCCAAGCAGGAAGCGAAGCTCGACGAGCGCGAAAACGACATTCTCATCTTGGCGAGCGACATCGGGCTCATTGGCCCGACAGAAGTCAACCAGCAGTTGGGCATCAGCATCTCAACCGCCCACCGCGAGTTGAAGAAACTGGAAGACGCAGGATATCTCATGACCGCCGAGGGCTCGCGCAAGCGCATACTGAGCGACAAGGGCTTCAAACTTCTGAACGGACAGGTGTAGCCGCATGGACAAAGACGAGATCTGGAAAGCCGCATTGACGCTGCTTTTGAGCGGAGTCAGCGAGGATGACCCCAAACGGGTCTTCCTCAACCTCATCACACCCATCGGCATCTTCGGCGACCAGTTTGTCTTCACCGCGCAAAGCGCGCAGGTGGAGTCCTGGGTGAAGAAAAACTACCTGAAAGAGATGGAGGAGAAACTCGAGATGCTCGCCGGGACCCACTTGAATGTGGGCATCGGGACAACGGGCATGCCGGCGGCCGAGACGCGTCCCGAGCAGCAGGCGAGTACCGCTGCGGCGCCGGCGACAATGCAGCAGGCAAACGCAGCCCCAACCTCCCCGGTCGTGCAGGCACCGCAGCCCGAGCCCAAGCAGCCCGACTGGATGAACGAGTTCGTGAACCCCGCAGACCTCCCCGGTGCCGTGTCGGACACGGCACCCGCAGCCGAGGAATCCGTGATACGTGGCCGCTCGTCTATCAGCGGCGACGAGGCGCTGTTCTCCAAGTGCACGTTCGACACCTTTGTCGTGGGCAAGTCCAACGAGTTCGCGCGCGGCGCGGCGCTCGCCGTGGCCGAGCAACCGGGCATCGCCTACAACCCGCTGTTCATCTACGGCAATTCTGGCTTGGGCAAGACTCACCTGCTCGTCGCCATCGCCAACTACGCAATCAAAAACCGTCCCGAGCTCACGACGCGCTATGTGTCTGCGAACCAGTTCCTCGACGACTTCGTCGAGGCGGCACGGCAGGCGCGCTGGGCAAAGTTCAACGACAAGTACCACCGCGTCGACATACTGCTCGTCGACGACGTGCAGTACCTTGCAGGCAAGGACGAGAGCATCAACCAGCTGTTCAACATCTTCAACGAGATGGTCAACCAGAACAAGCAGATCGTGCTGTCCGCAGACCGTGCCCCAAAGGACATCGAGATGGATGACCGCATGCGCAGCCGCTTCATGTCGGGGCTTCTAGCAGACGTCAAGCCGCCCGATTACGAGACGCGTCTGGCGATCCTCAAAAACCACCTCTCGCGTGCGCAGCACACCAACTTCTACGGAGATATCCCCGATGACGTCCTGTCTTATCTCGCCGAGGCTTCCACCTCAAACATCCGCGAGATGGAAGGCGCCGTCAACAGGCTCGTCAGCAACATGACGCTGCTGCGCAAAAGCACTATCACCATCGACGAGGCAAAAGACCTGCTGCAGGATTTCTTCCCGGACACGGCCAACCGCCAGATCAGCATCGCGACCATCCAAAACGAGGTTGAGCTGTTCTTCGGCATCAGCCACGAGGACATGATTTCCTCCAAGCGCTCGAAAGGTATCACCACGCCGCGGCACATCGCCATCTACCTTGCGCGTTTTCTGACAGAGGAGTCGCTCGAGTCGATTGGCAAGAAGTTCGGCGGCAGAGACCACACAACTATCATGCACAGCGTGAACAAGATAGAGAACGACCAGAAGGACAACCGACTGCTCTTCGACCAGATAGAGCAGCTAACCATTAGAATCAGGGAGCGCAGCTGAGCCGTAAAAGCCTGTGGGCAAGCACGGTGACAAGCGGTGCAAAACCTGTTGAAGCGTTCTTGACAACTGGAGGCACGGCAAAAGCCGGTGGAAAGCGAGAGGTGGTTTTCAACAGGTCAGAAGTGTTACTACAAGCTTCCTACCTGCGGTTTTGTAAGTTATACACATATGCACCTGTCTTATTACTATTACTAAAATGTATTTAAATCTTTTATTTATAAATAGGAGCGTGAAAAGCCGTGAAGTTCAACATAGCCAAAGATGACCTCCTGTCTGCACTCACCAACGTTTCCAAGGGAATGTCTTCTCGCTCGACGCTCCCCATCCTCTCGGGCATCCTCATCGAGACCACCAACGAGGGGACCCTTGTCTTCCAGACCACCGACCTCGAAATCTCGATCCGGCGATATCGTCGAGGGGGGAAGGTGCGTCGTCCCGGGCAAACTGTTTGCGGACATCGTCAAGAACCTGCCCGATGCTGCAATCAGCGTGACCTCCCAGACGGAGCAGACGCTCATCTCATGCCTCGACACCTCGTTTACGCTCTCATCGCTCAATCCGGCGGACTTCCCGTATTTCCCCGAGGTCGACGCCAACACTACCATCAAGCTGCCGACCAAGCAGCTTGCCGATGCCGTGAAAAAGGTGGGGCGCGCCGTGTCCCGCGACGAGTCGCGCGCAGTGCTCATGGGCATCCTGTTTTCTGTAGAGGGCGGAAATGCCCGCCTTGCCTCGACCGACTCCTACCGTTTGGCAGTCGCTGACATGAGGGGCATCGGCGAACTTTCCGAGGTGGAGGATTTTCAGGCCATCATCCCGGGCAAGATCTTCGAAGACGTCTCCAAGCTCGCGACCGTCGTCGACGAGCTTTCCATCGGTTTCTCGGACAATCAGGTGGTGTTCGAGTTTGGCAACACGGTGTTCGTCAGCAGAAAGATCGAGGGGAGCTATCCCAACTACAGGCGCCTGATCCCCTCCGAGCACGAGATCGCCATCAAGGTGGACTCGGCGGCACTTACCACCGCCATCAAGCGCGTCTCGCTTCTGGCCCAGGCGCACACGCCCATCAAGTTCTCGTTTTCCGCACTCGATCAGACGGTGACCGTCTCGGCGAAGACCCAAGACGTCGGCGGCGCGACCGAGACGGTCGAGGCTTCGGTCGACGGACCCGACATCGACATAGCGTTCAACCACCAGTACGTGCTCGACGGTCTGAGCGCCGTGGGCGACGAGGCGCTCATCGAGCTGCAGACGAGCGTGAAGCCCGGCATCTTCAAGAACGCCTCGGATGACTCGTTTCTGTACCTCGCAATGCCCGTGCGCCTCAATTAGGCACAAAGCGGGCGCACCTGCATGACGCTGCACATTGACAGGCTCGTCCTCGACGAGTTCCGGGGGTACACCCACTTCGAGCTTGACGACATCGCGGGCCTCACCATCCTCGCGGGCGAAAACGCCGTCGGCAAGACGAACGTGGTCGAAGGCATCCAGCTTTTGACCATGGGGGAGTCGTTCCGGCGGCCGTCATGGTCCGAGACCATCTCGTGGGGCAGCGACGCCGCCCGTCTGTATGCGCGCTTCTGCGACGAAAAGCGCTGTGTGGAGCATGTCCTCAAGATTGGGGGAAACGAGCGGGTCTACGAGGTCAACGGCAAGAAGAAGACGGCCGCGGGCGTGCGCGGGACGTTTCCGTGCGTGCTGTTCATCCCGGATGACTTGCAGATGGTAAAGGCCGCGTCGGCGAAGCGCCGCGACGCGCTTGACCTGCTCGGCGCGCAGCTTTCCAAAAACTACGCATCGCTCAAGAACGACTACCAGCAGACGCTCAGGCAACGCAATCTGCTCATCCGCGACGAGCTGGCGTTTGGGCCGCTGTTCGAGAGCTGGAACGAGAGTCTCGCGCTCAACGGCGCACGCCTGCTCGCCAATCGCTGGAAGTTGTTTGAGCGGCTGGCCGCCCACATGGAGCAGATCTACGCGGCGATGGTACCGGGCGAGCGGCTCGATGCGGTCTACCTCCCCTCGTGGAAGCGCTTCGACGCGCAGGGGTGTCAGCTCGGGGACCTGGCCACCTTGGAGGCATCCCCGGCTGCGGCGCTTGGCTCCGTCGACGAGATGCAGCGGGAGATCTTGGACTTCGCGCACGCGTTTGGCGACGTGGAGCTGCGCCGCAAGACTTCGCTGGTCGGACCTCACAAAGACGAGGTGGCGTTTTTCATCAACGGCCGCAACGCGCGGCTGTTCGCCTCGCAGGGGCAGCAGCGCACCGTCGTCTTGTGCTGGAAGCTCGCCGAGGTCGAGGTCGTGCGCGACGTGCTGGGAGTCGAGCCGCTGCTGCTGCTCGACGACGTTATGAGCGAGCTCGACGAGCGTCATCGACTCGCCTTGACCGAGTTCATCGATCGCTCCGTGCAGACCTTCGTGACCACGACGAACCTGGGGTACTTCTCGGATGTGCTGCTCGAACGCGCCCATATCGTCCGCGTGCCGGTCGAGGGCACGAAGCATTCATATTGATGAACATTCGTGCTATATATCAAGGTGAGGACAGACCACGCCGCGAGCACGACAGCCGACATGAACCAACGACGGGTGGGAACATGGACAATTTCGACTTGGGCAGCGAAGTGCAAAAACTCGTCTCCAGGCTGCAGGGGAACGACACCTCGCACCTTGCCTCGGCACGGGTGAAGACGGCCTGGAACCGGGCGGTACCCGCGAGCATCGCAAGACACGTAACCGGCGTGTTCGTTGTCCCCGAGACGCAGGCACAAGAAGTCATCGTCTATGTGGACAGCCAGCTCGCGGCAGCGGACCTCACGATGCAGGCGGACCCTCTGCGCATGGCACTCAACGTCGAGATAAACAAGATGCGCGGCGCGGCGTACGAACAGGCACTTGCCCGCGGGGCAACGCTTTCCGAAGTCGAGCAGGTCAAGACGTTGCGCTTTCGCGTGTCGCGCGAGCGCTACATCAGCAAAGGCCGCCGCGAGACGACGTTCGACGTGCTCGAGGCAGAGCAGGAGAAGTACGCCTCGGTGGAGCCCGTCGCCTTGGACGAGCAAGAGCTCAACGATTTGCGCGAGGCCGTGTCGCATATCGAGGACGAGCGTCTGAGGACTGTCGCCTACAGTGCGGCGGTCGCGAACCTCGAATGGCAAAAGGGGCTCGCAGCGGCGCATCTTGACGAGTAAACAATGACGTCAAACGCGCGATGAGGCCGTCAAATCGCGCTCAGACTTAAATTAAGCTGAAAAGCTGGGGGATATAGGGAGCGTGTGTAAAAACGTCTTACAGGCGAAATAAATGCCCCATCTTTGCACAAGCGACCCAAGATGAAATACAATACAACGTGCACATTCATGTGCATTTCGATGGAAGCGCGGTGTTTATCACGCGCTTCGTTCAATGTTAGGAGTCAAATTGCCCAATAGTAGCAGCTACGATGCTGGGGACATTCAGATTCTCGAAGGTCTCGAGCATGTGCGCAAGCGCCCCGGTATGTACATCGGCTCTACCGGCCCGCGCGGCCTGCACCACCTGGTCTACGAGGTTGTCGACAACTCCGTGGACGAGGCCCTCGCAGGCTACTGCACCAAAATCGAAGCAGTGATAAACAAAGACGGCTCTTTCACGTGCATAGACAACGGTCGTGGCATCCCGGTCGGAAAGCATCCCAAGCGAAAGAACATGTCGTCGCTCGAGGTCGTCTTGACGATTCTCAACGCCGGCGGCAAGTTCGGCGGCAACGGCTATAAAGTATCCGGCGGCCTTCACGGCGTCGGCGTCTCGTGCGTCAACGCGCTTTCCACCAAGCTCGTCGCGCAGGTCAAACGCGATGGTGGCATCTTCGAGATGGAGTTCTCGCGCGGCAAGACCACGAAGAAAATCGAGCAGATCGGCAAGTCGCAGGCGACGGGCACCACCATCACGTTTTGGCCCGATCCGGAAATCTTCACGACGGTCGAGTTCGACTGGGATACGCTCGTCAACCACTTCCGTCAGACGGCGTTTCTCAACAAGAACCTCAAGATCACGTTCCGCGACGAGCGCGGAGACGAGCCCAAAGAAGAGGTGTTCCAGTACAAGGGCGGCATCGTCGACTTCGTCAAGTACGTCAACAACGGCAAAGAGGCGCTCAACGCCCGCCCCATCTATTTCGAGGCATCCAACGAGGTCGGCGAAGTCGAGGTCGCGATGCAGTGGAACTCGAGCTACACGGAAAATGTGCGCTCGTTTGCCAACAACATCGACACGACCGAGGGCGGCACGCACCTCGAGGGCTTCCGCAACGCTTTGACGCGCACCATGAACGAGTATGCGCGCAAGCAAAACATCCTGAAGGAGAAAGACGACAACCTCTCTGGTGACGACTGCCGTGAGGGGCTGGGCGCGATCATCAGCGTCCGTCTGCACGAGCCGCAGTTCGAGGGGCAGACCAAGACGAAGCTCGGCAACCCCGAGATTCGCGGTCTTGTGCAAGGCGCGGTCATGCAGGGGCTTTCCGAGTACTTCGAAGAGCACCCCAAGCCCGCACGCCAGATCATCAACAAGGCGGTTCAGGCCGGCAAGGCACGCGCGGCCGCCCGCAAGGCGCGCGATCTGACACGCCGCAAGGGCGCGCTGGAAGGTGCCGGGCTGCCCGGCAAGCTCGCCGACTGCTCCGTCAAGGACCCGGCTCTCACCGAGCTCTACA